>Ga0164293_10004707_pt1 | contig 11665 bp, 7 predicted proteins | sample GEODES118metaG_FD_111487 | JGI IMG/M metagenome (GOLD analysis project Ga0164293, IMG submission 111487) | Eutrophic lake water microbial communities from Lake Mendota, Wisconsin, USA - GEODES118 metaG | ecosystem: Environmental > Aquatic > Freshwater > Lake | place: USA: Lake Mendota, Wisconsin...
AGTGGCCCCTACTCCGATATTTTTGATTTTGTAAAAAGAGTACTAACCAAATCAGTCAATAAAAAATCGATGGAAAGCTTGGCTTATTCTGGTGCTTTCGATTGTTTCCCAGCATTTCATCGTGCTCAATATTTTCGAATTGCAGATGGAGAAAGAGTAACAGGCTTAGAAAAAATCATTGCATACGGTCAGCAACAACAAAGTATGAATCACGGCACTACCAATACTTTGTTTGGAGATTTACCTGGTGCAATGACTGTTCCAACTCCAAAGATTCCCAACGCAGAACCTTGGACATTGACCGAACTACTCAATTACGAAAAAGAAGTAACCGGAATGTTTATGAGTGGTCATCCTTTGGATCATTTTAAGTTCGAACTCAAGCATTACGAGATTACCAATATAGCAGACTTTAATGAAGCAAAAGATGCCATTGCTTTGCAGCTTAACCCCGGAAGAATGTTGCGTGTGGCGGGTTTGGTAACAGATGTTCAACATCGAGTAACCAAGACGGGGAAAAATTTTGGCTCATTTGTAATGGAAGATTACAGTGGTAAAACAGAATATGTTTTATGGAGCGAAGACTATGTGAAATTTCAAAACTATTTAGAGAAAGGGCAAAATATTTTGCTCAATGGATTCTTTAGAAATAGGTTCAATCAACCGAATGTATTTGAGTTTAAAATCAATACAATGAGTTTGTTGGAAACCGTTAAGCAAAACCTAACTAGAACTGTAGAAATAAGTATGCATCCCAGTGCATTGAATGCCTCTATGTTACAATTCTTAGAGAAAAATTGGAAGTCCAATCCTGGGAAATCCACTTTAAAGTTCAATGTTTACGAGCCTAAAGAAAATTTACGTATCAGTATGTACACCATTGAAAAAGGCTTTTTAATGAACGAAGAAATGGCCGATTTCTTAATGAATAACCCAGATGTAGATGTAAGAGTTGGATTGGTGGGTTAAATGGGGGGTCTACATGAAAAGACATCGGAAAGCTTGTCAGTAATAAATGACAAAACAATCTAGTCACATTCGTGGAAAAGTCAATTGAGCAGTAAATCAGCTTTGGCCGTAAATTTGACTTATGTAGTTAGGAAATAATGCTAATATCCTAACTATGATATACTTAATCAACTTATAATTTAAAAATAAACAACATGGCATTAGAGCTAACCGACGCAAATTTCCAGACAACAGTACTGGATAGTAATAAATTAACCGTAGTAGATTTCTGGGCAGAATGGTGTGGCCCATGTAGAGCCATCGGGCCAGTTATAGAAGAATTGGCAAAAGAATACGATGGCCAAATCAATGTAGGTAAAGTCAATGTGGATACCAATCCAGGATTAAGTGTTAATTATGGAATTACTTCTATCCCTGCAATTCTTTTCATTAAAGGAGGACAAATTGTAGACAAACAGATAGGCGCAGTGCCAAAATCTGTTTTGGATAAAAAAATCAAGTCCTTGATGTAATTGAGCATCAATTAGAATTGAAAATAGTTATCTACCGTGTACAGTCATCAATACTGTACACGTTTTTTTTGTAATATTTCAAGCCGATTCGATTTTTCAGATTCATTCCGTATCTTCCCAAACTATTATATCGCTAATTAAATACTTATGGAAAGATTTCAAGGATTATTTGGAATTGTATTGATTTTAGGAATTGCATTTTTGTTTTCAAACAATAAAAAGAGAATCAATTATCGATTGGTTATCAGTGGAATTTTACTCCAGGTAATTATTGCGGTTCTGATTTTAAAAGTACCTCCAGTTACGCGATTTTTTCAGGTTTTAGGTCATGGAATGGAAAAAATAGAACGCTTTGCTCGCGAAGGTGTAGCATTTGTGTATCGTGGTGTGATGGTAAATACGCCTGCGGGTGTGAAGGATTTTGGAGAGAGTGGTTTTGTATTTGCTTTTTCTGTTACTTCTACCATTATTTTGGTTTGCGTATTAGTAGCCATTTTATATCATTTTGGCATTATGCAATTCATTGTTTCACTTATTGCAAAAGCGATGAATTTTATCATGAAAGTAAGTGGAGCAGAAGCTTTAAGTAATGTAGCCAGTGCTTTTGTAGGTCAAGTAGAAGCACAGGTAATGATTCGACCCTATTTAAGTTCTATGACCAAGAGCGAATTATTGGCAAGTATGAGTGGATCTTTAGCCTGTATTGCGGGTGGAATTTTAATCGTGTATGCCAACATGGGTGCTAAAGCCGAATATTTATTGGCTGCAAGTTTAATGGCAGCTCCGGGTGCTTTGGTTATTTCTAAAATTGTATTCCCAGAAACAGAGGAATCACAAACAATGGGTGAAGTTAAGCTAGAAGTAAAAAGCCCTTATAGCAATATCATCGATGCTATTTCTCATGGTGCCAGTGATGGTATGAAAATCTCCATCAATGTGATTGCCATGTTAATTGGTTTTATTGCATTGATTGCGTTTATCAATTGGGGATTGGGCAAATTTATTCCTGGTGTAACCCTCGATTTTTTATTTAGTAAGATTTTTTATCCCATGACATGGGCAATGGGTGTGCCTACTGTGGACTTAGCCAATGCGGCATCCTTATTGGGCCAGAAATTGACCATCAATGAATTTGTAGCATTTAATAATCTTACTACTAAAGCGGTTCCGATTGTTTCCGAAAAAGGCCTTTTGATTGTAAGTATTGCAATTTGTGGTTTTGCCAATTTCAGCAGTGTAGGTATGCAAATTGGTGGTATTGGAGAACTAGCGCCAACTCGTAGAGGAGATCTTGCAAAATTGGGTTTAAAAGCCCTTCTTTGTGGTACCCTCGCCTCCTATTTATCTGCAACAATTGCTGGTATTCTCATGAATTAGAAATGAGTTGATAGTTGTTGGTTTATTAGATTGTTGATTGGTTAAAATATTTGCTTAAACCTTAAACAGATAATCAAATCAGGTGCATTATTCGTAAATTTGCATTCTAAATGAGTACAAATGAATAGTGCGGCGATTAAAGTTTTGGTTGATGCAGAATTAGACCCCCAATTACAATCCATCGGATATAAGATTTTAAACAAAGAGCGGATTAATTTTGACGAAGGAGTTGCATTATTTGAAAAAGCATCACTTTCCTATGTTGGTGCTTTGGCCAATTGGGTACGCGAAGAAAAGCATGGTAATAAAACATACTTCAATAGAAATTTTCATATAGAACCTACCAATGTATGTGTTTTTTCATGTGCATTTTGCTCCTATTCTCGTTTGTATTCTAATAGAGAAGAAGGTTGGGAACTCAGCATCGATCAAATGATGCACATTGTAAAAAGTTACGACGGAAAACCAGTGACGGAAGTACATATTGTTGGAGGAGTACATCCTAAAATGAACATGGAGTTTTTCTTGGAATTATTAAGAACCATAAAAGCCCATCGCCCAGCATTACATATCAAAGCATTTACTCCAGTGGAGTTAGATTATATGTTTAAGAAAGCCAAAGTTTCTGTGGCAGAGGGAATGCGTTTGGCGCATGAAGCCGGCTTAGATTCTTTGCCAGGTGGCGGTGCGGAAATTTTTCATCCGGATATTCGCAAACAAATTTGTGATGATAAAGTAGATGCGGTGGGTTGGTTGAATATTCATGAAACTGCTCATCAACTTGGGATGCACAGCAATGCTACTTTGTTGTATGGGCATATTGAGTCTTTCTCGCATAGAATAGATCATATGGAAAGATTGAGAAGCCTTCAAGATAAAACAGGCGGTTTTAATACATTTATTCCATTAAAGTTTCGCAATCAGGACAATGACATGAGCCATATCAAAGAATCTACAATAGTAGAAGACATGAAAATGTATGCAGTTTCTAGAATTTATATGGATAATTTTCCACACATCAAAGCGTATTGGCCAATGTTGGGTAGAAAAAATGCGCAGCTCACTTTATCATTTGGTGTAAACGATATCGACGGAACCATTGACGATTCAACAAAAATTTATGCCATGGCAGGATCTGAAGAACAAACACCAACCATGAGTACTGCTGATTTGGTGAGATTGATCAAACAAGTAAAACGCCAGCCAGTAGAAAGAGGGACGCTCTATAATGAAATCAGAGATTATTCTTTAGTGGATGCTACTGGTTTGGAATTAGATTCGCAGACGAATTAATAATTGCTAGCCAAATCATGGTATTGGAGTTAATTCCTTGTCCATCACACCATTATTTTATAATAGAATACCCAATTGATATCCTTGTTCAATCGCTCGCTTTGCATCCAAATCTCCTGCTTCTAATGCGCCCCCAATTAAATGCACATTGTTGTAGTTGTCTTTTATTGAATAATACAATTGGTTATTTGAAACCTGTCCTGCACAGATAATAATATTATCTACATCTAGTAATTGAGGTATGCCAGCAACTTTAATATGAAATCCTTGGGTATCAATTTTTTCATAACTTACTTCGGCAATCATTTTTACTTTCTTCATCTTTAAAGCTGCACGATGAATCCATCCGGTGGTTTTTCCTAAACCCTCTCCCAGCTTGCCTTTAGAGCGTTGTAATAAATACACTTCTCTAGGAGATGTTATTGCATGATTCTTTTGCAAGGCGCCTCTGACTGTATAATTCATATCAACACCCCATTCTTCCATGAATGCTGGAATGGTATTGCTTTGTTCATTGGTTAAAAATTCCGCAACATCAAAACCAATTCCTCCAGCACCAATAATGGCAACTTTTTTTCCTACCGGTTTTTTGTGCAATACAACATCTGTGTAGGTCAATACTTTTGGATCATTAATTCCCTCAATCGTTAAAGTTCTTCCCCTCACTCCAGTTGAAATAACCACTTCATCAAAATTGTTGGCTTGTTCCTTTTCGAAAATAGTGTTCAAATGAATTTGCACTTTGTGCAATTCCATTTGCTTTTTATAATAGCGCAACGTTTCTATGAACTCTTCTTTGCCAGGAATTTCTTTGGCAATATTAAATTGTCCCCCAATGGTTGCATTGGCTTCAAACAAATGCACTTCGTGTCCGCGTTGAGCTAATGTACTGGCTGCGGAAAGCCCTGCAGGCCCTGCTCCTATAACAGCAATTTTCTTTTTGGTTGTTGCTGGCAAAACAATGGTGGATAATTCTTTACATGCTCTAGGATTTACCAAACAACTGGCTGTCTTTTGTTCGAAAACATGATCTAAACATGCCTGATTGCAAGCTATGCAAGTATTGATTTCATCGGTTCTTCCCTCTAATGCTTTTTTAGGAAATTCAGGATCAGCCAAAAATGGTCTTGCCATTGAAACCATATTGGCATGGCCATCAGCTAAAATCTTTTCTGCCACATCGGGCATATTGATTCTATTGGTAGTAATTAATGGGATAGTTAATTTACCCATCAATCTTTTGGTAACCCAGCTGAATCCACCTCTCGGAACCATAGTAGCAATAGTAGGTACTCTTGCTTCATGCCAACCAATACCAGTATTAATAATAGTTGCTCCTGCTTTTTCTATTTCTTTTGCTAATTGTTCCACTTCTTCCCAACTAGAACCATCTTCCACCAAATCCAACATCGATAATCTATAAATGATGATGAAATTGTTGCCAACTGCTTCTCTTGTTCTACGTACAATTTCAATTGGGAATTGAATTCTATTTTCATAAGTTCCTCCCCATTCGTCGGTTCTTTGATTGGTCTTAGAAACGATGAATTGATTGATCAAATATCCTTCAGATCCCATGATTTCTACGCCATCATAACCGGCTTCTTGCGCCAATTTTGCACAGTTTACAAAATCATTGATTGTTCTTTTTATTCCGCCCCTGCTTAGTTTCCATGGTTTGAAAGGAGAAATTGGCGATTTGATAGCGGATGGAGCAACGCAAATTGGATGATATCCATACCTGCCTGTATGTAATATTTGCATGCATATTTTTCCACCTTCCGCATGAACCGCTTCAGTAATTAATCGATGTTGATTGGCTTCATATCGAGTAGATAATTTACTCCCAAATAGAGAAGTCCAACCTGCTCTGTTGGGTGCTACTCCACCAGTAACAATTAAACCCACACCACCTTTTGCACGTTCAGCAAAATAGGCTGCTTGTTTGGCAAAACCATTCTTACTTTCTTCTAAACCAGTATGCATAGAACCCATCAGGATCCTGTTTTTTAGTGTAGTAAATCCTAAATCGAGGGGCTCAAAAAGATGTGGGTAATTCATGATTTTTTTTATTTAACATTCGCTCAACCCAAGTGGTACTTGCACCGCCAATCCACCATCAGCAGTTTCTTTGTATTTGCTATTCATGTCTAGTGCAGTAGACCACATAGTTGCAATTACTTTATCCAAACTCACCAATGCAAAATCAGGTGTGCTTTGTAATGCCAATTGTGATGCTGTTATTGCTTTAATAGCACCCATGGTATTTCTTTCAATACAAGGAATTTGTACCAAACCACCAATCGGATCGCATGTAAGACCTAAATGATGTTCCATGGCAATTTCAGCTGCCATCAATGCCTGCCTTTGTGTGCCGCCCATGCATTCCGTTAAAGCCGCAGCAGCCATTGCAGAAGATACACCAATCTCTGCCTGACAACCACCCATTGCTGCTGAAATAGTGGCACCTTTTTTAAAAATACTTCCTATTTCAGATGCAGTTAATAAAAATTGAATGATTTTATCTTCAGTTACATTTTCGCAAAAAGCAATATAATATTGAAGCACTGCTGGAATAACTCCTGCAGCGCCGTTGGTAGGTGCTGTTACTACTCTACCAAAAGAAGCATTCTCTTCATTCACCGCCAATGCAAAACAACTCACCCAATCGAGTATATACTGAAAACTTCCACCACCTTTTTTAATAGCATTAATCCATTCATCGTAATTTTTATATGATTGTTGATTGATTAATTTTTTATTGAGATTAAAAGCCCTTCTTTGTACTTGTAATCCACCAGGTAATTCTCCTTGCGTATGACATCCTCTGAAAGTACATTCTTTCATGGTTTCCCAAATCTTCCAAACGCCTTCTTTTACTTTTATTTCTGGATTCCAAGCCAATTCATTTTCTAAAACAATTTCATGTATATGAAATCCAGTTTTCATACACCAATGCAATAAATCCTCTGCAGTATTTACTGGAAAAGGTAAATCAATTGGATCTTTTCCTCCACCATTTTCTCCCTCCTTAACAACAAATCCACCCCCAATTGAAAAATAAGTTTCACTAAAATGATTGCCATCCTTTGTATGAATTAAAAAGGACAATCCATTTGGATGAAATGGTAAAGATTCGTTGTACAAGAATTGTAGATCATCTTTAATAATAAAAGGCAACTGAACTTTTCCTCCCAATAAAAGCGATTGATTGTTTTCTATATCTTTTATTTTCTGAGTAATACTATTTACATCAATGGTAACAGGATCTTCTCCACTAAGCCCCAATAAAACTGCAATATCAGTTCCGTGCCCTTTACCAGTTTTAGCCAAAGACCCGTATAATAATACAGTTAATGAAATAATTTGATCTAGTGGATATTTTGCTTGTATAGATTCAACACATCGCTGTGCTGCCCTCCATGGCCCAAGGGTATGTGAACTGGATGGACCTACCCCTATTTTAAACATATCGAAAACCGAAATTGATTCATGTGGCATTCCGTAAAGTTATGAATTAGAAGATAAAAGATAAGAGATATGAGATAAAAGATATTGGATTTGAGATATTGGATTTTTAATTTAAGTTTGATGGATGAGAACCTTTATTTTGATAACCCTATTTTTATTGAGCTTTGAAATGCTAACTGCTCAGCATGTCCAGCAAAGTTCAAGTCCCAATCCGTTGGAAATATTGTTGCAATCTAATCCGGCATTAAAAAACACAATTGCTAATAAAGATAGCCTTCGGATTCAAATAGTATATACCCAAATAGATAGAAACAAGCGCAATAAACCAAGCTTTACAGAGTATAATTATAACCTCAATAACAATACTTATTTCTATCCTGCGAGCACGGTAAAAATGCCCATCGCCCTTTTGGCTTTAGAAAAACTTAATGAACTCAAGATAAAAGGTCTTACGAAAGCATCCACCATGATTACAGATAGTTCTGCAACTGCTCAGGATTATGTGTATACACAACCCAATTCGGCTGATAGCAGGCCAACAATTGAAAATTATATCAAACAAATATTTTTAGTAAGCGATAATGATGCGTACAATAGACTCTACGAATTTTTAGGCCAAGAATACATTCAAAAAAAGTTATCGGCAAAAGGTTATTCTGATGCCATCATTCGTCATCGTTTACAAATTAGTAGAACCCTCGAACAGAATGCTACTACCAATCCAGTTAAATTGTATGATACTTCTGGTGCTTTGGTATACGAGCAACCACTGCAAAAAAGTAACGCTCAATATCCATTGCTGGAAGCCAATCTGGGTAAGGGTTTTATGAGTAGAGGGAAATTGGTAAATGAACCATTTTCTTTCGCTACTAAAAACAGGGTTTATTTACAAGACCTGCATCATATACTTCAATCGGTTTTATTTCCGGAGCAGTTCAAAAAAGAACAACGATTTAATTTAACCAAACAAGATTATGCATTTGTACAAAAATGGATGAGTGCTTTCCCTAAAGAAAGTGATTTTCCCAATTATGATTCTACCCATTATTGGGATGCTTATTGTAAATTCTTGTATTATGGATCGGAGAAAGGAACAAAGCCAAGCAACTTTAGAATTTTTAATAAAGTAGGCGATGCTTATGGTTTTTTAATTGATGTAACTTATGTAGCTGACCTTGCCAACAACATAGAATTTATGTTGAGTGCTGTTATTTCTTGTAACCAGGATGGCATTTATAATGACGATCATTATGATTACGAAACAATCGGTTATCCTTTTATGAAAAATTTAGGTCAAGCAGTGTATCAATATGAATTGTCTCGAAAAAGAAAAAATACACCTGATTTGAGTAAGCTTGATTTGCACAAAAAATAAAGCTACAATTTTAATAGTTTTAGATATTTAGCTGCGCTAATAATCAACAAGAATGATCATTTGGTATTTGATTAGCCCATTTAATTGCTTTTTCCGAACTTTACGTTACATATAATAAATAAATAATATAAAAGCGAATGGAACTTTCTTCTTTATTGAACAGATTTAATGAACCGGAAACCCTCAAAATGGCTAAGCTAGGCCGGGAATTGAGGGCTAGCGGAATTGATGTAATTGATCTTAGTTTGGGTGAACCTGATTTTGATACACCCCAACATATTAAAGATGCTGCCATTAAAGCCATCAATGATAACTGGAGTCATTATACTCCTGTACCTGGTTTTTTAGATTTGAGAGAAGCTGTATGTACCAAATTGAAAAGAGACAATAACCTGGATTATAAACCTGAAAATATTGTTAGCTCAACAGGAGCAAAACAAAGTTTGGCAAATGCAATTTTAGCATTGGTAGATGAGGGAGATGAAGTAATTATTCCAACCCCTTATTGGGTTACTTATTCTGAATTGGTAAAAATTGCCAGGGGTAAAGTAGTAGAAATCAGAACTTCTGTTGAAAATAAATTCAAAGCAACACCTGCACAAGTAGAAGCTGCCATTACACCACGTACTAAAGTGTTTATGTTCTCTTCTCCATGTAATCCTTCAGGTGCTGTTTATAGCAAAGAAGAATTAGCCGCATTGGTTGAAGTATTTAAAAAATATCCAGATATCATTATTCTTTCCGATGAAATTTATGAATACATCAATTTTATGGGTAAGCATGAGAGTATTGCTCAATTCGAAACCATTAAAGATCGTGTAGTATTGATCAATGGATTGAGTAAAGGATTTGCAATGACTGGTTGGCGCTTAGGTTATACAGCTTCCAATACTACTATTGCAAAAGCAATGGAAAAAATTCAAGGTCAATTCACCAGCGGAACTTGCTCTATCACTCAAAAAGCAGCTGTAGTTGCACTTACAGGTGATCTACGCCCTTCTTTAGAGATGACTGAAGAATTTACACGCAGAAGAGCCCGCAGTTTAGAATTGGTTAAAGCAATCCCAGGATTTAAATGCTTTGAGCCAGAAGGTGCTTTCTATGTATTTCCTGATGTGAGCTTTTATTATGGTAAGTCAAATGGTACAGAAACCATCAAAAATGCTGCTGATTTTAGTATGTATTTATTGAACACAGCACATGTTTCTTCTGTAATGGGTGACGCTTTTGGCGAACCGCTTTGTGTTCGTTTTTCTTTTGCAAATAGCATGGAAAATATCGAACGTGCTTGGAAAAGAATAGCAGATGCTTTGGCATTGTTAACATAATTATTTGTAAATAAAAAAAAGGAGCACTAGTAATAGGCTCCTCTTTTTATTTATAAGATTCGATGTTATTTCCCTCCTTCCACTACTCCACCTTTTTTACTATCTATGGTTATGGTGAATGGACCTTTGCCACTTACAATCCATTTAAGGGTAACAGTTCCTAAGCCAGGAATATTATTTACAGCTAAAACTCCTGGATTATTTTTCTGTTCGGTTGTTAAATTGAGGTCGGCATTTTCTACCAACATTCCAGCAACTACTGTTGCCTTTGTATTGAGTGTAATATAATCAGGCCTTTCAATTTTATTCTTCACATCTTGGCTACTATGCGTTGGCATAATTCTGCTGTTGGCAATAACAGCAGTTACCTCTGTTAATCCATCCCCCAAATCTTTTTCAACCAAAGAGGTTACAGATAATTTCGGTGTATGATAACAGTGGTAAATAGAAAATGCCATATTTCTATGCGCATCCGACTCTAATAAAAATCCTGGATGAGCTCTCCCGAAATTCTTTTTAAATCCTCCGATTTCAATTTTCCCATATTGAGGATGATCATATTCTTTCCAAGGAACAAATGCATCTTGAAACAATAAATACCGATCAAAACTATAAGAGGTATTATCAAAAGGATCGCGGGTAGATTCTTTCATGAACATTAAATACGGCGTCCATAATTCGTTGGAATAAGTATAGATTCCTCTTCCTGCATAGAACCAATCCAATTCACCTCCATAAGCCGAATACAGATCTTTGTAAACCACTAAGTATTTATATCCTGGCATTAGTTCCTCTCCTTTTTTGGCAATGGCATCATATACTGCAACATCTTGTGCATTATAAGTTCCTACATCTTCAGCACCACCTGGGCCTCTCAAAATCATTCCACCTGCATTGTGAAAAGATTGCGCAGCTGCAATATTTGGATGCTTCATTACAAATTCCATCACCGCTCTATTTTCCGGAATAGAGAAAGGATATTTATAGGCCCCATTTTGAATATAATTCGGTTGCCATCCCCAACCCCAATCACGATTGGGGTCGTATTCAAATGCATATCCATCTTCATTTACCTTGCCATCTCCATCATTGTCTATTCCTTCGATGCCCAATAATTCATAATCACCTTTTTCATCAGGCCCTACTTGAATCATATTGCGTGGATCTCTGGGGTCAACTTTATACCTTCCGTTCGGATTTTTTCTGCGCATTAATGTAATATGGCTATCTCCATCTAAATCGTCGTAATTGTCTTCATTTACCAAACCATCACCATCGTTATCAATGGGCTTTACGCCAGAGCGCGGAGAAGATGAATTATTGGGTTTATGCATATAACT
>Ga0164293_10004708_pt1 | contig 11665 bp, 6 predicted proteins | sample GEODES118metaG_FD_111487 | JGI IMG/M metagenome (GOLD analysis project Ga0164293, IMG submission 111487) | Eutrophic lake water microbial communities from Lake Mendota, Wisconsin, USA - GEODES118 metaG | ecosystem: Environmental > Aquatic > Freshwater > Lake | place: USA: Lake Mendota, Wisconsin...
AAGATTCAGTTTGGCTTTTGCCCACCTGAAGAACCTGCCATTCCCGAAGTTGGGAACTGAGGCTGACAACATGAAATCTACCGAACAAAACTACGTGGAAACTTATGAGAAATTACTGGAGACGAACGACATAGAAAAAACTCTGGAGTTCCATTTCGGTTACCAGTGTTATCCGCCGGTACCTCTGTTCATGATTCCAGTAGCAGTGAAGGCTTTAGAAAAAGTACTGAACGGACACGGGTGCTTCACTATTGACTTGCCGTATGGCACGACCTGGCGCCGCGAGTCTTCAGTGCGAGCAATCCACGTTGTGGGTTCGCTTTATCTGCAGGCATTTATTGATTTCCTAGAGGAACGAGACGGCTAGAACCAAAGAAACTAATTCGTTAAAACCATACCCAGAATTTCGTTACAAGATTCAGTTGACAGATGTCGACGTACGAGTAATTGCCTACGTCAAAGGATGAATCATGTGGTGCTACGTTATACGAGAAATGGAAACCCATTTTCCGAGTGTAGGAGATGTTTAATTGCTGGTTAACCCTTGGCTTTCAATAAATCGGGACTTAAAACCCTATGTCGCTGAGGTTGATCGTGAATCTGTCTCGCAGTACATGCTGACAAAGCGTTCGCTTAAAGATGAGTTTCGATTAAATACTTCGGTGGTCCCTGAGCCTTGGTGTGGCCCTGTTATGGATTCGTCGGTGTTGATACTAAGTGGTAATCCGCACTGGGATAAACGAGATGAATCTCTTCCTTTGCAGGCTCATGAAGAAATGTGGGAAAATTTAAGCGGAGAGCGTCCATTGTTTTGGCTTAACCCAGCGTTGGCAGAAACTTCAGGAGGCAAATGGTATTCCGAGCGACTTCTTAAAGAAGTTTTGAAGGAATGTCCGGCCGAAAAGGTTGCACGTCGTCTTAGTCTGATTGATTTCGTGGGCTATCGCTCGCATCGATGGGACCACCAACTCCGTGTACCGTCGCAACAGTTCACGATTGAATTGGTAGAGCAGGCCATCAAAAGCGAGAAAGTGATTGTGCTCAGTCGTGGCCGGCGTTTGTGGGAAGAGTTAATTCCAGACTTAAACGGTTACGGACGTTTATTCCACAACAACAGTCCCCAAAATGTGCGGTTATCTGCGAATAACACCTCTCAACGAGGTTTTGATGCAATCTTGTCAGCTCTGATCTAACCGTGAGTCAATCTGCAAAACGCTTGCGGAGTCGGCTTGTAAGCCAAAAGGCTGTGGTCTCATTCCCCAATACACGGGTGGTCTATTGTCGTCAATATGGCGTCTAAGAAGTCAGATCAAAACACCCGCGAGGGCACGAGTTCCAAAAGCGGCGCGACGAAAAAGTCAAGGAAGACTGCGTCCGCTAAGAAATCAGCTCCCGCAAAGTCGGTACAGGTGAAATCTCCATCCCTTCATAAATTTCAGATTGTGCACGTTGAAGGGGCGATGTATGGGGTTCTTTTTGATGGGCAACCGTTACTGACCAGCTTGGGCGGCAGACATCCAGTGCATCATTCGAGTTATCGCTTTCTCGAACACTTGGTGATAGAGCTCTCTGAGAGAGGTGAACTAGTTGTTGAAGACGGTGTCGTCGTTTCGCCTCTTGGTTTTGACTCGTACTCTCTGCTTGGACTGCAGCGAGAATGGATTGCATCTGAGACAGATAATTTTTCAACCGGGCTAGTCGGAGAACTTGTCTGTGATGGAACTCTTGAACAGCCCCCCATTGATATTTATGCACAACAGGTCGGCTACTACATGCCGGTACAAGATTGGTTGGCCGCTCTTGGCGCACGTCTGGTTGATCTTGATTTTGTTGACCTTGACAAGATCGAAGGTATCCCTGAAGGCTATTGGCGCATAAACAGCGGGATGGGTGACGAATACACTGCCGATTTTCTTGAACTTATTCGTGTGCTTACAGCAGTATTTGAACAACTGAGTCCCCAACAGCGTTCAGCAGCTGTATATCTCAGCAACATAACAGGCCATTCACCAATCTTTTCACTATGTCTGGCGGCTGGAGGATGCAGCGCTCAGGAATTTGGAGCAGGAGTCGCCGCTAGACACGCCGGTGGAATTTCTGATCGTTCGTTGAAAAATGCTGCAAAGGAAAGAGAAGTTGCTGCAACAAAAGCGCGTAGATTTATTGAGCTTGCTTCGGGCGAAATTCATCGACCATCAAAAGCGGGAGAGACAATATGATTCATCGATTGATGACCCGTACTGCTCCGCGAGTAATTGCCCCTGATTCTTCTTCAGAAGCAGGATTCATCTTGAATCTTGGACCGTACAACCGAACTTTGCGAGCCCGCCCCAGTGCGGTCGCCGGGGACTGTTAACTACATCGCGCGAGATTTGCAGATTGTTCGCACTTCACAGATTTTGCATCGATTTTTCTCGGGGTTTGCAACAAACTCTCGCTTTTTCAATTTGTCGGCTGCAGCCACAGCTCTCAGTTCTGCGTTCTTGAGCGCCTCAGACGAAACGTCAATTGCAATTCGCTCTCCAGAATCAAGGTCGTGAACATAGCTGGCCGTCACATCGAGGCCCTCGCGCCGGCCAGCGTCGGTGTAAATCTGGAGTTGAAGGTCAAATGAATTATCGCTGACTGTCGCTGACTTGTAGTCAACGAGCGCGAGGGCTGATGGGACCCCATTTTCGTAGTCGAGGATCACATCAGCGCGACCAATAATCGTCACTCCGTCAAGGTGGAGTTCAAATGGACGTTCAGTCTCGAAGACGCGTTGCAAGTCAGAAGAATGCTCGGCGACATAATTATCGATCAAGCGTTTCGCGCCTTGCTTCAATTTCTGATGCATGAATTTGCTTGCGTTTGGAAGGAAGAAGTTGGAGTCGAGGAGAGCTTCAATTGTCTTTTGGTCGGGAACTTTGCCGTTGGCTTTAGTGATTTCGGCAACAGTCCGAAGTACATGGTGAACGGCCCTTCCGTATCCAATCGCCTCAGCGATTCGAGGACGGAACCCGAGTCTTTGTCGAAGCCGGAATGCTTGCCCGCATTCCATGAATGCAGCTAGGTCGCTATAACTGATGATCAGATCAGTTTCTTGATCAGCCGATGCGATGAGGGCAGGCACGGTGATCTCGTCCAGTTCGAATATGTGTTCTGATAGCTCTGAGAAATAGGGGCTTGGTTTCGCACTTGACTTGAGAGACTTCACATGTTTGTGACGGGAGAGTGAGAGCCAATCTCGTGCTCGTGTGATTGCTACATAGAAGAGGCGGCGCTCATCTGCGTCGGCACCCTCATATCTGCTCGCATCAAACATTTCACGGGGAACAAGCCAGTCTTCCTTAGTCCCATTTTTGCTCGATGGGAATCGCTGTGAGGTGAGTGAGGGAACAAAAACTGCAGGCCATTCCAAGCCCTTTGCAGAGTGAACAGTTGTGAGGTCCACTGCATTAATTGCATAGTCATCCTCGCCTTCAAATCCGTCAAATGTTCCATTTGCGTAGTTGTTCACGAAGCGAGCAAAGCCTCGGTAGTACCACTCTCCACGGTCTTGTCCGCCAATCATTTCACCAGGTTTCTTCGGGTCTGGTCGAGATCGACGCTGCACTGTCTCGTAGTCGGTAAGGAGAACAGAGAATCGTGCGATTGATCCAAGTCGGTTCAATTGCATCGGATCGTCGAAGTTCCAAGTCTTCAAATCCAAAATTTCAAGGATGTCATAGACATCCGCAAGTAAGTTCGCCGATTCTTTGTCACTCGAAACGCGACTCTTCCACGAAACGAGAAACTTCCTGAGATCCTTCTGTTGGCTTTCTTCAAGATTGAAGACCTTGGAAAATTCAACAAGTAACGAAGCTTCAGACAGCTCTGTCGGCTCGGTGTATTGATCTCGCCATTCTTCATCAATTAGCCACGACATCATCCTTCCGAGCACACGAGCCTCTGGCGCTGCGAAGAGTCCGGTGCGGCCCCCCGGCTGGACAGGAATCTCTCGTTCTGCAAATGCCTCAAGAATGGCTCGATACGACGTCTTCCCACGAACAAGAACCGCGATGCCGCTATAGGGCACCCCTTTCCCCACAAGGTCAACGACCATGTCTGCAAGCGCTACCGCTTCGTCGGCCTCCATCAAAGTGTCCCACGCGACTATTTGAGGTTCGGTGTATTCCGGCGGCGCAGTGCGCGAGGCTTCCATCGACTTTTCAAGACGATTCGGAATTGATTCAGCAAACCTTGCTGCTGCATCAACGATTACTGGAAGGCTCCGTCGATTCGTTTCCAACCGGAAGGTAGTCGCATTTGGGTATTGCCTTGTGAAGTTCACGATACTTTCAACAGTTGAACCACGCCACTGATAGATAGCCTGATCGTCGTCTCCCACAACACACAGTTGAGTGTCTGGACCTGTCATCAATTGGATCAGACGTTGTTGCGCCGGGTTGATGTCTTGGTATTCATCAACGATCAAATGTTTAAGCGACCCATGAAGTTTTTCTCGTGTGTCAGAGTTCTCGAGTTCTTTCACTGTGCGGGCAATCTGCATTCCAAACGTCATCATCCGATATCGGTCGAGAGTCTCGTAGTACTCGGCCAGTTTTGATTTCAGTGGTTCAGGCATGGTGGTGGCATCAAGTAATTCATTGTCAATCACGTCAACTGCTTTCGCAAAGGCCTTGATTGCCGCGAACAACTTTCCATCTTGATTAAGTTCTTTCAATTTTAAGAACTGAGCCTCACGCGAAAGCAGCGCAATATGTTGATTGCTATCGAGAACGTCATATGTCTCGTACTTTGCGACGTTTGCCTGAAGGAACTGATAGCAGTAGCCGTGGATCGTCCCCACGTATAGACCCGAAAGCCGATCAAGCGCGTCAACGCCAAGCCGTTCCGCTAGTCGTAATGAAACGCGCTGTTTTAGCTCCTCGGCTGCCTTCTCAGTAAACGTGAATCCAACAATCTCGCGCGAGGCAACACCGTCTGCAATCAAGCTCACGATCCGCTGAGAAACAACTTCGGTTTTTCCAGACCCAGCAGCTGCAATGATCTGTAGATGAGAACCGCGATGATTAACTGCTCCGAGGGCATCACCTAGAAGTTGAGGGGCACCCACAAAGTTCGACATAGGTAAAGATGATAGCCACAGTTAAGTATTCTCCTTCCACGAGGGAACTCATTGTTTGAAGTCGCTCCGAGGACATGCGATAGTCTCTATTGGTGAGCAAAAGGGGCGGAAATGTCGATTAAAGATGAGCGAATCTCCAATCAAAGTATGGACCTCGGAGAGTTCAATAAAGAACGACTCCTTGAGATGTTCCCGATCTTCCGGACTGAAGGCGGAGGTGTTGATTTCGATCGTCTCAAACTAGTTCTTGGTGAATCAGTCGAGGTCGGCAAAGAAGTCTTTGGGATGCGTTGGCCAGGTAAGGCAGATTCAATTCGCCTTGCGAATACACCATCTCATGGAACTCTTTCCCCCGCCGAAGAAGAAAGTGTCAACTTTGACACAACTCAAAACCTAATCATCGAAGGTGACAACCTCGAGGTCCTCAAACTCCTCCAGAAGTCCTATCAGGGCAAAGTCAAGATGATCTACATTGATCCGCCATACAACACAGGTAATGACTTTGTCTACGAAGACGACTTCGCCGATGGCATCAGGAACTATTTGCAGCAGACTGGGCAAATCAACGATGAAGGGAATCGATTTTCAACGAATTCAGAGACTGATGGTCGTTTCCACAGCAACTGGATGAACATGATGTATTCAAGACTACAACTGGCTCAGAATTTGCTTTGCGATGATGGTGTCATTTTCGTCAGCATTGATGATCATGAAGTGCAGAATTTACGTTTCATGCTTGGTGAAGTCTTGGGAGAAGAGAATTTAATTGGGCAGTTTATTTGGGTTACGAAAAATGCTGCCCGAGGTGTCCCTCCGAAAACAATGGTTATGTCCAATCATGAATACGTTCTTGCTTTTGCAAAAAACATTAATTATTTGAAGTTCTTAGGTATTGAGAGAGATGAAAGTGATTTCAGTAATCCTGACAACGATCCGCGTGGCTTATGGAGATCGGAAAGCATAAAAGCAACTGGCTCGCAGAACAATTACTTCACAATTACGGACCCTCTCACTGGCAATGAATTTGATGCAAATTGGGCGTTCTCTGAATCCAGTATCAAAAAGATGATTGTAGACAGATTAATTATTTTCCCTGAAAAGAAAAATGGGACTCCACGACAGAAAAAATTTATCAACAGTTACCTAAATGATCGGAAAGCTTTCGTTACAAATCTTGGTTGGTTTTCAACAGAAAACTCGACAAAGTCCCTGATGGGGCTTTTTGACGGGAAAAAGATATTTGATTTTCCGAAGCCGGTAGATCTGGTTGCTTTTCTCGTTGAGCAGACAACTACTGGAGAGGTCGTCTTGGACTTCTTTGCAGGGTCTGGAACAACTGCTCATGCAGTGATGGCGCAGAACGCGAAGGATGGCGGAAATCGAAAGTTCATTCTGGTCCAACTTCCAGAGCTAGTAGACCCTGAATCGGAGGCGGCAAAAGCAGGGTTTGGTTCAATCGCAGACATAACGAAAGAACGGGTTCGTAGAGCCGGCAAGAAGATCATCGAAGAATTAGACGGAACGCTGAACCTGAATGGCGAAGATGCTTTGGATTTTGGATTCCGAGTGCTGAAGTTGAATGAATCAAATATTGAGGACTGGAATTCTGAAGAGGCATCGAAAAGCCCGAAGGATCTCTTTGACGCCCTGAAGACAACTCGCTTGAAGAGTGGACGAAGTGAAAAAGACGTGGTGTTTGAAGTCCTCGTGAAATTCGGAATCGAGTTGACCTCGAAAGTTGAAGAGAAAAAGGTAGGGAAAGGTTCTGTTTGGAAGATTGGTGGTGGAGAACTGCTAATTGTTGTTTCCGCTGGACTGACAGTCCCTGATCTGAATTCAATTGCAAAGATGGCACCAAAAGTGGTTGTGATGCTGGATGAAGCTTTTGTTCCCGAATCACTAAAGACGAACGCGCGTGCAGTTTTCAAAGATGCAAAAATCGAACTGAAGACATTCTAGAGAGGCTTGGAATGTCTGAATTAAAGTTTAAGTTTGAAGATTCGCAGGAATATCAACTTGATGCAATTGCAGCGATGACGGATATCTTTGCTGGCGCAGAACGCGCTGACCCTGTCTTTGCTGTCGTGAGGGGGATTGTTGATGAAAATGCTTTGCCCGGAATGGGCGAATTTGGAGGATTCGCAAATCCTGCCCTGACGAACCTTGATGCACTTCGCGAGAATGTTAGAAAAATCCAGATGCGAAATGGAATTTTTGTTTCCGATGAAGAGGCGCCACTCGATTCGTGGAAAGTGAAAGATGTGACACTTGACGATGCTGAACGGGAATGTCCCCATTTCAGTATTGAGATGGAGACTGGAACTGGAAAGACATACGTCTACTTAAGGACGATGTTGGAACTCTCACAGAAATATGGGATGAGGAAGTTCGTTGTCGTTGTCCCAAGTATTGCAATTCGTGAAGGAGTGAAGAAAGCAATCGATCAGACCCAGGAGCACTTTCAGACACTTTTCAATGGTTCGAAGATTGAGACTTTTATATACGACTCCGGCAATGTGAACCGCCTGCGGAACTTTGCTTCTGCGAACACAATTCAGGTGATGATTATCAACATCCAGGCGTTTATTCGGGGGTATTCCGAGGACGAAGCCGATGATGGAAAGCCTTCGAATGTGATCTATCGGGAAATGGACGTTTTGTCGGGGAGACGCCCAATCGATTTCATCAAAACTGTTCGACCAATCGTGGTGATTGACGAACCTCAGAGTGTTGATTCGGGTGAGAAGGCGCGCGCGGCGTTGAAGCAATTGAACCCGTTATGCACAATGCGTTACTCGGCGACCCATGCGAATGAGCACAATCTGATGTACCGGTTGGACCCGATAAAGGCCTTCAGATTGAAGTTGGTGAAGCAGATAAAGGTTGCGAGCGCGAATGAGATTGGCGCTGGAACCGACGCGTTCGTGGCTTTTGAAAAAGCGACAACGAGCAAGACCGGCATAAAGGCTGACGTGGTCATCAATTACTCTGATGGCCGTGGCTTTGATCAGAAATCAATAAAGGTCAGTAAAGGTGATGATCTCTATGTGAAGTCGAAAGAGATCGCTGCATACAAGACCGGATTCAAGGTAAAGACGATTGATGCGACGCCGGGCTCAGAATATTTGGAATTAGGGAACGGTACTCGTTTGCAGCTAGGCGAGAGCATCGGTGGAATCGGTGATGACATTTGGAAAGCGCAGATCGACTTAACAGTGGAGACGCACTTCAAAAAAGAGCAGGTATATGCACACCTTGGAGTAAAGATTCTTTCACTCTTCTTCATTGACAAAGTTGTCAACTATCGAGAATCACCATTTGATCCATCGATAAAGGGGAAAGTGGCTCTCTGGTTTGAGGAGAGTTTCAAGAAGTGGGCTTCAAGTCCGCAATACAAGGGCCTCGCAATTTCGAAGATTCCTGTAGAAGATGTACATAAGGGTTATTTCTCACAGGACAAGAAAGGCTTTGTTGACAGTGAGAGTGATAACGATAATGCCGATACCTATGACCTGATTATGAAACACAAGGAGCGTCTGCTCTCGCTTGAAGAGCCGACACGTTTTATCTTCTCGCACTCGGCGCTTCGTGAGGGCTGGGATAGCCCGAACGTTTTTCAGATCTGCACACTGCGTACAACGAGGAGCCTTCGTGAAAAGCGTCAGACTATTGGACGCGGCCTTCGAATCCCAGTAAACCAAGATGGCGAACGCATTCGGAATAACTCCTTGAATGTATTAACGGTGATTGTGAATGACAGTTATAAATCTTTTGCGGAGAAGCTTCAAGTCGAGTACGAGAACGATTGCGGAGTGAAGTTCGGCGTCGTCACTCCTGATTTGATTGTTGACATCGTGCGTAATGGAGTGTTCGGTGATGAGAACATCGAGTCCAAAGAAGCTCAACGAAAAGCACAAGCAATCATCAAGTGGTTAATTGAGGTAGACGTTCTTGACGAGTCGGGGAAAGTGAGAGAGAAGTTTGACCCGAAGGACGATCTGCCGGTTGAGATTCCTGAAGAATTCAAGAGAATGAAAGATGAAATTCTGGATGTGTGCGCTGGGGTCCGGACCAAGAACCACATTGCGCCCGTGGAGAATTTCACTCTGAACAAGCGGAAAGAGGAAAGGTTTAAGAGCAAGGAATTCGAAGAACTCTGGAAGTCAATCCGATCTCGAACTCGCTATTCAGTTGATTTTGATTCAGCGACAGTGGTGACGATGGTGAAGGAACGATTGGAAGATTTGCTGGTATCTCCAAAGATCGCAAAGCCGAAGATTGTTATTGAGATCAGCAAACTGAAGTTCGTTCACGGAGGGATTGAGACAGAAAGAAGTGTGACCGAAAGAACGCGCAATGTTGAGGAGAGATTAAGACAAGTGACTGACATTGTTGCATGGCTGGTTGAGAATACTCGGTTGACACGAAAGTCTATTGTCGAGATTTTGCGATCGATAAAGCCGGCCAAACTGGAAGAAGTTTTTGTTAATGAGCAGGCGTTTCTAGAGCAAGTACGCTCGGCAATCGAGCATGTGATTGGTGAAGTTTGTACGAAGACCGTGGTCTATGAGAAGCGGGCGCCTGGAGATGATGATCAATTCTTGATGGAGAAATTGTTCTGTGGCGATGAGGATGTGGATCTCAATCGGTCAGTGAAGATTGAGAAAGGTCTGTACGACTACGTGGTTTGCGACTCAGACACTGAGAAGAAATTTGCGGCCACACTCGATCTTGATGGACGTGCAAAACTAATTGTCAAACTTCCCGGGAACTATGAGATTGAGACACCTGTTGGCGGATACAACCCAGACTGGGCGATTGTGCTGAAGGATGGTGAGGTTGTTTACTTGGTTCGAGAGACCAAGGGGGGAAGAGATTTGGAGAAGTTACAGTTTCCAAAAGAGAAGATGAAGATTCTCTATGGCGTCAAACATTTTGATGCGATTGGTGCCGACTATGACTGGTTGGAAAAGGCTTCAGAAGTTGAGCCTAAGAGTCGGGTGAAACGAAAAGCCTAGGGATGGGAGATCCGGTTCATCCTTCGCTAAGTGACTTCCAAGAAAGGTGGCAGACTCAATTGCTTTCGAGTGCATCACCTGTTGCTGTGCCGCAGCGCTCATGGCGGAAATACTTTCCGGCGGAATCAGGGATTCTTTTTTCAGAACAATGGTTTGGAAGTCGGGATGTATCAGTTGACGATCTTGCCAAGATTGCAAATGGAGGAGTTACTGATCGTGTCTTGTTCATCGCAGCGATGATGTGGGGTCGGGGTCCAAAGAACGGTCGACTGATGCCAAAGTTTGAAAGGGTGTCAGTTCACGAGCGCTTCGAAGGCATTCTTCTCGAAACACGTGAGTTGATAAGGGAAGGCAAACCTGCTGAGGCCTATCAGGCGTGGATCGACTCTGGTGTTAGTGGGATTAGAGAATCGTTCTTCACCAAGTGGTTCTTTGTCTGCGGTTTGGACTCCCGCTCTGACGGTCTTCAGCCTCTCGTTTTAGATGCCCGCGTATGGAAATCACTCCGAGCGATTGGATGGTCGAGTAAGCGACATATCGGCGAAACGTATCGAAAAGCTCCAGCAAAAGCGTACGGCGCATATTTAGAGGCAATGCGAGTTTGGGCGGTTCAATTGTCCAGTAATCCTTTACAGATTTCGCCTCTACAACTTGAACAGTTCTTCTTTCGCCAGAACGGTGATGATCTTCTCTAAGAGGTTTTACCCATTGGCGAAGTAATGCTGATGGCTCAAGTGATGCTTAGCTATTCATTGCTAGTCGCAACCAGGACTACAAGTTCCTTGCGTCTAATGAGAACCCGGTTTTAGCTTCCTATTGAATAATCAGGTTTCTCTCGGCGTGATAGCGCCAGAAATCTGTGTGTTGGGAGTGCCCACGCCCAACGATGTCAGAGCGGCCGAGGGCCTGATCGGCAATTGGCAGATGGGTATCGAGAGTTTCGCCAACATGGTCGCGAGTAACGAAGATGCAAGCAGATTCGTGGCGCGATGCCATGACGCACAGCCGGCCAGTTTCTAGATCGAACGAACTTGGAAACATCACACCAGAAAGTGGATGCACGGCGATCATTACGGGTCGTTGAAGTCCTTGCCAGCGCTCAGGAGTTGTGACTTGTATTTTAGAAAGGGCACCCGAAAGTTCATTTTGAATCGCTGTATTCATTTGGTTGTGCGTTGAGACGATTCCAATGTCTTCTGCCAAAAGGTTTCGTGGTTTACCTTGTTCCGTAGGACCAGTGGAGATGACGCACCCACGGTCAAGAAGATGTCTGACAAGGTTCGCTGTAACCTGCGCAAGTTCTCGATCGGTTTCAATTGGCGCACCATCAAGACCTGTTGGATGCGTGAGGATGACTGTTGAGCTTGATGAGAGCTCATCGATTGCTCTATCGATGGATGACCCGTCCGATGGTTTTTTTGGTTTGAGGAAGCGTTCTCCTTTTTTTGCAAGTGGTTCAAATCTGAAGTCATAAAATGTTTGAACCAGCGCAACAGAATCAAATGGAAGCCGCCGACAAACATCAAGATTGAGGACT
>Ga0164293_10004709_pt1 | contig 11665 bp, 9 predicted proteins | sample GEODES118metaG_FD_111487 | JGI IMG/M metagenome (GOLD analysis project Ga0164293, IMG submission 111487) | Eutrophic lake water microbial communities from Lake Mendota, Wisconsin, USA - GEODES118 metaG | ecosystem: Environmental > Aquatic > Freshwater > Lake | place: USA: Lake Mendota, Wisconsin...
CATGGACGCACCAACTGCTTATATTTTTCCTGAGATCTATGACAAGGTAACAGTCATTAAGGGACCTCAAACAGTTCTGTACCCAGGGCACGGCTCAGCAGCTACAGTCCGTTTTGAAAAAGAACAAAAAACCTATGACAAGCCAGGTTACGATGTTCATGCTTCAGGTTTGGTAGGTAGCTTTGGTCGTCATGATGAAGTGGTGGATGCCAATCTTGGTAACAAAGAATACTTCGCTACATTTACAAGCTCAAATTCAAAATCTGATAACTACAAAGATGGAAATGGCAATGAGGTTTATTCAAAATATCATCGCTATAGCGCATCATCTTCAGTGGGCGTAACCCCTGACAACAACAAACGATTTGAGCTATCTGCAGGCAGAAGTAATGGTTATGCAGCCTATGCTGACAGAACGTTGGATGGCACGAAATTTTTACGAGAAAATATTGCTGGTAAAGGCCAAGTGAAAAATATCTCTGATGTAGTTGAAAAAATTGATTTCCAAGTTTCCAGAAACACGATTTTCCACACCATGTCTAGTGCCATGAGGTCTTCAACTCCATCTGGCATGGATGTAACTCATGAAACAAATGCGGCGAGAGTTACAGCTGACTTGACCTTGCGACAAACTACAAAAGCTAAAGTTGGCTTTGATTATTCTGAATCAGTACATGCTGGGAATATGAGTCTAGGTTCTTCACTAACAGATGACTCAGAATTTAAAAATAGCAGTTTATTTGCGGAAGTGACAGAGCAATTAAGCAAAAACAATAAATTGATTGCTGGCTATAGAGGTGATTCTTGGGAGGTTTTCGATAAAAGGCCCGCAACAGGAATGAGTCGATCAACTACCTCTGGTCAAACTCGTAAAGAATTTACAAACAGTGCTTTTGCTCGTGTTGAAAGAGCGCTGGAGTCAGTGCCGAATTCAACCACTTATGCAGGATTTGGAAGATCAGAGAGGATGCCGGATTATTGGGAATTGATTTCTAATAAGCAGAACTCATCAGGTGCCAGTGCGCTTATGAGCACTAAAACAGAGAAAACCAATCAATTGGATTTAGGCTTATTACATAAATCAGGCCCACTTGATTTAAGTGCATCAGCTTTTTATAACAAGATCAATGACTTTATTTTAGTTGATGCCAGAAGTGGTTATACGTCGGGGATGTATGGAACGCCATCTTCAAGAAACATTGATGCTCATACATATGGAGCTGAGGTTACTTCAAGCTACGCTTTAAGCAATGTTGTTAAATTTAATTCAAGCGTTGCTTACGTCAAAGGTAAAAATGAAACTGATGGTTTACCTTTGGCTCAATTAGCACCATTGGAGGGTAGATTGGCGCTTGCGTATGATGATAAAAAGTATTCATACGGTGCATTGCTAAGATTAGTTGCTCCAAAAGATGAAGTGGCTGTAGGTCAAGGCAATATTTCTGGTCAGGACGTTGCTAAATCTGGTGGATTTGGAATTTTCTCTTTGAATGCTGGATACAAGCCAAATAAAAAGACTCTAATTGCAGTAGGTGTTGATAACCTATTTGATAAAACTTATGCTGAGTTCATAAGCCGAGCAGGTGCTAGCGTGGCTGGTTATACTCAAACCACCCGCGTCAACGAACCAGGACGTACTGCTTGGTTGAAAGCAACGATTGCACTGGATTGATGAATTGAAATTAATTTAGGAGATATAAATGAAAAAAGTAATTAAATCTGTATTGCTTGCATCAGCTTTTGTTGCAACGACTGTATTCGCAAGTGGTAATGAAGTGAAGGTTGGTAACTTGAAGATTGAAAATCCTCAAGCAAGAGCCACTGTGCCAGCTCAAAAAATGAGCGGTGGCTTCCTTAAGATTGAAAATAAAGGTGGCGCTGATAAACTTTTGGCAGCATCTTCATCAGTGTCAAAAACAATGGAACTTCATACCATGGTCATGGATGGCAATGTCATGAAAATGCGTGAAGTTAAAGGCATTGATGTGCCAGCTAATGGCATGGTTGAGTTAAGGCCAGGTGGTTTGCACTTGATGTTTATGGACTTGAATGAGCAACTCAAGCCAGGTTCAACATTCAAGGTAAAACTTAAATTTGAAAAAGCAGGAGAGGTTGAAGTTCCATTCCAGGTGATGGATATGAGACCTGCAGGGCAGGGTCATTCTAAGTAAGTTTAAATGAGCAATGATCTAAAGATGAAAAAAGCCGCAAATTATGCGGCTTTTTCTTTTTACTGTCAGTCAATGCTCTTTGACTGATGAGTCCGTATTTAATCTAAGTCGCGATCCGTCACGGCGCCCTTACTTGCAGAACTGGCAAGGCGTGCATACTTGGCCAATACACCACGTGTGTAGCGTGGTTTAGGTTGCTTCCAAGCAGCACGACGCTTAGCGATCTCTTCATCACTCACGTTTAACTGAATCAATAGTTTGTGTGCATCGATGGTTACTGAGTCGCCATCGTTGATCAAAGCAATCGTGCCACCTACATAAGCTTCAGGAGCCACGTGACCAACCACCATACCCCATGTGCCGCCTGAGAATCGACCATCAGTGATAAGACCCACTGATTCACCTAAACCTTGCCCAACCAGGGCTGAAGTAGGGGCTAGCATTTCGCGCATACCAGGACCGCCTTTAGGCCCTTCGTAACGAATCACCATCACATCGCCAGCTTTGATCTTATTGACCATGATGGCTGCCATGGCGTCGTCTTCAGAATCAAATACTCTTGCTGGGCCTGTGATGCTTGGGTTCTTAAGACCTGTGATTTTTGCAACGCAACCCTCTGGGGAGATATTGCCTTTGAGGATGGCAAGGTGACCTTGAGCATAGATAGGATTTGCCAAAGTCTTGATCACGTCTTGATCAGCACGAGGCACTGAAGGAATATCTTTCAGTGTCTCTGCGATTGTTTTGCCAGTGATTGTCATGCAATCACCATGCAATAAACCGCCATCCAACAAAATCTTCATCACCTGGGGAATGCCGCCAGCCTGGTGCAAATCAGGCGCTAAATATTTGCCTGATGGTTTCATATCGGCAATGACTGGAACGCGACGACGAATTCTCTCAAAGTCATCAATGGTCCACTCCACTTCAGCTGCACTGGCAATCGCCAAGAAGTGCAACACAGCGTTTGTTGAGCCTCCAACCGCCATGATCACGCTCACAGCGTTTTCAATTGATTTCTTAGTGATGATGTCACGTGGTTTCAGATCATTTCTGATGGCTTCAATTAGTACGCGTGCAGATTCAGCAGCACTGTCCACTTTTTCTTGATCAACGTTTGACATGGTTGATGAATACGGCAAACTCATTCCGAGAGCTTCAAAAGAGGAGCTCATGGTGTTGGCTGTGTACATGCCACCGCATGAGCCACTGCCTGGGCAAGCGTTTTGCTCAACGCCTTTGAAATCTTCTTCATTTAAACGGCCGGATGTGAATTCGCCCACAGCTTCAAATGCTGAAACGATGTTCAGTTCTTTACCTTTGTAGTGGCCGGCTTTGATTGTGCCGCCATACACATAAATACTTGGTACATTGGTACGGGCCATCGCCATCATGCCGCCTGGCATATTCTTGTCGCAACCACCAACTACTACAACGCCGTCTTGCCAAAGACCGTTCACACAAGTTTCAATCGAATCTGCGATCACCTCACGAGAAACCAATGAGTACTTCATGCCTTCGGTACCCATGCCCATACCATCAGAAATAGTAGGGGTGCCGAAAATTTGAGAGTTACCGCCACCAGCTTCAATGGCTGCTACGGCAGCGTCAGCGATGCGCTGTAAGCCACTGTTACATGGTGTGATGGTTGAGTGACCATTGGCCACGCCAATCATGGGCTTGTTATCAAAATCAGAATCTTTGTAGCCCATTGCGTAATACATCGAACGGTTAGGCGCACGTGCTACACCTTCAGTGATCATTCTTGAGCGCTCATTCATGCGCTTAGGCTTTTTTTGCTCTGACATACAGTATCTCCAAGGGCTAATTTTTAGCAATTTGTGTGTAAACCGCTATTTTGCCTTTTTTCTAGACCGAACTCACGTTAAAGGGGTAAAGCCTTCAAAATACAGGGTAAAGTTGAGCCCATTAATCAAGATTAGCCATAAAAAACAGAAAGAAATGAATGTCAGTCGAGCAAGCGAATAATTGGGATGCCATTGTCATTGGCGGTGGTGCGGCTGGTTTATTTTGTGCAGGCGTGGCTGGCCAATTGGGTCAGAAAGTTCTGGTATTGGACCACGCAGAAATTTTGGGTGAAAAAATCAGGATCAGCGGTGGTGGTAGGTGTAACTTCACCAATGTGAATAGCTCCCCGGCTAACTTTCTTTCTATGAATCCTAATTTTGTCAAAAGTGCTTTGTCCAGATACAAGGCCCTCGATTTTATTGAGCTGATTAAGAGTTACAACATTTCATTTCATGAAAAGCACAAAGGCCAATTATTTTGCGATGTGTCCGCCAAACAAATCATCGATCTTTTATTTGAAGAATGTAAAAAGGGTGGCGTGGTCATCAGGCACCCGGTCACTGTTACTGGCATTAAAAAAATCGATCATCCAGCAGGTGCAGCTGTCGATAGTTATCCATGGGTGATTGAAACAGATACCGGAATTGAAAAAGCAAAAGCTGTTGTCATGGCCACAGGGGGTCTGCCTGTGCCAGCCATTGGCGCCACTGACTACGCACTTGATGTTGCCAAACAATTCAACATACCGGTAGTAAACGTTCGGCCTGCATTGGTACCCTTGTCCTTCACCTCAGATGAGTTTTCTAATCTAAGTGAATTATCAGGCTTGAGTGTTCCTGTGAAAGTGAAGTCTGGAGCAAAGTCTCAGCGCTATGGAACGTGCCAGTTTGATGAGGATTTGTTGCTCACTCATAAAGGTCTATCCGGCCCAGCCATCTTGCAAGGCAGCAGTTATTGGCATGAAGGGGAGGCCATACACATCAACTGGTTCAATGATGTTGATATTGATGAACTTTTTGACGATGATGCCAACCGCTTAAAACTCACTGAAAATATATTGGGCACTGTTTTGCCGCAGCGCTTGGCCAAAGCATTCGCTGAGCAAAAGAATTTGATGGGGCGCAAGTGGGCTGAGGTTGGTAAGAAAGATCGTCAAGCTTTGAAAGAACTTTTAACCAACTGGGCGGTTAAGCCCGCAGGCACTTTGGGATGGAAGAAGGCTGAAGTGATGTTGGGCGGCGTTGATACAAAGGCCCTTGATGGTCAAACCATGATGTCCAAAGACAACCCTGGCTTGTACTTCATCGGAGAGTGTGTTGATGTGACTGGGCATTTGGGCGGTCATAACTTTCAATGGGCATGGGCCAGTGGCTTTGTGTGCGCACATTCACTAGCGAATCAGCGCTAGATCGGAAATAGATCGCCTTTTTGAGGAATGATCACATTTTTCCAATTTAATTCTTGTTTGATCACTTCTGCAAAGTTTGAGCTTGCATGGGATTCACCATGAATCACAAAAACTTTGGCCGGAGCAGACTTGAATCCTTTGAGCCATCTCAACAGACCTGCTTGATCCGCATGAGCTGATAAGCCGCCGATGGTGTGCACAGAGGCTTTAACAAACAGTTCTTTGCCAAGAACCTTCACTGGATTTACTTTATCAACCAAGCGTCTGCCCAAGGTTCCCATTGCCTGAAAGCCTGTGATGATGATGGCATTTTGACTGTGCGGTAAATTCCAATTCAAGTGGTGAACCACTCTGCCGGCCTCACACATGCCGCTGGCAGAAATAATGATGGCACCACCTTTGACTCGATTCAAAGCTCTTGACTCTTCCACATCGGCCACAAATTTAAGATCAACGGCCCGATGATTTTTCTCAAACCACTCTAAGGTGTCTTGAGCTTCTGCATCTAAATCATCAAAATACTTTTCAGTGAGATGGGTGGCTGCAGTGGCCATTGGGGAGTCAAGCCAAATATTGAGGTGAGGTAAACGCTTTTGACGAACCAGTTCAATCAACATCAAGAGTATTTCTTGGGCACGACCTACGGCAAATGCTGGCATCACAATATTGCCACCATGTTTCATGGTTTCAGAAATGACGGTCACCAACTCATCTTTGGTGTCATCCAAAGTGCGATGTAATCGATCGCCATAAGTTGATTCGACCAATAAGATATCAGCCGATTCAATCAGGTCAGGGTCTGGCATCAAGGGTTGTCCATACATGCCCAAATCACCTGAAGCCACAACACGTTTCTTTTTATCTTCTTGATCAATATCAATCACCGCGATGGCCGAACCCAAAATATGACCTGCATTTCTGAAGTGAGCTTGAATGCCATTGATTGGTTCAAATACTTGCCCATAGTCATAAGCCTTTAGTTGAGATAGGCACTCAGTCGCTTGTTTCACGCTGTATAAAACTTGGGGTAAATCTCCGCGCCATTTACCTAATTTTTGTTTTCGCTCAGCTCGTGAAAAATCACTTTCTTGAATGTGAGCACTGTCCAGTAAAAGGATATTTAACAAAGCTTTGGTGGCTTTGGTGCAATAGATTGCACCCTTAAATCCTTGAGCGCAAAGTCGGGGTAGTAAGCCGCTGTGATCAATGTGTGCGTGGGTCAAGATCACGAAATCTAGATCTGCAGGATCAAACGGTAGGTCTTCTAAGTTCTTTTCATCTGCATCTCTGCCGCCCTGAAACATGCCGTAATCGATCATTAGGCAAAACTTCTTACCTTTGATTTCACCCTCTAAATAATGGCGAGATCCAGTGACTTCTCCAGCTGCTCCAAAAAACTTGATATGCATTAATTTTCCTATGGCCTGTTTGGTTCAATTGCTTAATTATTCAATTGCTCAATTACCCAATGATTTCTTGAGAGTCGTTAAGATTTCATCAATATCATTGATCACGATAGCGCCTTTGAGGTGATCACCATTTAAAAACCCATGCTCATCCGCCTGCTTTAAGAAAGACAGTAATTGGTCGTAATAGTTACCCCAGTTAGCGATAATGATTGGTTTGGTGTGCGCTCCAACCTGAAGACCCGTCCAAACTTCGAATAACTCATCAAGTGTTCCAAGGCCGCCCGGCAAAATTAAAAAAGCATCTGATTTTTCCATCATCAAACGTTTTCTTTCAATGATGTCATCCACCACATACAGTTCAGTCAGTTGTTGTTGAATCGGCTCTCGTGAGGTGAGACCCTTAGGAATGATTCCGATCACTGAGCCGTTGGCTTCAATAGCTGCTTTAGCAACTGCCCCCATCAGACCAAGGCGACCGCCACCAAAGACTATGCCAAATCCTGCATAACTGAGCTCTCTGCCAACTTCAGCAGTTTTAGCAATCATGTCTAAGTTATTACCATCGCGTGAGCCGCAAAATATACAAATGTTTTTCTTCATGCCTCAAGCATAATCCACTTCGAACACCATTTTGAATATAGGGGTGTCTCAGAGTAAGATTAGGTATTCAAAAAATCAGTCTATAGATATTCAAAGGTATTAGATGCTTTCATCCATTTTGGCCATCAGTGCTGGAGCCTCATTAGGAGCTGTGTTGCGCTGGCTATTGAGTTTGGGCTTGAATGCTGTCTGGGCAACCATGCCTTTGGGTACTTTGGCTGCCAATTTAATAGGTGCATACTTGGTTGGATTCTTGATGAGTCTCTTAGAGGCTCATGCAGGATTGTCGGCCGAATGGAAATTATTTTTGATCACTGGTTTTCTGGGTGGCTTGACCACCTTCTCAGCCTTCAGCGCTGAAGTTGTGGCTGTTTTGCAATCAGGAGCTTATGTTCGTGCATTTGCGATTGTTGCTCTTCATCTATTAGGTTCATTAGCTTTGACCATTTTGGGCATTGCTAGCTACCAGTGGTTGAAATAATTATTTTTATAAAACTCTAAGGAAAAACAAATGATTTTAGAAATTGCTGATATCAATATTGATCCAGCTAAAAAAGCTGATTTTGAAAAAGCAGTGGCAGCAGGTATTGCTGAAGCGATTGCTCCAGCAAAAGGCTTTTGCGGTTACAAATTAAATGCTGGCATTGAAAAGCCTGGCCGTTATATTTTGATGATTTATTGGACGACGCTTGAAAATCACACAGTTGACTTCAGAGAATCGGAGGCTTTCGCTCGATGGAGGAGTCATGTAGGACCATTCTTCTTGAGTCTACCTAATGTTGAGCATTTCACATTAGCGCATAAGTCTTAAGAATTATTCATGAGAGCTCTGAGCATGCTTTAAGATCAGGGGAAGTAAAGGTAAAGAAAAGAAAAGAAAAGGGGCTTAACTAAGCCCCTTCAACCTTTTAAGAACACCAATCAATGATTGATCAAGCTTCCATGATTGGAATTTGTTCAATCTTTGTTGCGTTTTCTTGCTCAACATAACGCGCAATGAATGCGCCATTGCTGTTCATTGGAAGTTTCGCCCAGACTGTGTAACCTGCGCCAGGCACAACACGCATCGGCTCACCTTTTTGGCTGAAAATTTCTTCAATAACAAAGTCGGTGTTGCCGCTTGGTTGAATGATTTCTAATTTATCGCCAACTGAAAAGCGATTCTTGACTTCAATCTTAACTAATTGTTTTTCATTATCAACATCAATCACATTGCCAACATAAAGACTGCGACCTGATAGTGAGAAGCCACGCAAATAATTTTGCTGGTCTTTGTCTGGGTGACGAACATAGAAACCATCGGTGTATCCACGATTTGCTAAACCTTCTAGGTGACCCATCAACACTGGATTGAATGGTCGACCAGCCACAGCATCATCGATCGCAGAGCGGTAGGCTTGAGCTGTTCTTGCCACGTAGTAAGGGGATTTGGTTCTACCTTCAATTTTGAAAGAATCAATGCCCATTTCAGTGAGGCGCTGAACGTGTTCAATCGCCCGCAAATCTTTTGAGTTCAAGATGTATGTGCCGTGCATGTCTTCTTCAATTGGCATCCACTCTCCTGGACGGTTACCTTCTTCTAGAAGATAGATGTCGCCGGTAGCATCTTCACTGGCTTTAGCAACTTTGTAGTCCCAGCGACATGAATTCGTGCATGTGCCTTGGTTTGGATCGCGGTGGTTAAAGTAACCAGACAGTAAGCAGCGGCCAGAGTAAGCAATACACAAAGCGCCGTGAATGAATACCTCGACTTCCATTTCTGGACAATCTTGACGCACCGCTTCGATTTCATCAAGAGACAGCTCTCTTGAAAGGATCACTCGGCTAACGCCTACTGAACGCCAAAACTTTGCAGCATGACCGTTCACTGTGTTGGCTTGAACTGATAAATGGATTGGCATATCTGGCCAATTTTCTCTGGCCAACATGATCAAACCAGGATCTGACATGATCAATGCATCTGGCTTCAGTGCAATCACAGGCTCCATGTCTTTGACATAGGTGCGGGTTTTTCCGCCATGCGGGAAGATGTTTGAAACTAGGTAAAAGTTCTTACCTTGAGCGTGAGCTGTTTCGATGCCTTCGCGCAAAACTTCAATATTGCCGAAGTCATTATTGCGAACGCGCAATGAGTATCTTGGCTGACCAGCATAAACGGCCGTCGCACCAAAGTCGAAGGCGGTATTGAGCATGGTCAGGCTACCAGCAGGGGCTAAAAGTTCAGGTGTTTTCATAGCCCGTATTTTAGGCGTTTTCAGGGCTTTTTGCCTGTTAAGCCTATCTTTTGCCTAGGGATATTTCAGATTGTGAGCAAAATAAGCTCTTAATGAAGGCAAAAACTTGAAAAAGAGGAGGGGGTAAAAGGGGTTTTTTGAGTGATTGGTTTAGGGCAGGTATCTAGAATCGCTCGTTGGGTCCTAGATGGCGCCATTGGCCAACCGGAAGGCTGCCCAAAGGAATTTGCCCAATACGAATACGTTTTAGACCAATCACTTTTAAGCCAACCAGTTCACACATGCGACGGATTTGACGTTTTTTACCTTCACGCAAAACAAAGCGCAATTGATCGGTATTCTGCCAACCCACTTTGGCCGGCTTCAAAGCTTCATCATCCAACTTTAAACCGTGATTGAGGAGTCGCATACCTTCTTCAGTCAAAGTGCCTTCAACACGCACCAAATACTCTTTTTCAATGGGGCTGTTTTCACCAATCAATAGTTTGGCAATGCGACCATCTTGAGTTAACACCAACAAGCCGCTTGAATCGATATCCAAACGACCCGCAGGGGCTAGACCGCGGGTATTGAACTTGCCAGGAAGATTCGCTGATAACTGATGCACAAATTGATTTTCAGGAGTGATCAGGGTGGCGGCAGGTTTGTATTCCCGATCTTCATCAAAATGAGAAATATAGCCAACTGGTTTATTGAGAATGATGGTGTAGCGACGAGCCTGCTGTGCAATCGCTGCTTTTTTTAATTCAATTTTTTGATTGGGAAAGGCTCTTGCACCCAACTCACTGACAACTTCGCCATCGACCAATACCAAGCCCTGCTCAATATAGTTGTCAGCTTCGCGTCTCGAGCAAATTCCTTGCTCAGACATTAGTTTTGAAATGCGTACTTTTTCCACAGGGGTGATTATCGCTTACTTAGAATGCCCGAGCCAAAATGATCCTGTTGTACGAATCATCATGGTTGCGGAGTCTGGCTATTTTCTTTGAATGATTCTGTTAAGGCTATTTGAAGTTTGGTATGAATCTTCATCAGTTGCTTACGAAGCAAATAAATAACTGTGCCCATCAATGCCGCGAGAATGACAAGCATGCCAGCTGGAGGCAAAATACTCGAACTCAAAGCTGAAACCAAAACCATCAAGGAAACAATCGCTAAAACTGGCATCAATTGAGTGAACAGCATTTGAGTGGCAACGGTGTCTTCAGAAGAGTGGTTTTTAGAGTGAAGTTGAGCATCGGCGAGCAACATGCCAAGAGCCTCTAATTTTTTGTAAATAGCGAATAAAAATGGCGCTGATAGCAATAAGCTTGTGGCCCACATGAACGCTTGTTGGTAGGTCTCGGTGAACCATGTCAAATGTCCTGTATCGACATAACCGTTGAGGAAGGAGAATAATTTGGTGGCGGATAAGAATAAGGCGATGACCACGCAGGCATTCACAAAAACATGGAATGTGATTCTTCTTACAAATGGTTTGATATTGGTACGCATTTGATTATCAGAGCGAATTTGACCTAACCATTCTGAATATTGCACAAACACATTTTTAATTGGATTTGGAATACGTTTACCCATCCAATTGCTCATTGGGTCTGACCCTCTAATCAAATAGGGAGTAAAAAGCGTGGTGATGACGGAGACTGCGACGACAATGGGGTACAAGAAATCACTGGTGACATTCAGTGTTAAGCCAAGCGATGCAATGATGAATGAAAATTCACCAATTTGCGCTTTGCCCATGCCAACACGCATGGATGTCCTGCCATCATGGCCGGTGATGAATGTGCCCATGCTGCATGAAGTAATTTTGATGGCTATCACGGCAAAGCTGATGAGGGCAATTGGAATGGCGTATTTCCAAATAACACTTGGATCTAGAAGAAGGCCGATCGTCACGAAGAAGATGGCAATGAACATGTCTTTGACAGGCTCAATTAATTTTTCAATCGAATGAATATGACGCGACTCTGCCATGATGGCGCCAATTAGAAACGCGCCCAAAGCAACGCTGTACTCCATTTTTATCACCAA
>Ga0164293_10004710_pt1 | contig 11662 bp, 4 predicted proteins | sample GEODES118metaG_FD_111487 | JGI IMG/M metagenome (GOLD analysis project Ga0164293, IMG submission 111487) | Eutrophic lake water microbial communities from Lake Mendota, Wisconsin, USA - GEODES118 metaG | ecosystem: Environmental > Aquatic > Freshwater > Lake | place: USA: Lake Mendota, Wisconsin...
ATCAAAACTTTGTCTCCGGGTAGTGCGATCACCTTTCTCACCAACCCATTCGGTCCCGTCCCCGGATTAAAGGCGATGTCACGTGAACCATTTGCATTCAATCGAGCAATCCGAACGATCCCTGTGCCATTGTAGTTCAGAAAATTCCCCCCAATCAACGCTTTGCCTCCAGGCAAGGCCACCACCGAATGAACAGCTGCATCCGCGCCTGATCCTGGAACAAATCCAGCGTCAACTGTGCCATTGGCACCAATCAATGCAATCCGCGCCCGGGATGTCCCTTTGTAACTCAGAAAGTCACCAGCAATAAATACCTTACCGCTCTCACCCACCGACACATCTCTCACCTCTCCGTTCGCTCCACTGCCCACACTGAACACAGGATCGATCGTCCCATCAGACTTCACCCCGACCACCCGGCCTGAAGAACTGCCATTAAATGTTGTGAACGATCCTCCGGCAAGAAACCCGCCTCCCGGTTGACCTTGCAACACTCCTACCGCGTCGTTCGGCCCATCACCAGGCCGGAACGAACGGTGAAACGCCACTCCATCATAGTCTCCCCCATTCACATAGGCCATGAAATTGGCCACGGCCTGCGGCGTCACCTGCTGAAAAAGAGACATCTTGATGTTCCCCAAGGTCGTCGTGAACTGAGCCGCTCGCGGTGTGTCAGGATCGGAAAAAGCGGACGCCAAATCGACGGTCATAGGTGAGGACAACCCAATCGTCCGATCCGGTAACTCAACCCCTGTCACAGGCGCCGTTGGCGGTTGCTGCACCCGAAAGACGAGATTCGCAACTGCCGAATGTCCTCCACTGTAGCTCACAGTCGCTAAACTATTGAACACTCCTACAGCTGTGGGAGTCCCATTGACGTCACCCAACGTTGAGTTGACCGCAGCAAATCCATCAGGCAGGCCAGTCACTGCTCGTGAACTCACCGTTGCACTGTCTGTCACAGCAAGGGTATGACTGAATGGGACTCCTCGAATCACCTCATTCGCGGCGTTTCCCTCGGCATTCAAGGGTGTCAACAATACCCGCCCAAAAAGATTCGCATCCAAATTGAACACATAACCTGCCGGGTCAAATCCGTGCTTGGGTGTCACCGTCACCGGCTGACTCAGAAAAGAAGCCCCACCCGACCCAACTGCTCGCACCGCCACTTCAATCGCCTCATCAGGAGTCAATCCCGTGATCAAAGTCTCTTTTGCACTCACTGGTACCGTCGCCAGCGTTGCAAACGCATCCTCCGTCCCTGCATCCCGACCTACGATCTCATATTGGCTAGTATACTCTGAACTCTCCAACCACTTCACCGCGATTGAACCCGAAAGTCCAGTCGCCACCACCTCGACATTCGTTGGCGCGGGGAATTGGGTCGACACAGTCGCCGTATTGGAAAAAGTCGAATAATACAAGGTGTTCGAGCTATCCTGAAACACACCCCTCACCCGCCACTCAATCTCTGTTCCAGGACCCACCGTCACCTCATACTCAGTATCATCCCCCCCGGCATAAACCGTCCCAGATCCACCGCTCAACGCCACAAAAGGATCCGTAGAGCCAACAAACTTGTACTGCATCTCATACCCCATGGTATTCGTCGAGTTATCCTTCCACTTGAGCCTTACCTTGTCATCATCCACCGCCGCCACCGACAACTCCGTCGGTGGACTCAAGGGATCAGTGGTGAGTGTCACAATTGGGCTTGAGTAAGCCGTGAAACTCGGACCAAACCGCTCCCCGCGAACCCGAAAATCATAACTCGTCCCGGGAATCAACTGCAATGCTCGTCTGACCGAGTTCTCTCCGAACAAGCCCAATTGGAACTCGTTTGATGTCGTACTAAATTCCGCATCGGCCGTGCGCTTGAACCCTAAACGGTAGTAGATTTCTGTGGTCGCATTATCCGTGAAATTAATCTGATAGCTGCCATCCGTTCCCGGGACTTTCGTGATGGAAAGTCCGGTAGGCGTTCCAAACGTATCCGTACCCAACGTTAGCACTCGAGGACTTGTCCCTGTGCTCGTTTCAATGGCAGTACCATTGTTCTTGAAGGCCGTCACCGTGAACTGCATCGATAAGTTGGGTAACCCTGCTGTCCCAAAAAAGTCCGTTTGTCCCACGACGGTTGATGTCGCATTCGCCTCCTCCCTCGCCAAATCGAGAACCGGGGAAACCGGGCGTGTTCCAGAGAAATAACGTCCCTTGATGATGTATCCCGCTTCATCGAGCGCATTATCATCCCAAGTCACCAGCCAATAAGCCACATCATCGGCAATGACACGGGTCGTCTTGACGGTCACATTGGTCGGAGCCGCCGGCGCAAGAGCCATGACCGCCACTGGACTGAAAAGGCAGGCCAAAGCAGCAACGGCTCCCATGAGTCGACGAAAAACGAAGCAACGAGTGAAGGCAGAAAAAGAGAACATTGGGCGGAAGTAAGGCAGTGTTTTCGGGAAAGACAGCATGTTTACCTGTTTTGTAGTTACAAAGTCAATTCTAAAGCAGGGTCGAAATGAGAGCGCCTTGAGTCAATAGCGCCATGGTTTCTTTCCTTTTCGACATAACTGGGCCAATTCTGCTCATTTTTGTCCTCAATCTTCCCTTTTTAGGACAGCCTTCGCCCATTGCCCCCATCTCCGAACCTCGCTACTTTACCCCATCAGTTCGGTTCAATTGATAGCGCCAGTCACATTCAAATTTCGGTTCCCCGCTCACATGGCATCCTCTTCCCCAAAACCCATCCCTTGGCACCTCCGCTTCCGAACGCGGCTCATCATCGCCATCTTCCCCATCCTAGCTGCCGTCACCGCCGCTTCCCTCTGGATCGCAGAAAGTCGCTTCAGCGCCGTCTACCAGCAAGTCTTCGAAGCCCAATTCCAATCCTACATCGACTCGTTCGAAAAATCCCGAGCCGAACGCTTCGAAGCCATCGGCACCAAGCTCGACGAAACTTCCCGCCACCCCTCCGTTATCGCCCACCTCAAAGACGGCAAAGCCCAGCCTGCCCGCCCCCTTCTCGAACCCCTACTCCTGGAACTCGGTCGCCAACGACTCTCCTCCGAATCCGCCAACCAAGCCCAAAACCGCAAAAACACACCCCCATTTGCCCAACTCATCCGCAACCGCTCCCTCCCTAAATCCAAACCCTTACCCAACCGCCCCCAAATAGACACAAACACCGCCCTCCGACCAACAAAAGACGACTCCCCTACATCCACCAACCCTAATCCCCCCCTCTTCTTCGCCCTCCTCGACGCCTCCGGCCGCCCCCTGCCCGAAACCGCCTACCCAAACCGCTCCGTCACACCCGACCGCACCCGCCAAACCAAATCCTTCCTGAACCTCGGCTCCAGATCCCTCTCTGACCTCCTCCCCCATCAAGAAGTTGGTTACAAACTCGTCGAAGTCCCCGGCGAATCCCGTCAGCAAGTCCGCGAAATCTTCGTCACTCCCGTCCGAGCCTCCGACGACGCCTTCCTCGGCGCTCTCGTTTTCGGACTCCCCCTCCCCACCCTCGACGAACGCACTCTCTTCCAAAAAACTGGCCGCCTCGAACACGGCCAAATCCTCAGCGGCATCTGGATCGACAATCAAATCATCTCCTCCACCATTCCCGACGAAAAAAAACCAGACCTCTCCCGCCTCATAAGTGAGACGCTTGAGCAAGGCAGTCAACCCAGCGGCGACCTCACCGTCACCGTCGACAACCGCCGTTACCACGTCATCTACCGCGTCCTCAATCCCGACTCCCCATTCGAACGCGCCGTTCAAATCAATCTCTACTCTCTTGCCTCCGTGGATGCAGAAATTGCGGATCTTCGACTCACCGCAATCGAGATCGGTGGCTTGGCCATGCTCATCTCTCTCGGCCTGATCGTCATCGTCTCCCGCACCCTTTCTGGCCCGGTCAGCGCCCTCACCTCCGCCACCCATCAAATCGCCTCAGGAAACTACGCCTTCCGCGTCCCGGTCCAATCCCGCGACGAATTAGGCCTCTTGTCCAGCGCCTTCAATGAAATGGCAACCGACCTCGCCCTCAAAGAACGCTATCGCTCCGTCCTCAGCGCCGTGGCTGACCCTGCCGTCGCTCAACGATTGATCCACGACAGCCACAATCTCGGCGGCGTCCAAAAGCAAGTCTCTGTGCTCTTCTGTGATATTCGTGGTTTCACCTCTCTTAGCGAACAATTGCCCCCTCATGATGTCATCGAGCTTCTCAACCACCACATGACCGCCCTCACTGAAGTCGCTTATCAATACAATGGCACAGTCGACAAATTTGTTGGTGACATGATCATGGTCCTTTTTGGTGCCCCCGAATCGTCAGCAGATGATGCCCAACGCGCCGTCCGCTGTGCCCTCGCCATGCGACAAACCCGCAATCAACTGAACAGCCAATCCCAATTCCCACTCGAAATAGGCATCGGCATCGCCACAGGTACCGTCGTGGCAGGCTGCATGGGTTCCGAAAAACGCCTCAATTACACCGTGCTGGGTCACCGGGTCAACTTGGCCGCCCGCCTATGTGGCATCGCTGCCGCCGGACAAATCCTTATCGACGATGCCACTCAGTCACACCTCCCCGAAGACGCTGTGATCACCCCCCTACCAGCCGCCAGACTCAAAGGCATCGCCGACGAAGTTCTCACCTACTCCGTCACCGAAATGCCAAACACCTAGACCGGTTCTCGAAAAGATTGTCATTTTGATCCGGCCAGCGCAGCGGCTTCAGTGGCAAGGAAGTCGCGCAGCCCTCTATTAAATCAATAGCGGGCAAGCGGCTAACGCAGCCAATGAGGCCGCTCCGCCGCTGGGCAATGTGACAAGCATTTCGAGAGTCGGTCTAAGGCTTCAGCAACTTCTGCAGATTGTCATCCGGCACCACACCCTTGCTGATCGCACTCTGATACTCGGTGCGCGCCTTGTCGATCTGCGGCGGGTCCCACCCAATGTACAGCACTGCCAAATTGAAATGCGCCTCGCCAAAATCAGGATTGATCGCCAGCGCTGTCCGAAACTCTTTCTCCGCCCTCGGCGCCTGCTTCAACCGGCTTGCAATGATCCCCAAATAGTGATGTGCCAGCGCCTGCTTACTGTCCCTTGCCAGTGACTCTTCAAACGCCTTCATCGCGTCATTGAGTCGATTCGCACGGAAATACGTCAGCCCCAATGCATGGCAAGCCACGGCATTGTCAGGGTCGTATTCGAGGCACTTTTTCAAAGCCGCTTCCGCCTCCTCAAACTGCCCTCCTCTTTGATACGCATCGCCCAACCCCAGCAAGGCATCCACGTCCTTCGGACTCGCCCGAACAGCCTCTTTGTAAGCCTCCACCGCCTTGGTGTAATCCTTCGCCTTCACAGCTTGCTCGCCCTCAGCCAATAGCTTCGCTAACACGCCATCGCCAGTAACAGTCGCTGTCTTTTCCTCAACCCCAGGAGCCGATCCAGCATCGCCACTGGCCATCAACTTAGCTTTCACCGCGCCCGATCCGGACTTCAACAATTCCTGCGCTTGCGGATCCGTAAACAAAGCCTCCTCCGCCGCCGTCAGCGTCATCCGCCCCGCATCCAACTCCTGCACTCGCGCCAGCAACTCAGCAGACGCCCCCTCCATCTTCTTCATCTCCTCAATCACCAGCGCCTTCGCCTGCTGCTGCCTCGCCTGATTCCGCAACTGCCGCAAAATCACCTCACGCAACATCGCACTCTCTTCCGACCCCGCACCCGCGTCCGTCTTCGCCATCCCCTGCTGCAATTCCTTCAACTGCGTCGTCAATTCCGACACCTGCGTTTGATAAGTCGTATTCTCCTTCTGCAAACTGACCAACTGGCTCTGGATCACTCCCAATTCCTTCTTCAAACTCGCAATCTCAGCATCCTTTTGGGTCACCCCCTCTTGCAACGCGGTCACCTGCAACTTCGCCGCTTCCAATTCCCCTTTGAGTCGCTCATTCTCCGCTGTCAGCTTTTTGAGAGCTTCCTCATCAGGTCGGCTCTTCTTCATCTCCGCCACCTCAGCCATCAGTTTCTTCTCCGACGCCTGAGCCAAATCCCGGTCCTTCATGGCGGCTTCTTTCTCCAGTTTCAATTGATCCCGCTCCTTCATCACCGCATTCAGTTCAGCCGACGCCGCCGAAACCTTCTGCGCCGCCTCCGCAGCCGTCGCCTCAGCTGTCGCAAGTCGCTGATTGTTCGTCTTCTCCAGGGCCAATAGCGCCACCTTCTCTTTCAACAACGTGTCCAGTTGACCCTGCGTCGCACTCCCGGCGTCCACTTCCCGTTGCATTTGCTTCACACGTCCTTCCATCTCCGCAGTGCTCGCCGCCAAAGCTTCCTTTTCCGTCCTCGCCACCTGAATCTCCTTCGACGCCCACCGATACCAGTCGTCCCACTTCCTCAGCGCCCCCTCCATCTCCAAATTCTTGCGCTGCAACCCCTCCATCTTCAACTTCACCTGCTTCTCATACTGCTGCAAAAACTCTCCCAAACTCGGCACCTCGCCCGCCCCCTCCCCGATCACCCCTGCCCCACCAGCACCCCAGGTCCCCACCTCCGGCGGACCCTTCGTTTCCACACTCGGCGTCACAGCCAAACCACCCGCTGGCTCACCATTCAACGCTGGCGCAGGGCTTGGCCCTGGCATCGCCCCCTCGGATACAGGAGCCACCGTGCTCGGTGCCCGCTGCAGCATCCCCTGCACCCGGGCCATCGAATCCGCCACCTTCCGCCGCCGCATCCCAATCATGTTCGTCTCCCAACCCGGATCCGTCTTCGCTAACGAATCAAACACTCCGGATGCTTCTCGATACTTCCTCAGCGCCTCCTCCAGATTCCCCTCCTTCTCGGTTCTCTCCCCATCATTGTACATCATGTAGGCATCCAAATACCGCTCCGCTTTCTCATCGACCTCCGCAACCTGCGCCTGCAAACCATTCGGCACCAACGTCCCCAGCATCGAAAACCAAAAAACCAAACACCCCAGCTGCCGCCAAAGCGATAAGCCGAGTCTGGGAAAAAGAGGCAGGACAGAAAGATTCTTCATTTCAAAGGGGGCCGTCAAAATACCGCTTCCCATCCCGCTTGTAAATCCTCTTGGCCTACTTTCATGTCAAGCTCCCCACTTCAGCTCCCCATTGCGCCCCGCCAGTCCTCCGCTAATCTCCCCTTCCTTCACCTTCCCCATCAGCTCATGCCCGATTCCAAACTCCTCGGCCAACTCCTCCTCACCGGCGTCCCCGGCCCCGAACTCGACCCCGAAACCGCCGCCCGCTTCAAAAAACTCCAACCCGGCGGCTTCATCATCTTCGGTCGCAACATCGTCTCACCCGAGCAGCTCCGCAAACTCATCGACGACCTCCGCGACCTGTCCGACATCGAACCCTTCATCACCATCGACCAGGAAGGCGGTCGCGTCTCCCGCCTCCGACTCATCGGCCAGGAACCTCCCAATGCCCAGTCCCTTCGCGACAAAGGCGACCCCAACCTCATCAAACAACACGGCAAACTCACCGGCCAAATCCTCCGCCTCTTCGGCTTCAACCTCGACCTCTGCCCTGTCCTCGACATCTCCTACGACGACACCGCAGACAACTCCCTCAAAGGCCGATGCTGGGGCAAAGACACCCAGCAAGTCATCGACAACGCCGGCATGTTCAACCGTTCCATGCGCGCCCAGGGCATCCTCTCCTGCGCCAAACACTTCCCCGGCTACGGCCCCGCCGAGTGCGATCCCCATGAATTCCTCCCCGTCATCTCCAAAACCCGTTCCGAAATGGAAATGAGCGAACTCATGCCCTACACCGCCCTCCTCCCGGAGATCGATAGCGTCATGACCTGCCACTCCAACTACACCGCCTACGACCCCGACCGCCCCCGCTGGCCCGCCAGCCTCTCTCACAACATCTGCACCAAACTCCTCCGCGACCAACTCGGCTTCGAAGGCCTCGCCATGACCGACGACCTCGACATGGGCGCCATCCTCAACGAAGTCACCTTCGAACAGGCCATCCAGGAAGCCGTCCGCGCCGGCAACGACCTCGTCATGATCTGCCACCGCCTCGAAATGGTCGAACTCGCCCGCCAACACCTCGAAGGCGTCGAAGGCCCCACCCTCCACGATGCCCTCACCCGCATCCAAAAAACCAAAAAACGCCTCGTCAAACCCGACAAATTCGACCTCGCCCGCTTCGACGCCATCAACAAAGACATCTGGGACCTCCGCGTCGCCACCCTCGGCGAAGAAGCCGCCCAAAACCTCAGCGTCGAAGACGGCAAACGCTCACCCGTCGAACTCTACTGAGCAAACCAAAGCACTTCACAAATTGAAGTGGCGCACCCGTCAGGATTCGAACCTGAAACCTTCTGATCCGTAGTCAGATGCTCTAATCCGTTGAGCTACGGGTGCGTTTCACCTTTGAGCGCTAACGCCCGAAGGGATAGCTATCCTACCCTGATCCACCCATTTGTCAAATCAGGCTCACCATCTTTTTTGCTGACCCCCTCTCCGTCCTTTCCCCATCCTCTCCGCACTGGCATTCCGCCTCGCTCCAGCCTATTCTGGGTCATCGGCTATCCCGGTTCCGCATGTCTCCCCTTCGCCTGCTCCTTTGCGCCTTTCCGTTTTGTCTCGGGTGGGTGGCTTGGTGGGCCGCTCACGAAGCCACCGCCGCCCGCACCCGCCGCGGCGGTGACTTGATCGCCATGCTCCCCGGCCCTCTCCCCGAACTCAACCCCTTCCTCCCCGCCTCACCCACCGAAAAAGAACTCGTCGACCTCATCTACGAACCCCTTCTGAAGATCGACGCCTCCGGCCAACTCGCCCCCGCCCTCGCCTCCCGCTGGGAATGGAGCCAGCAAATCACTCTCTGGTTCCCCAGCAACGAAATCGCCACCAAAGCCGCCGATCACCTCCGCTCCCTCAATGCCGATCGCTGGATTGCCCTAACCCTCGATAAAGTCATCCCAGAGGCCAACCAACTCACCCTTCGCTTCAGTTCCCCAACCGGCTCCGGCCCAGACGAGACACTCAACGAACTCGCCACCTTCGAACCCCTGACCGTCACCTTCCTTCGCGTTCACTTGAAGGAACAAGCTCGCTCCTACCATGACCACTTCATGGGCAATGCCGTCGAACATCAACAAATTCGTCGCGCTTGGTTCGATCGCTCAGACCAAATCACCGAACTCGTCGTCTGTGGCACTCCAGGAAATGTGATCGAGGAGCTTCGCCAATACTACCTCAGCAAACCCGACCTCCTCCCTGACATCCAAGTCCTCGATAAAGTTACCGCCCTCCGCGAACCGGTTCTCCACTTCCGCATCGCCCCCAACCGTCAATGGCCCGATCAAACCCCGGTGACGGCGACCGACGTCACCTCCACCGTGTCCCACGTTTTACGCCATCGTGTCCCTGTCGCCAGCCTGGATGCCCTCAACGCCATCCACTCCATCGAATCTCCCGCTCCAGATGAACTCCGCGTCATCTACCGTCGCTTCCAAGGCGCAGCCATCACGGCTTGGACCCACCTCCCCATCCTCCCCGGAACTTGGCTGGAAGCCCACAGCGCCGAAACCCACCCAGGCTTCCCCCCAGGCACAGGCCCCTTCCGTCCCACTCTCCGCAACGAAAACACACTCATCCTGGACGCCGCCCCAACTGCCCATGTCCGTATCGGTCGCATCCGCCTCCAAGCAGGCGCCTCCGCCCGCGCCACCCATGCTGCCTTCGCTACCGGCGGAATCGACCTCTTCTGGCCCCCGAACGAGCGCTTACCCGCCCTCAAAAAAGAATCTTCCCTCATCCTCCACGCCTCTCCCCCTAAAGGTCGTCTCCTCGTCATTTGGAACCTCCGCACCCCCATCCTCAAAGACCAACGCATTCGCCAGGCTCTCGCCCTCGGCACCGACCGCCCCCTTCTCATCAACGAGCTCCTCCACGGCGCAGGCAGTCTGCATGACGGCATTTTCCAGCCCAACATCTGGTTCAGCAAACCCCCTCCACCTCTCAAATACGATCCCATCCAAGCCTCCACGATTCTCGATTCCGCCGGTTGGCTCAAAGACGCCACCACCGGGTTCCGCAAAAAACCCGGCAGCACCCTCGCCATCGAACTCCTCACCACCGCCGGCAACCCCCAGCGCGAAACACTCGCCCGACTCCTCGCCGATCAATGGCGTACCCTCGGTTTCACCGTAAACATCACCTCTCTGCCCTGGTCCGATTTGCTCCAACAACACCTTCTCTCCAGGCGCTTCGACGCTGCCATCATCGGGCTCGATTTTGATCCGAGTTGGGACCATCTCCCCTTCTGGCATTCCACTCACGCAACCAACCCTGAAGCCTTAAACTTCAGTTGCCTCTCCGACACCGACACGGACCTCCTCCTCGAAACCCTCGCCACCGAATTCGATCCCGACTCCGTCTCCAAACACGCCATTCCCCTCGATGCCCACATCGCCCAGCTTCAACCTTTCCTCCCTCTTTTCACCGATCAACAAGTCGTCGCCATCCGCCGGGCTGCCCTTCCACCAGGAACAACCGACGGTCTCTCTCTTGCCGAATGGGTCCTCCAACCCGCCACCCCATCCACCCCCGCCACACCCCTTCCTCCCATTCAAATGCGCTTGCCCGCCGAAGCCCTGACCCCTCCTCCGGCTCGATCAAACGCCAAACCATGATCACGCCTCCCCATCACGCCCGCCCCTACGCGCTCCCCCTCCGCCTGGCCCTCGGCGGAGCCGGAATGGCGGTGCTTTTCCTTCTCCTCCACGGTGGCTCCATCACCGACGCAGCCAAGCTCCTCCTCGGCCTCACCCCTCCCTCAGACACACCCTCTCTCACGCTCCTCGCCTGCGCCCGCACCCTCGCTCTTCTGACCACCGCACTTCTGCTCGCCTTCGCCACTTCATCAGGCCTTCTCTTTCTCACCCGCTGGTTGTGGCCTTCCTCCCTCAGCCTCCTCGCCCACCTCGGTCGCCTGCTCTTCGCCACCCCCGCTCTCGGCCTGGTCTCAGCCTGGGCAGGTTGGTGGATTGGCTCCCGCGCGGGTGTCATTGAAACCCTCATGCCACCCCGTCCGAATGAACTCGGCGAAGACCTCACCGAATCCCTGGCACGCCAACTTTGGACAGGCCTCGCTCCCACTTTTGCCATCGCCATTCCTCTCACGGGATGCCTCCTTTCTCAAATCGCTCAAACCCTGAACCCAACGCCCAACACCCCGCTCATCCTAGGCCTCCGGGCACGCGGACTCAGCCCCTCTCAAATACTCGACCACCACCTCCTCCCGCTCCTCTGGCCACGCTGGCATCGCTCCCTCGAAACCTCCCTCTTCGCCGCCCTCATTCTCGCCCTCTCCGTCGAATACGCCCTCGATTTCCCAGGCTGGGGCAACGGCCTCGTCCAAGCCCTCCAAACTCAAAACCCCCAAGCCACTGCCCTCGGCCTCTACGCCTCAGGTCTCATGCTCGCCCTTCTCACTGGCCTCCTCCAATTCATTCGACCCCGCTCCCTCCCCGCACCCTTAACCCTAGAAACGGGAATGGAAAGGGATGAAGATGGCGTCGTGCTTGGTTCCACAAGGCTTTCCGGTTCGCAGCGGTTGCATCGAAAAGGTGATGCCACCCGAGAAGCGGGAAGCCTTGTGGGGCC
>Ga0164293_10004712_pt1 | contig 11660 bp, 12 predicted proteins | sample GEODES118metaG_FD_111487 | JGI IMG/M metagenome (GOLD analysis project Ga0164293, IMG submission 111487) | Eutrophic lake water microbial communities from Lake Mendota, Wisconsin, USA - GEODES118 metaG | ecosystem: Environmental > Aquatic > Freshwater > Lake | place: USA: Lake Mendota...
ACAAGCTCAATATCGGCAATCAGGCGGACAAGCTGCCGCGCCAGCTGTCGGGCGGGCAGCAGCAGCGCGTCGCGATCGCCCGCGCGCTGGTCCACGAGCCGCGGCTGGTGGTGTGCGACGAGCCGACCGCCGCGCTCGATGCGCGTTCGGGACGCCGGGTGATGGACCTGCTGCGCGAAGTCGCGGTTGCTCCCGACCGTGCCTGCATCATCGTCACCCACGACAACCGCATCTTCGATCTGGCCGACCGGATCATCGTACTCGAGGACGGGCGCATCACCCATGATGGCAAGGAAATGCCCGATGGCCATTGACGCCCGCTTCCCTTTCCTTTCCCGCAATCCGAGGACGTCATGGCTCTCATGCCCCGCAACCTGAGTTTCTCGCGCCAGATCCTGCCGCTCATCGCTATGATTGGGGTGGCCCTTGCGGCCTATTACATCGTCAGCGGGTTGCCTGACCGGAACACGGCCGACCCGGATGAACAGCCGCCCAAGGCTGTCGGCAAGCTTGCCAGTGCACCCCGGGTTGCGGGGGCCGGGATCGTCGAGCCGGCGAGCGAGGTGATCGACATCGGCTCGGCGCTGTCGGGCCTTGTCACCGAAGTGCGGGTGAAGCCGGGCGACAAGGTCGCGCCCGGTGAGGTGCTGTTCATGGTCGATGCCCGTGCCGCGCGCGCGCAGCTTGCCGAGGCCGAGGCCGCGGTCGGTGAGGCACGCGCTGCCATCACGGAGGCCACGACCGCGCAAACCACCGCGCGTCAGCAGCTCAATCTCTATCGCAGCCTTGCCGATCCTGCCGCGGTCAGCCGCGCCGAGGTGATCCGCGCCAAGGGCGAGGAGGCTACCTCTACCAGTCGCCTTGAGTTGGCACGTGCGCGTCTTGCCGCCGCTGAAGCCGCCACGGCCGCCGCGCAAACCGAGATCGAACGGCTGACCGTACGGGCACCGATCGCAGGCGAGATCCTCGCAGTGAACATCCGCCCCGGCGAGTTCGTCGCCACGCAAGGGGGCAGCTCGCAACCCTTCATCCAGATGGGCAACACCGATCCGCTGCATGTGCGCATCGACATCGACGAGAACGAGGCGGCGCGGGTCAAGCTTGGCACGCCTGCCGTTGTCAGCCCGCGCGGCGCGGCCGAACTCCACGTCAATGCCACCTTCGTGCGCGCCGAACCGCAGGTAGTGCCCAAGCGCTCGCTCACCAACAGCGCCGCCGAGCGGGTCGATGTGCGGGTGCTGCAGCTGATCTACGCCCTGCCCAAGACCGATGCCTTCCGGGTCGGACAGCAAATCGATGCCTTCATCCCGGCCAAGGATGCGCCGACGGACAAGGATGACTGAGCGATGATCTGCGCCACCATCCGCCTGTCCAGGCTAGCCAGCTCGGCGCTGCTGCCGCTGGCTCTGGCTGCCTGCATGATGCAGCCCGCACCCGAGATCGCGACACCTGCGCCCGCCCTGCCTGCCGCGTTCTTCTTCACGCCGTCTGCCGCCGAGAAGGCCAGCCTTTCCACGTTGATGCCGGGCGATGATCCGGCCTATACTGCGCTGTCCGAAGCGGCGCTGGCCGAGGCGCCGAGCCTGGCAGAGGCCGCCGCGCGGATCGATGCGGCGCGCGCCGGTGCCCGGCGGGCCGGAGCCGAGCGCCTGCCCAACATCACCGCCGATGGCGACATCACCCGCAACCGTATCAACCCCGCGCAGTTCGGACAGGCGGGTCAGCAGGGCTTCATACCGCGCGAGCAGACCGCCTATGGCGCAAACATCGTCGCCAGCTGGGACCCGGACATCTTCGGACGCCTGAAAGCGCAGGAGCGCGCCGCCCTCGCGCGGATCGATGCCGCCAGCGCGCAGGCCCAGGGCGTGCGCCTTGCCCTGCTCTCCGAGATCGCCGCGAGCGTGATCGACTGGCGCGTGCTCGATGCGCGCGCCGCAGCAATCAAGCAGGATGTTGCCGCCGCGCAGACCCTGGCTGCGCTTGCCAAAGTGCGCGAGGATGCAGGCATCGCCCCCGGCTTCGACCGTGTGCGGGCTGAGGCGACCGCCAGTTCATCGCAGGTGCGCATCGCCGCGCTGGAAAGCGAGCGTGCCCGCCTGATCGGGCGGCTCGTCACCTTGACCGGTCAGGACGGCGCGAGCGTCAAGGCAGCGCTGGCGGCTCCGGCATCTGTGCTGACGCCGGCCGGAGCGCCCGCTGCCCTGCCTTCTGATCTGCTGGCGAACCGCCCCGATGTCGCTGCTGCTGCCGCCAACCTTGCCGCGAGCGATGCCGATCTTGCCGCTGCCGCCCGCGCGCGCTTCCCGCGCATCACCCTGTCGGGCGTGATCGGTCTGCTCGCGTTCGATCCCGAGGACTTGTTCAACGACTCCATCGTCGGCACGCTCACCGCCGGCATCGCCGGGCCGCTGCTCGACTTCGGGCGCACAGGCGCCACAATCGACGCCGCCGCAGCCGACAAGCGCGCCGCATTCGCCGCCTATCGCAGCGCAGTGTTCCAGGCACTCGGCGATGCCGAGGCCGCATATGGCCTCGTCACCGCAGCTGATGCCGAGGCACGTCTGGCCGAAGACGAGCACAACCAGCTCACACGCGCCGCCAGCCTCGCAGAAGAACGATACAAAGCAGGCCTCGCAAACTTCCTCGACGTTCTCGAAGCCAGACGCGCCGCCGACGCATCAGGAGAACGCGCAGCAACAGCAAGAGGCCGCACCCTGCGCGCAAGAATCCTGCTGTGGCAGACACTCGGCGGCGAACGCTGATTCTTCAGTGTCTCAAGCAGTACCGCGCCACCCCCTCTGGGTCTTCCACGATCGCCTTCAGGCCACGCCTCCGGATGGCCCACTGGGCGCAAGCAGTCACTCCGGCGGCAACCTTTCAACTCACGATGTCCCGTTGCAACACACGAAGAGCTTAGTTCGCCACATTAGGTTGACCGGGTGGTAACCTTCGAAGATGCGTGCTAGGCGCATGGGATAAGGTCGATATCCATCACCTATGGAATTCTTCAACATCTTGAGGGTCCAATCCAAGCGTGGCCTATTGCTTGCAACGGCGGCATTCGGCCTCTTGGGCATTGCCGTCTTATATCATCAAGACCTGATACCGTCGGCATGGGCGCGCTCAACCGAACCTGACAAAGGCTATCATGCCTTCCAGCAAACAGACACCGCCTTCCAGACACTATCCGATTTCATCAATCGCTCGCCAGGCGAACGCGGCGAGATCGACAGATTGAAGGGCGTCTTCACAAAAGGCATCGGGCCCCAGGAGGATAGGTCATCGGTTTTCCCACCCTCCCAGCGCGCGCTGGGAAAGGTGTTTGACCCAGACCCGCTTACAATTGACGCAGCACAACAGGGGCCAATTGTGCCTCTGACTTCGTCGTTCGACGACGTCGGTACGCCCATGGGGCTGATACCGCTTGATCAAACGATCGGTGGATCATTGGGACCCGGCAATATAGCGAACACCATACCCGGAAGCGTTATCTTTGGACCGAATGGCTCCTCTTCGTCGGGCGGAAGCGGGGGTGGGGGCGGAGACAACCCGCCCCCCCCACCCACCAGCGCAGTTCCTGAGCCAAGCGCGTGGGCTTTGCTGCTTGTTGGATTTTTCGGCGCAGGGTTCGCACTCCGCAAGGGTAGAGCCAAAGACGACCGTCGCCGACAAATGGTTGCCTCGTGAAATATTGCCTTTTGGGCCTGTCCGTTGGATTAGGGTTGGCAGGAGCGCTGATCTGGCTGAATATGGAGCCGAGCAAGCGAGAGCAGCCGCTCAGAATTAATCAGACGGTTGACAACAACAGCCAGTCAGGCCGCATGCACAGCGAAAGCTTGACGGGGCGAGCGAAGCTTAGCCTGACCGAGGCGAGGATGGCAGCGCAAGCAAACCTCATGCCGCCTGGCGTTCAGTCGGTACTCGCAATAGACACACCGCTGAAGCATGGCCAATTCGTCTGGAACGAAAACGGCGTACCTCAAGCAAGCACCCATATCTGGGTGGACCTGCGGCGTCAGACAATTTCCATCTTCCGGGCGGGGCATGAAATTGGTTCAGCTATCATCGTCTATGGCACGGACGAAAAGCAAACACCTTTGGGTCGTTTTGAGATCTTATCAAAACATCGTCACTACCATTCGCGCAGCTATGGCGCGGAAATGCCTTATGCGATGTTCATCACCGAAGATGGCATCGCGCTGCATAGCTCAGTCTTGCAGCCGCGGCACGCGACCCATGGATGCGTGGGCCTGCCGGATGAGTTTTCGCGGCGTCTATTCGAGATCGCGGAAGTCGGTACTACCGTAGAAATCGTGCACTCGGATACCGAGAGCATTGAACGCCACCTCACAGCGACGCCAGCGAGCATCCATTAACCTTCTTGCTCAACCAGCGCTTAGCCTTGGCCTGCCATGATGCCTTCCGGATCGAGGAAGGAAGATGGCAGGCAAGTTATCTCGAGCAAACAGGCTGTCTCTGCTGCTCGCAATCATGGTCACGTTGCCAGGAATGGCTGATCGTTTGCACAGCTTCGAGGAACGCCTTGTCGCCGCACATAATCGCGAGCGGGCTGCCCTTGGCGTGCCCGCTCTGGAGTGGGACCCCAACTTGGCTGTAGGAGCCCAGGAGTGGGCCGTTCATCTTGCCGTCACGGGAAAGTTTGAACATTCTCCCAACCTGCCCAACCGTCCGAAGGAAGGTGAGAACATTTGGGGCGGCACGAAAGGCGCTTATATTCCTGAGTCAATGGTGGATTTATGGGCCGCCGAAAAAATTCACTTTGTCGGCGGGGTGTTTCCTCGCAACAGCAGGTCAGGCCGGGTGCAGGATGTGAGCCATTACACCCAACTAATCTGGAAAGAGACCACACACGTTGGATGTGGGCTTGCCAAGGGTACTCATGAAGAGATTCTTGTGTGCCGTTACCGCCAACCAGGAAACATAATCGGCCAACGCCCGCTTTGATCTAATTGACGATCAGGGTTCCGCCAATCTGGTCAGCCAAAAGCGTTCCACGCTCGCGATCGGCTTTCGGTGTCATTGGCCGATCGACAAGGCGAGGCGGCATAGGCAAATCCGGTAGGTTCATGCGATCGCTCACTGACGGTTGCGACTGATGCGTTTGCATATCCGCCAGGGAGACTGCCTGTGCGTTCCGGAGGTCACCCAGATCATGGAGGTAGATTGCCGCCAACCTCCATTGAGCAGCACCGAAAATCTCGTATTCGCGCTCCTGCGCAAGCGTCTGGGTGAAGGCTTTCCTGCGTCCCCATGCACCTGGCCAGCGGTAGAAAAGATGGTTCCCAATCGCTGCAACCTTGCCGAGCGATGAAGCCCAGTAAGGACGCACATAATCGGCGTGATAATGCGTCGCCAATCCTACCGATGGCTCAACCACGCCGGACAATGCTGCGAGCGCGATCTGACGAGCAGACTCCCATCCGCGCCGGCTCGGAGCGCGATAGAGACTGCCATCGCAAGTGAACGTAAACTGGCAGCCGGTCTTGCGACTTGCCCCCTGCATCACAACACCGCAAACCGAGTTCGGAAAAGCAGGATGCCGGACGCGATTTAGAATCACTTGCGCGACCGCGCGCTTGCCCACCAACGGTTCCGAGGCAGCTTCGTAGTAAATCGCAGCCGTCAAGCAGTCGGTTGCAGAAGCCCTGTCAGGAAACTGCCCGGGCTCTAGCGGCCAGAACAAGGGCGAAGCGACCTCGTGTTGACCATCAGAAAATGGCGCACGCAGATTGGCGGCGCGGGCCTCATTTTCTGACAGTGCCTCAAGCGCTATCGGAGATACGCCGTCCAAGGCATCGGTCGGCGCGGCGATCGAGAAACCAAACAGCGCCTCACCGCTTGTCGTGCCCGACGCATCGCGAACCGACGAGCGGTCGGGCAAGATACCCGCAGCCAGAAGGCTAATGATCGTAAGGAAAAGGCGCGCGCCGTTCATAATGTGCAGCTTCTTGTCAATCGGCTGGGGGCCCCGGCATACGACATGCTGTGCGACAGGAGGCAATGGCCCTGCCATAACGCGTGCCGGAATGGGACGCCCACAAGCTCCTAGTTTGCTCTAAAACTCGTGGTCAGCGTACTACCTCTGATCAGCGTTGCATCGGCGGCTTCGCAACCAACCGCAACAGTGTTTGCCGTTAAGTCGCTCGCGCGTGATAGACTTGATCGTCATGCCCTTCCAGCCATTTGTCATGTCCAACAGCCCTGCCACAGAATGCTCATGTTTCCTCGTCAGGCACCGGCATTGTCGGGCAAGCCCTGCATGGGTTGTCAGATACGATGGATTCTCTAACTTACTAGCGGGGGGGATCATGCATATCAAGCCGACGACGAACAACCAATGCCGGCCCGATGGTCAACGTGATGAGATGCTGAGCCGGGTCGCGCCTGCGCCTTTCGCTCAAGCGAGGAGCCACTAATTCTTCGGTTGCTATCGCCCCGTCAATTTTTAAATGCACATCAGCGAAGTCGATCTTCCAGCGGAGAAATTATGTCCAAGAATACTCAAAGAAGCGTTGTCGTGACGGGCGGCGCAGGGTTCCTGGGGTCTTACCTTTGCGAACGCCTGGTTGAGAGTGGCAACGACGTTCTTTGCGTCGATAACTTCTTCACCGGAAACAAAGACAATATATCGCACCTTATCGGCCGGACGAATTTTGAAGTGATGCGTCATGACGTCACTTTTCCGCTCTACGTCGAGGCAACGAGGATCTTTAACTTCGCCTGCCCGGCAAGTCCGATTCACTATCAGTTTGATCCTGTGCAGACCACGAAAACGAGCGTGCATGGCGCAATCAACATGCTCGGCCTGGCGAAGCGCACCAAGGCGCGAATTCTGCAAGCCTCGACCTCGGAAATCTATGGCGACCCGATTGAACATCCTCAGAGGGAAGAGCACTGGGGTAACGTCAATCCGATCGGACCGAGATCCTGTTACGATGAAGGTAAGCGGTGCGCGGAAACACTGTTCTTTGACTACCGGCGCCAGTTCGGCATGGAAGTGAAGGTCGTGCGCATCTTCAACACGTATGGTCCGCGCATGCGGCCGGATGACGGCCGGGTCGTGTCGAATTTCATTGTTCAGGCCCTAAGAGGCGATCCCATCACGATTTACGGCGACGGCACCCAGACCCGCTCGTTCTGCTATGTGGACGACCTGATTGACGGCATTCTGGCGATGATGGAAACAGACGGGGACGTGACGGGCCCGGTGAACCTGGGCAATCCAACTGAGTTCAGCATGCTGGAGCTCGCTGAGCTGATCATTGCCGAAACGGGATCGAAATCGAAGCTAGAATTTCGCCCCCTCCCGCAGGATGATCCTAGGCAGAGAAAGCCCGACATCTCGCTGGCCAAGAGCACGCTCGGGTGGGAGCCAAAGACGCCCTTGCGTGAGGGGATCATTAGGACCTGCGCATACTTTGAGAAGGTGCTCGCTGCGAACCCCGACGCCTCCGCATTCGCGCTGTAGGCAAGACCACATTATCAGAAAGTTGGGGCGTTGCTATGCGAGGGTAAACCGCCCGCGCTTTAACCCGATCAAGATCGCGTTCGCGAGACTGAAGGCCATGCTGCAATAGACGGGCGAACACACCCTCCGCGGCCGCTGGGGCTTGGGTGGTGTCAGGTACAATATCAAGCTTGACCATGACGGATACCCCAAAGCGCCTTGACCCTGCGTGCTGCGAGACGCTCGTCGCTGCCGGGCTGTGACACAGCGTTTCATGACAGCCCTTCCACACCGGACTTTGCAATTGCGGCTTGCTCAGAATATGTGTTTAAGATGTCTCGAATTAGGACCGCCCGAACGGGCTCATAGTTCGGGATTGGCAAAGCATGAAGTGCCACCTATCGGATTGCCGAAGGGGGCGCATGAGGACTCAATGGAAAACCCGGCTGATGCCAAGCTTGCAGTCCATGCCCTGAGCGAGTTTCGCAGCAGCACGATTGCTGCATTCCTGGTACTGGCCGCCGGGATCGCGCTTTTCGCCACCCCGACAATCATATTTGTTGTCCAGGAGTACTGGTCTCGCGAAGACGGCGCCCATGGCCCGATCGTGCTGTTTACAGGAATGTGGTTAATCTGGCGCCAGTGGGGCGACGCCATTCCTGCTCGTAGGATACCCGATTGGCAGCGAGTGTGGGGCGCCCTTGTCGCCTTGATAGGGCTGCAAGTCATCACCCGCATCACGCAGATTGTCGAATTAGAAGGGTTCCTCATGTATGGGGCCCTTCTTGTTGTCCTGTATGCGTTTGTGGGCGGCGAAGTCCTCAGAAAGCTGTGGTTCCCCCTCGTCTACCTTGCCTTCATTTTTCCGCCGCCCGAAACATTGGTTGCAGCGGTAACCGTGCCGATGAAGATGTGGCTTTCGGTTGCCGCCATTCGTTTTCTTGATCTCTTTGGCTATCCCATTGGCGGCGAAGGCGTGCGAATTTACATCGGACAATATGAACTCTTGGTGGCGGCCGCCTGTGCAGGCATAAACTCGATTATTTCGCTTTCCGCCATTTCACTCTTCTATATTTATATCCGACACCAAGCGGAGTGGCGGTATGCGGCACTCTTGGTTTTGTTCATTGTCCCTGTCGCGCTTCTTGCAAACTTTGTTCGGGTTTTGATACTGATATTGCTCACCTATTATGCCGGCGAGGCTGCAGCCCAAGGGTTCATGCACAACTTTGCCGGCATAGTGATGTTTGCTGTTGCGCTTGCCAGCGTCTTTGCTTTGGACAGCGTTTTGAAGCCACTCTGGAACCGCATTGTCGGCTCAGGCGAAAAGGAGCCGGCCAGTGTCTGATGCCATTTCCATGTCTGATGCCGAGCAAACCATCATCTCGCGGCGCAGCCTTCTGATTGGGGCTGCACTTGCAGCAGCGTCAGGTATAGCATTTGCTCGGCAACCGCAGCCGATCCATCCGGCCGTCGATAAGGAGGCGTTCAGAAGCTGGATCCCAAAGCAAGTCGGCCCCTGGAGGATGGACGCAACCAGCGGGGTAATTTTGCCGCCGCAAGATCAACTCAGTGACCGGCTCTATGACAATCTGGTCACCCGCGTTTACGTGTCCTCGACGCAGCCGGCGGTCATGCTGCTTCTGGCCTATAACAACATCCAGGATGGCGTCTTGCAAGTCCATCGTCCTGAGGTCTGTTATCCGGTCGGAGGTTTCACGCTGAGTGACAACCGGCAAGCTGATGTCACGGTCGGCACCAAAGTCGTGCCTGCGACTTTCTTCACCGCATCAACCCCGAATCGGATCGAACAGGTAGGCTACTTCACGCGCGTTGGAGGATCTTTCCCGCGAAGTTGGCGTGAGCAACGCATCTCGGTCATCCAGGCCAACCTTGCTCAGGAGGTCCCCGATGCGATGATGATGCGCACCTCGCTGCTGGGCATGCGCCAAGACGAAGCGAGACCGGTCCTAGCTCAATTCTGCAATCAGTTTTTCATCAACGCCGATGCCAGGTTGCAACGCCTGCTCGTCGGCCAACACACATAAGGTGATCACATCATGCGATTGAAACACACTGCCGCTGTTTCCTTGATCCTTCTCGCCGGCCTGTCTGCGTGCGATCGTGAAGCAACCGGTCAGGTCGCAGCTGTTGTTAACGACGAGGAAATTACTCTCCAGGAGATCAACGCTGAAATTGCAGCGCTCCAGATTCCTGAAACGGCAGACAAAAAAACAGTCCAGCAGCAGGCTCTTCAGCGGATTTTGGAGCGCAGGCTATTGGCGCAGGTTGCTGCTGATGATGGCATTGATTCTGGCCAAGATTTCCTGATCCGCGAGCGGCAGCTGCGCGACACGCTCCTGGTCCAACTCTTGGGCGAGCGGGTCGAACGGACCACCAATCCGCCTGAACCTGCAGAACTCGATCGCTATATCGCGGAAAATCCCGGCATGTTCCAGGAGCGGAAGATCTACGCCGTCGACAGGATCCAGTTCCCCGCCCCGGCAGACCTGACAACGCTCAGCCCGCTTGAGAACGATCATTCCATGGCAGCGGTGGCCACCCGCCTGAATGGCATGGGCATCAAATTCGGTCGCGATCAGGGCGAGATTGACTCTGCGGCGATCGGGCCTGATCGTCTCAAGCAGCTGCTTGCGTTGCCTGCTGGAGAACCATTCGTGGTCCCCGAGAACGGGGTCGTGACAATCGGCGTGATCACTGGTGAGCGTACAGCGCCACTCACTGGCGAAGAAGCGCGAACCTTGGCCTTGCAGGCCTTAAGGTCCCAGAAGGTAAACGATTCTGTCCGTCAGCGGCTCGAACAGGCTCGCGCAAAGGCCGAGATAACTTACCAATCCGGGTTTGGCCCTCCTTCTGCCGGCGGTAAGAAAGGGCAAGCCGACAGCAAGAAATGAGGCCTCTGCTGCATTCAAGCCGCAGGACCTTCGATAACTTCTGTCGCAGGGTTGAGTATTCTGAGGCCGCAACTTTCGGATTGGTTTAGGGCCGATGAAAGTCCTGTTCGCATTGCCGGGTTTCCACCGCTACGAGCGGGGTGCTGAGGTCGCCTTGCTCTCGGTTGCCGACGCGCTCGCAAGCGCCGGCACCGAGGTTACCGTGATAGGGTCAGGCCCAGCGCGCCCGGCAAGGCAATACAGCTTCATCGAGGTGCCATCGATCAGGCGAGAGCATTTCGAGCGCTATCCCGCTCTTCCCCCGCTACGCAGCGAAACGGCATGGGAGGATATGACCTTTGCGATCGCAATGATGCGGGATTACCGACCTGGCGATTACGATGCAGTTGTGACCTGCTCATTTCCGTTTACGCACTGGGCCTTGCGGCGGCCAGCAAAGCGCAAACCGCTCCAGATCTTCGTGACGCAAAATGGCGATTGGCCAGCATTTTCGAACGATGCGGAGTTTCAAACTTTCCGTTGCGACGGCCTCGTTTGCACCAATCCAGATTACTATTCGCGCAACAAAGATAATTGGGATTGCGCCTTGATCCCAAACGGGATCGATCTGGAACGATTTTCGCCAGGTCCAAGTGAGCGAGAACGCCTCGGCCTGCCGCATGATCGGCCGATTGTGCTGATGGTAAGCGCCCTGATTGAGAGCAAGCGAGTTCTGGATGGCATCAGGACGACAGCAGAGCTCGACAACGCGGTGCTCGTGGTTGCAGGTGATGGACCATTACGTGATGAAGCAGAAGCTCTGGCTAGCCAGTTGCTGCCCAACCGCTTCTTGCGCGTCAGTCTTCCGGCAAGCGATATGCCAGCTCTGTATCGATCCGCAGACATCTTCCTGCATATGTCGCTTCTGGAGTCGTTCGGAAACGTCTTTCTCGAAGCTTGGGCTTGCGGCCTGCCGATCGTCGCGCACGAGTCAGAACGGTTACGCTGGATCCTGGGCGAGGGCGCGCCGCTTCTTTGCGATACGCAAGACCCCCAAACAACTGCTGGCCGTCTGAAAGAGGCGCTTGTGAAAGGAAAGTCTGGTGCACTCCCGCTGGGGATCGATAAATACACTTGGCCCAATATTGCACAGCGGTATCGCTCATTCCTTGATCAGTTAGCTGCCAAGAGACTCTGAGGCAGATGGGGGGCTTGGTGAGCGAGCAAGGCAATCTTTTGGAAATGCTAGCAACCCTTGCGATTTTTCTCGCATGGCTGTTCGTTGTGCCTTTCGTTGC
>Ga0164293_10004713_pt1 | contig 11657 bp, 9 predicted proteins | sample GEODES118metaG_FD_111487 | JGI IMG/M metagenome (GOLD analysis project Ga0164293, IMG submission 111487) | Eutrophic lake water microbial communities from Lake Mendota, Wisconsin, USA - GEODES118 metaG | ecosystem: Environmental > Aquatic > Freshwater > Lake | place: USA: Lake Mendota, Wisconsin...
GGTCGCGATGGATTTGTCAGAAGGCGCCGACATGGTGATGGTAAAACCCGGCATGCCCTACCTCGACATTGTACGCCGCGTCAAAGATGAGCTCGGCGCGCCCACCATGGTCTATCAGGTGAGCGGTGAGTACGCGATGCATATGGCTGCCGCGCGCAATGGCTGGCTCGACGAAAACGCGGTGTTGATGGAGTCGCTGATCTGTATCAAGCGCGCTGGGGCAGACGCGATTCTGACGTATTTCGCTAAAAAGGCGGCGCGGTTGCTGAAGGGCTTCTGATTTCATTTGTAAGGCACAAGCACTGTAGCAGTCGGGTTGTTTTTCTTTGGCGTATCAGGCGGGTGGCCGGGAAGCGGGAGGTTCCTCGCAACGACGCTGCGCGTTTGATTGTTGCTCGCTCTCCTCCCGCTTCCCGGCCATCCGCCTGACTTGCGGATTGAGTGCCTACTGCCAGTTGGCGGTGGCGCTTGTCAAAAAAATAGATGCTGCTTCGCAATTTGAGCCCAGATAGTCGATGCACATCCCGTCAGCGGGCAGTGCCGGGAGGAGAGCGAAGGACAATAAAGACGCCGAAGGCGTCGTCCTGAGGAACCTCCCGGTGCTGCCCGCTGACGGGATGTGCCACCACTGACCCAAAAGAAGCACTTGAAACATGATTTTTTGCCCTTATGATAGCCGTCAAGGACAATCCCCCAACAACCAGCCGTCATTAAGCCGATTCAGCTTCCCGCCTGTCGCTTACCCTGACATCACATTTAAGGAATGTTGTTATGAGCGACAAAATAGTGCACATCACTGATGCAAGTTTTGAACAGGACGTTATCAAGTCCGATACACCGGTTATGGTCGACTTCTGGGCTGAATGGTGCGGCCCGTGCAAAATGATCGCGCCGGTACTTGATGAACTCGCGGACGACTACGCCGGACGTCTGAAGATCTGCAAGCTGAATGTGGATTCAAATACCCAGACAGCACCCAAATTCGGCATCCGTGGCATACCCACGCTGATCATCTTCAAAAATGGCGCGGTGGCCGGAACCAAAGTTGGCGCACTGTCCAAGTCTCAGTTGGCAGCGTTTATCGACAGCATGATTTAAAGCGTCTTTCTGACGGAAGTTTTCCCCGGAATTCAGCGCGTGCCCCCGGAACCTAATGATTCGGGGGTCACACAAAGACACAAATTTTTGTAGACAGTGGGACCCTGAGCAATTATATTCAGCCCCATCCCCGTAAAACGGCGCGGATTCCAGTCTCATACCCGACTGACTTTATCCAAAAAATCTAAATCTTTTTAAACCGATCGGCACCTCAGCCTGCATCAACAACATCATTGTTATTTCTGGCCCTCGCTGCGTTGCCTGATACAGATTTCCTGTACCCAAACTTTGACTATACTCCAGCCTATGAATTTAACTGATCTGAAAAAGCAACCCATTCCCCAACTGCTTGAAAGAGCACAGGAAATGGGGCTTGAAAACCTCTCCCGCACCCGCAAACAAGACATTATTTTTGCCATCCTGAAAAAACACGCCAAAAACGGTGAGGACATCAGTGGTGACGGGGTTCTGGAAATTCTGCAGGATGGATTCGGCTTCCTGAGATCATCTGATTCATCATACTTGGCAGGCCCCGATGACATTTATGTATCTCCCAGCCAGATCCGCAGATTCAACCTGCGTACGGGCGACACGATTTCCGGCAAAATTCGCCCCCCAAAAGAAGGTGAGCGTTATTTTGCCCTGCTGAAGATCTCCGAAGTTAACTTTGCAAAACCCGAAAACTCCAAACAAAAAATCCTCTTCGAAAACCTGACCCCACTGTTCCCGACTGAGCGCCTGCGACTCGAACTGGGTAACGGCAGCACCGAAGACCTCAGCGCGCGCATCATCGACCTGACAGCTCCTATCGGTAAAGGCCAGCGTGGGTTGATTGTATCGCCACCCAAAGCCGGTAAAACCTTATTGCTGCAGAACATCGCACAATCGATCACCCGCAATAATCCTGAATGTCGTCTGATTGTGTTGCTGATCGATGAGCGGCCTGAAGAAGTGACCGACATGCAGCGCTCAGTTCGCGGCGAAGTTGTTGCCAGTACCTTTGATGAACCGCCAGCCCGTCACGTGCAAGTCGCCGAGATGGTTATTGAGAAGGCCAAGCGCCTTGTCGAACACAAAGAAGACGTGGTTATTCTGCTCGACTCGATTACACGTCTGGCACGTGCCTATAACACCATTGTGCCGTCATCTGGCAAAGTGTTGACCGGCGGTGTGGATGCTCATGCGCTTGAACGTCCCAAGCGTTTTTTTGGTGCGGCACGGAATCTGGAAGAAGGCGGCAGTCTGACTATTATTGCCACCGCGCTGGTTGAAACCGGCTCGAAAATGGACGAAGTGATCTACGAAGAATTCAAAGGCACGGGCAACATGGAAATCCATCTTGACCGCAAAATTGCCGAGAAACGAATTTATCCGGCCATGAACGTCCGCCGCTCCGGCACCCGCCGCGAAGAACTGCTGACTGGCGAAGAAGAACTACAGCGTATGTGGATTCTGCGCAAAATTCTGGCGACCATGGAAGATGTGCAGGCGGCAGAGTTTATTCTCGATAAACTCAAGGATAGCAAGACCAACGAAGACTTCTTCAACGCCATGAAAAGAAAATAGTAGAAGCTACCTCGGCTCGGGCGTCCTGCTTCGCCCTACCTCCTGCATCCATGCAGTCGTCGGAAGCAAATACTTCGTTGAAAACGGCCGGCCGATGCTCATTTACGATTTGTAAACTGCGCTCGTCCGGCCGTTTTCGTCTCGTCTTTGCGTCCTCACTAACGCTTTTGTAATCCGGTAGAAAGGTGTTGTGGAATACACTCTTTAAACCAGATATAAAAATCTTTTTTTGTTTTGAATACGTACAACAAACGGCCACACGCACACGTTTGACTGCAATAAAAAATCCAAGAGTGATTGACGATTGCCGTTCTGTAAATAATGAGGAAACCTGCTGATGTCATTCAAAGATCTTCGTGAATTTATTGCACTGCTCGAAGCGGAGGGCGAGTTAAAACGCATCACCGTACCAGTAGATCCCAATCTGGAAATCACCGAGATTTGTGACCGAACGCTGCGTGCGGGTGGTCCGGCGCTGTTGTTTGAAAATCCAATTGGCTCCAAAGTACCGTTGCTGGGCAATCTGTTTGGCAACACACGGCGCATTGCGCTGGCGATGGGGCAACAGGATGTGCAGGGTCTGCGTGACGTCGGCAAACTGATGGCGTTTCTGAAAGAGCCAACACCGCCTAAAGGCTGGCGCGATCTTTGGGAAAATCTGCCGACCTGGAAACAAGTGCTGAATATCGCGCCCAATGTGCGCAAGTCTGCGCCCTGCCAGGATGTGGTGATTAATGAGGAAGACGTGGATCTTTCCTTCCTGCCGGTGCAAACCTGCTGGCCGGGTGATGCCGGTCCTTTGGTAACATGGCCACTAGTGATCACACGCGGACCAGAAAAAGACCGCCAGAATCTGGGCATCTATCGTATGCAGGTGATTGGCAAAAACCGGCTGATCATGCGCTGGTTATCCCATCGAGGCGGCGCACTGGATTTCAGAGACTGGCAACTGAAGTACCCGGGCGAGCCGTTTCCGGTGTCGATTGCCATTGGTGCCGACCCTGCCACCATACTGGCTACTGTAACGCCCATTCCGGATACCTTATCTGAATATGCATTTGCCGGCTTGCTGCGAGGCAGTAAAACCGAGGTGATTCAGTGCCTGACCAATAACCTGCAGGTACCCGCCAGTGCCGAAATTGTCCTGGAAGGAGTGATTGAAGCAAATGATATGGCAGACGAAGGCCCGTTTGGCGACCACACCGGCTATTACAATGAAGTGGATAAATTCCCGGTTTTTACCGTTAAAAAAATCACCCATCGTAAAGATCCGATTTATCACAGCACGTACACAGGCCGGCCACCGGATGAACCTGCGATGCTGGGCGTCGCGCTGAACGAAGTGTTTGTGCCTTTGCTGCAAAAGCAGTATCCGGAAATCATTGATTTTTATCTGCCACCGGAAGGTTGTTCTTACCGTCTGGCGATTGTCAGCATCCGCAAACAATACCCAGGGCATGCCAAGCGGGTGATGATGGGGGTGTGGTCATTTCTGCGGCAGTTTATGTATACCAAGTTTGTGATTGTGACCGATGATGATGTGAATATCCGTGACTGGAATGATGTGATCTGGGCAATGACCACGCGTATGGATCCTGCGCGGGACACGGTCCTGATTGAGAACACACCAATTGATTATCTGGATTTTGCATCGCCGGTGTCGGGTCTGGGTTCCAAGATCGGTATGGATGCAACAAACAAGTGGCCGGGTGAAACCACGCGTGAGTGGGGCACACCAATTGTGATGGATGCAGAGGTGAAAAAGCGTGTTGATCAACTCTGGGGTCAGCTTGGATTGTGAAAGCGCTTTGAAAGGCTAGTGGTAGTTGGGCGGCGCAGCAAGGTCGTGCATGGGATCAATCAGGCCACGTAGTCTGCTGTTGAGGGGTACCCGAAAAAGCGCGAGCACTGTTCGAGTCCCGAGCGGCGCAGCCGCGGAGGTCGAGTTGCGCAGCGCCGAGTGCCCCTCAACAGCAGGTGGCCGATCCCATGCACGACCTTGCTGCCCCGCCCTCTGCGACCCCGCCATCTTTGAACTTGTGAGCAAGTCTTGTCTCGCTGATTATTTTTGCACCACTTCAGTTGTTGTTCGCTTGCCGGGTGAGTAACTCAGATCACTTTGTTGCAGTGGTTTGTTTGTCCGCTTTACGGAAAAATCTTGCTGGATTCAGCCAAGCCAGCAGCAGGTAGGTCAGCCGGAGCACTATGGTGGCCACAACGAGCAGTACCAACAGCGCAAACACGCTGGTCTCGAAAGTCCAGTTGCCGTAGGCAATCAGAACATATCCGGGATCATTGGCCAGTTGAAGTGCCAGAAACAAACCGGCGCCCATGGCCAGCAGGCTGAGTATTAGAATCTTTTTCACTCGACGGTCTCCTCAACCACGGTGCCCGGATCGGTGACTGGCGAGAGCTGCGGAACGGTTACAGCACTTGGCTCAAGCGGCGGTGCTGATGCTGGCAGTGCTGAACTGATATCGGGAGCAGCTCCTTGTAGCTGCTCTATCAGCGCCCTAGTCGCCGAGAGATCCGGAAGATCGATTTGCACACTTTGTACCGAGAGGGCCTGCACATTGTCATGCAACTGCACCGCGACTTCACTCTCCTGCATAAAGTAACGCTGCAGCACCGAAGCTACCTGCTGTAACGCATCCTCAAACAACTGCTGATCGGCCTGAATCACCGCAAATCTGGCCTGATCCAATAGCAGCCGCATTTGCAGTTTGATCAGGTTCTCCTGATCAGACGCCAGAAACTCCAGCGGATTGTGCTCGTTCTGGCGCCAGACAAAAATACTGCGCAACAAATCCATCACGGCAGCCGTCCAGCTTTGCTCCGTTTCATCAGCAGCCGTCTGATCGCGTGTCGCCCTCAGTCCTTGTTCGTATGAAGCTTGGCGGGTACCGGTTACTGAGACTGTTTCCACTGCCGCCGCGAACTCAGTGACTTGCTGCGCCAGCGCCAGTCGGTCCGGAAACTGCAATGACTCCAGTGCAGCAATATCCTGCTGCAGGCTTTGCAGCGCAGTTTGCGCAAGAGGATCAAGCTGATCGCGTAGCAGTACCAGCACCGATCGCAACAATTGCAGCGCCGCCTGCGGATTAAATTCAAGCGTCAGCTTGTGTTCTGCAAGGCGCATCAGATAAGCCGCTTCTGCGTTGATCCAGCGTGTATCGCGTTGCTGCAAACCAGCCACCTGTCGCTGCAATGCGGTAACCAGTACCTGGGTATCCTGCAATTGCCTTTCCAGTCGCTGCTGCAAACCCAGCAACCGCTGCTCATCCTGCTGCTCCATAACCTGTAACTCAGACATGGCCTGCTGCAGCGCACCCGAACTATCCTGCAGCAAAGCAGCCTGTGCCTGTAACTCGTTCTGCATGTCAGCACGTGCTGCAGTCAAGGCCGCATTCAGCTGCTGGTTACTCTCCTGCAAGGACAATAATGATGCTGACTGGCTGACGCTAAAACGTGTCTGCTGCCAATAAAAGGCGCCAAGTGCGCCACACAAGACAATAACCAACAACCACAGAACAACCGGGCGCGATACGCCTGCTGATGCCGCCTGGCGTGTTTGCGCAAACCCATCAGGTGTGGGGCTGGACAAAGTTTCACCGCGGTTAGCTGTTTGCTCGCCTGAATTGTCGTATTCACTTTTCAATGCTGTCTACTCCGTCACCAATGCATCTGTCTTCCAACGCTGACATCTGACCAGTCACATGGTTAATTCATGTTTGGCTTAATCGTCGGGGCGATAGCCCGCAAGCTGCGGATAACTGACATCTCATCAGCACCACCCGCGTTTATCACTAGTGTCAGCCCGGCATCAAGCGCCTGTTGACGCACGCGCTCAGAAGGCACTATCAGCGGGATATTGTCCAGTTGTGAAACATCCTGATGCAATGAGTGCAATAACACATCAAGAATCTGTGCACTGCTAACCACAACAACATTAACACGTTGATCGCGGATCAGGTCGCCCACAAAGTCCCAGGAATAATCCGGCGTGTGCCGGTAGTACAATTCCAGATAGTCAACCGTGGCGCCGCGCGCGCGCAGAGTTTCGGCCAATAATTCGCGCCCACCCACGCCTCTGAACAAGGCGATTTTTTTTCCCTCGACCTTTTGTAATCCCGTTAGTGCCAGCAGATCTTCACTGGTGACACCCCTGTCCGACATAACAACCGGCCAGTCAAAGTTCCTCAGCACCTGTGCAGTGCCAGGCCCCACGGCGTAGGCAATTAGTCCTGCAGGTAGCTGTGGCCAAAACCGATCAATCCACTGCATGCCGATTTTTGCAGCATTGGTGCTGATAAAAATGGCCGCGCAATAATGATCAAGATTCAGAATACAGGCTTTGATGCGTTCACAAACGTCAGGGGCGGTGACGGGCTCAATCTCGATCAGTGGTAACTCGCAGGCATGGCCGCCCAGCGCATGAATCGCTGCCACCAGTGCTGCTGACTGAGCCTCAGGTCGCGTCAACAATACGTTGAGATCGGACAGCGCTTTATCACTCATCTGCATCACTCCTGTCAGTGTCACCTAACTCACTGTCATTTCCGCTACTGCAACACCTGTCTCTGCCTGCTCACTGCTCAGCGTACAGTGCCGCAAGAATTTTATCAGCACCCTGCTCCAGCAAATGCTCGGCCGCCCTTATACCCAACTGCTCTGCATCGCGGCGATGTCCACGAATCTCGGTACGCAGCAGTTGTTTTCCATCACTGGAACCCACTAACCCGCGCAGATGCAGTTCATCACCGTGCAGTTCAGCAAAACAGGCGATCGGCACCTGACAGCCGCCATTCAGACGTTTGTTTAATGCGCGTTCGGCTATCACCCTGTCGGCGGTGTCATGGTGGTGCAGAGGTTTCAGCAGATTGATAATGCGCTGATCACCTTCACGACACTCAATACCAACAGCGCCCTGACCGCCTGCTGGTAACGACAGATCCGTAGGCAGAAATTGTGCAATGCGCTCACCCAGTTCAAGGCGGATCAAACCAGCTGCCGCCAGAATAATGGCATCAAACTCACCGGTATCCAGTTTACCCAGACGTGTGCCGACATTTCCACGCAGGTCGGCAATGCGTATGTCTGGCCGCACACTGCGCAACTGGCATTGACGGCGCAAACTTGAGGTGCCCACACAGGCGCCCAATGGCAGTTCGTCCAGCGTCTTGAATGTATTGGACACAAAGGCATCACGCGGATCTTCACGAGGACAAATCACTGAGAGGAACAATCCTGCCGGGAATTCCATGGGCACATCCTTCATGGAGTGCACCGCCAGATCGGCTTCGCCATCCAGCATGGCAGTTTCCAACTCTTTGACAAACAAGGCCTTGCCACCAACTTTTGCTAATGGCACGTCCAGAATTTTGTCGCCCTTGGTGGCAATGCCCACCAGTTCCACAGTCAGTCCTGGATTGCGGGCCAACAGTGCATCCCGCACATAGTCGGCCTGCCATAAGGCCAGCGGGCTGCGGCGGGTTGCGATACGGATTACTTCTGAAGCCATAACCTGTCCATTTTTTTCGATTGATTATAAGAACCTGAGGGCATTCTACGCCAAAAGCACCCCGAATGTGGCACGGCTTCTCGCGCACATTCGCCGGTTGGCGGGCACATGGTATACTCCGCCGCGTTTTCAACTGCAGGTGACTACCATGAGCAACAAGCCAACCGCGCCCGGCCCGAGCAGCGGCCACACCTTGTGGGGCGGCCGATTTTCAGAAGCCACCGATGCCTTTGTGCAACGGTTTACTGCGTCGGTCAGTTTTGACCGGCGCATGTATCGTCAGGATATCCGCGGCTCCATTGCCCACGCGCGCATGTTGCAACAAGCCGGCATCCTAACGACTGATGAGTGCACAGCTATTGCGGAAGGTTTGCTGGCGATTCAGGCGGACATCGACACTGGCAACTTCACCTGGTCGGTGGAGCTCGAAGATGTGCACATGAACATTGAGTCTGAACTGACCAAACGCATTGGATTGACCGGCAAAAAGCTGCATACCGGCCGTTCACGTAACGATCAGGTAGCGACCGATATCCGCCTGTATGTGCGCGATGAAATTGACGTGATTGCCGCACAGCTGACCCGGCTGCAAAGTGCGCTGCTGGATATTGCCGAGCGCGAAGCCGACACCATCATGCCGGGTTTCACACACCTGCAAACTGCACAGCCGATTACCTTTGGACATCATCTGCTGGCCTGGTTTGAAATGCTCGATCGCGATTACAGCCGGCTGTTGGACTGCCGCAAGCGTTTGAACAAGTCACCTCTGGGTGCTGCAGCACTGGCCGGCACCAGTTACCCGATCAACCGGCATTTCACTGCTGAACAACTGGGTTTTGATGCCCCCACGCGCAACTCACTGGATTCCGTCAGCGACCGTGATTTTGCGATTGAACTGGCGGCCTGTGGCAGCCTAATCATGACGCACCTGTCGCGTTTTTCTGAAGAGCTGATCCTGTGGACCTCTGCGCAGTTTGATTTTATCGATCTGCCGGATCGCTTCTGCACAGGCTCGTCCATTATGCCGCAGAAAAAGAACCCGGACGTCCCTGAACTGGTGCGTGGCAAAAGCGGTCGTGTCACCGGCCACCTGATCGCCCTGCTGATGCTGATGAAGTCACAACCACTAGCCTACAACAAGGATAATCAGGAAGACAAAGAACCGCTGTTTGACCTGATCGACACCGTAAACGATTGCCTGAAGGCTTATGGCGACATGATCCCGGCCATCAAACCCAAAAAAGACAACATGTACCTGGCGGCCAAAAAAGGCTACGCCACCGCTACTGATCTGGCTGACTATCTGGTCAAAAAAGGTCTGGCCTTCCGCGATGCGCACGAGATTGTGGGCAAATCGGTGGCCTATGGTATCCAGCAGAAAAAGGACTTGAGCGAGCTGTCGCTGTCGGAGTTGCAACAGTTCTGCGACATGATCCGCGACGATGTGTTTGCAGTACTCAGCCTTGAAGGTTCCGTGCAGGCGCGTGACCACATGGGTGGCACTGCGCCGAATCAGGTGCGGGCAGCGGTGGCCACCTGCCGCGAGTTAATCGCAACGCGCTGAGTCAGCTCAAATAAAGACCCAGGCAACAAGGCCGCATTAGCCGCCTCGTCTTTAACCGGCTATACTCGTCGTCAACTCAACAGGCAGCATACAGACAACGGGGACACGACACAGGTGAGCAGAGCAGCACTCATTTTTTTCATCAGCCTGATCACAGGCGGTTTGAGTGCCTGCGGCCAAAAAGGGCCATTGCAACGCCCTGCCTCTTTGCCCCCGGCGCAGGTACAGATAATGCCGCACATCGATTCAGGACAACATGAACTCATTTCAATACCAGGACGGCGAGCTGTCAGCTGAAAATCTGCCCCTAAGTTCACTGGCGGAACAATTTGGCACGCCCTGTTACGTGTATTCCAGAGCTGCTCTGGAACACAACCTGCTGGCGTATGAAAAGGCGCTTGACGGCATTCCGCACCTGACCTGTTTTGCCGTCAAAGCCAACTCCAATCTCGCCGTACTCAACGTATTGGCCCGCTTGGGCTCAGGCTTTGACATCGTCTCCGGGGGCGAGCTGACCCGGGTTTTGCGCGCCGGCGGCGATCCGTCCAAAATTATTTTTTCCGGCCTTGGCAAAACTGAAACCGAAATCGAACAGGCCCTTGACGTCGGCATCCTCTGCTTCAATGTGGAGTCAGATGCCGAACTGGACCGGATCAATGACGTTGCCAGACGTTGCGGCAAACGCGCTGCCATTTCTTTGCGCGTCAACCCGGACGTTGATGCCGGGACGCACCCTTATATCTCCACCGGTTTAAAAGAAAACAAGTTTGGTATCGATATTGCCGCGGCATTTGAGGTCTATCAGCGTGCTGCCGGCATGAGTCACATTGATATCACCGGCATCGATTGTCACATCGGCTCGCAACTGACCAGCATTGCTCCTTATCTCGATGCTGTGGACAAAATTCTGTTGTTGGTAGACCGCCTGACACAGTCCGGCATCACGCTGACGCACATTGATATCGGCGGCGGGCTGGGCGTGGTGTATAACCAAGAAACACCGCCACCGCCGCAGGCCTTGATTGACGCCGTCAGACACAAAATTCTTGGCCGCAATCTGGCGCTGATCATGGAGCCGGGCAGGTCAATCTGCGCCAATGCCGGCATCCTGCTGACCCGGGTGGAATTTCTGAAACATACCGCACACAAACATTTTGCAATCATAGATGCCGCCATGAACGACCTGCTCAGACCCTCCTTGTATGGCGCCTGGCAGGATATCGTGCCCGTCAGACAAGGCTTTTCCAGTGATGAACAGCTTAGCCGACCAGCACATGTTTACGATGTGGTAGGACCCGTGTGTGAGTCAGGAGATTTTCTTGGCAAGGAAAGGACATTGAGCATTGCGGCGGGTGATCTTCTGGCAGTACGCTCGGCAGGTGCCTATGGGTTTGTGATGAGTTCCAACTACAACACCCGCAACCGGGTAGCGGAAATCATGGTCGACAATAATCGCGCCACAGTGGTGCGCCAGAGGGAAACCATTGACTACCAACTCAGTCTCGAACACGTGTTGGCAGACTGACATCATGAACAACTCAACAGCAGTGCAGCGCATCCCTTTTACCAAAATGCACGGACTCGGCAACGATTTTGTGGTGCTGGATACCATTTCCAATCCAGTGGAACTCAGCCCGGCACAGGTGCAGCAACTGGGTGACCGCAAGTGCGGCATCGGTTTTGACCAACTGCTGATCATCGGGCCGCCGCGACGCCCTGACGCAGATTTTAGTTACCGGATATTCAACACGGATGGCAGCGAAGTAGAGCATTGTGGCAACGGCGCCCGCTGTTTTGCGCGTTATGTCTTGCAGCGCGGTCTGATTGCGCGCAGCCCTATCCGTGTGCAGACCATGAACCGTTTGCTGGAACTGCACAGTCATCAGAATGGGCTGGTCACCGTCGATA
>Ga0164293_10004715_pt1 | contig 11656 bp, 9 predicted proteins | sample GEODES118metaG_FD_111487 | JGI IMG/M metagenome (GOLD analysis project Ga0164293, IMG submission 111487) | Eutrophic lake water microbial communities from Lake Mendota, Wisconsin, USA - GEODES118 metaG | ecosystem: Environmental > Aquatic > Freshwater > Lake | place: USA: Lake Mendota, Wisconsin...
ACCGTGAGCCGAAGCGACTTGATGGGGAGTCGATCAGGGATTCACTGCTAGCGGTTTCAGGAGTCATCGACAATGCGATGTTTGGGGAACCGATCCCCATCCATCTCACCGGTTTTATGGAAGGACGCGGGCGGCCCGGTCAATCGGGGCCGTTAGACGGTGCGGGTAGGCGGACGATTTACATAGCGGTCCGCCGTAATTTTCTCTCCCCATTTATGCTGGTGTTTGATACGCCAGTACCGTTTAGCACAATGGGGCGCCGGAATGTGTCGAATGTTCCTGCACAGGCACTCATTCTGATGAACGACCCCTTTGTCTCGGAGCAAGCTTTAAAATTTGGTCAGCGAATCCTGGCGGAAGTGCCAGATCCTAAGTCCGAAATGCCAGCGGATTTAACTAGGGCACGTGTGCGACGCATGTATCGACTAGCTTTTGGCCGTCCCCCAACAGATCACGAGGTGGCAGCGGCAGAAGAGTTCTTAGAGTCTCCCGACAGTCAGGCGGTCGATGTGGTGACCCGCTGGGGTGATCTCGCGCATGCGCTCTTTAACACCAAGGAGTTTATCTTTCTCCGATGAGTTGCAGCATAATGGACCCTAACTATTCCTCAGATCCGAGAAATCGTTTTAGGCGATTCGGATCTTCGGTAGCCGTTCCGAGTCTGTCGCGTCGAGCGATGCTTTCCTGCTGTGGCAGCGGGTTTGCAGCAGTAGCTCTAGCGGCATTAGTTCAAGATCGGGCTTACGCCGAAACTGGCCCTAATGATGAATCGAACTTGTATCGCGGACACGAACCTCATCATCGGCCGAAGGCTAAGAACGTCATCTTTTTGTACATGGATGGAGGACCTTCACAGGTTGACACTTTCGACCCAAAGCCGATGCTTGAAAAGCATCATGGTGAGGATCCTGGAAGGCTTTTCAAAGTCGAAGCGACCCAATTCAACAACAACGGGAAGGTTTTGGCGAGTCCGTGGAAGTTTTCAAACCATGGAGAGTCGGGCTTGCCGATCAGCGAGCTGTTCCCTTGTATCTCGACGTGCGCGGATGAATTGGCAGTGATCCGTTCGATGGTATCCGAATTCCCGGAACATACTTTCGCCAATTATTTTTTGCACACGGGTAGCGGTCTTCAAGGTAGGCCGAGCATGGGTGCATGGGTCAATTACGGTTTAGGGAGTGAGTGTAAGGATTTGCCAGGGTTTGTCGTTCTTAATGGGGGATTGATCCCACCCGGTGGGCTTGATTGCTTCGGCAGTGGTTTTTTGCCCGCCAGCTTTCAAGGCTCCGTCTTTAAGCCGTCCGGTTCGGCTGTTGCAAATATCCTTCCTGCCGATGGTCAAATCGGCCGGCAATCCGGCAAGCTCGCGTTGATGCGAAGACTCGATCAGATTGCCATGCAAGGTTCCTACGGAAAGTATGACGCCTTAGAGTCAGCGGTCAAAAATTATGAGTTAGCATATCAGATGCAAATGGCCGTTCCGGACTTGATGTCGTTGTCAGATGAAAGCGAATCGATTCGTGAGCTGTACGGGTTGAATGCGGAATTCGAACAGACTCGAACCTACGGGGCGCAGTGTTTAATCGCTCGCCGTTTGGTTGAGCGCGGCGTGCGATTTGTCGAACTGACTTGCCCTTCCGTCGGTCATGATCGTTGGGATCAGCATTCTAGTTTAAAGAAAGGTCATGAGGACAACGCACGTGCTGTCGATCAGCCTATTGCGGGCCTTCTTAAAGATCTTCGGCAACGTGGTCTTCTAGATGAGACTCTTGTCGTTTGGTCCGGAGAATTCGGTCGTACTCCGTTCGCCCAGGGGAACGACGGGCGGGATCACAATCAATATGGCTTTAGCGTTTGGCTAGCCGGCGGAGGTGTCGTCCCAGGCATTGCGTACGGCGCGACCGATGAATGGGGTTATAAGGCGATTGAAAAGCGAACCGAGATTCATGATTTGCATGCGACGATCCTTCACCTGTTGGGAGTCGATCACACTCGGTCGACTTTCCGCTTCGGAGGCCGCGACATGCGGTTGACCGACGTGAAGGGACACGTTGTTCGCGATTTGCTCAAAGATTTAGGGAATTCCTGATCAGGAGTAGCATCCATTAGTTTCGAGCAACATCTTCCGTATTTGCCTGGCCGATAAGCTCTGTCTGATGAAACATCGAAGCACGCGTGACGTTGTAGACGATCTGGCCAAGGGAGATCGTTTGATTCAGGTCGAGGAGCCGATAAATCCTCATCTGGAGATGGCAGAAATCCAGAGGCGGGTTTATTCCAGTGGTGGTCCGGCGATCCTTTTCACCAATGTCATCGGCTGTCGCTTTCCTATGGTGAGCAACCTGTTCGGTTCAATCGATCAGGCGCGGTATTTGTTTAGGGATACGATTGAATCCGTGCGCCGGTTGATCGAGTTGAAAATTGATCCTACGGCCCTCACTCGGCATCCACTACGTTACGGATGGTCACCGCTAACGGCAATTCGTATGCTGCCGCGTAAGGTCCGACGTGGCCCCGTGATGGAGGGTCGCATTGAGCTATCTGACCTGCCGAGGTTGAAGTGTTGGCCCGAGGACGGTGGCGCTTTTGTTACACTGCCGCAGGTCTTGAGTGCCGACCCACTGCACCCGCGCAACCCGATGCGAGTCAACTTGGGAATGTATCGTGTTCAGATTTCCGGTAACGACTATGATCCGAAATCAGAGGCGGGTTTACACTACCAGATCCATCGAGGCATCGGGGTTCATCATAGGGCGGCGATCGATAGTGGGACGTCGCTTAATGTCTCCGTAACCGTCGGCGGGACTCCCGCAATGACTCTTGCCGCAGTAATGCCTTTACCCGAGGGGTTAACCGAACTCACCTTTGCAGGGGCATTGGCTGGCCATCGAATACCATTGGTTGAGGAAAATAACTCGCTTGTCTACGCGGATGCGGATTTCGCAATCGTTGGAGAGGTCGATCCATCAGCGCCGTGTAAACCCGAAGGGCCATTCGGTGATCACTTGGGCTATTATAGTCTTATGCACGATTTTCCGGTGCTGCGTGTGAAGCACGTGTGGCATCGAAGGGGAGCGATTTGGCCCTTTACCGTCGTTGGGCGACCTCCCCAGGAAGACACGACTTTCGGTCAACTGATCCACGAACTCACAGGTCCGATTATTCCCGCGGTGATTCCCGGGGTTAAGGCGGTGCATGCAGTCGATGCGGCTGGTGTGCATCCACTCCTCTTTGCGATTGGCAGTGAACGCTATATGCCACAACGCAGGTCCAATCGCCCCGAGGAATTGTTAACTCAAGCGAACGCGATTTTGGGGAATGGTCAGCTGTCGCTAGCTAAGTATCTGATGATTACTGAAGATCGCAGTGGTGAGCTTGCCATTAATAACGAGCAGGATTTTCTACTACATGTCCTCAGGAGAATTGACCCGAGGAGAGACCTTCATTTTCAAACCAACACGACGATTGATACCCTCGACTACAGCGGGACCGGATTTAATCGTGGTAGTAAAGTTGTCTTTGCTTCCGCCGATGTGCCTTGTCGAGAACTAGCAATAAGAATGCCTGAAGGCCTTTCTTTGCCGTCGGATTTTCGTGACCCTCGGGTTGTCATCCCTGGGGTCTTGGCGGTCACCGCACCTCGTTACGACTCGCCAAGTTCGAAATCTGATTTAGCACGATTTTGCCGCGAGTTTGTCGATCCCTCAGGTTCTGGTTTGCCATTAATCACCCTGGTTGACGATTCCGACTTCGTTTCACGTAAGTTGGGTAATTGGTTGTGGGTAGTCTTTACCCGGAGTGATCCTGCCCGGGACATCGATGGGGTTGGTGCTTCGATCATCGACAAGCATTGGGGCTGCGATGGTGCGATCGTAATTGACGCCCGTATCAAACCGCATCATGCGCCCCCTTTGGTCGAAGACGAAAGCGTTTCGGCGAGCGTGGATGCGATGGCGGCACGAGGAGGCCCTTTGGCCAGATATTTATAGAGCTTCGAGGTTTGTGATTCTCGAAATATGCTTGCTATCTTTTGAAAAGCCTCTTCAGCGATTTTGGTGTCAGCCAAGACGACTTTGGAACGGGTAACTCTTGGGGCTCGTTACTTTTATTTCTTTCACCATTCAAGAGTTTATCTATTTCCTCGTCACTGAGTGGAGGACTAGGGTTGTTGCCGTTCGATTCGAATTCGATTCTCTCGTTGAGGTCTCGTGGCTCTTGCGAAGTAGTTGAATCTAGGACTCGATTTTGTACGGGGTTTTCGAGTTCGAAGGACTCTTCAGACGGTCGGTCTCCAGGGCGATAGACGGAGTTGCTTTCGGTGGGACGCACGGCGGCTGGGTAGTTTTTGTCAACGGCTAGACGTCCGAGTGGCCCGATAGCCCGGAATCGCTCCTCGAAGAAACATATGCCGTGTGACTCGAGAATTGTTCCCGTGTGATAGGCGAGAGTCGCGATTTCCGTGTTGTAGAGCGATAAGGCTTGAGCTTCATTGCTGACGGCATTTCCCCAATCCACGATCGCCTGCAAGACTACGATGAATTGAACGATGCCCTGGTTGTACTGAGCTAATTGCTGGTCGAGATTTGTTTTTGCCGCCCGACGAACAGCCTGATATTTTTCGTATTGGGCAAAGTATTGCTCTAGATTACGAACACTCAATGCGAGCAGATGCTGCATCTGGTGCAAACCTTGCTCCAGGTTTGCTTGGTCTCTGCGGATGATCAATTGTTGTTGTCTGAGGATCGCGCGTTCTCCTCGGAGTCCCACGGGTACAGAGAAGTTAACGGCGAGTGCCCAATCATCGAACTGCCCCGAACCTGAACGGATGAAATCCCCAGCAGGTACTTCGCCTTCAAGCCCATTCCAACGATAGAGTGCTACGCCATCCAGTTGAGGAAGGGCTTGATTCTTGCTGACCAGCAGTCGCTGTTGGTCAGCCTCAAGAATCAATTTAAGTTCGATAATGTCAGGTCGATGACGTTGGGCGAATTCATTCAGTGCTTGCCAGTCGATATTGAGGCGTTGATCAAGCATCGGGGTAACAGGGATAGTGCGGCCTTCCTCAAAGGGCGGAAGGCCTAAAATGTTCAAAAGGGCGGCTTGGCGCTGCAGCACATTAGCTTGAGACGCCAAAAGGTTGGCCCGGAAATTCTCCAGTGCAACCAATGTCTGGGCAACTTCTCCCGCGTTGGCATCACCGACCTTCAATCGCGCCTGCGCTCGTTCATTCGCAAAGGTTGCTTGTTCGACCTGTTGCTCGCGCGCCCACAAATCGGTTTTGGCAAAGACCAATTCCCAATAGGACTGAATAATGCCTTGTACCATCCGCTGGACGCTATCCTTGTACTGAAAATATGACCTCTCTGCATCGATCCTGGCTAGCACGATCGGCGCGGTGTTGACGTTTACTCCTGCCCCTCTTAGCAGGGGTTGCGTGTAGCTCAGATCGACAGAGGAGCGATTCTGGGGGTTGAGCGGAAAAAGTCCTGGCCGGAATCGATTTCGATCGTTGTTCACGCTGATTTCCGCGGTGCCACCACTTAAGTTTTTTTGGGAAAGTCCGAAATCAAATCGATGAGAATCGGTCTCGACGCCACCAATGATCGACTGGCCAGGATTTGAAATATCGAAGACCGCGACCGGAGGACGCCTACTGTCCCAAAGATTGTTAACTCTCAATTGAGGGTCGAAAGCGGATCGTTCCTGATCGATCAGTGTGCCTGTAATCGCCGGGTCAAAAATGCTTCGTCCGCTCGTGTTCGCGGTTATCCCCGTTAGCACCCGAACAACTTCGGTGTTCTTCAATGCGATCGATATCGCATTATCGAGCGAAAGGTGATGGGGTTGGGCGTCAAATCTCGGGTCAGCAACCGTAGGTGGTGGTGGGGATGCAGGGGTTAGTACCTCAGGTAAGTGCACGAGGGGGCGAACGACAAACGAACGTTGCTCGGGGAGCAGGAACCGAATTGGTTCTGACCCTCCGCTGACGTGGACTGCGACGTTTGACAGGAGCAATCCAAATAAGGCAAGTCTCGGTAATGAGGTGCGGTTGAACATGTTATTGGGATCGACATGTTCCGCAGAGGATCCCAGTATCGTCAGGGCTGTTGATACCACCCCACCGCGATCGGGGTAACGACACGGCTGTTCTAACGCTTAGGACTTTTTTAATACTCTTGGCGGTTCTTCCCGTTGATTAGGGATTAGCGACGGTAACGTCTTTGACGTCTGCTCTGCCCATGGCGGAAGACTATTGGTCATCACCGTGTAGGGTGCAAATTGCTCGCTCGAAGTCAGTCGTATCTTCGACGACCCTACCGTCTCTCAAGACGATCGTTCGCTTGGCATTTCTAGCGACGTTTTGGTCATGAGTTACGAGAATGACAGTTATGTTTTGTTCTTCGTTGAGTCTGCGGAAAAGGTCGATGACCTCGCGACTGGTGCGGGAATCGAGATTGCCTGTAGGTTCGTCCGCCATCAGGATGGATGGGTCGTTGACGAGCGCGCGTGCGATCGCGACACGTTGCTGCTGGCCTCCCGAAAGCTGGCTGGGGTGGTGGTGTAAGCGACTGCCTAGCCCGACTTTATCGAGCATTTGCTTGGCTCTCTCTCGACGTTCGCGGCTGGAGATGCCCCGGCAATACAGAAGTGGCAACTCAACGTTCTCCAACGCAGTTGTCCGATTGAGCAGATTAAAATTTTGAAAAACAAAGCCTAATTCTCGGTTGCGAATGAGCGCCCTTTCGTCTCGTGTCATTTTCACGACTTCCTGGCCCGCTAGCAGGTAGCTCCCGTGGGTCGGGCGGTCCAAACAGCCGAGCGTATTCATGAGAGTCGATTTGCCGGATCCAGATGGTCCGATAAGTGCGACATACTCACCCAGTTCGATTTTTAGCGTAACGGAATGAAGGGCATGAACCTGTACCTCTCCCAGATCATACATCCTTCGTACGTCCGTAAGGTCGATTAATGCCATCTCGACTACTCGTAGCGGAGGGCATCGATCGGATCGAGTCGGCTGGCCCGGCGGGCCGGATAAAAACCGAAGAAGACCCCCACTCCAGCTGCGAATAGCATTGCGAACGCGGCGGCTGGCAAAGAAATTACGATTGGCCAGTCTGCTGCCGGGCTGTAAGCGTTGATAAGCATGGTAGTTCCAACCGACGCGCAGACGCCAAGGATAAGCCCGATCGCCCCTCCGATGCTCGACAGAACAACGGCCTCAATGAGGAATTGCCTGAGGATGTCCCGGCCCCTGGCACCAAGTGCCATTCGGATACCGATTTCGCGGGTTCGTTCGGTTACAGAGACCAGCATGATATTCATAATGCCCACCCCGCCGACCAAGAGAGAAATGCCTGCTATCGCGGAGAGCATTAACGTCATGGTGCCTGTGATGATCCCTAAGGTTGCGGCGATTTCGGTAGTATTTTGAACCCTGAAATCGGGTAAAGAGCCTGGTGTGATGTCATGCCGATCAAGCAAAAGTAATTCGATTTGTCGAGAGGCGTCAGACATCTGTTCCGGTGATCTGGCGGATACCATGATGGCGTGCACATTTCTGAATGTGGAACCATAAAGTCGTTTTCGAACGGTCGAATGTGGCATCAGCACGATATCGTCTTGGTCATCGCCAACCATATTGACTCCTTTTTTTTCAAGGACCCCGATGACCCGGAATGGAATATTTTTTATTCGAACGTTTTGCCCTATCGGGTTAGAGGTTTGAAACAGCTTAGGGATCAGTGTGTGTCCAATCACGCAGACCTTATTCCCAGAGGCGATGTCTTGCGGCGAAAAAAAGCCACCAGCGGATAGCCTCCAATTCCGAACAGTCAGGTAGGTGTCGCCGACCCCGAGCATTTCTTTAGGACTCCAATTTTCGTTTCCGGAAATAACCTGCCCTCCACTCCCTACGATTGGCGACGAGGCCAAGACGGCTGGGCATTCCCGGCTCATCGCCTCTGAGTCTTCGGAAGTGAGGCTCGGCACACCCGATTGGCGGACGCCACCTCGACGACTGGAGCCCGGCAATACGACGATGACATTTGTGCCCAGGGCTTCGAATTGGCCTTGGACCAAACGCCCCGCGCTCTGTCCGATTGAGACCATGGTGGTGACCGCAGCGATTCCAATCACGACACCCAGGACGGTGAGCGAGGCCCTTAACTTATTCTTCAACAGGGCCCGAATCGCGATGCGTAATGTGTCGATCAACGTCATAAATAATCTATCGGTGCCTGCGCCCGTCTTGATCCCTTGGCTTTTCACTCACGGTTATTTCTTCTCGCCGACAACGAGCGAAACACCTTCGACAAGGTCTCCCTCGAGCAACTCGGTAAATTGGTTATCGGCTAGGCCGGTGTAAATCTCGACGGCCCGTAGCCAGGGTCCATCCTGGACCCAGACATGCCTCTTCTCCTGTTCTCGTCGTGACGAGATTTTTTCCACCGCAGTCTGCTCGGCTTGCTCTTGATCGCTTGCGTCAGGGTTCGACCATTTGCTGCCATCAAGAAGTGGGCGGTCTTCTGGACGTACTTGATCAACGACGTTCGGATAAAACCAAAGGGCCGCATTCGGGATCTTAAGAACGTTCTGCTTCGATTCGACCTCAAAAGAGATGCTTGCGGTCATTCCTGGAAGCAGCTTTAGTTGTTCATTAGTTGCCGCGATTACGACAGGATAAGTAACCACGTTTTCTGTGGTAACGCTACTTAGTCGTATCTCTTCGATCTCACCGGTAAAAAGCTCATCCGGATGGGCGTCAACGGTAAATGAAACCGGTTTTGCCTCCTGTTTCGCATCCTGAATCAAGCCGATGTCGGCTTCGTCCACAGATGCGAAGACGTGAACCTTTTTGCGTAATTCCGGTGCCAAGACAAACAGTTCAGGGGTCTGGAATTGTGCTGCTAATGTGCGACCGGGGTCTATAAGCCGGTCAATCACGATGCCATCAATTGGCGAGGTGATATGGGTATACTCAAGATTGGCCTGGGAATTTGCCAGAGAAGCGACGGCCTGTAAGACCGCGGCTTTCGCAAGCTTTCGTTGCGCCTGCAACGACTTTACCTCGAATGTGAGTAGGTCCATTTCGCGGTCGGATAGGAAGTCCGGATTCTGGTTCCGTAGTTTTTGACCTCGTTTGAAATTATTCAATGCCTGTTGTAGTTGGGCTTCCACCCGCTCGACTTCTGCCTCGCGAGTCGCGAGACTTGCTTCATCCCGTTGGACATTCGCTTCATAAAGCCGAGGATCGACCTTTGCCAAAAGGTCGCCGCGTTTGACTTCGTCATTGAAATCAACATTAAGTTCGACAATCGGTCCTGATACGAATGACCCAACGGAAACGGAAAGCACAGGACGGACCGTCCCGGTGGAATTGACATATCGAATGGCATCACCCCGAATGACCTTTGAAGTCTCCCATCGGACCTGTTGTCGATCTTTCCAAATTCGTATGGCAGGTTGATAAGCGAATGCCCCTAAGCCGCCAAGCGCCAATAGAGAGAAGATGATTTTGACAAGCGCTCTCATGATCTGCGGTGATCTTTAAAAAGATGACGAGACGATTTACCGCGATTATACTCGCGTTTGCTGCGGTCGTTTCCGAGAACTCATCTGACGCGGAAATTACCGCTGCGGTGATGACTAGGGATAGTCGTTTCGGATCGGGATCTCAGGGGTCGCAAATCGATAGTAATCTGGCCGGGTTTTCTTGAAACCATTGCCGTATTTGAGCGTCGGTGATACCGATCGATTGAAGCACTTTTCTCATGTCCATAAGGGTTGATGCCGAGCCAGCAAAGTGCTTCCGATCTGCTGACCACGCGGCGCCTAAATGGTCGACATGGACAGTTTGTCCGAAGAGTTCGTAGTCGCCTGGGCCAAGGCCAGCCGCAGAAATCGCGTCTGAAACAACAACGATATTTTTCTCGGGGACCAGTCGGAGGTAGTTGGTAAGTACAAACGGGGGGATGTGGTGCCCGTCGGCAATAAACGAAATCGCGATCTCATCCGCGACGCTCAGTACGCGTTGAATGATGTTGTCATGGCGTGGTAATAGCGTTGGACAACCGTTTCCTAGGTGGGTATATAGCTTTAGTCCCGCATCGATCGCCTCTCGCAGTTGCCTGATGGTCGCATCACTGTGGCCGCCGGCCACGACGATGTTGTTGCTTGCTAACCATTTCGTAACCGACAAGCCTGGATCTGCTTCCGGCGCTAACGTCACCAGTCTGACATAGCCCATGCCCGCATCAACGATTCGTTGGGCAACTTCTAGGTTTGCTGGTAAAACGGCAATCGGAGGGTGAGCTCCAACAAATCCGGTTTGTGGATTGATAAACGGTCCTTCGACATGGATACCCGCGAATCGGGCCGCAATGATGGGATAGCCTTCGATCCATCGCCTCAGATTAGAGATTCGATTTAGCATCGAATCTAAAGGGGCCGTAATGATAGTTGGCAGGATTTTGGAAATACCATCCCTTTCAAGCCGATCGCAGACGGCTAGCAGTTGATCAACGGTAAGCCGATCCGAGTTGAAATCAACGCCAGCGTAGCCATTAACTTGGATATCGATCCACCCTGTACGGCTCATAACTCCTCCACGGAGCTAAGCGTCGTTTCGCTCAGTTCGGTCGCCGCTTCACGATCGATGATGATTGTAACATCTCGATGTTGGCGAAGGATGCTGGCCGGTATGTGAGGTGAAATCGGATCTTCGAGCGTTGCCCTGACCGCCGCTGCCTTCCTGCGGTCCGGTACGCTGCAGAAGATCTTGTGCGTTTTCATGATTTGGCGAATCGACATGCTGATTGCCTGTCGCGGGACTGCATTAAGATCAGGAAACCAACCTTCTCCGACCTGTTGGGCACGGCATTGCTCATCGAGCTCAACAATAAGGTAAGGATCTTCTGAGACGAAGTCTGCGGGCGGATCGTTGAAGGCTAGATGGCCATTTTCTCCGATACCCACCAAGGCGACATCGATCGGTGCGGCGGTAAGCAGGCCACCAATTCGGCGAATGGTGTCGATCACTTCGCCTCGACCGTCAAGATAATGGAATGCGCACAGCGGCAACTTGCTCACGAAACGTTCGCGGAGATAGCGGCAAAAAGAAGCTGGGTGGTCAGGCGAGATGCCGATGTACTCATCGAGGTGGAAGCCTGTGACGACAGACCAGTCGACGTCATCCCTGTGGGCCAAGGATTCGAGTACCTCAAATTGGCTCGATCCGGTAGCAATGACCAACCTTGCGGCCCCGCGGGCCTCGATCGCTTCTCGAAGTTCGGCCGCGGCATGCTTAGCAACCCATTCGCCCATCGCAGCGCGATCTGGCGTCCCGATAACTTTCATAGCGATTTATCCTCAGGCAAGGGGCCCGTTCGGGGAGTAAAAACGTCGGTGTAGTAAATTGCGGCTGGATTGATTCCATACCTACGGGACTGCTCGATGCCATCGCGAATCGTCGGTGTGCGAGCGATTCTAGGCAGGGCCCATCCCCATAGGATTGCGATGATCATGATCAATGTAGCGAATAGAGCCCAGTCCCTTGTTCGCCTGTCTAGGTCGGACGTGATCATTTCAGTAACTCTTGCACGTAATCTCGAAACAGCCAGCCGAAAACCAGAAACGCGGCGATACCTGTAAGTAC
>Ga0164293_10004717_pt1 | contig 11654 bp, 6 predicted proteins | sample GEODES118metaG_FD_111487 | JGI IMG/M metagenome (GOLD analysis project Ga0164293, IMG submission 111487) | Eutrophic lake water microbial communities from Lake Mendota, Wisconsin, USA - GEODES118 metaG | ecosystem: Environmental > Aquatic > Freshwater > Lake | place: USA: Lake Mendota, Wisconsin...
AACCGCATTAAGAAATTTAGAGCACCGAGGTGCATCAGGAGCTGAACCAGATAGCGGCGATGGAGCCGGAATATTAATTCAAATACCAGATAAATTTTATCGGTCAGCTATTGACTTTAATCTGCCAGTAGCAGGTCAGTATGCAACTGGAATATTTTTTATTAATGCTGGTAATGAGGATTATCGAAAAAATATTGAAAAAATTGCCAGTGAAGAGGGTTTACAGGTACTAGGTTGGCGAGATCTACCAATAAATTCTAAATCTCTAGGTAAGACAGCCTTATCAGTTATGCCTGAGTTTAAGCAAATATTCGTCACAGGCAAAAACAAAGAGTCTGATTTAATTTTAGAACGACTAGCATTTTGCCTTCGCAAACGAATTGAACACACGATGCCAATTTATATTCCTTCACTTTCTTGCCGAACAATTGTGTATAAAGGCATGTTAACCACTGGCCAACTTGAAGAGTTTTTCCCAGATCTTTCTAATTCGCTAGTTGAATCTGCATTAGCACTTGTGCATTCAAGATTTTCAACAAATACATTTCCCTCTTGGCCGCTAGCTCATCCATATCGTTATATTGCACATAATGGAGAAATAAATACCGTTAAAGGAAATCGTAATTGGATGCGTGCGCGCGAAACATTACTTGAAAGTGATTTAATTCCAGGTGATTTAAAACGTCTATTTCCAATTGTTAATAATTCTGGAAGTGATTCTGCATCATTTGATGAGGTATTAGAACTGTTGTATTTAGGCGGACGATCCCTTCCGCATTCAATATTGATGATGATTCCAGAAGCTTGGGAAAATCATGCAACCATGTCACAAGAACGTAAAGATTTTTATGCATTTCACTCTGCTTTGATGGAACCTTGGGATGGCCCTGCTTGCGTTACATTCACTGATGGCAAGCAAGTTGGCGCTGTATTAGATAGAAATGGATTACGCCCCTCAAGATTCTGGGTTACTGATGATGGGCTAGTAGTTTTAGCAAGCGAGGTTGGAGTTTTAGATTTTGCTCCTGAAAAAATTATTCGCAAGGGAAGACTTCAGCCCGGCAAAATGTTTTTAGTTGATATTGAGGCGGGCCGAATAATTGAAGATGATGAGATTAAGCAATCACTTGCAACTTCAGCACCATATTCTGATTGGCTCTACGCTGGTTTGGTTCGGTTAAGTGACTTACCAGCTAGAGAACATATTGTTTATCCGCACTCTTCAGTTGTGCGCCGGCAAAGAGCATTTGGTTATACCGAAGAAGAGATTCGAATAATTATCACCCCAATGGCAAAAAACGGGGCGGAACCTTTAGGTTCTATGGGAACTGACACTCCAATTGCTGCCTTATCTGATAAATCTAGATTGTTATTTGACTACTTTGCGCAATTATTTGCTCAAGTTACAAATCCACCACTGGATGCAATCAGGGAAGAGTTAGTCACTTCACTTGGAGGCTCAATTGGTCCTGAGCATAATTTATTAGATCCAGGTCCATCTTCATGCCGACAAATTTCTCTACAGTTTCCAGTAATTGACAATGATGAACTTGCAAAAATAATTCACGTCAATGCTGATGGTGATCAGCCTGGTTTTGTATGTCACGTCGTGCGGGGGCTATTCCCAATAGCAGGTGGTGGAAAATCACTGGTCGCAAGAATTGAATCAATACGAAAAGAAGTTTCAAAAGCAATTGACGAGGGCGCAAGAATTATTGTTTTATCAGATCGCGATGGTGATGCTGAGAATGCGCCGATTCCTTCTTTACTTCTAACCTCTTCTGTTCACCACCATTTGATTCGTGAAAAAACTCGAACAAAAGTGGGATTAGTTGTGGAAAGTGGTGAGGTAAGAGAGGTTCACCATGTTGCATTATTAATTGGTTTTGGAGCCGCCGCCGTAAATCCATATCTAGCAATGGAAAGTGCTGAGGATTTAGTTCGCCAAGGAGTAATTACTGGGATTACACCAGAAAAAGCAGTAAGAAATTTAATTAAATCACTTGGTAAAGGTGTACTAAAAGTTATGTCAAAGATGGGTGTCTCAACCATCGCCTCATATACCGGAGCTCAAATATTTGAAGCGATTGGTTTATCTAAAGAGATTGTTGATGAGTATTTTGTCGGCGTAACCTCAAGATTAGGTGGGGTTAATATTGAAACTATTGCCCAAGAAACAATTAAAAGACACCATATAGCTTATCCACCAGGAGGAGAGATTCCGGGTGCTAAGCGACTGCAAATTGGTGGCGAGTACCAGTGGCGCCGTGAAGGAGAGCCGCATTTATTTGATCCAGAAACTGTATTCACTCTGCAGCATGCAACCCGTGCAAAAAGGTTTGATGTTTTTAAGCGATATACCAGCAGAGTTGATGACCAATCTCGCAGATTAATGACTTTGCGTGGTTTGTTTGATTTTAAAGAAGGAGTTAGAAAACCAATCTCAATTGATGAGGTCGAACCAATATCTGAAATTTTAAAACGGTTTGCTACAGGTGCTATGTCTTATGGATCAATATCTCAAGAAGCACATGAAACCTTAGCTATAGCTATGAACCGAATTGGCGGTAAATCAAATACGGGTGAGGGCGGAGAAGATCCAGCCCGCAATACTGCAGATAGCAATGGAGATTCGCGCAGATCTGCAATTAAGCAGGTAGCAAGTGGCAGGTTTGGTGTAACAAGTGAGTACTTAGTAAATGCAGATGATATTCAGATCAAGATGGCGCAGGGAGCAAAGCCGGGTGAAGGCGGTCAGTTACCTGGTAACAAGGTATATCCGTGGATTGCAAAGGTTAGATATTCAACACCTGGCGTTGGATTAATTTCACCTCCACCACATCATGATATTTACTCGATTGAAGATCTTGCTCAACTAATTCATGATCTAAAGAATGCAAACAAAAATGCACGCGTGCATGTGAAGTTAGTTGCTGAGGTTGGTGTTGGAACAGTTGCTGCAGGTGTAAGTAAGGCGCATGCTGATGTAGTTCTAATTTCTGGTCATGATGGTGGCACAGGCGCTTCTCCACTTACATCATTAAAACATGCTGGTGCGCCATGGGAGTTGGGCCTTGCTGAGACACAACAAACTTTGATGTTAAATGGGCTTCGAGATCGAATTGTTGTTCAAGTTGATGGTCAAATGAAGACAGGCAGAGATGTATTAATAGCAGCTTTGTTAGGAGCGGAAGAGTTTGGCTTTGCAACCGCGCCTCTAGTGGTCTCTGGTTGCGTAATGATGCGTGTTTGTCATCTTGATACATGCCCAGTTGGTGTGGCAACTCAAAACCCAGAGCTGCGTAAGAAATTCAATGGCAAACCGGAGTTCGTTGAAATATTTTTTGAATATATCGCCCAAGAGGTAAGAGAGTTGTTAGCAAATCTTGGCTTTAAGAGTCTAGAAGAAGCAATTGGCCAGGTTGAGTTACTTGATACAAAATCAGCAGTTGCTCACTGGAAGGCAAGTGGCTTAGATCTTTCTCCATTATTGATTGCGCCAAGTAGTGATGGTTCTAGAAAAAATAATACAACTCAAGATCATGGGCTTGATGCCGCATTAGATAATGAGCTAATTAAGTTATCTTCCGATGCTTTAAGTAAGGCTGTGCCAGTTAGACTTGAAATGAAAGTACGAAATGTGAATCGAACAGTAGGAACAATGCTTGGTGCTGAGATAACTCGCAAGTATGGGGGAGCAGGCTTGGCGGCTGACACAATAGATATAACTTTCCATGGCTCAGCTGGGCAATCATTCGGTGCATTTATTCCTTCTGGTCTGACCCTAAGGCTTTACGGAGATAGTAATGATTATGTAGCTAAAGGTTTATCTGGTGGGAGAGTAATTATTCGGCCTGATGAGAAAGCGAAATTTGATTCAAATAAAAATGTAATCGCAGGCAATGTAATCGGTTATGGCTCTACCTCCGGAGAGATAATGATTGCTGGTGTTGTTGGTGAGCGATTCTGCGTCAGAAACTCAGGGGCGATTGCAATAGTTGAAGGCGTTGGAGATCATGGTTGTGAATACATGACTGGTGGAACTGTAATTGTGCTTGGCTCTATCGGTAGAAACTTTGCTGCCGGCATGTCTGGTGGACGCGCATTTGTGTTAGATCTTGATCAACGCTTAGTTAACACTGAGATGGTAGATGTTTTATCGCTACCAATAGATCAAGAAGAGATTGTTAAAGGACTTATCTCAAGATTTTATGCTGAAACCGGTTCAAAAATAGCAAGTGAGGTTATTACTGATTGGTCGAATAGTAAGAGTCGTATTTCATTGGTAATGCCAAGAGATTACGCAAGAGTGTTAGAGGTAATGGCAAAAGCAGAACGTGAAGGCTTGCCAGTAGAGAGTGCGGTTATGGCGGCAATCAATGGCTGATCCAAAAGGATTTTTAAACACTCCAAGAGAGTTACCAAAGCGACGTCCAGTTGATGTTCGAATCAAGGACTGGAAAGAAGTTTATCAGGAGCAGGAGTTTGGCCAGTTACAAAAGCAGGCTGGTCGATGCATGGATTGTGGAATTCCTTTTTGTCATCAAGGTTGTCCGCTCGGAAATTTAATCCCAGAATGGAATGATTTGATTTGGCGCGGTGAAAAAGCTGAAGCAATCGATCGCCTTCATGCTACAAATAATTTTCCAGAGTTCACTGGCAGATTGTGCCCAGCGCCATGTGAAACTGCATGTGTTGTTGCGATTAATTCTGATGCAGTCACGATCAAGCAGGTTGAGCTAAGAACTATTGAGGAAGCCTTTTTAGAAAAAAGGGTTGTGCCATTAATCCCTGACCGACTATCTGGAAAAACTGTTGCAGTAATTGGATCTGGCCCAGCAGGTCTTGCTGCTGCCCAACAATTAACTAGAGCGGGGCACACAGTTGCTGTTTATGAGCGTGCTGAGAAAATTGGCGGCTTACTTCGCTATGGAATCCCAGAGTTTAAAATGGAAAAATCAATTGTTGATCGCAGGCTATATCAGATGGAACAAGAAGGAACAAGATTTAGAACTGGTGTAAATGTTGGCAAAGATATAACCGGTTCGGCTTTGCGAAATAAATACGATGCAGTAGTGATTGCAATTGGTGCTACTAATTGGCGAGATTTACCCATTCCAGGTCGAGATGCAGTTGGTGTTTACCAAGCCATGGAGTACTTACCCTGGGGAAATAAGCAAGCGTTGGGTGAATTAACTGCAGAACCATTAATAAATGCTGCTGGGAAAGATGTTGTTATTTTAGGTGGCGGTGATACCGGAGCTGATTGTCTAGGTACTGCAATTAGGCAAGGTGCCAAGTCAGTTACGCAACTAGAAATTATGCCAAGACCGACTGAGGAGCGACCAAGTAATCAACCATGGCCAACCTATCCAATGGTTTATCGGGTTAGCAGTGCACATGAAGAGTCTGGTGAAAGAATGTATTCAGTTTCAACGCAAGAGTTTGTTAAAGATTCAAATGGGAAATTATCTGGATTAAAGTTGGTCGAAACTAAATTTGTAAATGGAAAGTTTGAACCTATTCCAGGGAGTGAAAAAGTAATTCCAGCAGAACTAGTATTTTTGGCAATGGGCTTTACTGGTCCAGAAAAGAGTGAGCTACTAACTCAACTTGAGGTTGAATTAGATGATCGCGGAAACATTGTTCGTGATGAAAATTATGCAACCACAGCTGAGGGTGTATATGTCTGCGGTGATGCTGGTAGAGGTCAGTCACTAATTGTTTGGGCGATTGCAGAGGGAAGAAGTGCTGCCTCTGCTGTTGATATCTTTTTGTCTGGACACACTCAACTGCCATTTCCGATAGAACCAACTGCCCGACCACTGATGGTTTAAGGTCAACTTATGCGCCGCGCAAAAATTGTTTGCACAATGGGACCAGCTGTTGAATCAGTTGAAAAAATTACTGAGCTTATTAATGCTGGAATGAATATGGCACGCCTTAACCTTTCTCATGGCGGCTACGAAGAACATCAAGCAAGACTTGATTCGGTCAGGGCGGTTGCTAAGAAAGCAAATAAAGCTGTGGCTATTTTGATTGACTTGCAAGGTCCAAAAATCAGATTAGCAAAATTCTCTGATGGACCACATGAGCTAGTACGGGGCGATATTTTTACTATTACTACAGATGAGGTTGCTGGAAGCAAAGAAAGAGTAGGAACAACTTATAAAGGATTGCCTGGTGATTGCCGTCCTGGTGACAAAATAATGATTGATGATGGCAAGGTAACTGTTGAAGTCATTGAGGTAAAGAAGAATGATGTAATAACTAAAGTAATTCAACCAGGAATGGTCAGTAACAATAAGGGTTTAAATCTTCCTGGGGTCGCCGTATCTGTTCCTGCTATGTCAGAAAAAGATATTGCCGATTTACGGTGGGGATTAAAAGCCGGGGCTGATTTCATTGCCTTATCATTTGTTAGAAGTGCAGCAGATATAAAAGATGTTCATAAAATTATGGATGAAGAGGGCAAGCGAATCCCAGTAATTGCCAAAATAGAGAAGCCTCAGGCTGTTGAAAATTTACAAGAGATTGTTGACGTATTTGATGGCATCATGGTGGCGCGTGGTGATTTAGGTGTTGAACTACCAATTGAAGATGTCCCCATGGTGCAAAAACGTTGCATAACTATGGCTAGAGAATCTGCCAAACCTGTAATTGTTGCAACCCAAATGCTTGATTCAATGATCAGTAACTCTCAGCCAACTAGGGCAGAGGCAACTGATTGTGCAAACGCTGTGCTAGATGGTGCGGATGCATTAATGCTTTCTGGTGAAACAAGTATTGGAGAGTTTCCGATTGAAGCGGTAAAAATTATGGCGAGAATTATTGAGCGAACTGAAGATGTTGCGCTTGATCAAATTCCTCCACTAAAACATTCACCAGCAACAAAAGGTGGAGCAATTACAAAAGCAGCAACAGAGGTTGGACTAACTGTAGGGGCTAAGTATTTAGTTGCCTTCACTCAAAGCGGTGATTCAGCAAGACGAATGTCACGGCTTCGCTCTCCAATTCCAATGCTGGCATTAACACCTGATCTTGGAACTTATAATCGTTTAGCTCTTTCGTGGGGAGTGGAGTCTATGCTTACTGCTGTTGTTAACCACACTGATGAAATGGTTATGCAAGTTGACACATTATTAATTGAATCAAAACGAGTCACTATTGGAGACCTGGTCTTAATCGTTGCAGGTTCACCTCCGGGGATACCAGGCTCAATCAATGCAATGCGAGTTCACAAAATTGGTGATGCAGTAGGTGGAGTTGCTCCCGCCTATCGCAAGTAATTTCAGTAAAAAAGATAAGCAATATAAACTATAACTCTCTTTTCGCCTCGGTACTCCAACGGTAGAGAGGACGGTCTCAAAAACCGTATAGTGTCGGTTCGAATCCGACTCGAGGCACATGAATACCCAAAACAAAAAGGTAAGAATATTAGTTGCCGAAGATGAAACTATCATTCGGCTAGATTTAGTTGAGATGTTGACTGAGGCTGGCTATGAAGTTGTTGCTCAAGCTGAAAATGGTGCTGTCGCAGTTGAACTTGCAAAACTACACAATCCAGATTTAGCGATACTCGATGTAAAAATGCCAGAGATGGATGGAATTACTGCAGCTGAACAAATTATTTTAATCGCTCCAGTTTTAATGTTAACTGCATTTAGTCAAAGAGATTTAGTTGAGCGGGCCAGAGATGCTGGCGTAATGGCATATGTAGTTAAGCCATTTTCAATAAATGATCTTGTACCAGCCATTGAGATTGCAATAAGTCGGCACAAGCAAATGAAATCTTTAGAATCAGAGGTTGCAGATATTTACGACCGACTAGAAACTCGAAAAGTAATTGACCGTGCCAAGGGAATATTAATGAAGGCAATGAACTTGTCAGAGCCAGAAAGTTTTAGCTGGATACAAAAAACTGCTATGGATAGACGTATTTCCATGAAAGAGGTAGCGATGGCGATTATTGATCCTAACTTGATGCCTGATCTCGGCCACTAACCCACTAGTAGATAACAATTTTGAGATTTACCCGCAATTTTCGGGTTGAATTGAAGAATTTCAGCCCTGCGACTTTACCTACCTTTGGCAGGGAAGTTACACTTCGCGTCTGCTCCATTGAGTGATAAAAACTGTTTACAGTCGAAATTATCTTAATGGATGTGGGCAAACCGAGAGGAAAACAATGAAGAAATTCAACAAAGCATCTGCTGCTGTTGCAATTGCGATCTCTGGCTTACTTCTAGCTGGATGTTCAAGCGGTGGCAATGATGGTTCAGGTGCATTAAAGATTGGATCGCTATTACCTGAGACAGGTAACTTAGCATTCCTTGGACCACCAGAGTTTGCTGGTGTTGATCTTGCTATTAAAGATATCAACGCAGCTGGCGGAGTTCTAGGAAAAGATGTAGAGCACCTACGTGGTGACTCAGGAGATACTAGCTCTGATATTGCACAACAAACTGCTGATGCACACATCGCAGCTGGTGTTGGCGCAATTGTTGGTGCAGCATCATCAGGAGTATCACTAACTGTAATTGATAAAATTTCATCTGCTGGAATTGTTCATTTCTCACCAGCAAACACATCACCAGCTCTTTCAGATTACGCTGATGACGGTTACTACTTCCGTACCGCACCATCTGATACCTTCCAAGGAGCAGTTCTTGGACAGCTAATGGCAAAGAATGGCGCTAAGAACGCTGTTTTCTTAACCATGGATGATGCATATGGAACTGGTTTGTCTAAGTACGCACGTGCAGCATTTACTGGAACATCAACAGATATTGTTTATGATCCACAAGCTGCCGAGTTTGCTGCTGATGTTGCAAAGGCGAAGGCTGCAAAGCCAGATGCAATTGCGATTATCGGATTCGAAGAGACAACAAAGATCCTAACCGAGTTAATCAAGCAAGGAATCGGTCCTAAGAATGTTAAAACATACTTAGTTGACGGAAACCTTTCAGGTGGAGCTTACAAAGATCTTCCAGCTGGTGTTATGACCGGTGTTAAAGCAACTCTTCCAGGTGTTTATACTGATGGCGACCTAAAAGCTCGTCTATTAGCTATTGATCCTGCACTAGAGGATTTCTCTTACGCACCAGAATCATATGATGCAGTAATTCTTATTGCATTAGCAGCTGAGCAAGCAGGAAAGACTAATGGTCAGTCAATCCGCGATAACTTGATCTCAGTTTCATCTGGTGGTACAAAATGTACAACCTTCGCTGAATGTAAGGCTCTAATCGCAGCAGGCACAGATATCGACTATGACGGTGTATCCGGTCCAGTTGAATTCGCAGCCAACGGCGATCCTTCAAAGGCGACAATGGGTGTATACGAGTACACAGCAAATGATAAGTATGTTCCTCGTCCAGAACAGTTCATCTCAGGAGATGTTCCAGCTGCCGAGTAATAATAAGTAAATAAAATAAGGCCCACCATGCAAATGGTGGGCCTTATTTTTATGTGTTTAAAATTACTTCGCTAATGTACCAAGATACAATTCGATAACTTTTGGATCCTTAGCCAATGATTTACCAGTTCCTTCATAAGCATTCTTACCTTGATCTAACACGTATCCTCGATCAACGATTTGCAGACAGCGACGAGCATTTTGCTCAACCATGATTACAGTTACGCCCAACTTATTAATCTCACGCACACGCACAAAAACCTCATCTTGTAGAGCGGGGGATAAACCAGCACTAGGTTCATCAAGAAGTAGAACCTTTGGATCCATCATTAAAGCTCTTCCCATAGCAACCATTTGACGTTCACCACCAGATAAGGATCCAGCCCTTTGCTTGCGGCGGGTAGCTAAGGTAGGAAAAAGATTGGTGACAAACTCAAATCTCTCGCTAAAGATTTCTGGTGATTGGTATGCACCCATTTGCAGGTTCTCTTCAATAGTCAAAGAGGGAAAGACGTTGTTTGATTGTGGAACAAAACCAATACCTTTTTGTACCAATTGATCAGCCCGCATATTGGTTATATCTTCACCAAGCAAGCTAACCGTTCCAGAGCCAATCTTTACTAAACCAAAGAGTGATTTTAGAAGCGTAGATTTACCTGCTCCATTTGGACCAATAATGCCGACCAGCTCTCCTTTGTTGGCATAAAAATTACAGCCATTAAGAATATTAACTCCAGGTAGGTAACCAGCAATTAACTCTGAAGCAACGAGCAAGGATGAAGAAGGGTTTGTATTTGTCATTGACTTACTCCACCCTTTGAATTCTTACTTGCCATTGATTCTGAATTTTCATCTAATTCGGTGTCATGGTGTGCACCCAGGTAGGCGGTAATCACATCTTGATTATTAATGATTGATTTTGGTGGACCTTCAGCAATTATCTTGCCTTGCGCCATAACTACGACCCAATCGCTGATCTCCATCACCATATCCATATCATGCTCAACAAACAAAACAGTTTTACCCTGGGTCCGCAGATCTTTAATGTGTTGGAGTAAAGATTGTTTAAGCGCTGGGTTCACACCAGCCATTGGCTCATCAAGCATTATCAATTCTGGCTCTACCATTAATGCACGAGCTAGCTCTAGTAATTTGCGTTGTCCACCAGAGAGAGCTGCTGCAAAATCATCCTTCTTATCAATTAATTTAAACTTCTTTAAGATTTCCTCAGAGCGCAAACGTATCTCAGCCTCTTGCTTGCGCCAGGTGAACGGGAACAATGAACGAAGTAGTGATTCACCCTTTTGATCCTTAGCTGCTAACGCCATATTTTGAATAACGGTAAGGCGGTATAGAGCTTTAGTTAGTTGAAAAGTTCTAACCATTCCAAGTCTTGCAACTCGAAAAGATGGAATATCATTTAACTTCTTGCCATTAAAGGACCATTCACCTTTATTTGGTTTGTCATAACCAGTTAGAAGATTGAAGAAGGTTGTCTTACCTGCACCATTTGGACCAATCAGCGCGGTTATGGCACCTCGCTGCACCTCTAAATGATCTACATCAACTGCAGTTAATCCGCCAAAACTTCTACTGATCTTATCGGCAACTAGTATCGGATCCATTTTTTTAGCACCTGGGACCATTTCAACCTTTGCAAAAAAATCAGCAGAGTTGCTATTACGCTCTTGCATCAAGTGCCAACTCCTTCTTATCGCCAAAAATACCTTGTGGACGGTAGATCATTAACAACATCAAGCCAAGACCCATCAACATAAATCGAATCTGACCAACTTGGTTGACGCCAATTAACCACTCTGGAATATACCCAGCTGTAACTGCTTGGCGGAGCATCTGCTCGATAAAGACGATTAGGAACCAGAAGATCATTGCGCCAATAATTGGAGAGAACACCCGTGCTGCGCCACCGAGGATTAAAACTGTATATGCAAAAAATGTTAAAGCGGTACTGTAATTATCTGGCTGCACAGATTGACGCGATAGTGCATATATAAAGCCAGCGATGGAGCCAATCACACCACCAATTATTAGCGATTGCATCTTATAAAGATAAACATTCTTGCCCAATGAACGTACTGCATCCTCATCTTCACGGATCGCTTTTAATACCCGACCCCAAGGGGAGTTAACCATTACCCACATCAAGAAGGTAATAATTGCCACTATTGCCCAACCTACTATTACTACCCATAGATCGTTACCGCTGAATCTAATT
>Ga0164293_10004720_pt1 | contig 11648 bp, 11 predicted proteins | sample GEODES118metaG_FD_111487 | JGI IMG/M metagenome (GOLD analysis project Ga0164293, IMG submission 111487) | Eutrophic lake water microbial communities from Lake Mendota, Wisconsin, USA - GEODES118 metaG | ecosystem: Environmental > Aquatic > Freshwater > Lake | place: USA: Lake Mendota...
CACGTGGTCAATGCGCGCCGCGACAAATGGCGGCATTCGCCCACCAGCCGGAGAAATCACGCCAGAGATGCGTCGCCGCTCCTACGCCATGAACTTGAACACATGCCACATGTGGGACGAGAACGGCGACATGGTGCACGGTATTGAAGCCGGAGAACCTATGGAAGTTCCCTTGTGGATCTCGAAGCGCTACAAGAAACTTGGTCTTGACGATTCCGAGTGGGAGAAATTCAAGAGTTCGTAACGAGAGTTACCGAGCGAATGTGACCAACACATACAACGCTGCCAACACCAAATGTGTGAACGCGGGCAAAGTGTCTTTCAGTGAATCTCGCACTCGGGTGTGAGTTGTTGTTGCAACGGCGAAGTACACGCAGAGACCAAGACCAGCCAGTTCGCCTAAGCGAATCTTGCTGAAACCAATAGCAAGGCCAACACACAACACAAGTTTGATTGCGCCGAGTATCGGCAGTGCCTGTGCTGGAATCTTGAGGCGACTCATTGTCTCCACAATTTGTGGAAGACGCACAAAGTCCATGAGTGCTGACAACGAGCACAGAACGATAAGAACGATGGCGAGGGTGTGGGACACAAATGTCATGTGCCAACCCTAACTTGCGAGATATGGCCTCTCGCCGGTTGTTGTCACGCGCCAACCTTCGCGCTTCTCAGGGAAGTAATCCCAACATGCGTGGTGCTGAACGGTCCTGTTGTCCCAGAACGTCACAGTGTTTGGCTCCCAACGCACTCGGCATTGGAACTCCACGGAGTATGCAATCTTGTCGAAGAGGCCCTTCAACAACATGTCGCTCTCCCACTCTTCCATGTCCCAAATGCGGTCTGTAAAGCCACTGTTGACATACAAGGCATCGCGCCCAGTGAGAGGGTGTGTGCGAATGACCGGATGCAAATTACGTGGGTATTGCTTGGGATCAACACTCTTGTATCCCTTGCGCCACGGGAGGTCACCTGAGTGACGTGCCTTCAGTGAGCGAAGGAAGTCCTTCATGGTGTCGGACAACGAGTCATACAACGCGCCCTGATGCGAGAACGCCGTATCGCCACCAACGCGAGGAGTTGTTTCAATGCGCAACATAGACACTGCTGGTGGGCGCTCGTCGCAACTGACATCTGAATGCCAACCTTCGCCAGGCACCGTCTTCGAATTCTCGTCTCCATAAATGTGCAGCAATTCAGGAAACTCTGATTGCGCATACGCAGGGTGAATGTGAAGTTCTCCAAGACGCGCACCAAAATCTGCTTGCTCGCGCAATGTCATGGGCTGATTGCGAACAACAACCACGCCGCGTTCAGCAAGAATCTGCAACAACTCGGTTATTGCATCGTCACTGAGGTCGAGCAAACGAAAGCCCGACAGTTCTGTTCCTACATGCTTAGTGAGATCTAACCGATCAATTGCCACACTCGTTGCCATAAGTCCCCCTTCAGAGCACATCCCCATGGTCTCCGATGGGAACTCTACAACTCACCTAGAGGCAGAAAACTAAGTGTGCTTGCCCGCTTTGGGACCCTGTGCCACGTTTGCTTCATGGTCAAGCAGCCACTTCTTCACGGGCAAGCCACCGCCGAACCCGGTGAGTGAGCCATCGGCACCAACAATGCGGTGGCACGGCAACACCACAACAACTGGGTTGCGTCCATTTGCGGCACCAATTGCTCGAGTGGCTTTGGGGCGCCCAATAGATGCAGCCTGTTGCGCATACGACGCCGTTGTGCCGTATGGAACTTTGGCCAACGCACTCCACGCCTGCACCTGAAACTCGGTGCCTACGAGATCGAGTGGAACATCAAATGTCCGACGAGTTCCCTTGATGTACTCGTGAAGCTGTGCAACAGTGCGAGCAACAACGGGGTGCGATGCATCATCAATCACAGACATGTTCTGATACGACTTTGGATGCGCATCGTTCTCAAACGTGATGTAACGAACGCCTTTGTCAGACGCCACAACAGTAAGTTCCCCAAAAGGAACTTGTAGCCGTGCCCGCGCGAAGGTGAGTTCGGCAGACACGCAGCGGTCTACTTGCTGCTTGGTTCCTTTGGAAGACCAAGAACACGCTCGCCAACGATGTTTCGCTGGATTTGGCTTGTTCCGCCCCAAATGGTTTCTGAACGAGAGAAGAAGAACGCAGACATCATGCCGCTGACGGGGTAACCCTCGCGACGCTTCTCGCGTGCGGTTCCTGGCCAGTTGCCATCGCCCATTGCGTAGTCGACCAACATTGCATTTGCACCTGAAATGTCGAGAGCAAGTTCCATTGCTTCTTTATGCATTTCGGTCCAGAACATCTTGTTGGTTGCACCAAGGGCAGCCATGCTGGGGTCTTTCTTACCCATGAGTGTGGTGGACAACGAACGAAGACCGTTGATCTTGAGAATCTGAATCTTCGTGTAGTAGTTCATAAGGCGCTGACGAATCTTCGGATCGTTGATTGCGCCGTTTTCCTTTGCACCACGAACCATCGCCTTGTATTCGGACTCGAAACGGCGGTAACCGGTGGTTGCGCTCATTCCGCGTTCGAATGCAAGTGTTGAGTTGGTAACAACCCATCCGTTGTTCACGCCACCAACAACATTGTCCTTCGGACAACGTGCATTGGTAAAGAACACTTCACAGAACTCTGCGGTTCCGTCGGGCTGAACAATTCCGCGAACTTCAACACCTGGTTGCTTCATGGGAACAAGCAGGTACGAAATGCCCTTGTGCTTTGGCGCATCGGGATCTGTACGGGTGAGCAAGAAGCAGTAGTCAGCGTGATGACCCTGTGTGGTCCACACCTTTTGACCGTTGATGACCCACTCGTCACCGTCGAGAACAGCAGATGTCTTCAAGCTTGCAAGGTCTGAACCGGAGTTGGGCTCGGAGAATCCTTGGCACCAGCGCATTGAACCGTTCAAGATTTGTGGAAGGAACTCCTTCTTCTGCTCTTCGGTGCCCCACTGCAACAGTGTTGGACCAACGAGTGTGTCACCGAAGAAGTCGGCGCGCATTGGGGCCTTTGCATTTGCAAACTCTTCCGAGAGAACAACGCCTTGCATTGTGCTGAGACCCTTGCCGCCGTATTCCTTTGGCCACGTTGCACAGATCCAACCGCCTGCAAACAACTTGCTTGGCCATTCATCGTTGAACTTCTTGCGCTCGTCATTCGACATTTCAAAGTTCTTGTCGAACCAGCCCTTAGGGAGGTTGTCTGTCAGCCAGGCGCGGATCTCCGCGCGGAACTGTTCGTCTTCGGGGGCATAGGTAAGTTCCATGGCTTCCGATTCTGTCGGGTTTCTGCCAGATTCCACGCATTGAAGTGGTGTGTCCGTTCACACACCGTTCATAGGGGGCGAACAGCCCTGAAAAATTTGCACCGTACGGTGGGTTCATGGCAGAACGCCCCAGCCCTCTTGAACCCGGAACAACCGACCTGCGTCTCTTGCAGATATTGGTGGAAAACGCCGGACGCGTGTGCAGTAGGGACACCCTCATCCGCAAGGCAGGGCTAGACAGCAGCACAAAGAGGCGCGCCGATGTCTCAGTCGTTGTGTTACGTCGTGCGCTAGGCAATGACTCCATCCAAACTGTGCGCCAACGCGGCTGGCTTCTCACAGAGAGTGGGCTTATTTCAGCGAAAGAACTCTTGGGTCTTCAGGTAGACATACAGCCGTGAGTTCCGTGGTCATCGCCGCTGGCCAAGGGGTGGACTTCGGTCAAATCTTCACCACGCTTGCCCTCGTCCTTGTTGTTGCAAAGATCGCATCCGAGTTATGCGAACGGGTTCGTATTCCAGCCGTCCTTGGCGAAATTGTTGCGGGCATCCTTATCGGTCCATCTGCACTTGGCCTTGTGGAACCAAGCGATGCACTACGCATCCTCGCCGAAGTGGGTGTCATTGTCCTCCTTGCCGAAGTCGGTTTGGAGATGGACCTCAACGAACTTCGCCGCGTAGGTCGTGCGTCCATGATTGTGGCAGTACTGGGAGTTGCTCTTCCCATGTCAACAGGAATTGCAGCGGGTTCCCTCTTAGGTGAGTCGCTGAACGCATCCTTGTTCTTGGGTGCTGCTCTTGCTGCCACAAGCGTTGGCATTACAGCACGCGTGTTTGGAGACCTCAAAGCATTGGCGTCTACCGAGGCTCGAATTGTTCTTGGGGCTGCCGTTGCCGACGATGTGCTGGGGCTCATCATCCTCACCGTTGTCACACGAGTTGTTGAGCAGGGATCTATTGACGTTGCAGGCCTGATCAGCACCATTGGCCTTGCTGTTGGCTTCCTTGTCATTGCTGGCGGAGTTGGCCTCATTGTTCTTCCGCGAATTCTGAAATGGGTGGGTGTTCGAGCCACATCGCCCGCAACAGTGGGTGTTGTAGCTGCGGGAATCACTTTTGCATTCTCCGCCGCTGCCAGCGGCGCAAAGCTCGCACCAATTATCGGTGCATTCGTTGCGGGCACAGCGTTGGCACGCACCGAACATCACGATCGCATCGCTCGCGACTTTGCAGTATTGGGAAGCATCTTTATCCCCGTGTTCTTTATGCAAATTGGCATTGACACCGACGTCACGAAGTTCTTTGACGGCCACGTACTGATTGTCGCTGGCATCCTGTCGGCGATCGCCATCGCCGGAAAAATGCTCGCCGCATTTGGTGCGATGGGCACCAACACAGACAAGTTGGTCATTGGAATCGGAATGGTCCCACGAGGCGAAGTGGGCCTTATCTTCGCTTCCATCGGTGTTTCCGTTGGCGTGTTCAAAGACGACCTGTACGCCGTCGTTCTTCTTATGGTTCTGGTCACCACAGTGGTGACACCGCCCTTGCTGCGCTGGCGTATTCAACGAAATGATGTTTCCGCCGATTACGAACCATCTCTCGACGTCACCGAAGAACCCGTTGGCGGCTGGATTCGATTGATCAACAATGAAGTGCAACTTCACGGAGTCCCGCCAGCAGAACTCATACTTCCTCTGGCACTTGAATCAGCCATACATGCCGCGCAAGCACAGCCGAACGCTGCACTTCTTGATTGGATGCATGCGCAGCGAAACACGCCCCTGACGTGGAACACGCACTCCACTGAATTGTTGCTCGATCTTCTCTCGCGCGGAAATGGCCGCTCGTGGCGTTTCCTCGATGTCACCAACGTTTTAGACCGTGCACTTCCGGAAGTTGCACACGCTCTTCATGCACGTCGTGGCGATGCCACAGAGCTGGATCCCACTCATCTCGCACAAACGCCGGTGCTTGAAGCGTTGCGTAAGTCCACCAGTCGAGTCACAACATCTGAAGCATCACTCATTCTTGCCGCGTTCATCAGCGACTTCTCTGACGCCGGTGATGCCACCCCACTTCTCGATCGCCTCACCATCGACAACGCCGTGAGAGAAGAAACGCGGTCATTGCTGTCTGCATCGGCACTGCTGCATGCTGCTTGTACAACCGAGCCATACGAACCAAACAATCGTGTACTGGCGCAACTTGCAGGTTTTCTTGAAACTCCTCTCATGGTGGAGCGCTGCAGAATGCTGACTGAAGCGCGAGGAAATCTTCAGGATTGGCAGTTCTCCGTCCTCATCGACATCACCACAAGCGTGCAGGGCCTACTTGCACATCCAGAACTTATTGAAGGTGCCGAGAATTCGCTTGTCGAGGTTCGCCGGCGTGACGCAATTGCTCTCACCACCGACCCACTCGTCATTGAACGTCTCCGTCATGCTGCGGCTGTGTACTTACTTGCGCACGAGCCAGAGGTGCTCGTTCGGCACGCGACATTGGTTGAGCCGGCACCACGTCCACGTAACGTTCGCGTTGGTGTTTACCCCACGTCAGTTCCAAACGAATGGGAAGTGGATATTGCTACGCGAGACATGCGTGGATTACTTGCACGTATCTGTGCAGTGTTGGCAGAACGTGGTTTGGAAATCAAGAACGCAGACCTCGCAACATGGCCAGATGGTGCAGTCCTCGACTCGTTCATTGTTCGAAGCGAGCAGAGGCCTCAAGCACCTCAGTTGTCGTATGAACTAGAGCGCCGACTTCGCAAGCGTGTGGATGACCCTCGCCGCCTCATGCGCGGCACAAATAACTCACTCACATTCACTCTCGATAACGATGCTCATCCGTGGCACAGCGTGGTGACGGTGGCCGGCACCGACCAGCCCGGACTTATTCAGGCAGTTGCTGCGGCCTTTGCGCGAGCAAAGATCAATGTTCATCACGCACGTATCACCACATCAGATGGTGCTGTGGCCGACAGGTTCGAAGTGTCAACTCGGCACGGCCGCAAAATAAGTGACAGCGCTCTTGCTCGAGTGAACGCACTGTTGGCGTAGCCGTTTACACAGCGTTCACACACCTACCAACTCGCCACATTCCCGAAACAATTAGGCGACAGTTGCGAAATCTCTTCTCCGTATGGTTTTGCCAGTTGCAATAGCGACTCTCGAAACGTCACCCCCGGGCGACACAAACACAAGGAGTCAAGATCCAGTGAAGTTGATCACCGCGATCGTCAAGCCATTCAAGGTGGACGATGTGAAAGACGCACTGAAGTCGGCAGGCGTACAAGGCATGACCGTGTCGGAGGTAAAGGGGTTCGGCCGTCAAGGCGGACACACCGAGACCTACCGCGGCAGCGAGTACGCAATCGATTTCGTGCCAAAAGTGAAGTTAGAGCTCGTCGTTGACGATGCCGAAGTAGATGCGGTTGTAGAAGCAATCCGCACCTCAGCAAATACAGGAAAAATCGGTGACGGCAAAGTCTGGGTCACCGACATCTCACGTCTCATCCGAATTCGAACAGGAGAAGAGGGCAGCAATGCAATCTGAAGTACAAGTCCTCGGCACACAGATCAACCTTCTGTGGGTCGTTATCGGCGCAATGCTGGTTATTTTCATGCAGGCCGGTTTCGCGCTTGTTGAAACTGGCTTCTGTCGCGCAAAGCACGCAGCCCACGTTGTTGCAACAAACTTTGCAATTTTTGGTTTGGGATTCGTCGGATTCTTCTTCGTCGGATTCCCGTTCGCATTTGGCGGATTCAGCTTTGCTGGTATCGGCCTTGAACAACCAGTAGGCGAAGCACTTATTGGAAGCGGAAACTGGATCTTCTTGTTCCAGGGTGGATGGGCAATGTCATCTGGCACCATCACACCAGCTCTGCTCGGTTTGTTCCTTTACATGGTGGCCTTCATGGACACCGTTGCAACCATTCCCACCGGCTCTATGGCAGAGCGTTGGAAGTGGAGCAGCTTCACCATTTGGGGAATCTTCTGTGGCGCCATTTACTACCCACTCTTCGCAGCATGGACATGGGGCGGCGGCTGGTTGTCAAAGACATGGGACACCATGAGCCTTGGCGCTGGTTACGTTGACTTCGCTGGTTCAGGTGTTGTTCACGCAGTTGGTGGTGTGGCCGCACTTGCAGGCGCATTGGTTGTTGGACCACGCATTGGCAAGTTCGGTGCAGATGGCAAGCCACGCGCACTTCCCGGTCACCACATTCCTATGGCGATGCTTGGAACATTCATTCTGTTGTTCGGCTGGTTCGGCTTCAACGCTGCATCAACCTTTGCTGCAACAGATGTTCAGTTCGCAACAGTTGCAACTAACACAGCCATTGCTGGCGCATTTGGTGCCGTCACCGCGATGTTCTACATCACAAAGCGCACCGGCAAGCCAGACCCAGGCATGATGGCAAACGGCATGTTGGCTGGTCTTGTTGCAGTCACTGCTCCATGTGCATTCATTGCTCCATGGGCAGCCGCAGTCATTGGTGTGATTGCAGCAGTGTTGGCAATCGAAACCGTCTTCATTGTTGAGCGCAAGTTCAAGATTGACGACCCAGTAGGCGCGATTGCTGTTCACATGATGAACGGAATCTTCGGAACCCTTGCTGTCGGCATCTTCTCCAACGGAAGTTACGGAGCTGGCTGGAACGGTTCATCATCGAAGGGAATCGAAGGAATCATTAAGGGCGACTGGGGCCAACTCGGTGCACAAGCACTTGGCGTTGTAGTCATCCTTGGTGTCATCTTCCCCATCGCCTACGGCTTCTTCAAGATTCAGAACAAGCTGACCAAGGGTGGAATTCGTTCCGCTGAAGAGGACGAGATTGCTGGTCTCGACCTCCCCGAAATGGGAGTTCTGGCCTACCCAGAATTCAGCGGCGGACGCCTCTAACAGATTCCCTTTCGCGACAACCCGCGTCACCACAATGGAGTGGTCGGCGCGGGTTGTTTGCGTTATGCGACCATTCACCAGTCGGAAACAGAACGGAAACAGTTCTTTTCTAGCGTCTGAGTCACTATCCCCCATCCCATAGGAGATTCAGATGCTGTCAGCAGCAACCATCGATTCCGGAGCCACAGCGTGGGTTCTGGTGTCCACCGCACTTGTGGCGTTTATGACCCCTGGCCTTGCCTTCTTCTACGGAGGAATGGTTCGCTCGAAGAACATCCTGGGGATGTTGATGCAAAACATCTTCGCCATGGGACTCATCAGCGTGTTGTGGGCAGCCATTGGTTTCTCTCTCGCTTTCGGTGGAGACGGTGCCTACATCGGAAACTTCGATTTTCTCTTCATGAAAGACTTGGGAACCATCGCTGAACTTCCTGGTTACACCAAAGAGTTCGGTCTCGTTGTTCCCATCATGGTGTTCTTCGCATTCCAAATGATGTTCGCGGTGATCACTCCAGCACTCATCACTGGTGCGACTGCAGACCGCTTGAAGTTCTCGGCGTATGCGGTACTCATTGGTGTGTGGGGCGTTGTTGTGTACCCCACCGTTGCTCACTGGGTGTTTAGCCCGAACGGGTGGTTGTTCAAGCGCGGCGCACTCGACTTTGCTGGTGGCGCTGTAATTCACGTCAACGCTGGTGTTGCAGCACTTGCCGTCATTCTTGTTCTTGGTAATCGCAAGGGCTGGCCACGCGAAGCAATGCCGCCACATAACTTGCCCTTCACAGTTCTCGGCACGGGCATCTTGTGGTTCGGTTGGTTCGGATTCAACGCCGGATCAGCACTTGGCGCAAATGGTCTTGCTGCACAAGCACTCGTCAACACTCACCTCGCTGCAGCCGCTGCAATGTGCGGATGGCTTGTTGTTGAGAAGTTACGTGCCGGTCACGCCACAACATTGGGTGCAGCATCTGGTGCTGTAGCTGGTCTTGTCGCCATCACACCATGTGCTGGTTTCGTTGGCGGATTTGCTCCGGTCATCATCGGGCTCACCGCTGGCGTGGTGTGTTACCTCGCTCTTTCGTTGAAGACCAAGTTCGGTTTTGACGACAGCTTGGACGTCATCGCTGTTCACCTTGTTGGTGGAATTCTTGGCGCTGTTCTTCTTGGCTTCTTCGCAGACACCAAGGTGAACTCCTTGGGCTTCGACGGAATCTTCTTTGGTGGCGGCGCCGACTTGCTGATTGATCAGCTTGTGGCATTGGGTGCCACCATCGCATTCTCGTTCATCGTGACCTGGATCATCGCCAAGGCAATCGATGCAACAATTGGCCTGCGCGTCAGTTCAGAAGATGAACTCGTCGGCCTCGACCAAAGCCAGCATGCAGAATCTGCATACCAGTGACACACGTCCATCAATAAGAAAGGCAGAATGAACTCATGAAGCTCGTGACAGCAATTATCAAACCCTTCAAGGTGGACGACGTAAAAGAGGCGTTGAAGAGCGCCGGCGTCCAGGGCATGACCGTCTCTGAAGCGCGTGGCTTCGGCCGCCAAGGCGGACACACCGAGACGTATCGCGGATCTGAGTACCAAATCGACTTCGTTCCGAAGATGAAGATGGAACTCGTCATCGACGATGCAGACGTGGACCGCGTGGTAGACGTCATTGTCCGCGCCGCCAGCACAGGCAAGATTGGCGACGGCAAGGTATGGGTCACCACCGTGGAACAGATTGTCCGTATTCGTACGGGCGAACATGGAGCCGACGCCATCTAAGCCCTAGTCTCGTCATATGACGATGACACCTGATGCCCCCGCAAAGGCCGAGCGCTGGACAGCGCAGTGGAAAGAACTCTACGAAGAGGTCATTAACACTGGGTTATGTACGGGGTGTGCAGGCTGCGTAGTTACCTGCCCGCACGATGTCATTGGGTACGAGCACGAAGAAGGCAAGTACAAGCCCTTCCACATTGAAGAAGAGCTTGGTCTCGACAATTGCGTTCATGGCGAGAAGGGTTGCACTACGTGTACGCGTGCATGCCCCCGCTTCCGCACATGGGAATCTGCCGCCAACAAGCACCTCTTTGGTCGCGATCGTGAAGACGACGAAATGGCCGGCATTTGGGAACAACTTCTTCTCACACGCGCCACCGACAAAACTCAACACGAAAAAGGCCAAGACGGCGGATTTGTCACAGCCATGTTGTCGTGGTTGCTCGACAACAACTACATCGAAGGCGCACTCGTCAGCGGTGTAGAAGACGACGACAAGTGGAAAGCAAAGCCCGTTCTTGTTCAAACAAAAGAAGAAGTGCTCGCTACCGCTGGTTCGCGCTACACCTACTGTGCAAACCCACTCGCGCTACCCGAAGCGAAAGAGAAGGGACTCACCAAATTGGCCCTCGTTGGCATGGGCTGCCAAGTGTCGTCGCCTCCTGTCATGTGGGATCGCAAAGCAGGAAAAGTCTCGAAGCCATTCCAGTTCAACATTGGTCTTCTCTGCAGCAAAACTTTCGATGATGCCATCTTTTCTGAACTCTTCGAGCCGAAGTACGGCTTGAAGAAAGAAGACATGGTGAAGATGAACATCAAGGGCGCTTTCCAAATCTGGATGAAAGATGGTTCATTCCACGAGATCGATTTGAAGGAATGCCATCAGTGGACACGCGAAGGCTGCAAGAACTGCCCAGACTTCGCCGCCGAGCACGCCGACATCTCCACTGGCGGAATTGGCAAAGACAACGACTGGACTCTCACCATTGTTCGCACCAAGTTGGGCGTTGAAGTCATTGAGCGAATGATTAAAGAAGGCGTTATTGAATCTCGTCCGGCACAGGAAGACGAAGTTGCAATGAAGCTGTTGCGCACATTGTCCATTGTCAGCCGTCGTCGTTGGCCAGAATGGGCCGAGACAACCGTGAAGGTTGGAACACCAGCGTTGAAAAAGAAGGCGCCAGCACCAGATGCGCCGTCTGCCTAATTGCTGATACTTCTCGCCTGACTACTGTGTGAGGTATCTCATCACGCAGAGGGGGCGTTATGGCGTTACATCCGCAGGCTTTAGCAATTCTTGACGTCATGGCGTCACTTGGTGGCCCAGTCATTCACGAATCAACTCCAGAAGAGTTCCGCGCGTACTACGCATCGCGCTCAGTACCTGGTCCCGAAGTCATGCACGAGATTCGCGATGTCAGCGCAGGCGGAGTTCCTGCACGCTTGTATCACCCCACCGACGCACGCAACACTGGATTGTTGGTGTACTACCACGGTGGTGGATGGGTGATTGGTGGGCTCGATTCGCACGACGGAATCTGCAAATCACTTGCGCAACGAACAGGTCATGCGGTGTTATCTATTGACTATCGCATGGGGCCAGAGCACCCCTACCCTGCCGCTGTCGAAGACGCCTTGTGTTCGTTGCGGTGGGCATACGACAACGCAAGCGAGTTGGGCATTAACCCAGA
>Ga0164293_10004721_pt1 | contig 11644 bp, 26 predicted proteins | sample GEODES118metaG_FD_111487 | JGI IMG/M metagenome (GOLD analysis project Ga0164293, IMG submission 111487) | Eutrophic lake water microbial communities from Lake Mendota, Wisconsin, USA - GEODES118 metaG | ecosystem: Environmental > Aquatic > Freshwater > Lake | place: USA: Lake Mendota...
AACATTCTCAACCACGTTGGTGGTAAACATCTTGCCTTCATACGTTGGCTTTTTGCGGCTGATTGAGCGAAAACGGTTGAGGCTTTCTTGTGCGCGAATTCCAACAAAACAGGCGCACTTTTCGCCCTGTGCGTACCATTGGCCGAAAGTGGGTACAAACTCCTCAAACATGATGCCTTCGTACCAAAACGGAAAATGTGACCCGTCTTTGATGCTGATCTCTGACTTTTGACGCGCCCACAGATTCTTTTTTGTTTCGTCCCAGGCTGTCCACTCAGGCTCAAACGTAGAACAGGCGTTCCATGTCTTGATTGGCACGGCTACCCAATACGGTTCAATGTGGTCGGCGTATTCTTTGTAAATTGCTTCGGCAAAGTCGATGGTCAAAGTAAATTGCGCTTCCCAATCCAAAAAAAACAAGCCAATTTTGCGGCCACGCTTTTTAGCTTCTTCGCAAACCATGTGAACCATGACGCCGCTATCCTTACCCGCTGAAAAGCTGCAATAGATACGGTCAAAGTTATCAAACGTCCATTCGATGCGCTCTTGTGCCGCTTGCAGCACGTTGATTCCAAGTCCACGTTTAGGCATTGCAGCTCTCCCACTTGGCGATAACTTCATCGGCTACACGGTTAGCCATGTCTTGTGCTTCGGGCGTCATGTAAAAATTCCACGCTATGCGCGTTTCTTCTTCGGTTGCGCCGCAAGCAAAACAGCAAGCCGCTTGACCAATCCACGGGCGCTTTCCTTGGCTTTTGCTCAAATGCTGTTCTGCGCTGATTGGATAGGCGTTAACGGCCCCGATCATTGCCTCCCGGCACTTTGTCTCTGTTGACAAGATATTTGCAGCGTGTTGAATTTTGTTCATCTCATTTTTCCTTTTTGCCCACATTCCAGATTTAAAGCATTCCCAATTCCAATAGGGATGCCACTTTTCAAACAGGTCACGAAAGCGGTTCATCTACACCCTCAATTTCTTCAAAGGTTTCAGCTTCCCACGCTTCGGAAAACTCAGCATCTGTAAACAATCCAGACAATCCCGTGACTTGCTGCAAACGCAAAACCTCGTCCGAATCCATGCCAAGCTCTTTGGCGATCTTTTCATCAGACCAAAAACGGCGCTTGAGTTCGACAACAATTTCAGACATTGATTCAACCTTATGTTCACCACGGGCACGGTTGTGGCGAATTGTTGATGCCATGCGGTCGTTTTTGTTTTGGCGGTTGCCATTGATAACAACGGCAGGCAAGTAACCATGAACACGGGCGCGAACTGTCTCTGACTCTTTGCCTACACGATGACGGTGAAATCCATCTACCACCTCAAACACCCCGTCACGGCTCCATGAAACGATTGGCTGTGTGTAACCATCCTCAGTGATGGAATGCTCCAGCAACTTCATTTCAGGTGGCGCTACGCTGTTTGGGTTGTAGTCGTTGGCGCTAACCAAGTCTGACTTAATCCAGCGAACACAATCCACTGGTTCGTTTTTGAACGGCGAATAAGGAAGCAAGGCCAAACGAATGTCATTGATTGCGTCAATGCGGTCTTGCAGGTCTAGGCTATCAAGTTTGGAAAACAAAGCTGCACATTCATTTGCAATCATTGTTTTTTCTTGGGTATCAAACAAATCCATCTATTTCTCCTGTTGTTGCAGTTCAATTCTAACCACAAATCAACACAATTTAAAAGTTTTTTTTATAGGGTTTTCCCTAGGTAAAAGTTTTTACCTTGGTGTTGTCTTACTTTGGGATGACATTAAACAAAGTTCTTTCTTCTTCAATTCTTTGTTGCTGCAAAGGCTTGTATTCAGGGTTCAACTCGCACCCCAAATACTGGCGGCCATGCTGGAGCGCCACGGCTGCGGTCGTGCCGCTGCCCATGAACGGATCGAGCACAATGTCGCCTGGGCGTGAGCCAGCCAAAATGCACGGCTCGATCAACGCGGGCGGGAAGGTGGCGAAGTGAGCGCCCTTGTAGGGCTTCGTTGCAACCGTCCAGACGCTGCGGCGGTTGCGGGTTTCCCACTCAACGCCAGCCAGTTTCACCAAGCCTTCTTTGGTGGCGTTCTTTGGATCACCCGTCCCAACATACTTATGTGTCTTGTTTCCTGCTGGTTTCTCGCTGACGGCTGGCTCCTTCATTGCCTCGCTGTCAAAAAAATACCTTTCCGATTTGCTCAACAAAAAGATGTACTCATGCGCTTTGGTGCAGCGGTCGCGCACCGACTCTGGCATTGGGTTTGGCTTGTGCCAGATAATGTCTTGGCGCAAATACCAGCCATCAGCGCGAAGGGCGAAGGCCAGCATCCACGGGATGCCGATCAGGTCTTTAGGTTTGATGCCTTGTGGTGGCTTGCGCGTCTCTCCATTCCATGCTCCAGCCTGCGACCCTTTGGTTTGCTTTGTTCCTTGCACTTGAGCGCCACCTTGGGCAGCGTAGCTATCCCCAATGTTCAGCCAAAGCGTCCCATCGTCGGCCAGAACGTCACGCACGCAGCGGAACACCTCAACCATTGCGGCGATGTATTGCTCTGGCGTTTGCTCCAGACCAATCTGGCCTTCATGGCCGTAATCGCGCAAGCCAAAGTAAGGCGGGCTAGTCACGCACATCTGAGCCTTCACGCCCTCGCTGGCCCATTGCCGCATGGTGTCGCGGCAGTCTCCAAATTCGATCTTGTTCATAGCAACCTTTCATTGATAACAAGTCGTCAAACAGCATCCCTACTACTCTCTGACACATACCCCGACTGGTGAACGCTTGGATGTTTGAGGCAATACTCACCTAAGAACAATCAATAAAGATTGAACTTAGTGAAATCACCCCGACTGGAGCCACGCCCGTAGTCATCGGAATAGTCTATTGTTAGATTGACCATCTTGCAGAGTTACCCGACTAACATCGGCCCTTCTACCCGTCTCTGCACCCCTTTCGGGTCACTCTTGTGGGTTTGGCTTGGGAAGGTTCCCCCGTTGCCTTTGAACACAGTTACGGCGGCTTTAAATGCGGTCTACCTGTGTCGAGTTGCTTGTTTGATAGCCTTCTGAGTGGCTTCTGAGTGCTAGCAAACTTTGGTCTAGCATCAATGGGACGTTGACAAACAAAAAAGCCGTTACTACTGCCCTCGGTGGAAACCCTTAAATTGAACCAAGGGCGAAGGCATGAGTAACGGCTCTAAAGTCGGTCGCTTTCCACGGCAACGGTTTGATTGTAAGCATAAAAAAAGGGACTCGCAAGCCCCTTTGTGAAAAAAATTTACATCCGTCTGATCTGCGCCAGTCGTTCCCTTATGTGGTCAGGCATAGGGACCGCTTTTTTCCTGTCTGCTGCGATCTTTTGCAAAGCAGGGTCAATGTACTCACTAGCGGGTTTGTTGGCTGTAAAGCCCTCAGGAATCTCTGCACCGTCCCATCGTTGCTGGTTCAGGTACACCAGGGGCGCGGGAATGAAAGCGCCGTTGTCTTTTCGCCACTGGTCGGTGGTTTTCATCCATTCCACGTGCTTAACGATCTGGTCAGCACATCCGTCATACAAACCTTTTTTCCATCGTGCCAAGCAAACAGACTTGCCGCCTTTGCGGACTGACTTGGGCCAAGCTGCCCAAAATTGTTCAAAGTTCATTTCAGTTCCTCTCAAACCCTCCAAAAAAGACTGACGGCAGGCGGGAGGTTCGCTTTTCGGCAAGGGGATCAATTCTTGCCTATCCGGGTCTTAAACTTTCAAACGATCAACTCATTCAAGCTCTTTCTGAAAGCAAGACCGTACTTTTTTTCCAGCACGGGTCGCCATTTGTAAGCCACTCCATTGACTAGCCATGCCTGGACAGCAGGGCCGCTAGAAGCTCCTAGTGTCTTTGCCAGCGCCCTGTAAGACCCTTCGATCTTGTGAGCGTAGGCAAGGACTTGTGAGTAGTAGTTGTCGTCTTTTTTCATGGTTGTGACTCTATCACAAAAATACAACACGTTTAAAAGATTTTTTTGTGGGTGATTGTGTAAAATTTTCTTTTAGTGGTGTATGATTCGTTTTATCAACAACCAACCACAGAGGAAACGATGAATGTCTATCAACGACTCAATGCGGCGCGTGAAGCATTTCACAGCCAAGAACTGCGTAAATCAGGTCACAACAAGTTTGCGGGTTACCAGTACTTTGAACTGGGTGACTTTGTTGTACCTGCTTTGGCCATCTTTAAAAACGTTGGCTTGACTTCGGTGATTAGCTTTGGCGCTGATCAAGCAGTGATGCGAATTGTCAACACAGAAAAGCCTGAAGATTTTATTGAGATCACCAGCCCCATGTCAGAGGCTAATTTGAAGGGTTGCCACCCTGTTCAGAACTTGGGTGCTGTGCAGACCTACACCCGCCGTTATTTGTGGGTTGCTGCCCTCGAAATTGTTGAGCACGATGCGATTGACTCAAACGAGCCTGTTAAACAGGAAGTCAAACAGGCCAAAAAGGAAACACTGACAAACGCCCGATTTGCCCAGGCTGTCGAGCGCATCAAATCAGGTCAGTACACCACCGAGAAATTGCGGTCAACTTTTGCTTTGACCGAAGAACAAGAATCCGCATTGGTAGGAGCACTCGCAAATGTTGAATAAACCTTTGATCTTTCGCGCATCCAGCTTGGGTGACATCATGACCGACCCAAAAGGCAAAGATGAGGTTTTGTCTGTCGGTGCTAAGACCGCCGTTACAAAGATGGCTAAAGAAGCTGTCTATGGCTTTGACGAGCGTATTTCGTCTAAGTACATGACCAAGGGCATCGAGGTGGAAGATCAATCCATTGCCCTGCTTAACTCTGTTTTGTTTACGGACTACGCAAAGAACACCGAGCGCAAAACAAACGAGTGGGTGACAGGTGAGTGCGACATTTTTACCGGGTCAAAGATCATCGACATTAAGTCATCCTGGTCACTGACCACGTTTCCCGTGCTTGCTGAACAAGGCGAGGACAAGGGTTACATGTGGCAACTTGCTGCCTACATGATGCTTTGGGATGTTGACCATGCTCAGATCGCCTATTGCCTTGTTTCTACGCCTGAAAACCTGATCGGTTACGAAGACCCACAGCTTCACATTGTTGACCACATCAACCCTGAGTTGCGGGTTACCTTGGTCCACTACGAACGCGACAAGGCCAAAGAATCCAAGATCAAGGAAAAGACCGAAGCCGCCCGTGACTATTACAAACAAGTCATTGAGCGCATTGCCAACGAACACACTTTTTAAGGAGCAACCATGAGCAATCCAACAGTAACTGAGTTCGGCACCATCTCTATGAACGACAAAGGTGTCATCGTATTTACAGACTTTTTAATTGACGCTGACCGATCAACCGACTGCAAAGAGGTGATCATTATTGACGCCGTAATTCGCCGACTGCTGGCCGAGCGTGAGATGTATGCCAACAAGGAGGAAGCATGAACGGTCGCAAACTTCGTGATGCTGGAATTGCCCTTGTATCCATTGGCCGTGAGGAATGGATATCTAAGGCTAGAAAAGCTGCAATCCGTTACGCACAAAAACACGGATTCGTCACCATCAATGATGTACGTGAACGAATCACGTTACCTGAGCACTTTAGCCCAAACGCATGGGGGGCCATCCTTCGGGGTGATGACTTCCAGGCGGTTGGCTACACGCAAGCAACCCACCCACAAGCACATGCACGGGTGATTCGTATTTACAAACTGAAAGGAAACTGAAAAATGAACAATCTCACAATCGCTGGCGTCCTGGGCAAAGACCCGGAACTGAAACAAATCGGACAAGATCAGGTCTTGTCTTTTACGGTCGCTGACTCGCAAGGTAAGGAAAAACCCACTCTTTGGTGGAACTGCCAGATGTGGGGCAAACGCGCTACCACTTTGCAGCAATACATGGCAAAGGGCCAAAAGGTCACAGTGTCGGGCAGCATTCAAATGCGCGAATACACCGACAAAGACGGCAACAAAAAGACCGCAATGGACGTGCGCGTGAATGATGTGGCTTTGCAGGGTGGTGGTGAACAACAAGCGCCAAAAGCAGCGCCAGCGCAACGCCAAGCGCCTGCACGACAAACCCCTGCGCCTAGCGGGTTTGATGACATGCCGGATTGCCCGTTTTGAGGTCAACAATGAACAAAACAAAATTCATCACTGTCCGGCTACCCGATGACGTCATGGAAAAGCTGAAAGCCGAAGCAGAAAAAAACACTCGCAGCATTTCCGCGCAGGTTTTGCACTACATCCGAATTGAACTTGTGAAGGTGAAAAAATGAACAACTACGAACGCACCGCTGCCTGGTTAAAGGCCTGCGGCAAAGAGCCTGACATCGAGAATCTGTCTGTGCAGATCGGCTGCCACCTGGAGGAGTTCTGCGAGTTCCTAAGGGCGCTGCGAAGCGACTCTGAGGGTTACGGCAAATTGTTGGACCGTACTCGCACCGAGCTCGAGTGGTTTGCTGGAAAGCTGAAACGCCGTGAGCAATTTGTTTACATCCCGGTACACTTTCGGATTGATGCCCTGGACGCCTTGTGTGATACCGAAGTCACGGGTAATGGCGTGGCTTACTTGGCAGGTATGGACAAGATTGGGGCCGATGCTGCTGTCCTTGATTCCAACGATACAAAGCTGGAAGACGGTAAGGCCGTAATACTGCCTGGCGGCAAGATCGGCAAAGGCAAAGACTACAAAGCACCAGACTTGCGAGGTTTTGTGTGAGAAAGGCCGGGAAGAAACGCCCGGCCCAAAGGCCCAAGCACTACACCATCATGGATGAAATGATGGCAAGCCCGACCGAGCCATTACCAGTGGAGTACCGCCGCCACCAGTTGACCAGAATGTATGAAGGTTTGGCCTCGATGGAAAAAGGCGAAAACCCAACTACCGATGATTGGCGGGTAGTTTCAGATGCCGTCAACCTCATGGAGACATTGATTGAAACCATGCAAGTCTGCGAGGACAACTCAGGGCTGTTGATGGATGCCATCACAGCGATGGCAATGGCAGGACGCAGAAACCTAGCGGGTAACGCTATCCGGTTGGACGGTGCAGGGATTCAGGCTGTGAGGGCGATCTTGGAAGACTACGCCGCCCTTCTTGACGTGTTGCCAGCACGCACGATGATTCGATGCCACCGACTGACCGAGAAACGATTGCATGACTTGATGGACGGTAAGCGAAAACCGAACGATGTTGCGATATAAGGGTTTATCCCTATAAAAAAATCTTTTAAGTTTGTGGGTGTTCGTGTTATGATTGAGCCATCAACAACACAACAGGAGCTAACAAATGACTTTCAACATTAATCAAATCGTAAAAGCAAAATTCGGACAGTTCATCATCTTGGGCTTTCGCAGCATTGATGGAGAACAATACGCACAGGTTAAAGAGTATTGCAAGGTAACTGGCAAAGCGCGTAAAGGCGAAATGTCACTTCCAGTTTCTTCTTTGACAGCAATCTAAACCAACCGGGGCTTCGGCCCCACATCAAGGAGAACGACATGAAAGACTCACACCTCAAAACCCCCCGCACTCTTGATGAGTGTCACTTCACCCCAGGCTATGTTAGCCACGACTCTAAAGAACCATTGGGCGAGCGTTTGGCTGGTTATGCCTTGGCTTTGGCAATTGGTTGCGGCATGGCCGCTTTGCTGGTTGCATGGTGGTCGTCATGAGTACACAACCCGAAGCCTTGCGATTGGCTGATGAGCTGGATGGAACAGTAAAGACTGGATATTGGGAGGCAGCCGCAGAACTGCGACGCTTGCACTCAGTCAATGCTGAATTGCTGGAGGCAGCAGAAGACGCAGTTAACCGCATTACATCTCAATTGAAATTACTGAGATGTGATGACGAATTTATTGCACACGAAACGCAAAAGTTACGTTTTGCCATTGCCAAAGCACAGGAGTAAACCATGAGCGATTACAACACCATGATGATGAACAACCGTCAAGATGACGAAGACCGGGCAGAACGCCGATCAATGGCAATTGAGGCGCGGTCTGTTGAACTGATGCAACACGGTGAGGCTTGCGATCCGATGGACGGGTTCAACATCACCGAGGCGCTGGGCGAGGCAAGCACCAACGTCAAGATGGTGCTGGCCAAGGTGCTGGCCGAGCGCAAGTTCGATCAGGTTGGAATCCTGGTGGATAGCGTGAGCCGGGAGTATTGGGCAAAGATGGCCGACGAGATGGCCGAGAGGGAGTTGACATGACACACACAAAAGACGAAGCATTGAAGCTGGCGCTGGAGGCGTTGTTGATTAACTGTGGTGGGAACACTGATGGCGTTGGAAAAGAAGCCATCACCGCCATCAAGCAAGCCCTTGCAGTACCTACTGTGCAGGAGCCAGTGGCGCTGGGTAAGCCAACCGATGAAATGATTCAAGCCGCTACCGATGAATACGATGAATGGGCGTTTGACAACAAAGGCACTACTGAGTGCATTCGAGCAATGCTTGCGAAGGCGCTGAAGGTCCAGCCAACACCCGCACAGCCAGCACCATTGCCCGCTCGCGTCACCGAAGAAATGCACATTGCAGCCGTGAAGGTGTTGCATCGGGCCAATGGTGTTGATGGTCTACCGCAACGCATGCTGGATGCAATGCTTGCTGTTCAACCCGCACAGCCAGCAAACAATCAACGAAAGGTAGATATGACAAAAGACAATGAAAAACCAGTGGCAATTGAATATTGGGCGCAAGACACCATGGAATCTGGCCGATGGGCAACAACTGGCAGGATGACAAAAGCAATAGCAAACAGGTTGCTTTCTGATGAATTTAGTGTGTTGTATCCAATGGCGCGTATTGTTGAGCCTTTAGAAGAAACCAACGCAGCACAGCCAGCCGTGCCCGATGCCTTTGGAACGCGAGAGGGTGAGCATCCCCAATATGTGCAGGGATTTAACGATTGCAGAGCAGAGATGCTGAAAGGAATGAAATGAAAACCACGATAGACATGGCCCGTGAGGCTGGCTTTGATGTGGTTGTACAAATTAATGCTGTAGATGGAAGCATTGCACACCTCACAGCATTTGCTGCCCTTGTCCGTGCTGATGAGCGTGAGGCGTGTGCAAAGGTGTGCGAAAGAGAAGGACAAAGCCCATATGCGACAAAACACGCTGCCGCCGCCATCCGAGCAAGGGGACAAGAATGACCCGCCTTCTTTTAATCGCCGCCCTGCTTTCGGCGTGTTCAACAACTCAAGAAGTTTGCGGGATTACACCGGACGGCGACAACTTTTGCTTAATTTTAGAAAAACAAATATGAAACTAGGAACTCAACTCGGTCAAAAAGCCAAAGCAGTCTTGGAATGTTTGCGCAAAAACGGCAAACTGAATCGCCTGGACTTGGAAATGAAATTGAACATCGGGCCGCTGTCAAAGACAATCAACGGGATGTATGGAATGCACTACATCAAACAATTCGGGGGGCAAGCGGGAATGTACGAAATTAGCAAAATGGGCCGGGTTGCTCTGGGTGAAGAATTGGCACTGAATGAATGTGTATCAACCAGGATTTGCAACGGGTCAATGCGTGAGGTCTATGTGCCTAATGTGCATTTAACCCAAAGACATGGAGTGGCACGGGTATGAAAAAATGTTGTGATGACTACGGAAACTGCAACCAAGGCCGTGACTGCCCGATTCGCAAGGAAAGAATTGAACGTGTCGCTAAGGTAGCAAAGGCAAGGCCCGTGATGATGGCAGCAAAGCCCTTGGGGTTGTCATCATTCTGGGTGCGTTACGGCAAGGCACTAGCCAAGTGGTTTTTGCTTGGCATTGTTGGGGTGATATGGCTTTTGTGTTTGGTAGCCGTTGTTTACTTTACGTTCAAGGCTCCAACACCTGAAGCAGCTCTTGCTCCTTCAAGTCCCACTGCTTCAAATTCTTTTCGACACGTTGAGTAAAGATCGTGTAATCCACGGGCGTAGATTCTGAGATTTGCGCTTGTGGCTTTTTCGATCTTTGCTCTGTGGTCAGACTGGACGCGCAGCCGGTCAGAATCGCGCAAACGCACAGCAAGGTCATTAATTTCATCTTGGGCATGGATGTATTCCTTTTGTGCTTTGGCGGCTTGCTCGACCTGTCTAGCGATTTCTTTGGCCTGTTCTCGTAGGGTGGAGTTTTCCAAAGAAAGCCAATGGCTTTTTTCGTGGATTCTTCCAGCTTGGTAAAGCATAAAACCTGCGACAGAGGCAGCGACCAAAATCAATGCAATGAAAATGCGATTCATTGTTTCCAGCGGCGGTAAGCAAAAAACCCGGCGATAACTAACAAAATAACAACAATCCAAGAATAGTTAGTGGTTACTTCAGAAACCACCACATCAACTTCGTCATCCGGTGTTGGGGTATTTACATTTTGTGCCGCCAAACATTGGTCCCGGCGCTCTAGTGCCCTGGTGTAAACCCCGGCGCATCCGCTACCTTCGACACTGCAATCTTTGCCCCGGACTTTTTTCCAGCGTTCGTACTCATTGCAAGCTCCGATATAGTCACCTGCGTTGATTTTTTTGACGATGGTGGAACTACATGTTTTCACTGCACCGAACTGGTAAGAGTGACCCACAAGAATGTCATATTCTTTCTGAGAAACAGGAGCCTTCACGCATTTTGCAAGTCGCTTTTCATCCTTTGCGATGTGTTCAACAGCAAAGCGAACAGCCTCCACGGGGGTGATGGTCTCGCCTTTCTTTACGGGCGTTCCATCGGGCCGTGTGGTGCTTCCAAACCCCACGGTCTGAGGATCGCCAGCAACAGGGACAACGGCGCGTGATGTATAACCTTCGTGCGCGACAATCCCAGCAAGACCGGCGGCTGAAAGCGTTAAGGCTGCAATGGATGCGCGTTTCATAGTGTGTACTTATAAAAAATAAGTGGTTGAGATTTTCCGTTTCGACTGATTAACCGAATCTTTTTGACAGGCATATTTTCAAGTAGATCAATGATCTCTTGTTTAGAAACACCCAACGAATCGGCAAGTTCTTTTGCTGTTCGTGGGTTTTCGCCTATCAATTTTAAGATTCGGTCTTGCATCAAATGCCTTGGCCGGGCGTGATGTAGACAGTAGCCGCTGCGCTGGACAGGCCGCTAAAGTATGTGTTGATATTGAATCGCAAGACCTCAACAGCGCCAGGCACCAAGACGATGGCATCCGAAGGCGTGCCAGCGACTGGAGCAACCGAAGCAGCCTGGGCTAGTGCAGCTGTTGGGCCAGTGCCCAAGAACACGGTGGTCGTGCCGTTGTTGATGAAACGGTATTGGCCTGCGTTCTGAGGGTTGAACTTCTCGTAGACCGGAGCTTGCACGCCTGTGGGGGCTGATGCGGCTGCGGCTACGACTACGGTCTTGCCAAGGGGGGCAAATGCGATTTGAGAATTGGTTGACATTTATGGTTTCTTTCAAAAAAATTATTTTTCAGAAATGGGCTGTGTCGTAACAATACGAAGTAACGTCACAGCAATTGAAATGGCGATACCGACAAACATTTGCTCAGTCGGCGTAATGGGCAGCAAGAATACATACCCTTGCACAATCGAAAGCACCGCGAGCAGCAGTGCAAACAGGACTGTTTTAGATTTGAGGAGTTTGGGCAGCATTCTGCAATTCCTTGTATGCGGCCACAACGTCAGCAGTGTGAATGGATGCG
>Ga0164293_10004722_pt1 | contig 11644 bp, 6 predicted proteins | sample GEODES118metaG_FD_111487 | JGI IMG/M metagenome (GOLD analysis project Ga0164293, IMG submission 111487) | Eutrophic lake water microbial communities from Lake Mendota, Wisconsin, USA - GEODES118 metaG | ecosystem: Environmental > Aquatic > Freshwater > Lake | place: USA: Lake Mendota, Wisconsin...
AAGAAGAAGAAGCCAAACCATGAACATCACTGCCGACCAATTGCACGATCGTCTTTCCACCCAATTACAGCCCTTTGCCTTGCAGGTGCTTGATGAAAGCGCCGACCATGCCGGTCATGCGGGCTCGGATGGGTCGGGTCATGGCACACATTTTCGGGTGCGCATCGGGGCTGGGGTTTTTCAGGGCTTGAGCCGCGTGGCCAAGCATCGGCTTGTGTATGATGCCCTGCAACAATTCACCGACCAAGGCCTGCACGCTTTGGCCATTGAAATTGTGGATACAACTGATTGATATGTTTGGTTAGTTTAAAAGTCCGGCCCTTGGCCGTCCCGATCAATTCGAAAGTGATTCATGAATAAAACATCTGTGACATCGGCTGCTGCCTTGTTGGTTTTGGCCTTTGCGAGCCTGCATGTCAACGCCCAAAACCTCGCCATTGTCAATGGCAAAGCTGTTCCAAAGGCAAGGATGACCGCACTGGCTGCACAACTAGAGCGCTCAGGCAAGCCCGTTGGACCGGAAATGGAACAACAATTGCGCGAAGAAGTGATTGCGCGTGAAATCTTCATGCAAGAAGCCCAAAGACGGGGCATGGAAGCCAATGAAGATTTCAAATTTCAAATGGAATTGGCCAAACAAAGTCTTTTGATTCGCGAGTTGTTCACTGACTTTCAGAAGAACACGGTGATCAGCGATGCTGAAGCCAAAGCTGAATACGACCGCTACATGGCCAGCGCAGGGGACGGCAAAGAATACCGCGCCCGCCACATCCTGGTTGAAAAAGAAGACCAAGCCAAGGCCATCATTGCCAGCTTGAAAAAAGGCGGCAAGTTTGAAGACATTGCCAAAAAGCAGTCCAAGGACCCAGGCTCAGGTGCCAATGGTGGCGATTTGGAATGGGCGACACCCCAAACTTTCGTGAAGGAATTTTCGGATGCGATGGTGGCGTTGAAAAAAGGACAGTTCACTGAAACACCTGTGAAGAGCCAGTTTGGTTTCCACATCATTCGCCTAGATGACTTGCGCGACACACCTCAACCCAAGTTCGAAGATGTCAAGCCAGAAATCGTGCAACAGCTCCAGCAAAACAAACTGGTCGATTTTCAAAAGTCTTTGCGGGACAAAGCCAAAATCGAATAACTGCGCTTGTCAGGCACCCCTTAGCGGTGTTTGTGGCCAGGTTCTAAATCCTGCAGCGAAGCTGGCCACCTCAAGATGCACCTGATTCCTCACCAGGCCCCACAGCTCAATGCGAACTGGGATTGATCAAGTGGCTCAGTGTGAAAACTTCGCTGTTGAGCAGCTTGGCGGTGCGGATTTTTTCAAACTCGTTGAGGATGCTTGACGCATCCGTGTGATTTTGAATCAGCAACTTGATGAGTTGCTCTTGCTGTCGGTGCAAGATGGCCACTTTTTTCAGGGCATCGGCCAATGCCTTCATCTCGGGCGAATCATCTTTGGTTTCATGGGGAACATCCATTAAGCCCTGCTTGTTATCACCCAAGGTCAAAGCTGTTTTAGGGCCTTGATGGTGGCTGTTCATGACGTTCAAATCATCTTGCAACTGGCTCAAGTGGTTCACACTGTTGTAGAGCAAATCTGCCAGTTCACGGTCTCGGGTGATGCTCATGGGTTGCTTCTCAATGGTTGATGACAGGCCTCAGTCTACCCAACGGCGGGCATTGCGCCACAAGAGGATCCAAGGGCTGAGATCTTCAAGTTTGGTATCAGCATGGCCAGGCGACCAGCTGAACTGCAATTGGCGAAACACCCGCTCGGGGTGCGGCATCATGGCGGTGAAGCGCCCGTCAGGCGTGGTAACAGCCGTCAAGCCTTGCGGACTGCCGTTCGGGTTGAACGGGTAGGCCTCGGTGGCCCGGCCATGGTTGTCGACAAATCGCATGGCGGCGATCACATGCCCAGGGTCGCCACGTTGTTCAAAGTTGGCAAAGCCTTCGCCATGGGCCACGGCGATCGGCAAGCGGGAACCGGCCAAGCCTTGGAAAAACAAACTCGGTGAATCGAGCACTTCCACCATCGACAAGCGCGCCTCAAAGCGTTCGCTTAGGTTGGTGGTGAAGCGGGGCCAGTGCTCGGCACCCGGAATCAAGTTGGCCAATTCGGCAAACATTTGGCAACCATTGCACACGCCCAGTCCAAAGGTGTCACTGCGGTCAAAGAAGTTTTGAAATTGCGCGGCCAAGGCCGGGTTGAAGGTGATGCTGCGCGCCCATCCAATGCCCGCTCCCAAGGTGTCGCCATAACTGAAGCCACCACAGGCCACCAAGCCTTTGAAGTCTTTCAAGTTGGCGCGGCCTTGCTGCAAATCGGTCATGTGCACGTCGTAGGCCTCAAAGCCTGCTTCGGTGAAGGCATAAGCCATTTCCACATGAGAATTGACGCCCTGCTCTCGCAGAATGGCCACGCGCGGGCGACTTTGACCCACATAAGGCGCGGCCACATTGTCCCAAGCACCTGCGGGCAAATGCAGATGCAAACCAGGGTCTAGGGGGTCACCGGCGCCAGCATGTTCGGCGTCCGCCGTGGCGGGGTTGTCGCGCTCGCGGGCGATTTTCCAACTCACGCTGTCCCACACCTGATGCAGGTCTTGCAAGTTGGCACTGAAAATTTCTTTGGCATCGCGCCACACACTCACCTGACCCACACCGCGTTGCACTTCAGAATGCGCGGGACGGGTTTGTCCAATCACATGGCTGTGTTTGGACAAACCGTGTTGGCGCAGCACTTGCATCACGCGGTCGCGTTGTGAGCCCAGCACTTGAACCACCACGCCCAATTCTTCATTGAACAAGGCTTGCAAACTGCGTTCGTCCCGTCGCACTGAAACTTGTTGCGCCCAATTTTTGCTGTCGCCGTGGTCAGCCCGACTGTCTTGGATGCCGTCGCCCTCGTTCACCAGCAAATCGATGTTCAACGCCACGCCCACATGACCGGCAAACGCCATTTCGCAGACCGTGGCCCACAAGCCGCCGTCGCTTCTATCGTGGTAGGCCAACAACAAGCCTTGTTGACGCAAATCGTTCACCGCATGCACCAGTTTGACCAGGTCTTGGGCGTCGTCCAAATCGGGCACATCGCCACCGTCTTGGTTCAGCACTTGCGCCAAAATACCAGCGCCCATGCGGTGTTGGCCTTGGCCCAAGTCAATCAAAATCAGGCTGGTGTCGTCTTCGGCGTTGAGTTGCGGGGTTAACGTTCCGCGCACATCGGCCAGTGATGCAAAGGCGGTGATGACCAGACTCACCGGTGACGTGACCTGTATGGTTTGACCCTGGTCTTGCCAGCGGGTTTTCATCGACAAGCTGTCTTTGCCCACTGGAATCGAAATGCCCAGTTCGGGGCACAACGCCATGCTCACTGCTTGCACCGTGTCAAACAAAGCAGCGTCTTCACCGGGTTCGCCGCACGCGGCCATCCAGTTGGCCGAGAGTTTCAACTTGCCCAACTCGATCGGTGCCGCCAAGATGTTGGTGATGGCTTCAGCCACCGCCATGCGCCCGGAAGCGGGCGCGTTCAAAGCCGCCAGAGGGCTGCGTTCACCCAAGCTCATGGCTTCACCAGCCACGCCTTTGAAATCGGCCAGCGTGACCGCGCAATCGGCCACCGGCACTTGCCACGGCCCCACCATTTGATCCCGGTGGCTCAAGCCGCCCACGGTGCGGTCACCGATGGTGATGAGGAAGCGTTTGCTGGCCACGGTGGGGTGGCTCAGCACTTGAATCACAGCGTCTTGCAACCGCACATCGCTCAGGTTCAAAGGCGGCGATTGGCGCTGAACGCGTTGAACATCGCGCAGCATTTTGGGCGGCTTGCCCAGCAACACCTCCAAGGGCATGTTGACCGGTGTGTCCAAGGGTTTTTGGCTGACCACCAGTTTGCGCGTCGCCGATGCCACACCGACCACCGCAAAAGGGCAACGCTCGCGTTCACAGAAAAATGTGAATTGATCCAACGAACTGGGGTCGATCGCCAACACATAGCGTTCCTGGCTTTCATTGCTCCAAATTTCTTTGGGCGACAAACCGCTTTCTTCCAGCGGCACTTGGCGCAAATCAAAGCGGGCTCCGCGACCGGCATCATTCACCAACTCGGGAAAGGCATTGGACAAACCACCCGCGCCCACATCGTGAATGGCCAAGATGGGCGTCATCGGTCCCAAGGCATTGCAATGGTTGATCACCTCTTGGGCGCGGCGCTGAATTTCAGGATTGCCACGTTGCACCGAATCAAAATCCAGCGCCACGCTGTTGGTGCCACTGGCCAAGGAACTGGCAGCACCGCCGCCCATGCCAATGCGCATGCCCGGGCCACCCAGTTGAATCAGCAAGGTGCCGGGCGGGAATTCAATTTTGTGGGTCAGTTCTTGGCGAATCACGCCCAAGCCACCGGCCAGCATGATGGGCTTGTGGTAACCCCGTTGCACCCCATCCACCTCTTGCTCGTATTCGCGGAAATAGCCCAGCAAATTCGGACGCCCAAATTCATTGTTGAAAGCGGCGCCACCCAAGGGGCCTTCAGTCATGATGTCCAAGGCGCAGGCCATGTGGGCCGGGTGACCCAGCGTGCTGCCCCAGAGCTTGGACACACTGAAACCGGTGAGACCTGCTTTGGGTTTGGCACCGCGCCCGGTGGCGCCTTCGTCGCGGATTTCCCCGCCCGCACCCGTGGCGGCCCCGGGGTAAGGCGCAATGGCGGTCGGGTGGTTGTGGGTTTCCACCTTCATCAAGACATGTTGCACACCTTGGCCCTTGTCGTAGCGCGGCATGAAGCCGGTGAGGGGGGCGCTGAAGGTCTCGACCTTGTGCCCCTTCATCACAGCGGCATTGTCGGCATAAGCCACCACGGTGTGTTGCGGGTTCAGTTGGTGGGTGTTGCGGATCATGCCAAACAAACTGTGGCTTTGCGCTTGGCCATCGACAATGAAATCGGCATTGAAAATTTTGTGGCGGCAGTGCTCGCTGTTGGCCTGCGCAAACATCATCAGCTCGGCGTCACTCGGGTTGCGATCGAGTTGCTTGAAGGCTTGCAGCAAGTAGTCGATCTCATCGTCAGCCAGCGCCAAGCCCCAGTCCGTGTTCGCCTTCGCCAGGGCTGAACGCCCGCCCTGCTTGACATCCACAAAGGCCAAGGGCTGGGCTGGCAAGCTGGTCAACAAGGACTGCGCTTGCAGCCTGTTGGGCCAAACCGATTCGGTCATGCGGTCGTGCAGCAGGGCTTGCAAGGCCGATGTCAATGACGCTGAAAGGCTTGGCTTGACACCCTGCAAGTGGAATTCGGTCAGTCGCTCCAAGCGGCGCAACTTGAAACCACAGTTGCGGGCGATGTCGGTGGCTTTGGAGGCCCATGGGGACACCGTGCCCATGCGCGGCGACACCACGCAAGAGATGCCAGCGGCTGCAACTGCAGCCGGACTGCTTTGGACATCGAGCAACTGCGCCATGCGCTGTTGGTCAGCAGATGTCAGGGGCTGTTCGCTCGCCAACAGGTAGATGTGGTGGGCTGTGAAACGTTGGATGTCGGGGCAAACCGCTTGCAGTTTGGCCAGCAGGCCCTGGTATTTGAATGCGCTGAAGGCGGGGCCGCCATCAAAAAAACGGATATGAAGTGTCACGGACGACCTTGGACGTTGAGAGCTTGCGCACGCAGGCGTACTGCAAAGAAGGCCGAATTTTAGCGATAAGCCTCATGGGGCCAGCAGCCACGGTCGGCCTGAGATAATTCGTGCCATGATTACTTACAAAGACGAACAAGGCATTGCTGGCATGCGGGTGGCAGGCCGCTTGGCCTCCGAAGTGCTGGACTACTTGACGCCCCATGTGCAACCCGGCATCACGACCAATGCCCTGGACAAATTGGCCTTCGACTACATCACGCAAGTCCAACAAGCCATTCCTGCGCCCCTGAACTACAACCCCAGCGGCAACAACCCCTACCCCAAGTCGATTTGCACCTCGATCAACCACCAGGTTTGCCATGGCATTCCCAGTGACAAGCAACTGAAGAAAGGCGACATCGTCAACATTGACATCACTGTCATCAAAGACAGTTGGCATGGCGACACCAGCCGCATGTTCATCGTGGGTGAAGGCTCGATCGCCGCCAAACGCCTGTGTCAAATGACTTATGAAGCCATGTGGCATGGCATTGTGAAGGTCAAACCCGGTGCCCATTTGGGCGACATTGGCCACGCCATCCAAGTGTTTGCCGAAGGATTGGGTTTCTCCATCGTGCGCGAGTTTTGCGGCCACGGCATCGGCCAGGTGTTTCACGAGGAGCCCCAAGTTTTGCACTACGGCAAACCCGGCACCTTGGAAGAACTCAAAGCAGGCATGGTGTTCACCATCGAACCCATGGTCAATGCGGGCAAGCGCGACATCAAGGAAATGAATGACGGATGGACCATCATCACCCGCGACCATTCCTTGTCGGCTCAATGGGAACACACCGTCTTGGTGACCCCGACAGGCTTCGAAGTGCTCACCCTCTCCGACGGCAGCCCACCCCTGCCCTCGTTCGTCAAAACCACCAAGTGTTGAACTGGTGAACCCCGTCACTGCGCCTTTCCGGCAGGAAAAAACCGATTTGCTGGCGCAGTGCGCCCAATTGCAAAGCCTCAAACTCGCGCACCGGGTGCATGGGCACTTGAAACGCCTGAGCGACTTGTGCGATGCGCATTTGCAAACCTTGTGGCAACAAGCCGGTATGCCCGCCCATGCTTGTTTGGTGGCCGTGGGGGGCTTTGGTCGAGGTGCTTTGTTCCCTTATTCCGATATCGATGTGCTGGTCTTGCTGCCCACCCATGTCGCGGTGGACGATGACGCCACCCTGAAATCCAAGGTGGAACAGTTCATCGGCAGTTGCTGGGACGCCGGTTTAGAAATTGGCTCCAGTGTGCGCAACCTCACCGAGTGCCTGAGCGAGTCCGCCAAGGACATCACGGTGCAAACTGCCCTCTTGGAGTCTCGCCCCGTCGTGGGTGATCAAGCCTTGTTTGTGCAATTCAGCGAAGCGTTCAAAGCGCAAATGGAAGCGTGTGCTTTCTTCACCGGCAAGACGCTAGAGATGCAGCAGCGGCATAGCAAATTCGAGAACACGCCCTACGCCTTGGAACCCAATTGCAAAGAGTCGCCGGGCGGCCTGCGTGATTTGCACATGTTGTTGTGGGTGGCCAAGGCCAGTGGACTCGGTGCCACTTGGAAAGATTTGGCCGCCAAAGGCATGATCACAGCGTTGGAATTGCGACAATTAAATCGCAATGAGGACGTGTTGTCGCTCATTCGCTGGCGTCTGCATTGGCTGGCCAAGCGGCGTGAGGACCGCTTGGTGTTTGACCTGCAGACCACCGTGGCACAAGACTTAGGCTTGTCAGCCTCGAAAGACGGTTCGCCGCATCCCCGCAAAGACAGTGAAGCCCTGATGAAGGAGTATTACTGGGCGGCCAAGGCGGTCAGCCAGCTGAATCAAATCCTGCACTTGAACATTGAAGACTGGTTGTTCCAGCAAACCCAAGCGCATCCACCTCAAGTGCTGAATGAGCGCTTCTTGGACAAGTCCGGCATGTTGGAAGTGGTGGATGATGGCCTGTACCAACGCCACCCGGAAGCCATCTTGGAAACATTTTTGCTTTACCAAGAAACCATGGGCATCAAAGGTTTGTCGGCCCGCACCTTGCGCGCCCTCTACAACGCCCGGGGTTTGATGGACGCGGGGTTCAGACGCAACCCGGTCAACCGCGACATGTTCATGCGGATTTTGAAGTCGCCGCAAGGCATCACCCATGCCATGCGCTTGATGAACCAAACCTCTGTGCTGGGCCGCTATTTGTGGGTGTTTCGCCGCATTGTTGGGCAAATGCAGCACGACTTGTTTCATGTCTACACCGTGGACCAACACATCCTGATGGTGCTGCGCAATGTGCGGCGTTTTTTCATCGTCGAGCACTCCCACGAGTACCCGTTTTGCTCTCAGTTGGCTGCTGGTTGGGACCAGCCTTGGATTTTGTATGTGGCGGCCTTGTTCCACGACATCGCCAAAGGACGCGGCGGCGACCATTCCGACCTGGGCGCCCACGAAGTGCGTTTGTTTTGCAAACAGCACGGGATTGTCAAGACCGATCAGCAGTTGATTGAATTTTTGGTGCGCGAGCACCTCACCATGAGCCATGTGGCGCAAAAGCAAGACCTGAGCGACCCTGAAGTGGTTCAAACGTTTGCCAATCGTGTCGGCAATGAACGCTATTTGCGAGCGCTCTACCTCTTGACCGTGGCCGATATCCGGGGCACCAGCCCCAAGGTTTGGAACGCTTGGAAAGGCAAGTTGCTGGAGGACTTGTATAAATCCACGGCGGCGGTGCTGGGCGGCCAAGCCCACGACCCCGATGCCTTGGTGGAAATGCGCAAGCGAGAAGCCTTGGAAACCCTGAATCTGTACGCCATGCCTTTCGAGTCGCACAAAGCCTTGTGGGAGACGCTGGACGTGGGTTATTTCATGCGCCATGACGCGGCCGACATTGCCTGGCACACCCGGCAGTTGTCACGCCCGCTTGCGCTGGCCAAAGCCGAGGGCAAAGAACCGGGTGTCACGGTCAAAGCGCGTTTGTCGCCGTTGGGCGAAGGCTTGCAAGTCATGGTCTACACGCCCGATCAAACCGATTTGTTCGCCCGCATCTGCGGCTATTTCGATCAAGCAGGTTTCAGCATCTTGGACGCGAAGATCCACACTGCGCGCAATGGCTACGCCTTGGACACCTTCCAAGTCGTGACACCGATGCTGAACGCGCATTACCGCGAACTCACGAACATGGTGGAAAACGATTTGAAGCTCACCATCGAGCAAGGCGGCCCCTTGCCCAAAGCCGGCCGTGGTCGGGTGTCCAGACGCGTGAAAAGTTTCCCTGTGGCACCCCGTGTGCGCTTGCAGCCCGATGAAAAAGCGCAGCGTTGGCTGCTGTCCATTTCGGCCAGCGACCGCGTCGGCTTGCTCTATGGCGTGGCACAAGTGCTGGCCCACCACCAGATCAACGTCTTGTTGGCCAAGATCAGCACCTTGGGTGAGCGCGTGGAAGACACGTTTTTGATCGATGGCGCGGCCTTGCAACAAAACAAAGCGCAGTTGGAAATTGAAACCGAATTGTTGGCAGCCTTGCAGGCCTGATAGCCCAACCCAACCAGCCTCAATCGTCGGCGTCGGCCAAGCCTGGAAACAGCACCTCGGTGTAGCCAAAGCGTGAAAAATCCCGCACCCGCATGGGGTAGAGCACACCGATGAGGTGGTCGCATTCGTGCTGCACCACCCGCGCGTGAAAGCCGTCCACGGTGCGGTCGATGGGCTGACCCAAGGGGTCTAAGCCTTGGTAGCGCAAATGCGTGAAGCGGGGCACCATGCCGCGCAAGCCCGGCACGGACAAGCAACCTTCCCAGCCCTCTTCTTGGGCATCCCTCAACGGTGTGAGCACCGGATTGATGAGCACGGTGTAAGGCACCACCGGCGCATCGGGGTAGCGCGGGTTGACCTCACCCGAGCCAAAGACCACCACTTGCAAATCCACGCCAATTTGAGGCGCTGCCAAGCCCGCGCCGTTGGCGGCGATCATGGTGTCGTTCAGATCTTGCAGCAAGGCATGCAAGGCAGGCGTGTTGAACTGCGTCACCGGTTGCGCCACGCGCAGCAGGCGTTCATCGCCCATTTTCAGAATGTCTCGAATCGCCATTCAATCTTTCGGTGCAGCAAGGCTGCCATGTAAAGCCACCAACGCCAACAACGCCGCCTCATCCATCAACGGTATACCCAATTCCTGCGCTTTGTCGAGTTTGCTGCCCGCCTCGGCCCCAGCCACCACGCCATGCGTTTTCTTGCTCACACTGCCGGCCACTTTGGCGCCCAGGGCTTCGAGCATGTCTTTGGCTTGGTCTCGGCTCAAGGTGGGCAAAGTGCCCGTCAACACATAGGTTTGACCCGCCAAGGGCAGGCTGGCCCCGGCGCTGGGTTCGCCTTCGGTCCAAGTGACACCACAAGCCCGCAGTTGTTCCACCACTTCGCGGTTGTGGGCCTGATCGAAAAACGTGCGCAGGCTTTGCGCCACGATGGGCCCCACATCCGGCACTTGCAGCAATTGGTCGACGGTTGCGTCCATGATGGCGTCCATCTTGCCGAAGTGTCGCGCCAATTCTTTGGCTGTGGCCTCGCCCACATGGCGAATGCCCAAGCCAAACAAGAATCGGGGCAAGGTGGTTTGCTTGGATTTCTCAATGCTGGCCAACACGTTGTTGGCCGACTTGTCGGCCATGCGGTCAAGGGTGGCCAGCGCGGTGAAACCCAAGCGGTAAATATCGGGCAAGGTATTGACCAAGCCTGCGTCCACCAATTGATCCACCAACTTGTCACCCAGATCTTCAATTTCAACAGCGCGCCGATGCGCAAAGTGCAGGATGGCTTGCTTGCGTTGGGCGCTGCAAAACAGGCCGCCTGTGCAACGGTAATCGGCCTCGCCTTCTTCGCGCACCGCAGGGCTGTTGCACACCGGGCACTGGTGCAGCATGGTGAACATTTGTGCGTCTTGCAAGCGTTTTTCCAGCACCACCGACACCACCTCGGGAATCACATCGCCGGCGCGGCGCACCACCACGGTGTCGCCCACCCGCACGTCCTTGCGTCGAGCTTCGTCTTCGTTGTGCAAGGTGGCGTTGGTGACCGTGACACCACCCACAAACACGGGTGCCAACTTGGCCACGGGCGTGAGTTTGCCCGTGCGCCCCACTTGCACTTCAATGGCTTGCACCGTGGTGAGTTCCTCTTGCGCCGGGTATTTGTGGGCTACGGCCCAGCGTGGCTCGCGCGTCACGAAGCCCAGCTGACGTTGCGCTAACAAGCTGTTCACTTTGTACACCACGCCGTCGATGTCAAACGGCAAGGCGTCGCGGGCTTGACCGATGCGTTGGTGAAAATCCACCAGACCTGCGGCACCTTGCACCACGCTGGTTTGCGCGGCCACTGGGAAGCCCCAATTTTTCAGCGCCATCAGCAACTGAAAATGTGTTTCAAACGCAGGGCCGCCTTGTTCAACAGGTGTGATGTTACCCAGCCCATAAGCAAAAAAGCTCAAAGGTCGTTGCGCGGCAATGTTCGGATCGAGTTGACGCACGGCACCGGCGGCGGCGTTGCGCGGGTTGACGAAGGTTTTTTCGCCCTTGTCACCTGCCGCGATGCGTTGTCGTTGGCGCTCGTTCAAGGCTTCAAAGTCAGAACGCGCCATGTAGACCTCACCGCGCACTTCCAACAACGCTGGCACAGGCAGGGCAGCCTCGGCTTGCAGGCGCAATGGAATTTGTCCGATGGTGCGGATGTTGTGGGTCACGTCCTCACCCATCTCGCCATCGCCACGCGTGGCGGCTTGCACCAAGACGCCCTGCTCGTAGCGCAGGCTCATGGCCAAGCCGTCAAATTTCAACTCGGCCACATAGTCCACGGCGGGGTCAGTGTCGCGCAAGCCCAGTTCTTTGCGGATGCGTGTGTCAAACGCTTCGGCACCACTGGCTTCGGTGTCGGTTTCGGTGCGAATGCTCAACATCGGCATGGCGTGCTTGACGCTGGCAAAGCTGTCCAGGGGTTTGCCACCCACCCGCT
>Ga0164293_10004726_pt1 | contig 11642 bp, 8 predicted proteins | sample GEODES118metaG_FD_111487 | JGI IMG/M metagenome (GOLD analysis project Ga0164293, IMG submission 111487) | Eutrophic lake water microbial communities from Lake Mendota, Wisconsin, USA - GEODES118 metaG | ecosystem: Environmental > Aquatic > Freshwater > Lake | place: USA: Lake Mendota, Wisconsin...
CGTGTCGCTCTACAAGAGCGAGTTCAGCAACCTCTCCCGCCCGACGCTCGTGCGCACCGAGGCGATCGAGATCGGCTTCTCGTATGACGACTCGCCAAACCGGGTGAAGGAGGTGCTCCAGGAGATGCTCGAGTCGATCCCGGGCGTGCTGCCGACGCCGGCTCCGGTGGTGCGGGCGCTCGGGTACGGCGACTTCTCCATCAACTATCGGTTGATCTTCTCCGTCGCGAGCCAAGAGGAACTGGCCGCGATCCGCGACACGATCGTCTGTCGGGTGTGGTACGTCGGCAGGCGTGAGGGGCTGACGATCCCCTACCCGATCCAGATGGAATACGGCCCTGGGGAGAATCCGGGGCGTCCGGCCCCATCACCCACGGAGGCCCTCGCCGCCCACGCCCGGTTCAGTCCCGCCCTGTCCCATCCCTCGGCCCGCCCGCCGGCGGTGCGCGATTACGCCCGGGGCGAGACGATCCATGCGACGAAACAGCGCTTCAGCGGTTTCGCGCTGATCCTCTCCGGCAAGGCGACCCTTCAGACCACCGGGAGCGACGGTCGTCCGGTGACGATCGGCACCATCGGCCCCGGGGAGTGTTTCGGCGATCAGCTCACCGCCGCAGGAGGACTCGACGACCTCCAGGTCGTCGCCGAGCGGGATCTGCGCGTCCTCGTGTTCGATCCGCTGGCGGTGGGCGATCTCCTCGACCATTCGCCGACGCTCGCCGCGGAGATCGGCGACGCGCTCGAGTCTCGTCGCCGCGCGGCTCAGGTCGCCCGGCAGGCGACCTGAGGCATCGTCGCCGGTATCAGGCCGCGACCTTCGTCTGCGCCTCGTGGACGGCCGTGCCGAGCAGGAGGATGCAGCCGTGGAGAACCTCCGGCCTACCCGGGCTGCCCACCGCCGCCGTGGGGCAGGCGACGACACCCCGCAGCCGCGCCCATGACTCCTTCAGCGCATGGGGAATCGAACAGGCGCTGACGTTCCCGGTGCGCCGCGTGAGGCCGTTGATCAGTTCGCCCCCCACTCCCGCTTCTTCGAGCTTCATGCCGGTGAAGCGGACGATCCCCGTGCCGGCCTGATGCGGCACGACGAAGTCGACGTCCTCCCCGCGGAGCCCTGTCCGGCCAAGCGCGTCGACGACCGCCGCCGACATCACCCGCGGTGCGAGATCGGCGATCGACATCCCGTCGAGCGAATAGACGAGCCGCGTCTGGTCATGAGACCTCCGGCCTCCGGCGGCCGGAACGGCGACCTGCGAGCGGAGATGGAAATCGAAGGCGGGGCGATCGATGGCTTGCCGCGCGGCCTCGGCGCACAGGAGGCGGAAGTGGACGGGATGCCGCCGGCTGGCCATCGGGGCAAGGAGCGTGGCCGAGGCCATGTCACCGAACAGCCCGCCGGTGGTGGTGCAGGCGAAGTCGGTGATGCGACTGATGCGGCCGGCGACGACGACGAGGAGATACTCGTCTCGCTCGAGCCCGAGCCGCGGCGCCCAGCGCTGCGAGATGATCGAGAACGCCCGGCTGTAGCCACAGCAGAACCAGTTCAGCCCCAGGCTGCGGCAGCGATGCAGCCCCAGATCACGGACCAACTGCCGGGCGGCACGCCCCGGCCGCTCCCGCGCCACCTGGTGGGGGGTGAGGTGACGGCGGGCCACCGACGGAGGAATGAACGACGGGGAGACGAAGACGATCCCCCGGCAGTCGGCGAGATTGCAGCCTGTCTCCTGCTGGAGGCGGCGGACGGCATCGAGTCCCATCGTCACTTCGTCGTCGAGCGAAATGGCACGGGCCTCGATCCCGGTGTGCTGCGTGAACTTCCGCGGGATCGTGTCACCGAACCAGCCGTTCTCGAGTTGCCACGCCGGTTGATGGATCGAAATCGCGGCGATGCCGAGATCGGAGGGCGGGCTCGGAGGCATGTCGGAGCGGTCTCTCGGGGAGCGAACGGGCCCGGGGAAGCGGGGGGGGAGTGTGACGATCGATCGAGTCCTGATCTAGGCGAAAACGCCCGGTCGAAATGCGAAAAACGCGGGCATTCAGCGGCCCACCGGCCGACACATGACCGATTCCCATTCGCCAACTATTGACACTGTCAATTGACACTGATACTATTGTGCCATGTCGTCGACCGCACCCCTCCTCACGCTTCCCGATCTCGTTGCCGCCGTGCCGGCGCTGCTGGTCGGGGTCTACGAAGGCGTCAGGAATGGGCGGGTCCGCGATCTCCCCGACGTGCGAACGATCCGCTGGTATCAGACGCTCGGTCTCCTCGACCGCCCCACGGAATCGAGGGGCCGTGCCGGGCTGTACGGCCGTCGTCATCTCCTCCAGATCGCCGCGATCAAGAAGCTCCAGGCCGCCGGATTCACCCTCGAGCAGATCCAGGGAAGCCTCGCGGGACGGACCGAGGAGGAACTCGCCCGAACGCTCGATCTTCCGCTCCGCGCGGTCGACGCCGCGATCGGAGCAGCGGCCGCTTCGCGCGAGTCCACCACGCGCCTCGACATGGAGATGGCCCTCAAGCCACCGCGCCGCGAAGGTCATTTTTGGAAGACGAAGCCGGCGCGGCTTGCGGCAGACGCCGAGACGAGCGCTACCGCCGACGTGGCACCCGAGCCACCGGTCGGCCTCCAGTCGTCGAGCCTCGGCGGCAGCGCCGTGGTGCTCTGGAACGGCAGGCCGCTCACCCCCTCCGAACAGGCACGACTCGTTGACCTCTCGGCGCCGCTCGTCGCCTTCCTGTCGTCGATCGCCCTCACGCCGGCCGAGCGTGAGGGGGCACCATCCACCGTTCGGCCTGAAAAGGGGCAGATCCCATGATCGAAGCGATGACCACCGAAGAGCTCGATGCGATCCTGGGGCAGTCTGCCGACGCAGGCTTCGGCGCGATCGAGACCCCACGGGGATGCCTGCCACTCGTGGCGATGGAGCTCGACGTCTCCATCGACGGCCTCGTGGCCCACGGCAAGGTGTCGCAGACGTTCCGCAACGTCTTCGCCGAGCCCCTCGAGGCCACCTATGTCTTTCCCCTCCCGCCGCGGGGAGCGGTGATCGGCTTCCGGATGATGGTCGACGGCGCGATCATCGAGGGGCGGATCGACGAGCGTTCCCGGGCCCGCGAGGACTACGACGCGGCCATTCGCGCGGGACGGTCGGCAGCGATCGCCGAGGAGGAACGCCCCGACGTGTTCACGATCCGCGTCGGCAACATTCCCGCCAGGACCTACGCCAGGATCGAGTTCACGCTCGTCGCGCCGCTCGCCATCGACACCCTCGAAGCGACCTACCGCTTTCCGCTCGTCGTGGCGCGGCGCTACTGCCCGGGCACACCGCTCGACGGTGCTCCGGTCGGGGACGGCGTGCTCCCCGACACCGATCTGGTTCCCGACGGGTCGCGGATCTCGCCGCCGGTCTTCCTCCGCGGATTTCCGAATCCGGTTCGCCTCGCCATCCGGGCCTCGATCGAAACAGGTCCAAACGCGACCGGACTGCCACGGATCGCCACGTCGATCCCCGCCCGCGACCACCTCGAAGGGACGAAGCTCGTCGTGACTGCCGAGCCTGGTCAGCGCCTCGACCGCGATTTCATTCTCCGCTGGCAACTCCCCGTGGGGCCCGTCGCCGGCGGAAGCGTCGCCATCGAGCCCGACGCCACCCGCCCCGTGGGGATGGGGCGCCGGGAGGGGAGCCGGGAAGCGCCGGGGGATGGCACGTTCTCGTGCGTCATCCTCCCGCCAGCCGTTGCGCCGGGATCGCGCGAACCGCGCGACGTCGTCTTCGTTCTCGATCGCTCCGGCAGCATGGGGGCCTGGCAGATCGGGGCGGCGCGCCGGGCGGTGGGACGGATGATCGACACGCTCTCGGGTGACGACCGTGTCGGCGTGATCGCCTTCGACACGTCGATCGAGCACTTCGGCGAGTCCTTGGATCTCGTCCCGGCGACCGACGGGCAGCGGTGGGAGATCCTCGAATGGCTCGAGGGCATCGGGGCCCGCGGCGGCACCGAGATGGCAGCGCCTCTCGAGGCCGGCCTCAAACTCCTGGCCCGGGCCGCAGCATCTCCTGCTTCAGTGTCGCGTGGCCGGTCAGCGATGCTCGTGCTCATCACCGACGGCCAGATCGGCGACGAGGAACATGTCCTCTCCACGCTCGTGACGTCGCTCGGCACGACCGCGCTCCATGTCGTCGGCATCGACACGGCGATCAACGAGGGGCTCCTCTCCCGCCTGGCCGATGCGAGCGGTGGCAGCCTCGAGATCGTGGAGAGTGAGCAGCGTCTCGACGCCGTCATGGACCGGATCCAGGGCCGGCTCGTGCCGCCACTCTTCACCGATATCCGCCTGGAAGGGGACGGGCTCGAGCTGTTCGAAGAATCACTCGTGCCGGCACGGATTCCCGACCTTCACCCCGGCGTGCCGATCGTCCTCCGTGGACGCTGTCGCACGTCCGGGCACGGCACCGTGAAGATCCATGGCCGCCACCGTGATGGCACGGCGTGGCACCTCGATCTCGCCCCCGTCGTATCGCAGGCCGCGGGACTCGGCGCCCTGTGGGCACGGGGACGACTGCGGAACCTCGAAGACGCCTACGCCCTCGCCCGGGCCAACGCGGCGGCGCCGATCGAGGAGCGGCTCGTCGACCTCTCGATCGGCTTCGGCGTCCTCTGCCGGTTCACGGCGGTGGTGGCGGTCGACGCCCGCGAGCCGGTGGCAAAAGGGCCCCTGCGACGGATCGTCCAGCCGGTCTCGACTGCCGCGATCGATCGGCTCCTGGGCTTCGACATCGCCCCGTCGGGCCACGCCCCGGCCGACTGTTTTGCATTGCTGAGCTGCGAGCGCTCGGAGTACCACCTCGCGCCGGAGTTCCTCGACGCGTGGGACGATCGCCCGATGCCCGCGTCACCTCCGCTGTACGACTGTCTGGCGGAGAAGGCGATGCTTCGAGAGACGCTCGCACTCGTCAAACCACGATCCGGTGCCATCGCCGACATGCCGGGGGAGATGCGGGATCACCTCTTCGCGGAGGTCCGCAAGGTGATCGAACTCCTCCGCGCAAGCGCGGTGCCCGAGATCGTGATCGCCACGCTCGAACGGCCGCTGCAGAAGGCCATCCTCCGCCCCGAAAACGCGCGGGTTCTCCGGGCGCTCCTCGAAGCGGTGGCCACGTTCGCCGAGCCGGTCGAGCGATGGTGGAAGGGAACCGGGCGGAAGCGGTCGCCGCACCGACCGCTCCTGCCGCTCGTCCTGGCCTGCTCCCTGCTCGTCCCCGGGAGCGCTGCAGCCGCCGCGCTCGACGCGTCGCAGGCGGTGACGTTCGCGCGGCTGGCGCTCGAGGGGATCGCCAGGGAATATCCGAACAAACCCGCCGACGTCCTCAATGGCGACGCCGACGTGCAGCCGCCACGACGGATCCATCCGGCGTTCCACGGCTGCTACGACTGGCACTCGGCCGTCCACGGTCATTGGATGCTCGTCCGCCTGCTGCGCCGCTTCCCCGATCTTCCGGTCGAGGGGGAGATCCGTGCAGCGCTGGCGGCGAATCTCACCCGCGAAAACCTGGCGACGGAGGCGACGTTCTTCTCGAGGCCCGGCGCGAAGTCGTACGAGCGGCCCTACGGATGGTCGTGGCTCCTCAAGCTCGCCGAGGAGCTCCACGGCTGGGACGATCCTCAAGGGAGGGAGTGGTCGGCGAACCTCCGGCCGCTCGTCGACACGATCGTCGCCTCCTATCTCGACTATTTTCCGAAGCAGACCTATCCGATCCGCAGCGGAGTCCATTCGAGCACCGCCTTCGGCCTCACCTTCGCGCTCGACTACGCCCGCGCCGTGGGGCATGAAAAACTCGAGGCGCTCGTGATCGAGCGGAGCCGATCCTATTTCACTCACGACGAGCGGATCCCGGCGGCGTGGGAGCCGGACGGGGCCGACTTCTTCTCCCCGAGCCTGATGGAGGCAGACCTGATGCGCCGGGTGCTGCCGGCCGGGGAGTTTCGCGCGTGGTTCCGCCGATTCCTTCCCGACCTCGCCGCCGGCGCTCCCCGCAGCATCCTCGATCCGGCCACGGTCACCGATCGGACCGATCCGCAACTCGTCCACCTCGACGGCCTGAACCTCAGCCGGGCCTGGTGCATGCGGAGCATCGCAGCGGCGCTTGCCGAAGACGACCCGGTTCGGGAGACGCTCCTCGATGCCGCCGACCGCCACGCCGCCGCGGCGCTCCCACATGTCACGAGTGGCGACTACGCCGGCGAACACTGGCTGGCGTCGTTCGCCACCTGGCTGCTCACTTCAGGCCAGTGACGATCGGTCGGAGGCGCGAACCTCAAAGCGGGGAAACGCGGTCTCCGGCATCGCGGGTGAACAGGGCGCGGAGGGTCTGCGGATCGATCGATTGCGAGAGCAACAGCACCGAACCGTCCCCGAACAGCACGGGGCGGACGGAAGCATGGCTCGAACGCACGGCGGAGAGGACATTGACGACCTCGTCGACCCCGACGGCGAACTCCGCCGGCCTCGTCCACTCGACACTGTTCTCCCATCCCAGATCGAGGAGGAGGATCGTCTTCGACGTGCCGTCGCTGATCGCCCGGAGCGACACGCCGACGGTCTGCGTGCCCGGGATCGGCTCGGGGTCCTCGAAAAACATGCCCGGCCCGGCGGCGACCACGTAGGGCGTCATGCCCGCGGCGACCGGGGCGCTCGGGCACCCGTACACCTCGGGCATCCGCGGCACGAGGGAGAGGTTGTGGGGGCTGTCCCAGGGTTCGTCGAGATGGAACTCCCGATAGAGTTCCTCCTGCCCGAGGTAGGGCAGCAGCGCCACGCGCCAACTCAGGAGCGGCCGGCCGTCGGCATCGACGATCGCGAGCGGCATGGCCAAATCCTTCGTGGCACTGGCGGCGTTGTGGAACCCCAGCCCGATCTCCTTGACGTGGTTGCTGCACACGGCCCGCCGGGCCGCCTCCCGCGCCGCCTGGACCGCCGGCAGGAGCAGGCCGACGAGCACCGGTGACACGAAGAGCATCATCCCGCTGAGAATGATTCCGACGAGCGCGAGCGACTTGCCTGTGAAGACGACCGGGGCACCGGGGCGTTCGCTCGCTTCGATCTGCCGCAGACCCATCACCCCACAGATCAGCCCCGGGATCCCCGTGAGGCAGAAAAACGGACAGGTGAGCACGCCGAGCACGAGGCTCGCAAGCGCCAAGCGACTCTGTTTGGTGACCACCGGCGCACCTGCCGGTGCATCGTCGAGCGACACGACCGGGCCGCCGAAGGACCCCTGCGGCAGCGGTGGGGGGATGTCAGATGCCATCGTGCGGGGCCTCCGAATGTGGAGAAACAAACTGCGTCTGGAAACGTCACGGCGCGCCGTGGAAACACCATCCGATGCCGAGCGTCAGGTACCGCCCCATGGCCACCGCCACGCCTCCGAGCGCCAGCCATTCGATCGTGCGCTCCACCGTCCATCGCCCCGGCGTGACACCGGCAACCGCGATCACGACGAGCCATACGACGGCCACCGCTGCCATGGCCCCGACGATCACCCCGGCCCAGTTCACGCGCCACGCCGAAGCGAGGTCGCCATGCATCACCAGCGACAGGCTCGTCGTCATGCCGCACGCCGGACAGGGGAGCCCCGAAAGCGTCTGGAAATGGCAGGGGGGAAGCCCGAGTTGCCGGTGGGTGCCGGAGGCGCGCGGGCGGCCGTCCGCCTCGTAGGGGGAAAGGCAGGCCGCCGCCACGAAAGCCCCCAGTCCGAGCAGGGCCGCAACCGCTGCACCCCTGCGGGGGGAGCGGGGCGTATACCAAGGGGTGGGACGTGGGGGGAGGCTTGTCAACACCGTCACCGTTTGAGCACGAGGCATCCGGCGATCATGTCGTGGAGGGTCTGCTTCTTCTCGGTGAACAACGGCATCAGCCAACCGATGCCGAACGTGCATCCCGAGAGGATCTTGGCGAAATACCGCCCTATCGCCCGACCGAACGTGAGCCGGCGGCCGTTCATGTCGGTCACCTTGATGCCGACGATCTGCTTTCCCCATGTCCCCTGCTTCTCCGACGTCTCGAGGCCGACGTAATAGGCGATGCCGGCCAAGAACCCGAACAGATTCGCGATCACCTGCGCGAGCGCCTGCCCCGCGTCCGGGCCGACGAGCATCACGGCAGCGATGCCGATGCCGAACGCCGGGATGAACGTGAGAAGGGAGAGAAAGATCGAGTCGAGAATCAGCGCCCCGACGCGCGGCAGGTAGTCGGCGTAGACGATCCTGCTGGGTGCCGAACCGTTCGCAGCATTGCCGACGTCGGCCGTCGGCGACTGGTAGGGATTCCAGTCGGGACTCGAAGCGCTGCCCGTCGACACGCGCGTGGCGGGAAAGAGGCCCTGAACGGTCGAGCAGTCGACCCATTCCGCCATCCCCTCCTTCCAGACCAGATCCCCCGGGGAAAGCTCCCCCTTGGCGACGAGATCCCGGAGTTGATCACTCGAATAGGGCCCCGACGTCTGCCCGCCGCGCCCCACATGCCACTGCGATGCCATACCCCTCCCCCTTTCCGCCCGCCGCTTCCCGGTCGCACGTTCGCCAGCCCCGATCCGGGTAGCGAGCGTCGTCTCCGCGCACCCCTCCTGTCAAGGGGGCTCGACGCACGCGGGTGCAGGCGCGGTGAGGGCAACGTGCCCGGCCGCTCGATGCGGCCGACGGCGGCCGAAAAAATCCTCGGCGTCTTCGGCGGTCGACACCGTGGAAGACGTCGCGGATGACTTTTCCCACGGGATGCTAGAGTCGTCCGGCAGCTTTCACCTTCAGGTATTCGTTGACCAGCGCCGCGGTCACCTGCTCGGGAAGGCAATCGAGCGTCAGCACGCCGGCTCGCTGCAGGTCGCCGAGGACGCGATGTCGCCAGGAGAGCACGTCGGCCGCCGCCGCCGCGGTGTGGAAACCAACGTCGCTCCGCCCACGCGTCTCGCCGCTCCCGCTCCCCTGCCAGGCGGCGATCCGATCGGAGAGAGAGCGATCACGGAGGCAGACGACGAGCGGCAGATGCCGCCCGACCGTCGGCAGGACGTGCCGACGGATCCGGTCGGCGTTGCGATCGTCGATGACGTTCGTGAGGAGGACGAGCAACGTTCGCTTGCGGCATTGGTGACCGAGGTGGATCAACGCCTCGTCGAAGCGGCTCTCGACGAGTTCGGGGAGGACGTCGTGCGTGGCGGCGATCATCCGGCGGAGTTGCCCCGGTCCCGACCTCGGTGGCATCCAACGGACGATCCGGTCGGAGAAGCAGAGAATGCCGACCTCGTCACGATGCCCGATCGCCACATAGGCGAGCGTCAGCGCCGCATCGAGTGCGGCGTCGAACATCGACACGCCGTCGCATTCGTTGACCATCATCCTCCCGCAGTCGACGGCGAATACCACCCGCTGGCTCTGGTTCGTCTGGAAGTCGCGGACGGTGAGCTTCATGCGCCGCGACGTCGCCCGCCAGTCGATCGCCTTGAAGGTATCGCCGTCGGTGTAATCGCGGAGCCGCTCGAACTCGTTCTCCGTTCCCACGCGCCGCGTCCGCCGCACGCCGAGGAGCGACATCCGGTTTTGTCTCGCATAGAGCGCGTAGCGACTGATCTGCCGCAGTGCCGGATAGACCTCGATCCGGTCGGCCACCGGAAGCCGGTGCGTCACCGACCACAGACCCAACCGGCTCGCGCCGCGGAGATCGATCCAGGCAAGCCGGAAGCTGCCGCGATCGTGGGGCCGGACGACGTGGTCGGTGCGCCCGCGGGAGCGACCCGCCAGCCGGAGGCGCGATGGCGCCTCGAGGGTCTCGAGCGCCCCGCCGACGTCGTCGCGGACCTCGATCTCATGGGCTCGCCGCGAGCGGTTTTCGATCACCAGACCGATCCGGTGGCGCTCCCCGCGCGTGGCGATCGGCTCGAACTCCCTCCGCGCCTCGAGCGACGTCCGCCACGGGAGCGTGGTGGCATCGCCGATCGCCACGGTCAAGAGCAGGAGGTCGAGCACCACCACCACAGGCCAGGCCTCCGGCATCGCGAACAGGAGGATCGCCGATGCCAGCGGGAGCATGGCGAGTTGGCAGAGCGTCGTCGTCGGGGCGATCACAGCCGTGGCACCTCGATCGTCCGCAAGAGCGCCACCAGTGCCCCGTCGACGGTGTCGCCCGACACCTCGGCCTCCGGCGAGAGGATGACGCGGTGCCGCAGCGCCGCCGGCACGAGTTCGGTGACGTCGTCGGGGACGACGTACGACCGTCCGGCGAAGGCGGCAAGCACCCGCGCCCCCGCCACCAGCGCGATCCCGGCGCGCGGGCTCGCCCCCAGGGCGAATGCCGGCCACTGCCGCGTCTTGCGCACGACGGCACTCGTGTAGCGGATGATGGCGTCGTCGACTCGGACGTGGCGGCAGAGCTCCTGGATGGCGATCACGCGGGCCGGGTCGAGGAGCGGCCGGATGGCCGTCGCGAGTTGCCGCTCGAGCGGGTCGGGCCGGCAGTGGAGACGGAGAATGGCGTCCTCTTCTGCGGCGTGCGGATAGTCGACGACGATCTTGAAGAGAAACCGGTCGAGCTGCGCTTCCGGGAGATGGTAGGTCCCCTCCGACTCGATCGGATTCTGCGTGGCGAGGACGAGGAACGGTGGCTCGATCCGATGGGTCGTTCCGTCGACGGTGACGCGTCCTTCCTGCATGATCTCGAGCAGGGCCGCGTGCGTCTTGGCCGGAGAGCGGTTGATCTCGTCGGCGAGCAGAATGTGCGTGAACACGGGCCCCGGGCGGAAGCGGAAATCCTGCGTCCGGGCATCGAACACCGGCTGGCCGGTGATGTCGGAGGGCATCAGATCGGCGGTGAATTGGATCCGGCCGAACGAGCAGCCGAGTGCCTCGCCGAGGATCCGCACGAGGAGCGTCTTGCCCAGGCCGGGCACGCTCTCGATGAGGACATGGCCCCCGGCGAACAGCGCCACGAGTGCCTGGCGGACGAGCCCCTCCTGGCCGACGTACACCTTGGCCGCCTCGGCAAGGAGGCCCTCGATCGTTCGTGCGACCTCGAGGAACCTGGCATCGGCCTCTGCGGTGCTCCCGGCTTCGTGCATCGTTTCTCTCTCCCCTTCAGACCGATTCATCACCGTCTCCTCGCTTCAGGTTCGATGTCCGTGTGTCGTCCTGCGGCCGGTCACCTGCGGCCGCGAGCCCCGGCCTGCCGACCCGCTCCCACTCCTCGAGCAGGGCGGCCGACGTGGCGGTGTCGTCGCTTCTGGCGAGGAGGCGACCGAGGGCATCGACGTGGTGGCCGAAATCCCGGACCGCCCCCGTGGCGCGGACGCGCGATCTCCCGAAGATCGGTGCCCGCGACCAGCAGAAGAGGACGAGGCCGAGGAGGATATGCGCGGCGATCCACGGGTTCGGCGGCAGCGACACCAGCTTCCACAGCCCCCCTGCGTCCTCCGATTCGTCCTCGCCGTCATCCCCCGACTGCGCAGAACCGAACAGGACCACCCTCGATCCCTTCGGCAGCAGGTCGACCACGGCCTCGGCGATCCGCCGGTTTCCGCGGTCGACGAGCCCGGCGTTGAGCAGCGGCATGTCCGATCCGATCACGAGGATCGTGTCTTCCTCCGACGCACAG
>Ga0164293_10004727_pt1 | contig 11637 bp, 15 predicted proteins | sample GEODES118metaG_FD_111487 | JGI IMG/M metagenome (GOLD analysis project Ga0164293, IMG submission 111487) | Eutrophic lake water microbial communities from Lake Mendota, Wisconsin, USA - GEODES118 metaG | ecosystem: Environmental > Aquatic > Freshwater > Lake | place: USA: Lake Mendota...
AACCATGCTGCGCATCCATCTTCTGCAGCAGTGGTACGACCTCAGCGATCCAGCGATGGAGGATGCACTGATCGAGGTGCCGACGATGCGCCGTTTCGCAGGGATCGACATGATCGGCGATCGAATCCCTGATGAGACCACGATTCTGACGTTCCGGCACCTACTGGAGAAGCATGATCTCGGCCAACAGATCTTTGCGGTGGTGAAAGCCCACCTCAAAGCCAACGGCATGGCCATGAAGCAGGGAACGATCATCGATGCCACCTTGATCGCGGCACCCAGCTCCACCTCTACGAGGGCGGAGCCCGAGTGTGCCGGAGGCACTAGAACGAGAAGAAGGAGAGAGATCCGGAGATGCATCAGACCAAGAAAGGCAATCAGTGGTATTTCGGGATGAAAGTCCATATCGGCGTGGATAGCGAGAGCGGCCTCATCCATTCGGTGGAAACCACTGCCGCCAATGTGCATGACCTCACCCCAGCGACTGATCTTTTGCACGGCAAGGAGACGGTGGTCTACGCGGATGCCGGATATCAGGGAATTGAGAAGCGCTCCGAGATGCAAGGGAGGGGAATCGGCTTTCTGGTTGCCATGCGGCCAGGAAAGCGGCGCTCTCTACCCGATACGCCGGAGGGTCGACTGGATGATCTGGTCGAAACCGCCAAAGCGCATATCCGCGCCAAGGTCGACCATCCGTTTCGGGTGATCTAGACGAAGTCGGCCGGAGGCCATAGCGTCAGTTCGGCTTTCAAAAAACCCGGCTGCGGGGCCTGCTCAAGAACCGCTGCAAGGTGAATGTGCTGGCAGCCCTCTCGAACCTATTCATGGCACGTCGAAGGTTGTTATGCAGTACGTGATTTGGCGAGTAGTGTACCCATTGAAAGCAAGAATAGCCCACATAGGCAAAATTCAGCTTCAAATAAGCTGAAATCAGGCCAACAAACCTGAGATGCGACTCAAAATTGTTCATTCAGCACAAATTCCGACTTAGGGCTCTCTTTCAGGGCTCAGCCCAGAGGTTCCCTAGCCGAATCAATTAGGGTTTATCAGCTTTAAGTAGCGTTAGTTCTTATGGCCGGTGGCATCGCCGTGTCTTACACCCTTGCCAGTCGCATGCGTTCGGCTGGATAGTTGCCCAGGTACGCATTGCTGCCAATATATTTCTTGGTATTTGAATTATTTTGCTATTCGATCCCTTTCATTCCTAGTTCTATTAATGCAATCAACATTATGGCTGCTGCCTTCATGGCGATCAGTGCAGCCCTGCTTCTTTACATTGCCAGGCGCCATTTCTTTGTTTAGCCTGCAAGCTTTGCCATGGCTGCTACTAGGCTCGAAGTTTGCGGCTTTGTCTGTTTCGTTATGACCATACTATTTGCTAGCCTCAATGTTTATTGTGATTTGGGTCCATCTGGCAACGGCAACAACAACCTCAGTATGTGCTTTGCTTAAGGCATTTGGTTGTTGGGTAATCATGATCTCAGCCTGGTGTGGAGTATTTATTATTCTGCCATATTGTGTCTCAGAAAATCTTGACGAATTAATGGCAGAATTGCAAATCCTCTCGCAGCGCCTGATTCCAAATTCCCTTGCAGAAATGCTATTACGCCAATTGAATGATGTTATAAATTTGCCCGATCTTACTGTTGTCGCATTTACATCTCCTATTTTTCTGCCCGCCTTGATTTTTTCTTCATTTGGCGAATGGTCGTTTTTGCCGCGGCCAAGAGATGTGCAATTTTGGCGCTCCAAGTCCTTTCTAGCTGATATTTTACTTTTCGGCATCTTGTTTGTTATTAGCATAGAAATCATGATCTTTAAAAAGCATTGCTATCCACACTGTCTGCAGTTATGATTATCTTTTCTTGTCGTTCTATTGGGATATTTATTGGCCGAAATAGCTGTATTTTTTCAAGGACTGTTGCCTAGATTTAGTCGCGGGCTGGCGGTGATTGCCTGTGTTCTGCTATTGGTATTGCTTCGAGTTGACATTACTTCGTCTGCCCAATCGGTTGTTTATCCATTGCTCGATGAGCGAACTGCTGAATTTGTGACGTTGCAGGCGGACGAGGGATTGAAGCAACGTCTAAAGCGAGGATTCTTGTATCCCAAATCAATGTCTCTTCACTGGAAGCTTGATTCGTCGAGGTTTGGACTTCCAAACTCGTACAATTTTAAGCTGATATCTGAGAGTGCTTTGGCAGGTATAAGAACGCCTGAATATTTCAATATTCCAACCGCGCCCGCATCGCTTTGAGATCGCTTGTTTGCTAAAGGACCTGAAACGATCCTCACCAAAACGGATTCTATCTCGGAATGCCTTGAACGGGATTCTAATCACACCTATAAACTTCTTCCGCAAGTGGATCATTTGTTAATGAATCTTGCCGTCAAAGTTTAGAAGTCTTCTCCATATTCCCTAAGGATTTATTCAAGAGTCTCAGCATCTAATGCGAAAAAATGCCAATACCTTGTTCTCTTTGAACGGGAGGCTGTGAAATGTTTCGCGATTACATTCTTGCCAGCAGCGACTCTGGTGCCACTCTTACGATTGACATGATCGCTATCCACCAATGAGGAAGATAGTGTACGCCGCGGCGGTTAGGGCGGTTCACCAGTGCCTGGGCAATTGCTTCAGGGCTTGCGCAGAGCACTGCTGGAGCCTTTCCTTCGGTCATCGGTGTTGCCATGAATCCGGCCTTGAGGATGCGCACCGCAAAGGGTTTGCCGTGGCAGCGCAGCAGCAGGCCTTCACAGAAGATGGTGAGGGCCGCTTTGGCGGCTCCATATACATAGTTGCTGGGACGTCCACGGTCGCCGGCAACCGAACTGAACACCCACAGCCGACCAGGCCTGGCCAGGCGTTCCGGGGTGGCGATTGCCGTGAGCCAGGGGAGCAGGCCGGTGTAATTGGCCGCCGTGATGGCCAGGGCTTCGCGGGCATCATCACGGGCTCTCTCCGCATCGCCCAGTGAACCAGCTGTGATCAGATAGAGATCAAAATCCGCGCCCACATTGACGATTCTGCCGTTCGTGAGAGATGCATCATCGAGAAGATTGGTACATTCCAGGCTGACCTCGGCGCCGTGGGTCTTGGCAAGGGTTTCGGCGATCAGCTGATTGGCGCTGCTGTTGCGTGCCACCAGGTGAAAGCGCCGGCAACCGCGCCGTGCCAGTTCATGGCAGATCGCCTGGGCCACGAGACTGGTGCTGCCGAGGACAAACGCACTGCGAATCGGACCGGGTCGGAGAGGTTGGGTTGAGCTCATGTCATCAGGGTTGCTTGTTGAATGGGCATCCCATCGCGATGGGTGCCGGTGTTGGTACTGGTCTGGCGATCGGGCGAACTGAGAAGCATCATCGCGGCTTACACTCTGTTTAGGAGTCTGATACAAACCACGGTGATCAGTCAGCCGAGCAGGGTGAGTTGGATGCCACGATCGCCCAGGAGGATTTCTACTGGTTTTTCGCTGCTGCATTCTGGTGATTCTTCGCGGCGACGTTTGGATACCTCCGGATCGCTTAGCAACTGGTAACGGAAGATGCCGACCAGCACAAACGGAACCGTGAGCAACATCCAGCTGGTAGAGGTACCACCGAGTTGAGGGCCGGCGGCTCAGAGCGAATAAGTCATGAAGGCGCTCGTCGACACCAGGCTTTCCAGCCTCAAGAGCAGAGGGAGGGAATAGTGCTGAAACACCCTGCGGGTGACCACGCCACTGGTTTCTACGCGCCGCAGTTCGGCCTTGCGTTTTTCCACCGCCAGAAACAGGGCCAGCAGGCCCACCGTGAGCGGAAACCAGGGCGAGAAGCCGATGCCGGCACCGAGCACCCCGGCCATGGCGCGCAGCAGAAAACCGGAGGCGATGCAGAGCAGATACAGGAGCGGCTCCCGCTTGAGCCTGACGCAGTAGGCCACCTGAATCAGGGCATAAATCAGCAGTGCCGTTGCCAGGCTTGTATGGATCGCCAGCCCCAGCAGCAGGCTGGCCAGCAACGGCGTGGCAGATGCAAAGAGAGCGAGTGGCCTGGGTAGGCGTCCGGAAGCAATCGCCCGGAACCGTTTGCTCGGGTGCCGCCGATCATCCTCGATGTTGATGACGTCGTTCAGCAGATAAACCGCACTGGACACCACACAGAAGGCCAGGCAGGCTCCGGCCGCACCCAGCCAGGGTTCAGGCTCAAATCGGAAGCTGAACAGGGGGCCGGCGAACACAATGAGATTTTTGGTCTATTGCCTGGGACGCGCCGCCTCGACCAAGGCTGAGATGGGGAAGGTCAATGCCATGGCGCAGGGCCACTAGGTGCCATCCTCCCCGTCCGACGCTGCACCACCCCAAGGGCTGCTGCCAGGGCGACGATTGACCATGGCGTCAACAGTCGACGCAGGACGGCGATGGTGAGGGCGGTGCTCACGGGGATTCCGTGCTGACCCAGCAGCAGCACCGTGGCACCCTCATTCACCCCGATGCCCGCCGGCAGCGTTGAGGCCATGCCCGCTGTTCCGGAGATGAGATAGGTGGCCAACGCCATTACAACGGAGATGGGGTGGGATGGGGCCAGGGCCCGAACCAGCATCCAGAGGATCAAGGGTTCGCAGGCCCAGATCAGCAGGCTCACTCCTCCTGCGGCAATGCCAGCTGGGCCCAGCCGTTTCCAGGGGGCCTGGCGAATCGCTCCTATCCCACGGCGAAGGCGGTGCATCAGTCGCGGCGCGAGGCGGCCCAGGGCCAGTGCTGCAAGGGCGAGGCTTAGCATCAGTGCAAGGCCGAGGGGACGGCTGCTGGCCGTGGCGGAGTTCAGAGCGAGCCCAACGGCGTTGACCTTCCCAAGCAGCGGAGTGAGGGCCGCCGGGGCCAACCATGCCAGCCACAGAGCCACCGCCAGGGCATCCAGCAGGCGCTCGATCACAAATACCTGCACCAGCGGCAGCCTGGGATAGCCGAGCTCATGGTGCAGGCCATGCACCCGGGCCAGCTCCCCGAGCTTTGCCGGTGTGGCCGTGAGGGCGAAGCCTTTGAACCAACCGATCGCATCGCGCCAGCCCCAGTGGCCGATGCCGTAGGCCCCTAGCAGTAGTCGCCAGCGCCAATAGCGCAGCAGGAACGCCCCGCCGAGCACCCCGTAGAGGGCCGGAAGCCAGCGGGGAAGTTTCGCAAGGCCAATGAGAAGCTCCTGGCGCTGCTGCAGGGGCAGCTGCAGCAGACCCCAGCCCAGCAGAGCCAGGAAACCCAGGGCCAGGATTGGCAATACGGGGATTCTCAAGGGGCCTGGATAGGGCACGTCATGGCTGGAGAAGCTGCGCCAGTGGGGATGGTCGGCCGCCTGGAGCAGCTCCCGGTCGCCCCGGCTGTCCCCGTACGCATGCAGGCGGTGGATTTCGCACCCATTCCCCAGGCAGGCCTGCAGCCGGCGCATCTTCTCGGCTCCCTTGCAGTTGGGTGAGAGAAGCCGCAGCGGATCAGCGCTGCTTTTGCTGAGCAGGTTGGTGGTTTCAGTGGCGATCAGCTCCATGCCGAGCTGATCGGCGACCGGCTGTAGGAGCTGACGGGGTGAGGCGCTGAGGATCAGCAAGCGGTGGCCCTGCTGGCGATGCTGCTCAAGGGCAACCTGGGCTTCGGGCCGCAGATTGGCGATCAGGGTGCGGGGGAGTTCGTGTTGAAGAAGCTGGACGCGGCTGCGGGGCGGGATCGGTGCAAGCACCTTGCCGAGAAAGCGCTCCTTGAACCAGGCCGTGCGCTGGGCGCCCAGTTTCCATTGCAGAAGGGCAGGCAGGAGGGCCAGCCAGTCGCCCACCCTTGCCAGGGGGCTGCGGGCCAGCCTGTGAAGGGTGAAGAGGGTGTCGCCTTCGAGCAGAGTGCCGTCGAAGTCGAAGACGGCCAGATCACCTGTCCCTGGTTGGATCGCTTCAATAACAGCCAGCTTTGGCGGTTCGGATGGCCCAGGGGACAGCGAACCGGAGTCACCATCAGCCATGGTCCGCTCGGTTTCGGAAGGAAATGTGTTTATGGCCGAAATAACTGCTCAGCACCGGCACGGCAACCCCGATCGAATGGGCGATCAGATCCCGGAACAGCACCACGCCGAACAGCGGCAGGAGCCAGTTGCGCAGTCCCACGCTCACCAGCCAGGTCTGCAGCACGGCAAACAGATTCACCAGGGCAAAGGCCGCGAAGGAGCGCCGAATGCTCCCGCGACTGGCCACGAACACGAACCGCCGCGCCAGGACGTAGGCCGTGAGCATGCCGATCGCGTAGGCCAGCAGTACGGCCTGTTCAAAACGCATCAGCGTGGAAAATCCGATTCGGCTTACCACATTCATTAAGGCCGCAACGCCTCCAGTGAGCAGAAAAAGCGTGAACTCCCGTTTTGGAGTCAAGGCTCCGTTCCGACTTCCTCCCTTCTGGGCTTTGTTGGTGCGAACAGGTGGCGTCATCCCAGACTCTGGGCCACTTGGCGGGCAAGATTTCTGCCGAAGCCCACGCTCTCGGAGATGCCGCGATCTTCCGGGTAGTAGACGGTGGTGTCGGCAATCCACACATTCGGGAGTGGATTCAGTGGGGGGAGCGTTTCAAGAAAATGAGTGCCGCATACGGGCTGGGCATAGCGGTAGCGGCTGCAGTGACTGGCGATCACGTCCTGATCGCTCAACTCAGGATTGATCGCCTTGATGCAGGCGATCGCATCTGCGATGAAGGTCTGGTTGGGTCGCCCATAATCGGGATGCTCGGCAGGCATGTAAAAGGGCACATAGGTGATGTGGGGCAGGAGTGGCCTCAGATTTGCCATCTCGATGATGCCGGGGATCGCGAAGCGGGCGTCGTTCACATTCGTCCAGAAGTTCGCCGTGATCGCTCGGGCGGTCTGCAGGACCACGCAGGCACAGGCCACCGATTGCTGGGCTCGATAGGCGGCGATCAAGGCTGGATCCTGACCGCCGTTCTTCAGCATCGGCACCACCAGGGGCAGGGGAACAGTGCAGATCACAGCATCAAAGGATTCAGGGCCCTGGGGGGTGGTGATCGTTGCTCCTTGGCTGCTGAAGTCCAGTGGGTGATCTGGTTGTGAGGACGCTACCGCCATGGTGCTGGCCGGCGATCCGATGGCGATGACGGGGCTGGAGAGACGGATCTCTCCGCCATTTTGGATGATGCGGTCCCGCAGGGCCTCAATCCAGCGCTCGGATCCACCTTCCAGGTAGCCCAGGGTTTCCTTCAGCCAACGCCGCGATTGACCGATGCGACGGATGCGGCTCCAGATCCAGGCAGCCGAGAGAGTATCGCTGTACTGATAAAACTTATAGGCAAACAGCTTGGCCCAAAGCACCTCATAGGCCTTGTCGCCCAGCCAGCTGCGCAGCCATTGGGTGGCCGGGATGCCATCAAGATGGTGCCAGTCGCGCAGGCTGAGGCAGCGGGCGGCATGGAGCAGATAACGAACCCTGGAGATGAAAGGCAGGCGGCGCAGCTTTAGCACCGAGCCCGCTGAACCCCAGGGGTAGAGGCGACCATCGAGATAGAAGCCCATGGAGGTCTGCTTCCAGCGCATCAGGTGCTGGAGGTTGAGTTCCTCAAGCAGTGTGAAGAAAGCCGTGTCACTCAGGCAGTGAAAGTGGTAATAGCGCTCGATCGGCACCCCAGCGAAGTCGAAACTGGCGGCCATCCCGCCGAGGCGGTCATCGGCTTCCAGGAGCACGGCCCTGCATCCCTCCAGGCCGAGTTGATAGGCAATCGCCAGCCCCATGGGGCCACCGCCGATCACGGCGATCCTGCGAGCCTGTTGTGAAGAAACCGGGCCCATCAGAAGGGAATCGCCAGATTGGCGAAGCGGGGGTCGCCATAGGCCATCCGCAAGGCCTGGGCCATTGGGGTGGCGTGAACACCAAAGATTCCAGGCCAGTCGATCACCGCAAACTCATCGCCGGCGGTGAGCGCCTTGAGCTGGCTGCGGGTGAAGGCGGGCTGGCGGCTGATCAGGGCCCAGAGCTGCAGCAACACACCAAACACCGGGATCGGCAGGTGGATGATCCAGCTGCGCGACCCCACGGCGCTACGGAGTTCGCGCATCAGGGTCAGGTAGCTGATCTGCTCCATGCCGGTGATGTCATAGGCACCGCCCAGATCCGGATGCTCCAGGCAGCTCACGATCACGCTGCAGAAATCCTGCACGTAGAGCGGTTGGCGGATGAAGCGCCCCGATCCTGGGATCGGAAAAAGGGGGGACTTCTTCAGGAAGCGTGCTAGCCAGCCGAGGTGTTTGCGATCGAACCAGCCGAACATCAGGGTGGGCCGAAGCACCACCGCTTCAGGCCATTGCTGGCGCACCATCTCCTCCTGGCGGCGTTTGGTGGTGGTGTAGAGGTCATGCGAGACCGAATTGACCACGGAACTGCTGATATGCACAAGCCGGTTGATCGAAGAGCGATGAAGTTGTTCCAGCACTACCCGGGTGGAGAGAATGTTGTTGCGCTCGAACTGGGTTGGGTCGGTGTTGCCGATTTCCGCCTGCAGCATCACGCAGGCTTTGCAATCCTGAAGCTCAGAAGGCCAGCGCACCCCTTCGGTTACGCAGAGGTCTTCCACCAGGAAGGTCACCTCGGGATAAAGGCGGCGGCCGACCTCCACAGCGGCCCCTTTCTTGTCGACCACCAGCAGATCCCAGTCGGGATGCTTCTCACGCAGCTGCTGGATCAAGTTGAGGCCAACCAGGCCTGCACCACCGGGAAGAAACAGCCGCATCAGCTTGAAGGGTTGGTCATCAAGGGTCAGATCGCCAGTCGGCGGGAGAGGTTGGAGGCGAACACACCTCGGGGATCCAGGCGCCGGCGGCTGGCCCGCCATTCCTCCAGGCGCGGGTAGGTGCGCTGCAGCATGGCAGCCGATTGCCGTGAATCTTTGGTGAGGTAGAGCCGTCCTCCGGCGGCTGCCACCTCTTGATCGAGTTCATCGAGGGCGCTCAACAGACCATTGATCGCCGCCGGCACATCGGCGGCGAGAGTCCAGCCGGCGCTGGGGAAGGACAGTGGGGCCGGGTTGGAGTGCCCAAGCGCTTGAGCACCGTGAGGAAACTGGGAGCTCCCACCTTGCGCAGGGTTTCCAGGGTGTGGGCCACCAGGTGGCTGGCCTGATCGGGAACAGCGAACTGGTATTGCAGAAAGCCGGCCGGTCCGTAGATGCGATCCCAGTCCTTCACTCCATCGAGGGGATGGAAGTAGGGGGCGATTCCCTGGAGTTCGTCTTTGCGGTGCTGGGGGGCCTTGCGGTACCAGGTTTCGTTGAAGGCTCTAACCGTCCAGGTGTTCAGCAGCCCACCCGGCAGGAACGCCGGGGCGCCGGCCAGGGCGCGCGGGTCGTAGGCGAGCGGATCCTGGCGCTGGCCGCTTGGCAATTGCTCGGCGGCAGCATGGTCACCGCAGGTGAGCACTCCCCGGCCGCGGAGGTCGAGGCTGTCCACCCAGGCCACGCTGTAGCAGTAACGGGCGTCGGCAGCTGCCATCGCCGCCATCAGGCCATAGAAATCGCGGTAGCGATCGGTGTCGACGCTGATCAGGGAACTGCTGATCGGGATCAGGCGGAAGCTGGCCTCCACGATCACCCCGGTGAGGCCCATGCCGCCCACCGTGGCCCAGAAGGCTTCGCGGCCTGAGGGATTCGGATCGTCGGGCCTCAGCGTCAGCAGGGTTCCCTGGCCATCGATCAGCTTCAGCCCGATGACGTGGTTGCCGAAGCTGCCGTCGACGTGATGGTTCTTGCCGTGCACATCGGCGGCGATGGCCCCACCCACGGTCACGTTGCGGGTGCCTGGGGTAACCGGCAGGAAGAAACCTGCCGGCACGATCACCCGCAGGATCTCGTTCAGGCTTGCCCCCGCTCCAGCGGTAACGGTGCCGGTTTGGGGATCGAGCTGGATGGCGTTGAAGGCGCCAAGATCGAGCACGGCCGCATCGGAGGCCTGGGCCGCATCGCCATAGGAGCGACCAAGGCCCCGGGGGATCATGCCTGAGCTCTCAGCGCCCTGAACCAGGTGCTGGATGTGCTCTACCGCAGCGGGCCGATGGACCAAGGACCTGGAGGGCCGAAATCGCCCCCAGCCATGCAGGGTTTCCTTTACTACTTCCATGATGGATAATCTTACGTTGGATGGATCTCCCGGACCTCGGTGGAGGGTCTGCTGCCGAATTGGTTTCGCCCCACCACCCAGTCCTCGATCGGCACCCCGCCGACCACATGCTCCTTGATGATTCGCTCGAGCCGCTCGGCGGTCACGCCGCCGTAGATCACCCCATCGGGCCAGATCAGCAGGATCGGCCCCTCGGCGCAGATGCGCAGGCAGTCGGCCTTGGTGCGCAGCACGATGCCCTGTTCCAGGGCGGGATCCTCAAGGCCTAGCTCCCGCACTAGCTGCTTGAGGCGGGCCCAGCAGGCGGCGCCAAGCTCCGGATCGGGGCAGCAGAGGGCCTTGGTGGGCGTGGCGCAGAGCAGCAGGTGGTGGCTGACTCGGACCACTCAGCCGCCCTGGCCTGTGATCGCCTGCTCCAGGCGTGCCTCCAGGGCGCGGCTGGCCTGGGGGTGACCCTCCACCTGGAGTTCGCCGCTGGCGGGCCAGAGGCTGACCCGAGCCTTGAGATGATTTGGCGATCCTTGGAACGACATGACGCTGGGGGGATTCAGGCTTTGCGAATGCTTGGCAGTACTGATGCGGGGGAGTGGAACGCTTCAGGCCGGCAAGGCGGCCGGGGCAGCAGCCTGCAGGGTGGCGGCGGCTTCGAGCACAGCCTGGCGGGCCCATGCATCGACCGCCAGCACATCGGCCAGCGAGGGGCTGGCGGTGAGGTCGGCGCGGTGGCGGTCGCAGACCCGCTCGATCAACCTTGGAATGTCGAGGAAATGGATGCCTTCTTCTAAAAAGAGGGCCACGGCCTGCTCGTTGGCCGCGTTCATCGCTGCCGGCATCGTGCCGCCGGCGCGACCGGCGGCGTAGGCCAGCTCCATGCAGGGGTATTTGGCCCGGTCTGGGGCGCGGAAGCTGAGCTGCCCGACTTCGGTGAGGTCGAGACGGCGCCAGGGGGTTTCAAGCCGCTCGGGCCAGCTGAGGCAGTAGAGGATCGGCAGCTTCATGTTGGGCCAGCCCAGCTGGGCCAGCACCGAGGAATCGGCCAGTTCCACCATCGAATGGATGATCGATTGCGGGTGGATCACGATCTCGATGTGGTCGTAATCGAGGCCAAACAGGTAATGAGCTTCGATCACCTCGAGCCCCTTGTTCATCAAGGTGGCCGAATCCACCGTGATCTTGCGACCCATGCTCCAGTTGGGGTGGCTGGTGGCATCGGCCACGGTGGCCCGGCCCAGGTCTGCCGCCGGCCAATCGCGGAAGGCGCCGCCGCTGGCGGTGAGCTGGATGCGTCGCAGGCCGGGGGTGGGAACGCCTGTGGAGAGGCGGGCGGTGTCGGCCCAGGGGGTGCCCTGCAGGCACTGGAACAGGGCGGAGTGCTCTGAATCGGCCGGCAGCAGCCGGCTGCCGCTGGCCTCCAGGGCCGGCAGCACCACGGGCCCCGCGGCGATCAGGGTTTCCTTGTTGGCCAGGGCGATGTCCTTGCCGGCGTTGATCGCGGCCAGGGTGGGCAGCAGGCCGGCG
>Ga0164293_10004728_pt1 | contig 11636 bp, 9 predicted proteins | sample GEODES118metaG_FD_111487 | JGI IMG/M metagenome (GOLD analysis project Ga0164293, IMG submission 111487) | Eutrophic lake water microbial communities from Lake Mendota, Wisconsin, USA - GEODES118 metaG | ecosystem: Environmental > Aquatic > Freshwater > Lake | place: USA: Lake Mendota, Wisconsin...
AGAAAGGCTTTGGCGTGCCGATAGGGAAGTGGATGAGTAGCGGCAAGCTCACGGTAGACCCAGCAGCACAAGCGGCTACAGGCCTCAACACCGCGTTTGTGCAACGTCAGCTCGAGCAGCACAAAACCCTTGCAGCAGACAACCGTGCATTCTTGTGGAACATGCTGGTGATGGGTTCATGACGGTCCTTCTCATCAACTACGAGTACCCTCCAATTGGCGCTGGCGCAGCCAATGCAACACGTCATATCGCCAAAGCCATGGTAGAGCTTGGTCACACCGCAGTTGTGCTCACGGCGGGAATTGGCGACGCGGTCGGATATAGCGTTGAGGATGGCGGTGTTCACGTGCACAGACTCGCATCTTCACGTGCTAAGGTGTCATCATCCAATCCACGAGAGATGCTCAGTTTTGTCTGGCATGCTTGGCGCAATCTAGACCGCATCATCAAGCAGCATAGACCTGACAAAGCAATCTTGTTCTTTAGCATTCCATGCGGCCTGTTGGGCCCTAGGCTCAAGAGCACCTACAACATCCCGTACATCATTGCACTACGTGGCGGAGACGTACCTGGAATGGAATCAGGGATGGACAACATTCACAAGCTGCTTACGCCCATACGGCGCAGGATCCTTCGAAATGCACATGCTACAGTAGCCAATTCCAAGGGGCTTGCAGCAGCATCAGAACGAGCAGATCCATTCCCTGTGCAGGTAATCCCAAACGGTGTAGACACAGAGTTTTTTCGTCCGCCCACAAAACGTCCCGACGGACCCTTTACCTTTTTGTTTGTGGGGCGCTTTCAGCCACAGAAGAATCTCAAGGTTGTTATCGACGCCTTCGCAGACGCGTTTGCAGGCCGTGACGTCCACCTACGCCTTGTCGGAGACGGCCCCTTAAAGTCTGATTTGGTACGCCAAGTTCAGCAGTGCGGCATTGAGCATCAAGTAGAATTCCTGCCATGGCAGGACAAACAAGGACTCCTATCACAATATCAGTCTGCTCACTGCCTCATCAACTACTCACTGTACGAAGGCATGCCCAACGTTGTCCTCGAGGCCATGGCGTGTGGGTTGCCAGTAATCTTGAGTGATATTATGGGGCACCAAGAGTTAGCATTAAGCAGCTCTAGCCAAGTACATATCGTTTCGCTACAGAATTGGAAGAATCTAGCTCAGGAGCTACAACGCTCATTCTCAATGACGGAAAGCTCTAGTGCGGCTACGGGCAGGGAGTTTTATGAACGTTATGATTGGAAGATGGTAGCAGAACGATTCCTCATTGTTCATGTATCCATTGACTCTGATGATTAATTTGCCACTATGAATAACACAGTTACAATACACTCTACAGCCATTGTAGACGAAGGGGCTGTCATCGGCGAGGGCAGCCGCATTTGGCACTGGGCCCATGTGTGCGGTGGTGCCCGCATCGGCAAGGGCGTATCCCTTGGACAAAACGTGTTCGTGGGAAACAAGGTCTCAATCGGAGACAAGTGCAAGGTGCAGAACAACGTTTCGATCTACGACAACGTTTACCTCGAAGACGGCGTGTTCTGCGGTCCGAGCATGGTCTTTACGAATGTCTACAATCCACGGGCTCTTATCGAGCGCAAGAGTGAGTATCGCGATACGTTTGTGAAGCGCGGTGCTACGCTCGGGGCAAACTGCACTATCGTCTGCGGAATAACGATAGGGGAGTTTGCCTTCATTGGTGCTGGTGCCGTTGTGAACGCTGACGTGAAACCATATGCCTTAATGGTGGGCGTCCCGGCTCGTCAGATCGGCTGGATGAGTGAGTACGGGGAGCAGATCCCTCTGCCGGTCCAAGGCGAGGGTGAATATGTGTGTCCGCATACAGGACACGTTTATCGTTTAACAGATCGACAATTACATCGCATCGATGCAGCATGATCCCATTTATCGACCTTAAATCTCAGTATCGCGCACTGCAACCAAACATTCAAGAGCGTATAGATCGTGTTCTTGAACACGGTCAGTACATCATGGGTCCCGAGGTACGCGAGCTTGAGGAACGTCTCCAAGACTACACCGGCTCGAAGCACTGCATCACGGTAGCGAGCGGAACAGAAGCACTACTTATAAGCCTCATGGCACTGGGGATCGAACCCGGTGACGAGATCATTACAACGCCTTTTACCTTTGTCGCCACGGCGGAGACCATCGTCCTGTTGGGCGCGAAGCCAGTCTTCGTGGACATCGAACCCGACACATGCAACATCGATGCATCGAAGATCGAAGCAAAGATCACGAGTCGCACCAAGGCTATCATGCCTGTGAGCTTGTATGGTCAGCCTGCCGACATGGACGAAATCAACGCAGTCGCCGCGCGTCATGGCAACATCCCGGTTATCGAAGATGCGGCGCAGAGTTTTGGTGCCGAGTACAAGGGCAAGAAAAGCTGCAACCTTTCGACGATTGGCTGCACGAGCTTTTTTCCGAGTAAACCACTAGGCTGCTACGGTGATGGGGGAGCAATCTTCACGAACGACGACGCCATCGCGCAAGCATGCCGTGAGATCCGCGTGCACGGGCAGAGTCAGCGCTACGTGCACACCCGCATTGGTGTTGGCGGACGCATGGACACACTACAGTGCGCCATCGTCTTGGCAAAAATGGACCAGTTAGAATGGGAGATCGAAAAACGTATAGAGATCGGTGCGCGGTACAACGTACTCTGCGATTCGGCTGGCATTGAGCGTGTGCATCAGCGCTCAGACCGCACGAGCGTGTTTGCACAGTACACGATCTTCTCGGCGCAACGTGAGCTACTTCAAAAACACTTGCAGGACAACGGCATTCCAACAGCTGTGCACTATCCTGTGCCTCTTAACGAACAACCTGCATACCAGCATCATTGTTGTCCAGACTGTACACCACTTGCAAGCGAAGCTGCGAAGCGAGTAATGAGCTTGCCGATGGGGCCGTATCTCGATGAAGCCACGCAGGATCTCATTGTTGCATGTGTGGCCTCAGCATGAGCACAACTCTGAAGTTAGGTGCCTGATACGAGGAGTGAGGCGACACGTTCTCCGGCATGGCCATCACCGAATATAGTGGGTGATGTTACCGGTGGTATGAAGTCTGACGTCCTCTGAATTATGTCTGATGGATTTGCCGCTCCAACGAGAACGTTCCAGCCACTTTCAACGAGCTCTACCCACTCGGTTTGATCGCGGGTGATCACGCACGGCTTGCCAAAGAAGTATGCCTCTTTTTGCAGTCCACCGCTGTCAGTTACCACGACCTCACAGTTTTGAAGCAGCCACAACATTTCAAGGTATCCAACAGGGTCGAGAACAGTGATCGACCCAAGGTCAAGGCCCATTGCTGTAGCGCGGCTACGGGTGCGCGGATGAAGAGGAAGAACAACGCAAGTTTCCTGTGCAATCTCATTCAAAGCCTGCACGATAGCGCGTAACCGAGAAGTGTCGTCTGTATTTTCTGCACGATGAATTGTAGCCAATACAAACGGGCTATCGTCGGTAACTCCAGCAGGTTTCTTTGCTTTATCCTTGTAGAACAAGGCTGCATCGTACATAACATCACCTACTTCAACTACCCGCTCAAATGGTATGCCTTCAGAATGTAGGTTGCGTGTTGCTGTAGCTGTTGGTGTAAGCAGTAAAGAGGCAACGTGGTCAGTTAGCACACGATTGATCTCTTCAGGCATACGGCGATTATAGGAACGTAAACCTGCCTCGACGTGCGCGACAGGAATATGTAGCTTAGTAGCCGCAAGCGCACCTGCTAGTGTAGAATCGGTGTCGCCATATACAAGGACCCAATCAGGTCGCTCGTTCAACAAAACCTGTTCTATACCTTCAAGCATGCGACCCGTATTCTGTCCGTGGGTTCCGCCACCAATGCCGAGATGATATCCCGGCTTTGGTATATCAAGTTCATCAAAGAATACATCGCTCATGTTAGCATCATAGTGCTGTCCTGTATGGATGATTACTTCGCGTTTGTCGGGATGTAGTTCTCGCAGTGCCCTCGATACAACTGCGGCCTTAATAAATTGCGGACGGGCACCGATAACTGTAGCTATTGTAATTCTCTTGTCGTTCATTGCAATTGCCACCACCTACAGTAGTTAATCAGTGCCCAGGCACTATGGGAAAAACGTATTCGCCCAGTTAAAGAGGCGGTCACAAATTTGTCGACTTCAGAATGGTTAAGAAATGGAATCTCACGTGCAGATTGAAGCCAATTCGATATTTCTGGTTGATGGCCTGAAAGCCATACACGCTCAGGAGTTTCAAAGCCGATTTTATCCTTGCGATCAAGAATCGCATCAGGCACTATTCCACGCATTGCTGCACGAAAAATGTGCTTTGTCTCCCCTTGAGGAGACAGAAGAAATGATTCAGGAAGTGTTAGCAGGAACTCTGCAAGTTCTGTGGTCAGAAAAGGGACCCTACTCTCTATCGACCACCTCATCGAATTCCTGTCGCCATGCCTCAGCAACGACTGGAGTCCATTGCCAGTGAGCGCCTCACGCAACTGTTCTACTAACCGCCGCCCCTGCCCTTCCGGAGAATGAGTGGGTAGTTTAGGAGGGCTTACTGTAACACCCTTAGAAGCGACGTATTTAGAATTCAACCATGGAGGTGATGAGCTTTGACCTACCAGATGATATGCGATATGTCTCGCCCAGTGCGGCGTGACTATCATTCCAATGTGCAATAGCGCGAGTCTTATGCTTCGCCCTGGCCAAGTGGACCAGCTGAGGATGAATTTCAATAACTGGCCATACTGGCCTTTATCGAGCAAGCTACGAATATATCCAGACGGGTATCCATGGTAACCAGCCAACAGCTCGTCGGCTCCTTGACCATCTAGAGTTACTGTTATCCCTGCTTCTTTTGCTGCCTTAAAAACACGATACTGTGCATAGATGCTAGTGCTGCCAAATGGCTCACCTTGAGCGCGGATCATGTCGTCTACGTCCGCAGTTAAATCCTCAGGCGCTATAACAACCTTGTGCGCTATTGCTCCAACATGGTTGTTGACAATATCAACCCAGCGCTCTTCGTCAATCTCGGTACCTCGTGCAACATAGCTAAAAGTATGAATTGGCATATCTGGTTCCAGATGGCGCATCGCGCAGACAACTGCAGATGAATCGAGGCCACCAGACAATGCAGCACCAAGGGGCACATCGCTGCGTAAGTGTAGCCTAACGCTCTTCAAAAAGAGTTCGCGGAGTTGAGTGGCTGCTTCGTCGAAACTTAGATCTTTACGCTCATGAATACTTGGCCACCACCATCTATGTGGCTTACCTGCTTCGCCTGTGCGTAAGTCTACCTGCATCCAATGGCCAGGGAGAAGTTGTTCAACTCCCGAGATAAATGTGCGTGACCCAAAATCATATCGCCCGAATACCAAATAATCATATGCTGCCTGGACGTCAATCGCTTTCGACCTGTCAACTAGTTCGAGTAGAGCAGGTAGCTCAGATGCAAAATGAAACTCATCCGAGCCTTGTGAGTAGAATAGAGGTTTGATACCGAAAGCATCTCTTGCCAAAAACAGAGTGTGTTCTTGCTTGTCGTATAACCCAAATGCAAACATACCCGTGAGTTTTTGTAGGCACCCTACTCCCCATTGACTCCAAGCTGCTAATAGCACTTCTGTATCCGTATCTGAACTGAAAGTATGCCTGCAATCGGCTAACTCCGAACGGATCTCTAGGTAATTGTATATCTCACCATTAAATACCAAAGTGTAGCGCCCGCCGTGGCTTTGCATGGGCTGGCGTCCGGCTTCTGAAAGGTCTATGATTGAGAGTCGGGCGTGCCCCAGAATCAGCGATCTGCCATAAATATCAAAAAACTCACATCCATTAGCATCCGGACCGCGTTGTTGCATCAAACGCAACGCCTCGTTCACACGGGACATGCCCGAAGCTATGGGGCCATGTGAAACAGATCCGATAATGCCACACATTGTTATTGGTTCTCCAATGAAGCTTCGATGTCGTCTTTTATCCTCTGAGCGATTGCAAGAGGGTCGTGCCATTTCTCGACAAACATTCTACTGGCCTTTGCTCGCAGGAACAGATCTTCTCTGCGCATACAAATCACTGATTCTAAGACAGTGTAGATTGTCGATGGTTCAGCCCTAATAATAGGCAATTCGTCGCGCATCTGTTCGGGAATGTGCACAAGATCATCGTCGCGGATGAAGGCAACAACTGGTTTTCCGAGGGCCATTGCCTCGACTGCAAGACCACCGTACCAGCCAGCAAAAAGCTGATCTACAAGCACATCTAGGGTCTTGTACACCTCCATTGCTGCATCGTTACTTAGGCCCTCAATAACTACAAACTCAAATGAATGGCCGTCCCCCTTGAGTCTGTTTATTGCATCAATGATTAACTGCGTGCCCTTTACACCTCTGTGCGATGGTGCATGACCAATCCGCAATGGTTTGGTGTCTAATTGGGTGTATACAGGATCCCACTGCTCTAGTGAGATATGACAGTAAGGCATAAACTCAGCTTCCTGGGGTAGCACGTCTAATAGGTCAGGGTTTAGCGCGTAGGTTTTGACACATCGCCTTGTAAGGAGGTCGATCTGCTTGCGCTTAAATTTATTCGATTCGACAGAGTAGTATTCAGCCTCTACATTGTTAGCAATAGAGACTCGATACTTTGCACGGCACACATCGCCCTGGCGTGCATCGTCACCCTGATAGAACACGAACAGCTTCCGTCTAAGCAGCTTGAGAAGCGAAAGCTCGATGAATTGCATGACATTCGTATACGATCGCCACAATGGGTAAAAATTATGCAACACCCCGTACTTTTCCCGACTCGGCGGTGTTGGAGTTGGATAGTACAGCGTGCTGCCGTAGTTAAAGAGAATTACTTGGTAACGAAACACATACGTCAAGGCGACGATCTTCTTTAACTCTGTTGTTATCAAATTGTCGCTATCGCTTGAAACTATCTTATCAGCACTATATCGAAAGTAATTCTGCTGCAAGATCATCGTTGTGCTATTTAAGCCAAGCAAAGTCAGGTGGCGACTCAGCCCCTGTGGGTTTCCACCTACTGCAGTGGGCAGGTGAAGAATCTTCAATTGATGCAGCTGCAAATTGCTGTATTTAGGGATCGTTGGCAGGATATCGTTGAGCATGCGAAGCAGATAACGTATTATGTTGCACGGAGTAAGACGTCACATCAACCCGTACAGCTCTCGTGACAAAACTCAGGTTAATACATCGGGCAGCGAATCGGTAAGCCGTAGCTCGGGGTTATGTAGCATAGACCGCATTATTGAAATGTCAGCGATCAAGTCGTTTGATCCGCCGACCGTACTGTGAATCACCGGGATCTTCCCGACGTGTTGCCCCATTGCTGTGACAATTTCTCTAATTGAAAGTACCTCAGGGCCAGCAATGTTGGCCGTAAAACTTTTTGACACGCTCAACGCAGCTACAACTGCCTTGCCCGCGTCATTGACATGGACCGGGTTTATCCGAATTCCATCAAAGCCATTTATTGTGATAGGTCGCTCCGCAATGACAGAGTCCAGTAATCGTGGGATGAGCATATCCCTGTTTTGTCCAGGTCCGTACATGAAAAAAGGGCGAAGTATCGCAATGTTAAACATCGACAAGTAGCTTTTGACTAATACTTCCGATGCAGTCTTGGTACCCAGATAAAAGCCATGATCACCAGTAGCAACGATTTCTTGTGACTCAGTCAAAGGTATCTGGCCGTTCCCATATACCCCACCAGATGACGTATATATAAACTGTCGTGCCCCGGCTCTCAATGCATAATCAAGCAGCAATGCAGTCGAATCAAGGTTGACTTTATAAACATCAATGGCTCGAGTGGGGAACTCTCTGAAATGCTGTGACTGTGCAAGATGGATAACTACATCGATAGTGAGTGGTAAGTCAGCACAATCCCAATTAGAGGCAAAGTCTATTGACTTGTATACCACACAGTCAGCAACGGCTGTCGGCATTACACGTGATATGGCGACAACCGAGTGCCCAGTTCTTGCAAGCAATGGAATCAGTGTCCTGCCAAGCAGCCCGTTCGCCCCGGTAACGAGAACAGATGTCATATCAAGTTATCTTGCGTATGTAGTGGTACAATCCGCCAACAGATTGCTAAAAGTATACAAAACACCAGCAGCTTAACAAGAACATTGTAAAGTTCAACCGAATAGGTCACGGAGTTTAGTGCAATTAATAATGCAACTAGCGTCAACACCATTAGTCTTACCAACCTCAGTCTATTGAGCTTCAATGGGTGAAGCCGCTGCGTATAATAGATATAACCCGAAGTCATAAGAATTTGTGAGAACAGAGTTGCCCAAGCTGCCCCTGAGGGACCAAAGTGTGGAATCAGCAGCCAGTTCCCAAGCAGATTTACACTCGCGGCTAACCAGGCTAGGTAGGCAAGTAGTCTTGTCTTTTTCTCGAGCGAGATCCCAATGGCGGTGACCTGCTGCGTAGCTTGAATAACTACGGTAAAGCACAAAATGATTAAGGGATTGGCGCTAGCATAGTATTCTCGAGGCATTGTCAATGCGATAAACTCACCAGCAAACAATGATATGAATAGTGCACCAATAAGCACCACCGCCCAGATCAAAAGAAGAACGTGCCCATAGATTGCACGATAAGATCCGGGCTTTTCTTCGCGAATCTTAAATGCCATAGGGCTCCACGCCTGTCCGAAGGCAGTTGAGACGAACATGACGATCGATGAAAAACGTAATGCAACGGAGTAAATCCCAACCTCAGCAACACCACTCAGTGATACTAGCATCCAGCGATCCATTGAGAGCAACATCCAGAATGCTAGACCAGCTGAAATAAATGGATGCCCAAAACTAATAAGTTCTTTGATCCACCGTAGATTTATGGCCTTATAGCTAAGATCGTTCCTAATCAGGAACAAGCCAATCGGTAGACAACACGCCAGTACTAGCGCTTCTGAAATTAATATTCCCTGAACACCCAGCCCATAGGTAACTACCGCAACTGCGCCTGCAAGAACGGAGCCCACACGTGCTAGGGATGCCAAGAAAAAATAGTGCCATGCAGCAAAGTGCAGACGTGTGACATCGAGTATGTATTGAATAATTTGATTAAGCACCATCGAGGACAAGCCCGCCACAATGGTCCAACCTGATATGTGTAAGCCGATCGAGGTGTTAGCGCCTGTGACTAATGTAATGATTGGGGTGCAAAACAGAACTATAGCAAACCCGAAGGAAGCTAAGCTAAATAAGCCAGAGCTGACGATCTGAGACTGTGAGATGGAATCGTTGCCAACATCCCAATAGAATCGCTGAACACTATTATTCAGTCCGCAATTCTGAACGATTCCCAAGAACATCGTGATCGAAAGTAGCAACTCGAGTTTCCCGAACTCGCTTGGAGCAATTACGGAGGCTACAAGCGGAAAGGTCAGGAATCCTGCTGCCTTCGATATAATATCTGCTCCCGCATAGACAAAAGATTTGACCGCTAGATCACGATAATACATCAGGTCTCGATAAGCAGTGTGGTTTTGAAGTTTTCTGCATTTCAACTACATAGAGACTTTTGATCATGGTGCTCAGGCTCACAGTCATCGGAGTGAAACAGTAAATCATTTAGGTTGTCAACTTGCGTGCGCTGTTTGGTAAGTTGTTTATTGCGGACCAACCCAATGTGATGTCAAACATTTGATAATCAAAACTATGGACGTCGTAGGCCAAGCTTTGAATTGATTTTGTTGAACATATCACCAACGACCTCCAATGAATGATGCCGCTTGATGAATTCTCTGCCCTTTCGTCCAATTTCAATGCGTTTTGCAGCGTCCCAAACGAGTTCACGAATGACATCTTCTACATTTTCAGGCGAGCATTTTACAATCGGCAGCTCACCATGTTTTATCAAGCCCGCCCTGATGTATAGCTGCTCTAAGTCTTCCCTAATATAGCACAGCACAGGTTTAGCTCTATTCATACCCTCGAGTGCAAACATTGCATACCAACCGATTACCAATTGATCTGCAACGATATCTGCTTCATCAATCAGTGCCAACACTTGTTCATTTGATATACCTTGAATCTCAACCAACTCTACTGGAACCCCATCGGCTTGGAGCCTCATTATTGCTAGTTTGAAAAATCTAGATCCCTTGATCTCTTTATGGTTGGGGGCATGTAGTACTTTGATTTTGCGGCCATCGACTGCTGTAGGGTGGCTTCTGCGCATCCGACTCTCTTGCTCGATATGATGCACATAATCAGGCTTGCTATTCTCGTCGACAGCAAAATGCGACAAGCATAGCGTGTCCCAGTGATTCATGTAATCCACCCAGTCGCAACCCGAAATCACATGGTTCGCCCATCTAGACCATAGAGCCACTTGGGTTGTGATTCTTAGTCTGCGTCGATAGTGTATTCGATAATCAGAATCTACCGCGTGTTTGAAAAACAACTCTCGAGATTTATGGGTGTCCTGAACATCAGATCCGTAAGGCATCACCACAACCTTAGTTCCCGCAATTCGATACAGGAATGGTTCAATCAGCCACAGTGCTATTGACTGATAAAGGCCCCCGCCGTTAAAATAAATGTAGAGGCAACGGTAACGAAACAGTGCAAAGAAGTATGTCGTAAAGAAAAGCCGCGAAATCTTGTTTAGTAACTCGCTGCTACAACTCAAATTGTAATCAAATTGACTAGTGATGAAGTAAGTATGATCTACAAATGTTTCTGCGCTCCAATGAAATCTGCGCAGCGCGCGCGCGTGGTATACGTTGTTTATCAGCGGCTCTGGGCCAATTCCGACGTCGATAGCTCTTCTGGTAAATCTTGCAACAATTGCAGCAGTGATAACGACGGGAAGTATTGCAAATTCCACGATTAGCCGCATGACAATTACTACAATTCGTTTTTGCGGGCTCATGGGTGGCCTCCTGGTCGATTTAGTGTTGTAGTGGAGGGAATCTGAACATGAACACCCGGATGGCTTTTAGCAGCGGCAGTATTCTCACGCTGGTAATCACAGGACACCCTCGACAAACTGATCAAAACTAAGCAAAGACCATATCAAAAGTCTTCGATTTTGAATGCCGGCAAGATGCTCATCGACCAGTTGGTGTGTTATGCCCGAATCTAAAAATGAATAGATCTTGCTTTCACGATTCTTGATACTACGTTTGACGAAATCTATGCTCTCCCCCTTAAACCAACTTGAATCAGGTGACGAGAATCCCTGCTTGACTCCCGATAGTATTGTGCTCGGCACATAGCGCGACATTGCATCACGCATTATCTGTTTGCCATCACTCGTGCGTTCGAAATAAACACTAGTCTTTACGCCAGGGTCATTTTCATTTATTCGCACAGCCTCATTCAAATTATTGAGTTTAAGACTTACTGGACATTGCATTGCGAAGTCAACGAGATCGTTATCCATAAAAGGGACGCGAGATTCGAGACTGTGAGCCATTGACAGTTTATCCTCCACCACAAATAGACCGTGAAGGAAAGTCTTGGCCTCAAAGTACAGCGAGTGATTGATGTAATCCTCTGGCCGGTCGAGGTCGTTGTCGTGCGTTGCAAAGACATCTCTGAAAATGTCGCGC
>Ga0164293_10004729_pt1 | contig 11636 bp, 9 predicted proteins | sample GEODES118metaG_FD_111487 | JGI IMG/M metagenome (GOLD analysis project Ga0164293, IMG submission 111487) | Eutrophic lake water microbial communities from Lake Mendota, Wisconsin, USA - GEODES118 metaG | ecosystem: Environmental > Aquatic > Freshwater > Lake | place: USA: Lake Mendota, Wisconsin...
CGCTTGTTTGTTGGGTACCTGGCGGAGAGGGTGGGATTCGAACCCACGGTGAACTTGCGCCCACGCCTGATTTCGAGTCAGGTACATTCGACCACTCTGCCACCTCTCCTGCTTCGTGTCGTGCCTGCGATTCTAGCAGAGGCTGGCCAGTGGGCCGCCGGCCTCAGGGCCGCCTCGGGGCGGAGACAGCAGCGTTGCGGGGTGCGACGGTCAGGATGAGTGTGCCGCCTGTCATGAAGCCGCCTTCGGTCAGTTCCACCGTGGCGGTACGGTCCTGTTTGGTAAAGACCAGCAAGCTGGCCTTGCCGCGCACGGACGAAATCAAGGTCCAGCCCTGGCTTTGGTAGCTATCGACAAAAAACCGGATCGCCGCATCAATGTCCTTGCCCAGTGTGGCCACCACGCGCCCCACCCACTGTTCACCCGAGCCGATGATGAGCGAGCCCTCGGGCTTGAGGGTGGCACCGGGTGGCAGGGCCGACAAGCCTACCGGGTCGGCCGTGCCCTGTGCCGGATCGACGACAGCCGGGCTCAAGCCCGTGGTGGTGGTGCAGCCTGCGAGAAGGGCGATCGAGGCGATCGCGGTCAGATGGTGCAGCGTCTTCATGGTGTTCACCTTTCTTGGGCAAGCAAACTCTGCAGACCGCCCATATAGGGGCGAAGCACCTCGGGGATCGTCACCGAGCCATCGGCCTGTTGGTAATTTTCCAGCACCGCCACCAGTGTGCGGCCCACCGCGAGGCCCGAACCGTTGAGCGTGTGCACCCATTCGTTCTTGCCTTGCGCATTCTTGAAACGCGCCTGCATGCGCCGCGCCTGAAACGCCTCGCAGTTAGAGACCGAGCTGATCTCGCGGTAGGTATTTTGCGCCGGCAGCCAGACCTCAAGGTCATAGGTCTTGGCCGCGCCAAAGCCCATATCGCCCGTGCACAGCAGCATGACGCGATAGGGCAGGCCCAGGGCCTGCAAGATGGCCTCGGCGTGGCGCGTCATCTCTTCGAGCGCCTCGCCGCTTCGGTCGGGGTGCACGATCTGCACCATCTCAACCTTGTCAAACTGATGCTGGCGGATCATGCCGCGGGTGTCGCGGCCGTAGTTGCCGGCTTCGGAGCGAAAGCACGGGGTATGGGCGGTGAGTTTGATCGGCAAATCGCCAGCTGCCAGGACCTGGTCGCGCACGAAGTTGGTCAGCGGCACTTCGGAAGTGGGAATCAGGTAAAGCGGCACGCTCTCGGCTTGCCCACCCCCCTGCCCGCCCTTGTTGGCGGCAAACAGGTCTTCTTCAAACTTGGGCAGCTGGCCGGTGCCGCGCAGCGACTGGTCGCTGACGATGTAGGGCACATAGCACTCGGTGTAGCCGTGCTGCTGCGTTTGCACATCAAGCATGAAGGCCGCCAGTGCCCGGTGCAGACGCGCCAGTTGCCCCTTCATCACGGTAAAGCGCGAGCCGGCCAGCTTGGTGCCCAGCTCAAAGTCCAGGCCCAGCGGCTCGCCCACATCCACATGGTCGCGCGCCTCAAAGGCCAGCCGCGGTGCGCGCGCCCCGTAACCGGCGCCCGGGGCCCAGCAACGCACCTCGACATTGCCTGCCTCGCCCGCGCCGCGCGGTACATCGGCCTGCGGCAGATTGGGCACGGCCAGCAGCAAGGCTTGCAGCTCCTGCTGAATCTGCTCGAGCCGCTGGGCCGATTGCTCAAGCTCAGTCTTGAAATCGGCCACTTGGGCCATGATGGTGCTGACATCCTGCCCCTGCGACTTGAGCTGTCCGATTTGCTTGGACAGCTGGTTGCGCTGGTTTTGCAGCTCTTCGGTGCGAATCTGCAGCCGCTTGCGCTCGGCCTCGAGCGACTCGAAGGCCGCCACGTTCAAAAAGGGCTGGGGGCTCTTGCGGCTTTCCAGACCGGTCAGGGCGGCAGCGAGGTCCTTGCGGAGCAGTTGAATGTCAAGCATCGGTCGATTTTAGTGGCCGCGCCTGAGGGCACTGGCTTCAGGACGGCGCCGTCGGCTCTTCGAGCTTGAGGCCCTTGGGCAGGGGAAACTTCAGCGTCTCGGCGATGCCGTCCATTGTTCGCACCGAAATCGCCCCGAGGCTTCGGATGCGCTCAATCACCGCCTGCACCACCACATCGGGGGCCGAGGCGCCGGCGGTCAGCCCCACGCGCAACTTGCCCTCAAACCAGGCCGGCTTGAGGTCGTCGGGCCCATCGACCATGTGCGCCTCGGTGCCCAGCCGGTTAGACAGTTCAGCCAGGCGGTTGCTGTTGGAGCTGGTGGAGCTGCCCACGACGATCAGGATGTCAACCTGCGGGCTAAGCAGCTTGACCGCATCTTGCCGGTTTTGCGTGGCATAGCAGATGTCCTGCTGCTTGGGCCGGCGCACCTGCGGGAAGCGCGCCTGCACGGCGGCGGAGATCTCGGCCGCATCGTCGACGCTTAGCGTGGTCTGGGTGACCACAGCCAGGCGCTCGCTCTGGCGCGGCTGCACTTTGGCCACGTCGTCCACGTCTTCAACCAGATAGATGCCGTCGGACAACTGACCCATGGTGCCTTCGACCTCCGGATGGCCCTTGTGGCCGATCATGATGAACTCATAGCCCTCGCGGTGCAGCTTGGCCACCTCCACATGAACCTTGGTCACCAGCGGGCAGGTGGCGTCAAAAATTCGAAAGCCCCGCGCCTGTGCCTCGTCTTGCAAAGCTTTGCTCACCCCGTGGGCGCTAAAGACCAAGGTGGCGCCGGGCGGCACGTCGCTGAGCTCTTCGATGAAGATGGCCCCGAGCGACTTGAGGTTCTGCACCACATGGGTGTTGTGCACGATTTCGTGGCGCACATAAATCGGTGCGCCAAACTTGCGCAAGGCGCGCTCGACGATTTCGATGGCGCGGTCGACGCCGGCGCAAAAACCACGCGGCTCGGCCATGATGATTTCGCGCACCGGTTGGGAGGTGGGGGTGTTCATAGCACTCCTATCAACTGCACCTCAAACACCACCGCCTGGCCGGCCAAAGGGTGGTTGAAGTCAAACTGCACTGCGCCATCGGGGCCCACCTGAACCACCGCGCCGGCGTATTGGCCCATGCCATCGGGCGTGGGGAACTGCACCACATCGCCTGTGCTGTAGCGCTCCTGCGGGTCGCCCAATTGGTCGAGCAGCGTGCGCGCCACCCACTGCACCAGATCGCCATTGCGCGGGCCAAAGGCCTCGCCGGCCGACAACTCAAACCGGCAGCGGCTGCCTTCGGCCAGCCCAAGAAGGCGCGCCTCGAGGGCGGGCGAGAGTTCACCGGCGCCCAGGCTCAGGGTGGCGGGCTTGTCGGCAAAGGTGTCGATGATGGCAGGGCCCTCACCGGCCGGCCCGAGCGCAGCCAGGCGGTAGTGCAGGGTCAAGAAAGAGTCGGCCTGAACGGCGGCAGGGGCGGTCATGAGCCATGCGATTGTAGGCAGGAGCGGCTTTGCTGCGGTTGCAATTCGGGTGGGGCGAGGGAGGTGGACGGGTGCGGGGTGCGGGGGTCTTGGAAGATGCAGGCATGGCCGGTATGCTTGTGACATGAGTATTAAAGCATTACCGCCAGATGCCCGCCCGCGTGAAAAGCTGCTTGCGCGCGGCGCGGGCGCGCTCAGCGACGCCGAGCTGCTGGCGCTGTTGCTGCGCAGCGGACTGCGGGGCAAAGGGGTGCTGAGCCTGGCGCAGAACGTGCTCGACGCCTTCGGTGGGCTGGCAGGGCTGCTGCACGCCCAAGCGCCGGCACTCCAACGCATCAAGGGTCTGGGGCCGGCCAAACGGGCCGAGCTGCTGGCGGTGCTCGAAATCTCGCGCCGGGCCTTGAGCCAGCAGCTGCAAAGCCGGCCCCTGTTCGACAGCCCGCACAGCGTGCGCCAGTACCTGCAACTGCAACTGGGCGCTAAGGCCTACGAGGTGTTTGCGGTGATGTTTCTCGACAGCCAGCACCGGCTCATCGCCTTCGAAGAAATGTTTCGCGGCACGGTCACGCAAACCAGCGTCTACCCGCGCGAAGTCGTCGTGCGTGCGCTGAGCCTGCAGGCGGTGGCCGTGGTGCTGGCGCACAACCACCCCAGCGGATCGACCCAGCCCTCACGCGCCGACGAAGTGCTGACGCAGAGCCTCAAAAGCGCACTGGCGCTGGTCGATGTGCGGGTGCTCGATCACTTTGTGGTGACCTCACAGCAGGCCTGCTCGATGGCCGAAATGGGGCTGCTCTAAGCGCCATGCTAAGCGCCATGCCCGACCCGCAGCACTGCCGCCGCGCCTGACTTACAGTGCCGTCTATGAAAGCGGCGCCCCTAAAAGACCTCAGCGAGCTCAAGCGACTCAAGATGGAGATCGAGCGCCAGGCCAGGGTGCGGGCCGAGCAGGAGGCGGCGCGGCTGGAAGCCCAGCGGCTGCAGCAGGCGCAGCAGCAGCTTTTTGCGCGCAGCGTCGGGCCGGTGCGGCCGCTGGCGGGCAAGCACCGGCAAAACAGGCCCGTTGCTGCAGCCCGCCCCCAGCCCGTGCCGGTGCAGCACAGGCTGGACGAGCAGGCGGTGATGCGCGAGGCCCTGTCCGACGACTTCGACGTCGAGACCCTGCTCGACACCGACGAGGCCCTGAGCTATCGCCGCCCGGGTCTCGGGCCCGATGTGGTGCGCAAGCTCAGGCGCGGCGGCTGGCGCCTGCAAGGCCAGATCGACCTGCATGGCTTGCGGCGCGAAGACGCACGGCAAGCCCTCGCCGACTTCATTCGCGAGGCCAACAAGCAAGGCTGGCGCTGCGTGCGTGTGGTGCACGGCAAAGGCCTGGGCTCGCCTGGCAAGACACCGGTGCTCAAGGGCCGGGTGCAAAGCTGGCTGGTGCAGAAAAAAGAAGTGCTGGCCTTCGTGCAGGCCCGCCCCGCAGAAGGCGGCGCCGGCGCACTCGTCGTGCTGCTGGCCCCTACGGCCCAGCCATCGGCGACCTAAGACCAGGGGTCAAGCGCGGTCTGCAAAAGACCGTTTTGTCATTGCGAGCCAAGCGGGCAATCGCAAAAACATCCATCCATCAGGCGCTTATGGATGGCTACGTTGCTGCGCTCCTGGCGATGACGGGGCTTTGCAGGCTTTTCCTAAAGCGACTCGCCCCGGTTGCGCATCCAGTCGGCGGTCTGGAAGAAAGAGCTATTGAGGCGCCGGCGCAACTGGTCGTCCACACCGGTTTCCTGCATCGCCTGGTCCATGCAGGCCAGCCACTGATCGCGCTCGGCCAGTCCAATCGAAAAAGGCATGTGGCGCATGCGCAGCCGCGGGTGACCAAAACGCTCGGTGTAGTGCTCAGGCCCACCCATCCAGCCGCAGAGAAACCAAGACAGCCGCTGGCGGGCCTGGGTCAGATCGGTGCCATGCGCCGCACGCAGCATCGCATAGTCAGGCTCGAGGTCCATCAGGTCGTAAAAGCGCTCGACCAGTGCCGCAATGCGCGCCTCACCGCCTATCCATTCGAACGGGGTCTCAAAAGGCGGATTGCCCGCAGGAGGTTCTTGCGTCTGCATGGCGACATTGTCGGGCCAAGCGGGCGGCTGCACGCCGCCAGGCCATTGCCCATCGCGTCAAGACTGCGCCCGGCGCAAGGTCTGCACCACCGGCGTGCTCAGCACCGAGCGCAAGCCCCACCAGCCCGCCAGCAAGGCCAGCGTGGCACCGGCTGCGCTGCCCGCCAGCAGCACCAGGGGCGAGGCGGTCCATTCGAAATCGAAGACGAAGTGCGCCAACGCCCAGCCCACGGCCGATGCGACCGCCGAGGCGAGCAATCCGGCCAACAAGCCCACACCGGCCAATTCGGCGCGCTGCACCTGTCGCAGCAAAGAAGCTCGCCCACCCAGAGCCAGCATGATGGCAAATTCGCGCGTGCGCTCCTCGCGGGTGGCCGTGACTGCGGCAAACAGCACCACCAGGCCGGCGGCCAGCGTAAATGCAAACAGGAACTCCACCGCCCGGATCACCTGGCCAAGCACGCGCTGAACCTGAGAGATGGTGGCCGTCATGTCCACATTGGTGATGTTGGGAAAGCGACGCACCAGTTGGTTGTCAAAACTCAGGCGCCGGCCTTCTTGTTGGACAAGCGCCGCCGCCTCGGGCGCTCGAAAGGCCGAGATGTAGGTCAGCGGCACATCGGTCATTTGCGAGACCGGGAAGATCACGAAGAAGTTCACGCGCATCGAGCCCCAGTCGACCTTGCGCAAGCTGGTGATGCGGGCGCTGCGAATTTGACCGGCGATGTCAAAACTCAAGGTGTCGCCAAGCTTGAGGCCCAATGTGCGCGCCAGGCCGTCCTCCACGCTCAGGCCCTGGCTTTCTTCGGCGCTCCAGCGGCCCGCCACCACCTGGTTGTGGGCGGGCAAAGCGGCACTGTGCGAGAGATTGAACTCGCGCTCAACCAGGCGCTGGGCGCGGTCGTCACCATAGGCCTGCGGCGACACCGGCTTGTCATTGACCGCCACCAGCCGCCCACGGATCATGGGAAACCAGTCAAAGCGCTGCACCCCTGCATCACGCAGCGCCTGCTGAAAGTCCTGGCTTTGCTCGGGCTGCACATTGATGATGAAGCGGTTGGGCGCATCCGGCGGCGTGGCCTGTTGCCAGCTGCGAATGAGATCGGTGCGCAAAAGAACCAGCAGCACCAGCGCTAGCAGGCCCACTGCCAGCGCGCTGACCTGGACCACCGCATAACCGGGACGCGCCGCGACCTGGCGCGTGGCCAGCATCAGCCAACGCGGCGCGCGGGCCTCATTGACCAGTGCCCTGAGCAGGCGCACGGCAAGCCAGCTGACGAGCGCAAAAAGCAGCACCGCACCGGCAAAGCCGCCCACCGCAATCAGGCCGAGCTTGAGATCGCTGCTGACCGTAAGCAACAGGCCGGCAAAGCCCGCCACGCCCAACAGCAGCACTGCCAGCGAAACCGGCCGCAGGTTGCCAACCTCGCGCCGCATGACGCGCAGCGGCGGCACCTGGGCCAGCTGCAGCACCGGCGGCAAGCCAAAAGCCAGCATCAAGGTCAACCCCATGCCCAGACCCAGGCCAACCGGCGCCAAGCCGGGCTGCGGCAGCTGCGACTCGACCAATCCGGCCAGCAGCATCACAAAGATGTGGTGCACCGCATAACCGAGTGCCAGGCCCAACAGGCTGGCCAGCAGACCCACCAGCAGGAATTCGAGGGTGTAGGCCAGCGCGATGCTGCGCTGGCTTTGCCCGAGCACGCGCAGCATGGCGCAGGCGTCGAGATGGCTGGCGGCAAAACCGCGCGCCACAATGGCCACCGCAACGGCGCTGAGCAAAGCCGCCAGCAAGGCCACCAAACTGAGGAACTTGCCTGCCCGATCCAGGGTCTGGCGCATTTCCGGGCGGCCGCCCTCGAGCGATTCGATGCGCAGGCCGCGCAAATTGCCGGCCTCGATCTGCGCCTGCACCCAGCGCGTGTAGTCGCGCACCTGCGCGTCGCTGCCAGCGACCACCAGCCGGTAGTTGGTGCGGCTGGCCGGCTGGATCAGGCCGGTGGCCGGCACATCGATCTGATTGACCATGACACGCGGCGAAAAACTCATGAAGCCGCCGCCCCGATCGGGCTCCTGAATGATGAGCTTGTCGATGCGCAGGCTCTTGTCGCCCAGCATCAGGCTCTGGCCAATCTCCAGACCCAAGGCGTCGAGCAAGGAGGGGTCGACCCAGACCTGACCGGGGGCCGGAATGTCGCGGGTGACTTCTTCGGCCTGCTGCGGGCCGCTGGCCACGCGCAGCTTGCCGCGCAGCGGGTATCCGGGCTCCACGGCCTTGAAGGCCACCAGCTTGCTCTGGCCGCCATCTTGCTCGAGTGCGCGCGCCATGGTGGGAAAGCTCACCAGCTGCACCAGGGTCAGGCCGCCGCGCCTGGCCTGCTCGACAAAGGCCACGGGGGTTGGGCGGTCGCTGCTGATCACCGCATCGCCGCCTAGCAATTGCCGGGCATCGCGCTCGAGCCCGCCTTGCAGGCGGTCGGCAAAAAAACCCACCGCCGTCAGGGCCGCGACGGCCAGCGACACCGCCAGCACCAGCAGGCGCAATTGCCCCGCGCGCCAGTCGCGCCAAGTGTTGTTCAGACCCAATGACCAAAATCGCATGCCAACACCATAGCGCAAAGCCGTGAACCTGCGGATGTCGCGGGTCATTGACCGATCGCCGAACGGGCACGGCGCCGACAGAAAAACCCGGCACCCGGTCCGGCGTGAGCCCTATGGGAATGCCCCTCGGCGCGATCGGCTAATCCATGCGCAGCCGCTGCGGCTGGCTAAAGCACAAAAAGCGCTGGGCGGTGGCGCGCCCGATGGCGCACAGGCCCACCTGCTGGGCCACCTGGTGGCCCATCTGCGTGATGCCGCTGCGTGAGATGGCAAAGGGCACGCCCATCTGCGCCGACTTGATGACCATCTCGCTGGTCAGGCGACCCGTCGTGTAGAGCGCCAGCGGCGCCTCGATCGCATGCAAAGCGCTCCAGCCGGCAATCGTGTCGAGCGCGTTGTGCCGGCCCACGTCCTCCACAAACAGCAGCATCTGCGGCTCGCTGTGGAGCAGGCTGAACAAGGCACAAGCGTGCACCGATCCGGCCGACTTATAGGTGCTTTCGGTCAGCCGGATGGTGTTGACCACACTGTGAATCTGCTGGCGGCCGATGCGCGCCTGCGCAGGCAGCTGCAAGGCCGCCAAATCGTCCATGAGGCCAGCAAACACGCTGCCTTGGCCGCAGCCGGTGGTCACCACGCGGCGGGCGCTGCGCTCTTGCAGGCCGGCGATGCCCCGCACTGTCTTGACCGCCGCCGCGCCCACGTCCCAATCGACCGTGACCGACTCGATCTCCTCGAGCGAGGCGATCAGACCCTGGTTGAGCAGATAACCGAGCGTCAGCCATTCGGGCCGCGCGCCCAGGGTCATGAGCGTGACCAGCTCTTGCTTGTCGACATAAACGGTCAGCGCCCGCTCCACCGGGATCGCCAGCTGGCGCGATTGGGCCTGCTCGTCGATCGCGGTGATCTCACAGGTCATCGGCAGCTGCGCCTGACTCAGGCGCGGCAGTCGGGCGGCCGGCGCAGGCCGCGCCTGCTCGTGCATCATACGCGGCCTGCCAAGTCCGAGTAGCCACGCTGCGCGACCAAGGTGCCCCCGGCAGTCAGCTGCACCGCGCAGTACTTGAACTCGGGAATCTTGCCAAAAGGATCGATCGCACCGTTGGTCATCAGGTTGGCCGCCGCCTCATGGTAGGCAAAGGGCATGAACACCGCCCCGCGCGGCGTGCCGTCGTCGCGGCGCACCTGCACCACCACCTGGCCACGGCGCGAGCGCAGCGTGACCACATCTCCTGGCTGCAGACCCATGGCTGCGAGATCGGCTCCGCACAGCGAGGCAGTGGCCACCGGCTCGATGGCATCGAGCACGCTGGCGCGCCGCGTCATGGAGCCGGTGTGCCAGTGCTCGAGCTGGCGACCGGTGATCAGAACCAAGGGGTATTGCGCATCGGGCAGCTCGTCGGCATGAATCAGGTCGGCCGGCACGAGCTTGACGCGCCCGTCGGGCGTGTCGAAGTGCTCGACGAAGACGGTGGGCTGGCCGGGATCGTCCTCGCTCAGGCAGGGGTAGGTCACGCTCGACTCGCGCTCAAGGCGCTGCCAGCTGATGCCCGCAATGCTGGCGTGCATGGCGCGCCGCATTTCCTCATAGACCTGAGCCACACCGTGGTGCTCGCCCTCGTAGCGCCAGGCCAGACCCATGCGCTGGGCCAGTTGCTGGATGATCCACAGATCGGCGCGGGCATCGCCGGGCGCCTCGATGGCTTGCCGGCCCAGCTGCACCATGCGGTCGGTGTTGGTCACGGTGCCGGTTTTCTCGGGCCAGGCCGAGGCCGGCAGCACCACATCGGCCAGCCAGGCGGTCTCGGTCATGAAGATGTCCTGCACCACCAGATGTTCCAGCGCGGTCAGGGCGGCGCGCGCATGGTGCAGGTCGGGGTCGCTCATGGCCGGGTTCTCGCCCATGATGTACAGGCCGCGCACCTTGTGCGGATCGGCGTGCGCAGCCAGCGCCTTGTCCATGATCTCGGTGACGGTGTAGCCGGGCGCCTTGTCCAGCGGCATGCCCCAGAACTGCTCAAACCAGGCGTGCGCCGCAGCATCGTTGACGCGCTGGTAGTTGGGAAACATCATCGGAATGAGCCCGGCATCGCTGGCGCCTTGCACATTGTTCTGGCCGCGCAGCGGATGCAGCCCTGTGCCGGGCCGACCAATCTGCCCGGTGATGGTCGACAAGGCAATCAGGCAGCGCACGTTGTCGGTGCCGTGGATGTGCTGGCTCACGCCCATGCCCCACAAAATCATCGCGCTTTTGGCCTGGGCAAAGGCACGGGCGATTTCGCGCAGGGTGGCGGCATCAATGCCGCAAATGCTCGCCATGGCCTCGGGGCTGTAAGGCCGCACCCGCTCGCACAGCCCCTGGTAATCGCTCACGCGCTGGGCAATAAAGTCGGCATCGACCAGGCCTTCTTCGACGATGGTGTGGATCATGGCGTTGAGCATGGCCACATCGGTGTCGGGCTTAAATTGCAGCGTGCGCCAGGCGTGCTTGCCGATCTCGGTGATGCGCGGGTCGGCCAGCACCAGCTTCTTGCCGGCCTTGGCGGCGTTCTTCATCCAGGTGGCGGCCACCGGATGGTTGGCGGTCGGGTTCGAGCCGATGATAAAGATGAGCTCGGCCTGCGCCACATCACTGACCGGGTTGCTCACGGCGCCCGAGCCCACCCCCTCGAGCAAGGCCGCAACGCTCGAGGCGTGGCACAGCCGGGTGCAATGGTCGACGTTGTTGCTGCCAAAGCCGGTGCGCACCAGCTTTTGAAACAAGTAGGCCTCTTCGTTGCTGCCCTTGGCCGAGCCGAAGCCAGCCAGCGACTTGGCACCGTGCCCATCGCGCAGTCGCATCAAGCCGCCGGCGGCCAGGGCCAGCGCCTCTTCCCAGCTGGCCTCGCGAAACACCTGTGACCAATCGGCGCTGCCCTGGTTGAGCCGCTCCAGCGCCGCCGGGTCCTTGGCCACGCCTTCGCGGCGGATCAGGGGCCGGGTTAAACGCTGCGGACTGTGCACATAGTCAAAACCGAAGCGGCCCTTGACACACAGGCGCGCATGATTGGCCGGCCCGTCTCGGCCTTCGACGCTGACGATGCGCTGGTCCTTGACCTTGTAGGTGAGCAGGCAGCCCACCCCACAAAACGGGCAGACCGAATCGACCTTGGCATCGACCTGCTGCGAGCCGACCTGGCTCTTGGGCATGAGCGCTCCGGTCGGGCAGGCCTGCACGCATTCGCCGCAGGCCACGCAGCTGCTGTGGCCCATCGGATCGTCCAGATCAAACACGATCTGGCTGTGCGCGCCGCGCCGGGCATAGCCAATGACGTCGTTGACCTGCTCCTCGCGGCAGGCGCGCACGCAGCGTGTGCACTGGATGCAGGCCTCCAGGTTGACCGCCATCGCCGGATGGGACAGATCAGCCGGGGGCTGTGGCCGCGCGAGCGCACGCAGCTCGGGCCGCACCTGTACGCCCAAGCGGTCGGCCCACACGCTGAGCTCGCCATGCTGCAGCGATTCGTTGTGCTC
>Ga0164293_10004730_pt1 | contig 11635 bp, 10 predicted proteins | sample GEODES118metaG_FD_111487 | JGI IMG/M metagenome (GOLD analysis project Ga0164293, IMG submission 111487) | Eutrophic lake water microbial communities from Lake Mendota, Wisconsin, USA - GEODES118 metaG | ecosystem: Environmental > Aquatic > Freshwater > Lake | place: USA: Lake Mendota...
TGGGCTGGGGCCGATTGCGCCTGGGCCTGGCGTTGGCGGCGGCCGCCTTCACGAACCCGCAGCGCGAGCAGCGCGCCTTCGTCGTCGGCGAGCGCCACTACGACCTCGGCAACGACCTGTACGAGCGCATGCTCGATTCGCGCATGGTCTATTCCTGCGCCTACTGGGAGCGCGCAACGACGCTCGAGCAGGCGCAGCAGGACAAGCTCGAGATGATCTGCCGCAAGCTGCAGCTGCGCCCGGGGATGACGCTGCTGGACATCGGCTGCGGCTGGGGCGGCCTGGCGCGGCATGCCGCCGAGCGGCACGGCGCGCGCGTGGTCGGCATCACCGTCTCGCGCGAGCAGCAGGCGCTGGCGCAGCAGGTCTGCGCCGGGCTGCCGGTGGAGATCCGCCTGGAAGACTACCGCCGCCTGGAGGGCCGCTTCGACCGCATCGCCTCGGTGGGCATGTTCGAGCACGTCGGCCCGAAGAACCACCGCGCCTACTTCGACGCCGCACACCGCCTGCTGGCCGAGGACGGGCTGTTCCTGCTGCACACCATCGGCATCGACCAGCCCTCGACCCACACCGACCCCTGGATCGAGAAGTACATCTTCCCCGGCGGCAAGCTGCCCGCGGCGGGCGAGCTGGCGCAGGCCGCGCAGCGCCGCTTCGTCGTCGAGGACTGGCACAACTTCGGGCCCGACTACGACCGCACGCTGATGCACTGGCACGCCCGCTTCGAGGCCGCCTGGCCCGAGCTGCAGGCGCGCTACGGCGAGCGCTTCCGGCGCATGTGGCGCTACTACCTGCTCAGCTGTGCGGGCTTCTTCCGCTCGCGCCAGGGGCAGCTCTGGCAGCTGGTGCTGAGCCGGCGCGAGCGGCGCGAGCCCTACCGCTCGCTGCGGCCGTTCCAGGCGACGGCCTAGGCCCGACGCACCCGTTTGCGCCGGCTCCCCTATAGTGCGCGGCTTTGCCACTGCCGGGCACTGCCGATGGAAACCCGCCTGCGCCAACTCCTCGAACGCGGACCTGCGTCCTCTCCCGCCCTCGGGGTCCCCGGGCGCGCCGACCTGAGCCACGGCGAGCTGCGCGCGCTCGTTGACCGCACCGTCGCCGACCTGAACGCGCTGGGCATCGGCCGGGGTGACCGGCTGGCCATCGTCCTGCCCAACGGGCCGGAGATGGCCGCCTGCTTCATCAGCGCCGCCTGCGCCTGCGCCACCGCGCCGCTGAACCCGGCCTACCGGGCCGAGGAGTTCGAGTTCTATCTGGCCGATCTGAAGGCGCGGGCCCTCGTCGTCGAGCGCGGCAGCACCTCGCCGGCGGTCGAGGTGGCGCAGCGCATGGGCGTGCCCGTCGTCGAGCTGGTGCCGGACGCCACGGCCGGCGCCGGCAGCTTCACGCTGCACTGCGCGACGCCGCCGGCAGACATGGCGGCGCAGCCGGGCCCCGCGCAGGCAGGCGACGTCTCGATGGTGCTGCACACCTCGGGCACGACCTCGCGGCCGAAGATCGTGCCGCTGTCGCAGGCCAACCTGTGCGCCTCGGCCCAGCACATCGCGCGCACGCTGGCGTTCACGCCGGCCGACCGCGGGCTGAACATCATGCCGCTGTTCCACATCCACGGCCTGATCGCCGGGGTGCTGACGCCGCTGTCCGCCGGCTCGATGGTGTTCTGCACGCCCGGCTTCAACGCACTGAAGTTCTTCGCCTGGATGGACGAGGCCCGGCCCACCTGGTACACGGCGGTGCCGACCATGCACCAGGCCATCCTGACGCGGGCCTCCAAGAACACCGACGTGATCGCGCGCCACCCGCTGCGTTTCGTCCGCAGCTCCTCGAGCTCGATGCCGCCGCAGGTGATCCACGAGCTCGAGGCCGTGTTCGGCGCCCCGCTGATCGAGAGCTACGGCATGACCGAGGCCACGCACCAGATGGCCAGCAACCCGCTGCCGCCGGCGGTGCGCAAGCCCGGCAGCGTGGGCGTGGCCGCCGGCCCCGAGGTGGCGATCATGGCAGAGGACGGCGCGCTGCTGCCGCGCGGCGCCACCGGCGAGATCGTCATCCGCGGGCCCAACGTCACCGCCGGCTACGAGAACAACCCCAAGGCCAACGCCGAGGCCTACGTGGACGGCTGGTTCCGCACCGGAGACCAGGGCGTGATGGACGCCGAGGGCTACCTCACCATCACCGGCCGCCTCAAGGAGATCATCAACCGCGGCGGCGAGAAGGTCAGCCCGCGCGAGGTCGACGAGATCCTGATGGACCACCCGGCGGTGGCGCAGGTGGTGTGCTTCGGCATGCCGCACCCCAAGCTCGGCGAGGAGGTCGCGGCCGCGGTCGTGCTGCGCGAGGGCCAGGCCGCCACCGAGCGCGAGCTGCAGGCCTTCGTCGGCGGCCGCGCGGCGGAGTTCAAGGTGCCGAAGAAGATCCTCATCCTGGACGAGATCCCCAAGGGCGCCACGGGCAAGCTGCAGCGCATCGGGCTGGCGGCCAAGCTGGGGCTGGCGGGATGAAGATCGCCATCGTCGGCGCAGGCGCCATCGGCGGCTACCTCGGCGCGCGGCTGTCGGCCGCGGGCGAGGACGTGACCTTCATCGCCCGCAACCGCAACCTGCAGGCCATCCGCGCCCAGGGCTTCCGCCTCATCCTCGAGGACGGCTCGACACTGCACGCCCCGGCCGCGCGCGCCGTGCAGGACCCGGCCGAGGCCGGGCCGCAGGACGCGGTGCTGCTCACCGTCAAGGCGCACCAGGTGCAGGACCTCCTGCCCGGGCTGCGCGGCCTGTTCGGGCCCGACACCGCCGTCGTCAGCCTGATCAACGGCGTGCCCTGGTGGTACTTCCACCGCCTGGCCGGGCCGTGGGAAGGCCGGCAGCTCGAGAGCGTGGACCCCGGCGGCGTCATCGCCGCGCACATCGAGCCCGCGCGCGTGATCGGCAGCGTCGTCTACCCCGCGGCCGAACTGGTCGAGCCCGGCCTCGTGCGCGTGATCGAGGGCAACCGCTTCACGCTCGGCGAGCCCGACGGCAGCCGCAGCGAGCGCGTCGAGCGCCTGAGCCAGGCGCTGATGAAGGCCGGCTTCAAGGCCCCGGTCAGCAAGGACATCCGCAGCGAGATCTGGGTCAAGCTCTGGGGCAACCTGAGCTTCAACCCCATCAGCGCGCTGACGCACGCCACGCTGGAGCAGATCTGCAGCTTCGGCCCCACGCGCGAGCTGGCCGCACGCATGATGCGCGAGGCCCAGGCCGTGGGCGAGGCGCTGGGCGTGGAGTTCAAGATCAGCCTGGACAAGCGCATCGCCGGCGCCCAGGCCGTGGGCGCGCACAAGACCAGCATGCTGCAGGACGTCGAGGCCGGGCGCGCGCTCGAGCTCGAGGCCCTGGTGGGCGCCGTGGTCGAGCTCGGCCGCATCACCGGCCAGCCCGTGCCCACGGTGGAGGCGGTGCTCGCGCTCGCGCGGCTGCTCGGCCAGACGCTGCAGGCCCAGCGCGGGCGGCTGGCGGTGCAGCCCCTGGGCTGAGAGCCTGAGAGCCCGCCCCCGAGCTCGGCGTCATGCCTGAGGGCCTGGTCACCCCGCCCGATGCCGCCGCGCTGAAGCGGCTGTTCCTGCTCGACCCCGGCATCACCTTCCTGAACCACGGCTCCTTCGGCGCCTGCCCGCGTGAGGTCTTCGAGACGCTGCAGCGCTGGCAGCTCGAGATGGAGCGCAACCCGGTGGACTTCCTTGCGCGGCGCTCGGGCGGCCTGCTGGCCCAGGCGCGCGCGGCGCTGGCCGGGTTCCTCGACGCGCGCGCCGAAGACATGGTCTACGTGCCCAACGCGACGACGGGCGTCAACATCGTCGCGCGCTCGCTGGCGCTGCGGCCGGGCGACGAGGTGCTGGCCACCGACCACGAGTACGGCGCCTGCGAGGCCACCTGGGAGCGCGAGTGCGCGCGCACCGGGGCCGTCTACCGGCGCGTGGAGATCCCGCTGCCCTTCGAGCGTGAGCGCTTCGTCGAGCGCGTGATGGCCGCCGTCACGCCGCGCACGCGGCTCGTCTTCGCGAGCCACCTCACCTCAACCACGGCGCTGGTCTTCCCCGTGGCCGCCCTGTGCGCCGCCGCGCGCGAGCGCGGGCTGCTGACGCTGGTGGACGGGGCGCACGCGCCGGGACAGGTGCCGCTGTCGCTGCGCGCAGTCGGCGCCGACTTCTACACCGGCAACTGCCACAAGTGGCTGTGCGCGCCCAAGGGCAGCGCCTTCCTGCACGCCCGGCCCGAGCACCACGAGACGCTGCACGCTCCCGTCACGAGCTGGGGCTACCTGGCCAGCGTGCAGGGCCACACCGGCTTCGACGCCTACACCGGCGCCACCGTACTCGAGCGCCGCCTGCAGTGGCAGGGCACGCGCGACATCGCGGCCTGGCTCAGCGTGCCGGCCGCGATCGACTTCCAGCGGCGGCACGACTGGCCGGCCGTGCGCGCGCGCTGTCATGCGATGGCGGTGGCGCTGATGCACCGCGTCGCGGCGCGGCACGGCCTGCCGGTGGCAGGCTCGGACGACGATTTCGCCCAGATGGTGCCGCTGCCCGTGCCCGACACCGACGCCGAGGCGCTGCGCGCCCGCCTGCATGACCAGCACCGCATCGAGGTGCCGGTGACCAGCCATGGCGGGCGCACCTTCGTGCGCGTCTCGGTGCAGGGCTACAACGACGCGGCCGACCTGCAGGCCCTGGAGGATGCACTGTGAAACCCTCGAAGACCGACGACACGACGCGCGCGCAGCACCAGCCCGTGCGCCGCCACATCGTGCTGGCGGGCCTGGCGGCGCCCTTGGCAGCGGGCTGGCCGCAGGGCGCCCGGGCCTCGGTCGTCGTCGAGGGCCAGGCCTTCGACGAGCGCATCCGGCTCACCGACAGCGAGCTCGTGCTCAACGGCACCGGCGTGCGCGCCGTGGCTTGGTTCAAGGGCTACGCCGCCGGCCTGTATCTTCCAAGACGCGCCGGTGACGCACTGGCAGTGCAAGCCCTGCCCGGCCCGAAGCGCCTGCGCATGGTGATGCTGCAGGACGTGCCCGCCGCAGAGTTCGGCAAGGCCTTCGTCAAGGGCGTCTCGCGCAACACCGAGGCCTCGGAACTGGAGGCGCTGCGCCCGCGCATGGAGCAGTTCGCGCGCGCGATCGACGAGGGCGGCCAGGTGCGCCGCGGCGACGTCATCGACCTCGACTTCTTGCCCGCGCAGGGCACGCTGATGATGCTCAACGGCCAGCGCCGCGGCCCGGCGCTGCCCGGCGAGGACTTCTACCGCGCCCTGCTGCGCTCCTTCGTCGGTACCCGGCCCTTCGACGAGAAGCTGCGGGCGGGCTTGCTGGGGCAGCGCTGACCGACAACGCCCGCCGAACCGCGTACCGGGCCCGGCCCTGCATCTGGAGAGTGTGTCTTGGCGCAAAGCCCTTCCCTCCTTGCGTCCTGGGATGCTTGCCTGGACCACACCGGCCACTGGCTGGAGGCGCCCTCGCTCGGACAGTTGCGCAACGTGCCGGCGGGAACGCTGCTGTATGACCAGGGTGCACCGAGCCGCCACTTCTTCCTGATCCGCGAAGGCCTGGTGCGGTGCTCGATGCTGCATGACAGCGGCCGCCGCCTGCTGCTGGAGCTGATGGGACCGGGCACCATGTTCGGCGAAGGCGCAGCTTTCGACGGGCATCCGCGCTACGTTCATGCTGAGACCGTGACAGACGCGCGCCTGTCCGTGTACACGAAGGAAGACATCCTCAGGGCTCCGGATCCGGTGGCCTTGCTGCAAGGCGTCATCAAGATCATGGCCTCCAAGCAGCGAGTGCTGGCTGGCAAGCTGCTCGAGTTCAACAGCGAAGAGCCAGAAGGTCGCCTGCGCCACCTGCTGGCAAAGCTGGTTGCCGTACAGCGGCGCGCGCGTCCCGAAGACGAGCGGCGCGCAGCGCAGGTCTGGCTGAGCCAGGAAACCCTGGCCGAGATGTGCGGCATGAGTCGCATCAGCGCCGCCCGGGCCTTGCGCCGGCTCGCCGAAGTCGGCCTCGTCCGCACGCATGCGCGCTACGTGGAGGTGCTGGACGTGCAAACCCTCGCCAGGCCGATGCGCTGATGAAGGCCGTTCGAGGGTGATGCGGGAACGGCTGTCCCGGCGCGGGCCGCAGGGCGCCGAGGCGATCGGCTCGAGGGGCACGAAAAGGCTGACGATGGGGCGCGCAGAGGATCTCCAGATACATCGCCGCCGCAGGCAGGCCGCTAGACTGGAGCGAACCACTCCCCTGGAACACCCTTGAAGATTGCAACACTGGGCCCCGCCGGCACCAACCACGATCTGAACACGCGCCGCTACATCGAATTCCACGGGCTCGTGGGTGCCGAGGTGGTCTTCATCGACGACTTCCTTGAGGGAGTCGACATGATGCGGCGTCGAGAGGTGGACCTCATGATCCAGGTGTGCGCCCATCACCGCGTGGCCGACACCATCGAAGCGCACCATAAAGAGGTCTTCCTCATCGACTGCTTCATCGGCCGCACGCACCCCATGGGGCTGCTGACCAGGGCCGAGGTGGAGTCGCCGGTGTCGGTGGGATACATACCGCCCACGGCCGGCTACTTCGATCCCTCGCGCTTCCCGACGCAGGTACACACGCTTTCCAACGCGGACACGGCGCGCCGGCTGCTTGCCGGGGAATTCGATTCAGGCTTCACCTCGCTCGACGTCGCGCGTGACCACCCCGGGCGGTTCCGGATCGACAAGGAGATCGGCGAGGTCGACGTGGTCTGGCTCGTCTACGGCACGACCCGCGTCAACACCGGGCCGATAGTCGCCTGGCGCGACGCTCCCGCGCGGGTGGTGTTGGCCCGGCTGTCATCCGGCTGAGCGGGGAGCAAGGCGCGCAATGAGCCTCGCGCGCGCCACGGCGGCGCTCGCGCCAGCAAGGCGCTGCGCGGCGCGGCATCAAAGTCCGCCGCAGCGACATCCCCCTGGTCGACCGATGCCCGCGCTGCCCGGTGTATCTGCAGATATTGGGTCGAGTGCGAGGCTTGCCTAGACTCGTCGGCACCGAATCACCGGAGACTTGCATGTTCAAACTTGTGCGCCGTGCGCTCGTGATCCTGGCGGCTTCTCTTGCCTGCACGCTGGCGGCTGCCCAGCCGTACCCGTCCAGGACGATCAAGATCGTCGTGCCCTATGGGGCGGGCGGGGCGACGGACATCTTCGCCCGAGCCTATGCGGCCGAGCTCGGGGCGCGCCTGAAGCAGACCGTGGTGGTCGAGAACGTGCCCGGCGCGGGCGGAACCATCGGCGCGCAGCGCGTCATGGACACCGCTCCCGATGGCTACACGCTGATCGTGTGCACGGGCATCGAGTTCGAGATGTTGCAGATCGCCGACCCCGACAGCGCCAAAGGCCGTCGGACGAATCTGACCCCTGTGACGCTGATCGGCACTCAACCGATGGTGCTCGTGGCCAGGCCTGCCCTGGGTCTGCGCAGCGCGGACGACCTCGTGCGCACCGCCCGGGCGCGCCCGGGCGCCCTCTCCCTCGCCTCGGCGGGGCCGGGCACGAGCCTGCACCTGGCCGGCGAGATGATCAAGAAGGCTGCCGGCATCGACCTGCTGAACGTGCCCTACAAGGCGACGCCGCAGATGGTGACCGACCTGGCTGGCGGTAATGTCGACCTCGCCCTGCTGGCCATGCCCACGGCGATCCCGCACGTTCGCAGCGGCGCGCTCGTGGCGCTCGCCGTCACCGACTCGACGCGTTCGGCGGCCCTGCCTGACACGCCGACACTGGGAGAGTCCTCCTCCGTGAGGGGGGTCGACACCAAGGTCTGGTACGGGGTCTTCGGCCCTCCGGGGATGTCGGCCAACCTGGTCCAGGCTCTGGGTGAGGCCAGCGCCACAATGCTGCGCGACACGGCCTTCCGGGAAAAGCTGCTCGGGATGATGATCACACCCTCGCAGCAGGGTAGCGCCAGTGAACTGGAAACCGTCCGGACAGCCCAGCTGGCGGGTTTCCTTCGCGCGCTGGGCGCGGGAGGCCGGTAGGGGGCGCAGGCAACGACGGCAGCCCACCGCGGTGAGTCGCAGGCGCAGTGTGCGCGGTCGGACCGAAGCCCGATTCGGCACCCAGGCGCCCCTGGGCGGGCCGTGAGCGGGATCTTCAGCGCCATGGAGGGAGTGCCCCTGAGGGCCCGACGCCAGCGGCCTTACCCGGGACCATGACAAGCATCGACGCCTTCCTCGATCCGCGCATGTCCGCCTTCGGCGAGTCGCGCAGCAGCATGGCCGTGTCGCGGCTCGCGCAGGCCCGGCGCGCGGGCAAGGACATCGTGAGCCTGCTGGTGGGCGAGCCCGATTTCGAGACGCCGCCGCACATCCGCGCAGCGGCCTGCGATGCGATCTCGGCCGGCCACACGCGCTACACCGTGTCGGCCGGCATCCTGCCCCTGCGCGAAGCGGTCTGTCGGAAGCTCGCCCGCGATAACGGCGTGCCTTGCGACCCGTTCCGCGTGATCATCACCACGGGCGCCAAGCAGGCGCTCTTCCTTGCCTTCATGGCCACCGTGGGACATGGCGACGAAGTGATCGTGCCCGCGCCCTACTGGGTGTCCTACCCCGAGATGGTGCGCCTCTTCGGCGGCACGCCGGTGATAGTGCCCGGCGACCCCGCGCGCGGGCTGAAGGCCGACCCCGCGGCCCTGGCGGCCGCGATCACGCCGCGCACAAAGTGGCTGGTGCTGAACTTCCCCGCCAATCCGACCGGCTCCAACCTCACGGCGCAGGATGCGAGCGCGCTCGCGCGGCTGCTGCAGGAGCACCCCCACGTCAGACTGATGACCGACGAGGTCTATGAACACGTGGTCTTCTCCGGGGGTCTCGCTCGGCATCCCCTGGCGCTCGCGCCACACCTGACCGACCGGGTGTTGATCGTGAACTCGCTGTCGAAGACCTACGCGATGACGGGCTGGCGCGTGGGATATGCGGCTGGCCCGCAGGCGCTGATCGATGCGATGGTCTCGCTGCAATCGCAATCGACCAGCAACACCTGCACCGTTGCACAGCATGCGGCGCTGGCCGCCCTGGACGGACCTCAAGGATTCATCCACGAATGGCGAAGCGAGTACGCGTCGCGCTGGCGGCTCCTGGTGCGCCGGCTCCACGGCCGCTTCGGTCTGCGCTGTGTCGAACCCGAAGGCGCGTTCTACGTGTTTGTCGAGTGCTCGTCGCTGCTCGGCCGCGTTCGTCCAGACGGCAGGCCGATCGATAACGACGGCGACGTCGCCGACCACCTGTTCAGCCATGGCGTCGCCGTGATCGAAGGCGACGCGTTCGGGATGTCGCCGTGGTTCCGGGCGTCGGTGGCCACGAGCGGCGCGAACATCGAACAGGCGTGTGACCGCATCGTCACCGCACTGGAGCGGTTGCAATGACCCGTGACGAGGTCTGCGCCCTGTCCGCTGGGGCCATCGTCGCCGCGGTGCGCGCGCGCCAGCTCACCGCCGCGCGCGTGATGGAGTGCCACCTGGACCGTACCGAGCGCCTGGAGCAGGTTCTGAACACCTACGCGACGCTGGACGCGCCAGGCGCGCTGCGTACCGCGCACGGCATCGACGCCCGCATCCGCGCTGGGCACGACCCGGGGCCGCTCGCCGGCCTGCCCGTGAGCGTGAAGGACCTGATCGCGGTCGGTGGCATGCGCCAGGCCTTCGGTTCTCACCTGCTGCAGGACCACATGGCCGCCGCCGATGCACCATCGGTAGCGCGCCTGCGCGCCGCGGGTGCGTGCATCACCGGCAAGACGACGACCAGCGAACTCGGATCCAAGGCGGTCGGCGATTCGCCGCTCACCGGGCTCACACGCAACCCCTGGAACACTCAGGCCACCGCAGGTGGATCGAGCGCGGGCGCGGCCGCGGGTGTCGCGGCGCGGTTGGTCCCGGTGGCCTTGGGTACCGACGGGGGGGGCTCGATCCGCATCCCCGCGGCGTTCTGCGGGCTCGTCGGCTTCAAGCCGACCTTCGGGCGCGTGCCAGTGTGGCCCCCATCGGCGACGCCGTCGGTGGCACACGTCGCGCCGCTGGCGCGCTGCGTGCGGGATGTCGCGCTGCTGCTGGACGTGATCAGCGGTCATGATGCGCGCGACCCAGGCAGCATCGCCGAAGCTGCGATCGATGCCACGGCGCAGCTCGGCAAGGGCGTGCGGGGCCTTCGGGTCGGCTGGGTCGCCTCAATCGGCTACGGGCATGTCGATGCCGAGGTCGAGGCGGCGTGCCGTGAAGCGGCAGGTATGCTCAAGAGCGAAGGTGCGATCATCGAAACCCTGGCAGAACCGCTGTTCGAGATGGATCCTGCCGTGGCCTGGAACGAGGTCTTCTACGGTGCCATCGGCGAGCGCGTGCGCCAACTTGCAGGCGGTGACGTCGCCCATGCGGACATCGATCCCGCTCTGAAGGCCGTGTTGCTGCATCGGCGGACGATTGCGCGGGGAGACGTCGCGCAACGGCGCGACGCGTGCATTGCACGGGTACACGATGCGTTCGCGCGCTTCGACATCCTCGCCATGCCGACGGTGCCGATCACGGCGCCGCTCGCCGGGATTGACGTGCCGCCGGGCCACGAGGGCCGCAACCCGGTCGACTGGTCCTACTTCACGTATCCGTTCAACCTGTGCGGCAATCCGGCGGTGTCGATGCCGGTGACACTGTCGCGCGCGGGCATGCCGATCGGCTTGCAGCTCGTGGCGAGGCGGGGCGACGACCGGACACTGATCGCCGCCGCCGCCGCGCTGGAACGCGTCCTGACGGTTGTCAGCCCGGACCCTCAGCCTGTGAGACAAGATTTTCCCTGACGCCGGGCTGCGGGCGCACGCGCACACCCCCTGGGCGCCTCCTACACCGGCAGAGCCGTCTCGTACTTCACCTCGCGCAGCACCACGCTGCTCCTGACGCTGGCCACGCCGCTCTGGCGGAAGAGCCGCTCCTGCAGGAATCGGTCGTAGGCCTTCATGTCGGACACGACCACCTTGACGAGGTAGTCGCTCTCGCCCGTGGTGCTGGCGCACTCCATGATCTCGGGGCAGGTGGCCACCATCCGCTCGAAGGCCTCCACCGCACCCTCGCTGTGTCGCGTCAGGGTCACATGGGCCAGCACGCAGATGTTCAGGCCCAGCTTCTCCCGGTCCACCAGGGTCACCCGGGCGCGCAGGATGCCCGACTCCTGCAGTGCCTTCAGCCGGCGCCACACCGGCGTGGGCGACAGGCCGACGGCGTCGGCCAACTGCTGAACCGACAGCGTGGCGTCGCGCTGCAGGCAGTCGAGGATGCGTCGCGTGGTCTTGTCCAGGATGATCGATTCCATCAATGTCATTTTCGTAGCACGAACATGCTCAATATTAGGGTGAATCCGCGCATGGATGGCGAAGCACGTGCTCAGCCTCCCGCCCTAGCATCTGCGCATGGACACCACCCCCTTGCGCCCCTACGAACTGGCCGACAACCTGCACGCGACCTCCGGCACGGTGTGGCTCACCGGCACCCAGGCCCTGGTGCGCCTGATGCTGATGCAGCGCCAGCGCGACGCCGCCGCAGGGCTGCGCACGGGCGGCTTCGTCAGCGGCTACCGGGGCAGCCCGCTGGGCATGGTGGACCA
>Ga0164293_10004732_pt1 | contig 11633 bp, 7 predicted proteins | sample GEODES118metaG_FD_111487 | JGI IMG/M metagenome (GOLD analysis project Ga0164293, IMG submission 111487) | Eutrophic lake water microbial communities from Lake Mendota, Wisconsin, USA - GEODES118 metaG | ecosystem: Environmental > Aquatic > Freshwater > Lake | place: USA: Lake Mendota, Wisconsin...
TGTTTATTCATAGGTATCTTAAAACTTTCGTCGTATTTTTCACCCCATATTATATTATTTATTTTTTTAGCATCATTATCATCATTATCGCTAATACTATCATTATCGCTATTTTCGCTATTATCACTATCTTCATTATCTTCACTATTATCTGCATCTTCATTGTCATATATATTTATATTATCTTCATCATTATCTCCGTTATTTTCATCGTCAATTCTCAATTTGCCTTTATATATGTATGGTTCAAAATATTCAGAAGGTATATCGACATTTTCAGTATTAATTCTCATTTGAATACCCATTGCCTCAAACTCTTGTATTAATAATTTAAAAGCATAAGGTGTTTTAATAACAGATATCTCATCATTATTACAATTATTACATTCATTTATATTTAAAGATATATTTAGAGGTACGAGAGTACCACATTTTTTACAAACAGCCCATGCATATTTATCTGAACGCTCCATCATACTTTCTTGTATAAACATTGAGATGCCGTGACTTAATATAGTGTCTCTTTCCATTTCTCCAATACGTAATCCACCGCCTTTTCTTCTTCCTTCTGTAGGTTGTCTTGTTAATCCGGTAACTTTACCTGTACCTCTTGAATTAATTTTTTCAGCAACCATATGTTTTAAACGAAAGTAATATGTAGGACCAATAAATATTTCGGTTTCTATCTGTTTTCCCGTGTAACCATTATATAATATTTCATTACCATATTTATCAAAACCGCTGTCCTCAAGTTTATTGTATATTGAATTATTATCAATAGGTATAAATACAGTAGCGTCTCCTAAAATACCATCTATACAGCATAATTTAGCATATATACATTCTACTAAATGACCTATTGTCATACGTGAAGGAATAGCGTGTGGATTAATTATTATATCTGGTTTAATACCATCTTTAGTATAAGGCATGTTTTCTTCAGGTATTATCATACCAATTACTCCTTTTTGCCCGTGCCTCGACGAATGTTTATCACCAAATTCTGGTTTTTTAATTTTTAAAAATTTTACTTTACATATTATAGAATCTTCTCCTGATAGTTTATTAGATATATATACATCGTTTATTGTTCCATATAAAGAATTGTCTGTGCTTATTGATATGTCAGTATATATTTTCTTTTTTCTTTGTATAGTAAAAACACCTTCTTTATGTTCGTAATATACTTCTTTTACATTTAACATACCAACTATAATAACTTCTTGACCCTGTGGTATATATGTTCCTTTCTTAATAAAACCATTATCGTCTATGAGAGAATAATCTTTATTTTTTATTCCTACTATTTCATCGTATTTACCAATATTTTCTTTTAATTTAATTGGATTTCCGAAAATAATTCTTTCATATGATGAAATAACTTTACTTGTTGCTGTAATAGATTTATAATATGATAAATAGTTTAACCCTCTATTTATTGATGCTTTATTTATCATAATACTATCTTCTTGATTAAATCCCGAATATGTCATTATTGCTACTATTGTGTTATATCCATTCGCCATATAATCACTTGATGTATATTGTGAAATACGTGTATTTATAATTGCTCTTTGAGGATAATGTAATACATAACTCATAGTATCAAATCTTTTATTAAAATTAGTAGCATATATTCCTATTGCTTGTTTTGATTGTGCCGCATGAAAAACATTTCTCGCAGCTTGATTATGATTACACATTGGAATATTGCCTGTAACTACACTAAAAATAGTAGAAGGATGTATTTCTAAATGAGTGTGATATGATGTAATATCCTCTTTATTCATAGCTATTAATATCGTATCACTTTCTTCATTATCTAAATATTCTATACACGCTCCTGTTTCTTCTAAAATGTTTAGTATTTTTTTATATTTATTTTCGTCAGAAATATTTTCGTCACCGCTTTTTTTCCCTCCAATTTTACTAATATTAAAAATTCCACCGCTTAATTTTTCTAATGAAGATTTTTCTTCATAAGTATCAATAGGATTATTATATATATCTCTATAATAATAATCTTCGTTTTTTTCTTCATCTTCTAATTTATTATAACGTCCATTTAACATATCAAACCAATTTGTACAATTGTATTTATATGCTAATATTTCATTTTGTTCCGAATTCTTTTTTAATATAAGTAATGGTCTACAAGGTCTTCCAGCTTCTGTAAATATTCTAATTTCATTAGAAGGTATGTTCCACGATATAGATATTAAAACATTTATTAATCCATTTCTTCTATATGCTTTTAATAATCTTGTAATAAATATAGGTTCTCCTGTATATCCAAATAAAGTTCCGTTTAATAATACCTTTGTAATATCTTTATTAATTAATAAATTAAATTTATTCAAAGGTATTATTCCAATATCTAATAAGCACCTTTTAATATTATCTACGTTTATTCCTGCTGTTATTTTAGTTAATAATGATAAATTTTTTAGATATCCAATAGAAGCACCATCTGGACTTTCAAAAGGACACATCATACCCCATTGTTGAGAATGTAATCTATGAGGACTTGTTATTTTAACACTTCTATCTATTGGAATATTAACTCTTCTTAAATGTGATAAATATCCTATATAACTTATTCTGGATAAATCCTGGACTATTCCTAATTCAGGATCACTATTATTAATTAAGCCCCATCTCCCTTTTAAAGATTTTCCAAATGTTTCTGTGATTATTAAAGAATCTATTATTTTATAAATATTATTATTATTTACAATATTATTATAATTACCTTTTTCTTTATAAGAACCATAATAGTATTCATTATCTATTTTAATTCTTATGTTATCTCTCAGTTTAATATAAGCTTCTTGAAATAATTCAGTTAGTTTAAAACCACTTATATCAACTCTTTTATAAATATAGCTATCTCTATCACTTACTGGCATAGTTCCAATTACAGTTTTTATAAATTGTAATATCAAGTACCCTAAATATTTTCCCTTATTATCCAATTCGTCTATATTTGGGAATATTTCTGTCATTATAACAGATTTTACATGCTCAATGCTCGCATATTTAACCTTATTTTTCAAATAATTTAATGCGTCATTTTGCGTATATACATATATTTCATCGTCATTGTATTTATAATATGAACTAATTATACTCGGTCTTATAAAATTATCAAAGTATTCTTTTTCTGTATCATCGAGATTATCTCCAAATATAGTATTGTATATTTCTTTATCTGATTCTATACCTAATGCTCTAAATAATATAAATAATGGTATTTTTTCACTAAATGATGGTAAAGATACTAAGATAGAACCATATATATACTTTTTAGATTTCATATATTTTATCTTAAAATCGTCATCCCTATATAATCCGTTTTTTAATATAGGAATATTTACATAATAAAAAGCAACATTATAAGGTTTTACAGAACCTTTTTCAGCAATACACCTTATAGCACCTTTATAACTAAACCCACTATCGTCATCTTCTTTTAATTTGCTAATGAATAATTTATTAGTTACTATATTTTCTTGAGCAATTATAACCTTTTCTTTTCCATCTATTATAAAATATCCGCCAGTATCATAAGGACATTCTCCTAATAATTTTAATATATCAGAACCATTATTTTTTAATAAACAGATATCGCTATGAAGCATTATTGGAATACTTCCGATTGCAATATTATTAAATTCAATTATTTTCACTACATTCTTTTCATCTGTAACTTTAACAATTATTTTAGCAAAAATATGTGTTTCATATGTTAAATTTTTCATTCTTGCGTCATTAGGAGTAATTAATTTAGGAGCTCCATTTTCAAAAGAGATAGGTCTGTCGACAAATATATTATCACCTTCTTCTCCACCTACAAATACTTCAACCTTAACTATCATATTTTTGTTGATATCATCTATTTTTATCATTGTTATAGGATTATTTAATTTAATAATTTCTGGTATTTTAACTTTAACAAAATTTCTATAACTATCTAAATGATGACCTGTAAATGGATATTTATGATCTTTGAAATATAAATCTAATATATTCCATTCGTTATTAACCATACTTCTAATATTATATATATTATATTATATAATTATTACATATATTACGCAAAGCAAAAAAATAAATTACTAATAATTAATTTTATTAAACCCCATTCCGTATATTAATAAATTTCCAGGATTATTTTCATCTAATATAATACTATATGGATTTAGAGATACTTCAGGTGGTGGTAATTTAATAGTTTTCGACAAAGATTCATTTTCTTTACTATAAAAATATAAAATACCAGAAACATCAAAATTAACATATTTATTTGTTGAATTAATAAACTCTATATCTGATAAAAAAGGAACATCTGTTATTTTTCCATCACTTTTATCATCATAAATTGAAAGTTTTCCGTATTCATTAAATTTCATAAAATGTTTGTCGTTTAATGATCTAAATTTAATTATTTTAGTTTGAAACTTATTTTTAGATATAAATTTTATATCTTCAAAATGAAATGTTTTACCTTCATTTAGTACATATTGATTATTTATTAATTTATCACCCCAAGGCATATAATGAAAATTAATTTTATTTGCAAATATTTCACTCTCGGGTTTTAATTTAAACATTTTATAATTTATTTCTTGTATTCCCGGGAAAGATTTCGCATATCTTAATTGTAAATCATCTGTTATTTTTTTATTATATGTTTGATTAGTCCATTTAAAATAGTATTCATCTCTTAATGCGGCCGATAATGATGCTATTTTAATTTCTCTATCTTCATCTTCTCCAATTTCTTCTTCTTCTTTATTTCCCTCTTCACCTTTTTCTCTTTCTTTTGCTTTATTATATAATTCTTTATATTTATTATTTAATTCATAATCTCCACCATCCCATGGTTTATTATGAAATATATTATATACTTTTACATCCATATTTTTTTGAAAGTTCTTATCCTGGAGACATTTTGTAGGTAAAAAAAAGGTTTTATATAACATATTATTTATATCTTCTTCAGCATCAGCAGTACATCCATAATCATCACAAATACTATCAGATATTTTTTTAAATAACCTGTTATTTTTTTTTATATTATCTATAGTTCTTAAGAAATATGAATCTGGATGTGTAATCAATTCCATCCATTTATTTTGATTTGTATATACTTCTAACGATGGATAATATGTGTAGTCACTAATATTATTCATAAGATTAGGAACATAAATTATAATATTCATTTTTCCTTGAAATGTATATTTTTCTTGAAATGTTTTTGAATAATCTTTACCATCTCTAATAAATTTATCATAAAGTAAGTATTTACTATCTTTCTCAATTACTTTAGCAATTGCTACATATATAGGCAGTGGTATAGCATTATTGAAAGGTACTTGTATCTTTGATTTTATTTCTACCAATTTTTCTACTATTTTTTTTTCTATATCATGAACTATTTCAGTAAATTCTACACAACACATATTTTTATTTATATGTTCTCTATCTTTAAATTGTTTCATAGACATAGTTATACATCTTTGTTCTTTTAGAAATTTTGATGTTTGTTCTGATAATATTTTTTTTAAATTTTTTGGGTCTTCTTCTATAACAGGTTCTTCTACTTTTGATTGTGTTGATAGTTGAAATCTTGTTTGTTGTATATTTTGTGTAGATTTTTCTTTTTCTTCTTTCTTTTCTTCTTTTTTTGGCGGTATTTTGTAAATAAGCATTTATTATTATTATAATATATGGATATAAATAATTCTATTGATTTATGTGCCATCAACAATACACATTACGATATATCATTTGTAGTATTTAAGATATTAAAAGATAAATATAGATACGATAAAAATAATATATGGGAATATTTAGATAAAAATAATAATTGGGTTCAAGATATAAAACAAAAAAATTTGATATATTCTATTAAAACAGATGTATATAAGCATTTTATAAAAAGAGCTATAGAATGGAGTGATAATACAATTTTAAATAATAATTATAACATAAATAATAATAATATGTCTAATAAATTATTATTTTTATCTTTAAAACTAAAAAATAATAAATATATATCTTCAATTATAAAAGAAAGCCAGCAATTTTTTATATAAAATGAATACTATATTATATAATTTTAATGAAGATGAATTATATAATTTAATTAAAAAAAATTATAATTTTAATCATAATGAATTTAATATTCATAAAATATCATTAGATAAGTTTGATAATTTTAAAATATTATTGAATAATGATAGTTATTTTGATTGGAATTTTTGTACAAAATATGCTAATAATTGTAAATATGCGTATTTCATAAATTATAAAGATATAAATTTTTATATTTTAACTAATATACAAATTTCTCAGAAAATTAAAATTCATTTATATAAATGTGTTTATAGAACATTTTTAATTAAAAACTTATATAATATTAAACCAGGGCAATATATTAATTTTTATATAATTTTAAATCCATTAAAAAGAAAACTTCCTAATAAAAAAACAGAAATAATTAATGCTAAGAATATAAATGGAGGATTTACTTATATAAATACGAATAATATATATATAGTTAGAAAAGAAGATTATGAAAAAGTGATAATACACGAGTTATTACATCACAATAATTTTATACATTATGAAGATTGGAATATTAGAAATATTAAAATACTCAAAAATATATGTAGAATAGAAAAAACACAAATATTTATTCCAAATGAAGCGATTGTTGAAACATTTGCTATAATATTAAATGTTATATTTGCTTCTATTGAAAACAATATATCTTTTAAGAAAATATTAAATAAAGACAGAAAACATAATCTAATAATTGCTAAAAAAATTATAGATAAACAAGGAAATAATGTTTGGAAAGAAAAAACACATTCTTATTGCTATATAGTGATAAGAGCTGTATTTTATTTATTTTTTAAAGAATTTGTAAAAATATATAAAGGTAGTAATGACGAAGATATTACAAAGTTCATTATAGAATATCTGCCAAAAATTATGAGTAAAATTAAAAAATTACCAAATAATAAAAATAATAATATAAAACAGACTATTTTCCATAATTTTTAGATGATTTTATATTAAATATTTATTGCTTTACAGCGAATATTTAATAAAGTATATTGATATAGTTCTGTATTAAATATTATTGTAAATAGTTTGTCATAATATTTTTTTTCATCATAATCTTCTAAATATTTAGTTAATGTTTCACGTTCATTATTATCAGTATTATCATATATAATTCTATTAAAATAAAATAATTTTTTATGTCTACAACATGAATCAACTACGTATTTTTTTTTAGTAAAATCAAATAATTTAATGAAACCATCGATTACAGATGATCTAAATTCAAATAAAGCTTTTTTATTTTCATAAGTCCAATATGAAGATTTACCAATTTCAGATAATACCTGTAGTAAATCTTTATAACGTTCATCTTCGATAATAGTTGTAATATATTCCGGATTTTCATTAACTGACATTTTGTATTTTATATATAACATAATATATAACATATCATTAAATCATTTTTTTAATTAGTTTTGTAATATTGAACACGAATAAATATTTAGATATAAATAGTATATTATATAATATTTAAGATATGTCAATAGAAGATATAAATTATTTAAGAAATAATAGTATTAAACAACATTATACATTTATTATTGATAGTGTAGACAGAGATAGATATAAATATCCAAACCCAAATAAATATGTTATAGAGTTTAATGTTCCTTTTAAAAATGTAATTGGATTAGAAATTATTGATTCAAGTATTCCACGAACTATGTATAATATTGATTATGAAAATAATTTAATATACTATTATATTGGAAAAAAAAATAATGATTATAATATTATTAATGGAATAAAAGAAATAGAAAATGAAACAAATTTATTAATAAATTGTGATTTTTCAGATGATGGTTACGCTATAATAGAAAATAATAAATACATAGAACTTAATAATAATATTAATTTATACAATATATATAAAAACGGGGGTATCGGAGGCGATAATATAGGTATTACTTTTTCGTTTAAAATAAAGGTAACATCAAATATTTCAAATATAATAAATGTTAATGAAAAATATTATATTTTAAATATGGGGTATTATCATCTACATTTAATTGATGATTTAGATAATCCAAAAATTGGTAGATATTTATATTCAGGGATATTGGTATATATAAAAAAAAATATAGTAACTCCGTCACTATATGATATATATTTTGTTATTGGATATGATAATAGTGATGCAATTAATATAAAAGAAGTAATTCAAGGTGTAAATTTAGAAATTGAAAATCATATATGTTGGACTATTTCTGAGAATAATGATTGGAGAATATACATATCTACAAAATCAGAATTATATACAAAAGTAAATAATTATAAATCAATTAATAATGTGTTCTATACAGAAAAAAATATAGGTAGAGAATGTAATAATACTTTTAACAATTTAACTAAAATTTCAGAATTAACTTATAAGTATGGATGGAATAATAATATTAAATTACATATTAAAGATTTCAAAATTTATAATAAGGTTTTAACTGGTGATGATATCGAAATGTGTAAGAATAATACTATGAACATGAAAAATCTACCTATTTGGTATAAATTAGATTCAAATAATATTAATGATAATAAATTAAATAGTGGTAGTAGTAAATTTATTAATTATGAAGATATATTTATAAAATTTTCTATTGAAGAAGGAGATTATACATTTAAAAGTTTTTTAACAAAATATGATAAAACAGATACTTATGAGATTGGATTTAAAAAACATACTGATCCTGCTGAAGTAAGTAATTTAATTGATATATATTCAATGAATCCTTTTATTATAGATATGAAAAAATCTACTATAAGTGAAAATTTAGGATTTGATTTATATGCAAATGCTGTTCCTGAACATAACAATGTAAGATATATAAATAAACCAATAAATAATACTAATGAAAAAATGATGAAAATGTTCTATTCGGTTAATATAACAATACATGAAAAACAGGTCTCTAATGTCGGTGTATATGATAATTATATAGTAACATCACCAGGAATAGTTTATTTTATTGGCAATAAATATATATTACTAAGATGTCCTGAAATAGAAGAACATTTATTTGGTTCATTATCATATAGTAAGTATTCTCTTGGGTTAGCAAAATTTCGCGTAGATAATGTCGGTATTAATACAGAAAGATTAGTTATTACAAAATTACCTGTTAGAGAGTTTCATCCAATAGGAAAACTATCGAGATTAACTTTAATATTTGAAACAAGTAGAGGTACGTTATATGATTTTAAAGGAGTAAATCATAATATTACCTTTGCGGTTTATTATTTCGAGCCTACGCAAAATAAATTTCCCGAAGGTTCTATATTAAATCCCGAATATAAAATGAATTACATGGAATATAAATATTATGAAGAGGAAATTGAAGGAGATAGTGACGAAGAAGAAATAGATGAATATTCAAGAGATAATATAGATGATTATATAAAAAAAGAAAATGAATATAGCAATGAAGGAATGGAAAATAAAAAATATAGAGAGTATTATGAAAACTAAATAACATTTAAGTAGTTTATTAAGTAGTAGGTGTAGGTCTTTTTTCTAACTCGCTAATAATATCATTTACATCATATTGTCTAAGCATACCTTTATTTATAATATTTTTATATTTATCTTTTAAAGTTTGGCTTAAAGATGTACAACCATCTATTAAGCCATTAATAGTTGTTTTTTGAGTTTCTGATAATTTCATCGACGGATTTTCTCTATCAGCATATGTTTTATAATCACTAATAGATTCTAATACTATTAAATCTTTATCTGTTGTTTTATATTTATTTCCCTTCTTATCTGCTTTTATTACTATTTCTGTTATAGGATATAAAACACTTCCTGACACAGGTGTTGTACCTAATCTTATGTCAGCTTCAGCAATAGTTCCATCAGAAGGAGCTCTGAATGTTATTCTCGGTGGTGTTAGATAATAATATTTTCCACCATTTTCAATGTTTATTTTTGTAATACCTCCTGTTTCGTCAACTTCAATATCTTTAATAGTTGCCATTACAGGTTCTTCTATAGCATTCTCTGTAAATTTTTCAATATTTCCATTTCCATTATATGTTCTTGATAAACAACCATATAATACTAAAATAAATATAGCAATTGCAAATATTAGCGACATATATGTAAATAGACTTTCATAATCAAACATTTTATCCATATAATCTGTAATACTAAAAGATTATTATTTTACTCTAAAATATTTTATTTCCATATATAATATAGATAATAGATATATTATGACAGAATTAAATATGTTATATGGTGGAAATGAAGATAATTTACTTAGTGATAATTATGAAAATGCTTATTCTAATAAAATGAGTAAAGCATCTGCTAATGAAAGTATGTTGTATGGAGAAGAAAAACCATCAAAACCACAATATAACCCTAATATATCAGCCGCAAGTATTGGAGGTGCTGGAAGTGCTGGAAGTTCCGGGGGTGTCGGAGGTATCGGAGGTATCGGAGGTGTAGGAAGTGCTGGTAGTTCAGGAAATATTGTATCAAATTCTCAAATACAACAAATGCCTTCCATGGCACAAATTCAAAATTCTCATTCTTCGCAACAATTTAATTATGATATGCCGGTAAAAAATTATAATTTATATGATAATTCTCAATATAATACACAAGCGAATGATAATTATAGAAAAAGAGTACCTGAGTATAATTTTTTTGATAGAATGAATATGAAAAAATCTGAAGTTATTAAATTAGCATTATTTTCGTTAGTTATAGTTCTTGGTATTTCTGTAGATCGTATGATAACTTATTATTTATCAAAATATATAGGTGATAATATATTAACAGAATTTCAAGAATTTTTATTAAGAATTAGCTATCCGATTGGAATATTCTTAGTATTATGGATTTTTAAAGCAATATAATTTATAAATATAAAAAATATATATTTAATAAAGGGAACATCTATGATTTTGGATTATATATTTACTATTATAGGAATAATAATAGCAATAATTATTATTACAATTTTGTCAAGTATATTTCCTAAATTTATTTTAGGTATTATTATAATACTATTTATAATAGTTTTCATATTAAATATACACGAATTGATTAAATATACTAATAAAAATGTATTAGTAAAAAGCGAAGGAGGTAATATTGCAAATTATTGTAATTTAGCTAAATATAAAATATTTGATTATGATATTTTAGTTGATAATGGCAATCTAACATTATTCACTTTATATTTAATTTTATTCATATTATTCTGGTCTAATAAAATAGCAAATGATATATTAAATAATTCTTCAAATTCAGAAATTAAAATTTTAGGTTTTTATAAATACTATAATAAGGATGTTTACAAAAACTATAATTACGAATATGAATGTGTATATGCTATAATGTTATTTATAGCATTATCAACAATAGTATATGGGTTAAATTTAATTTACTATAATTTTACCGGATTAAATAAAAAAGAGAATGAAGTCATTGAAAATATTAATATTATTGGAACACTTCTTAAAGATAATATTAATATATCTTATTTAAA
>Ga0164293_10004734_pt1 | contig 11627 bp, 9 predicted proteins | sample GEODES118metaG_FD_111487 | JGI IMG/M metagenome (GOLD analysis project Ga0164293, IMG submission 111487) | Eutrophic lake water microbial communities from Lake Mendota, Wisconsin, USA - GEODES118 metaG | ecosystem: Environmental > Aquatic > Freshwater > Lake | place: USA: Lake Mendota, Wisconsin...
GCCGCGCCAGCCCGCCGGGTGCCACCGGCCGTGTCTATGGCCTGGTCTACTCGGGTCTGGATACCGGTCTGGCGATTTCACCTGCCATCTTCGGAACCTTCATGGACGGCGGCCATCCCTCATGGGTCTGGATCGGCATCGCGGTTTTCCAGATGCTGCTGATCGCCAATGCGCTGAGCGTCGGCTGGATCGGGCGCAAGACAGGCACACCGGCCCCGACCTGAAATGCTCACCTGACCTATCTTGACCTGTCATAACAGGTGCCACTACGATCACGGTCCAATGACAAGACGGATCGGGAGCGGGACACCATGAGAGAGTCAGGCAACACCACCACTTATCCCGGCTTCGAAGGCCGCGTCGGCCGCACGCGCGAGACCTCCGAGCCCTGGTGGAAACCGATCGCGAAGGCCAAGCCCGGCAGCCCCAACATCATCGTCATCTACATGGACGACATGGGCTTTTCCGATCTCGGCTGCTATGGCTCCGAAATCGAGACGCCGAATATCGACGCGATTGCCGCCCGCGGTCTGCGCTTCAACCACTACACCACGCATCCGATCTGCTCGCCCGCCCGCGCGGCCCTGCTGACCGGCCGCAATGCCCACTCGGTGGCCACCGGCTGGCTGACCACCAATAATCCTGGCTTTCCAGGCTATTCGGGCGATATGCCGCTGGCCGCGCCCACCATCGCCGAATCGCTGCGGGCGGGCGGCTACACCACGATCGGCATCGGCAAATGGCACAACTCGCCAAACAGCGCCACACCGAACGAAAGCTGGCCGACCCAGCGCGGCTTCGACCAGTTCTATGGCTTCATGGAAGGCGAGACCAGCTATTTCTTTCCGGCGCGCATCGTCAACAACAACACGCTCGCCCCGATTGACCAATACCCGCCCGACTACTACGCCACTGACGACTGGACGAATCACGGCATGCGCTTCGTACGCGAAGCCCGCAACAACCATGCCGACAAGCCCTTCTTCCTCTATCTGGCTTTCAATGCGGTGCATGGCCCGCTGCAGGCCAAAGAGCCCGACCTCGCCAAGTACCGTGGCCGCTATGAGGCCGGCTGGGACGTGATGCGCGCCGAGCGGCTCGCGCGCCAGAAGGCGCTGGGTCTTGTGCCCGCTGACGCGACACTTTCGCCACGCGACTCCGAAGTACCCGCCTGGGACAGCCTGCCCCCCGATCAGCGCGCGCACTTCGTGCGGCACATGGAAACCTATGCCGCGATGCTCGACTGCGTCGACCAGAACGTCGGCAAGCTGGTCGCACTGCTCACCGAGATGGGCGAACTCGACAACACCCTCATCGTCTTCTCGACCGACAACGGCGGCACGAGCTCGGCCGGCGCCTACGGCAATGTCTATTTCAACCGGCGCTTTGCCGGCCTGCCGGCGCTGCCGCTCGAGGCCGATCTCGCCCAGAGCGAAAAGATCGGCAGCGGTGAAGTCCCGGCGCTCTATCCGATGGGCTGGGGCCAGGTCAGCAACACCCCCTTTCCGTCCTTCAAGACCTATACCGGCGGGGGCGGGCGGCGGGTGTGCTTCATCGTCTCCTGGCCCGAGCAGATCACCGATGCCGGCGCAATCCGCCGCCAGTTCGCCCATGTCACCGACGTCATGCCGACCCTGCTTGATCTGGCCGGCGTCACGCCGCTTGCCCGATCGCCCGGCGAAGACGCTCTGCCAATGCACGGCGCCAGCCTGGCGCAGGTCATTCGCGGCAAAGCCGCCCACTCGGTACGCAGCGAGCAGTATTACGAGTGCTGGTCCAACCGGGCCTACTGGCGCGACGGCTGGGTGGCGGTGTCGCTGCAGCGAAAGGGCGACGAGATCGATTTCGACAACTGGACCCTGCATGAGCAGGCCACCGACTTCTCGGAGTCGGTCGACGTCGCCGCACAGCATCCCGAACGGCTGCGCGAACTGGTCGAGGCCTTCGACAAGGCGGCCTGGTCGAACATGGTCTATCCGCTGGACAACCGCAACGCCATCCAGAAGTTCAACCAGATCCCGCCGCATATGCGCCCGCCCGAGAAAGGCTCGCGCCGATTCCTGCCGGGCGGACAGACCGTCAACCGCGCCCTGATCATCCCGCTGATCGCCGACCGCAACTTTCGCATCACCGCCAACATCGATCACCGTGCCGCCGATGAAGGCGTGCTCTTTGCGATCGGCGAAGTCTTCGGCGGCCTGATGCTGTGCATCGAGGCGGGCGAACTGCGGATGGTCTACAACGGCTTCGGCGAATACACCCGCCTGGCGCCGGTACAGGCCCCGCTGGGCAAGCATGCACTCACTTTTGATTTCGAAGCGCTGGGCAAACGCCGCGGCCGCGGCCGACTGCTGATCGACGGCCAGCCCGCCATTGCATCGGGCGACTGGACCGACTGCAGCCCGACCCTGATGGGCGGCTTTCACGAAGGCCTCGATATCGGCCTGGATCGCCGCGCCCCGGTCGACTGGGCACTTTATCAGCGCCGCGGTATCTTCCGTTACAGCGGCACCATCCGCGATGTCATCATCGACTCAAGCAGCTTTGCGCCCGGTTCGGCCTATGCACAGGGTTGAGCGACCGCTTCCAAGATCCAGAGCACTTTTCTCGTCCCACACACCACCACCCTTCTATCCCACACACTCTCTCTGCTTGATTCCTCCAGGACCTGCACACCATGACCAAACCTGAATCCAGACTGTCGCTGATCACCTCCTCCCATCGCCGCAGCGTGCTGGCTGCGCTTGGCGCGCTTGGCACCGCATTGGCCACTCCCGCAGCCCGCGCCCAGTCTGCCTGGCCGGCTGGCAAACCGATCCGCCTGGTCATTCCAAGCGGCCCCGGCGGCGGCGCCGACATCTTCAGCCGATTCATGGCCGAGTGGCTCAGCAAGGAGCTCGGCACCAATGTCGTGGTCGACAACAAACCCGGCGCCACCGGCATGGTCGCCACCGCAGAAGTCGCCCGCGCCGCGCCCGACGGCTATACCCTGCTGGTGAGCTTCACCGCTGCCACGGTTGCCAACAAGCTGCTGATGCTCAAGCCGGCGGTCGATCCGCTCAACGACATCACACCGATCGCCCGCATCGGCGGCGGCGGCGGCAACATGATCGTGGTCAACCCCGACTTGCCGGTCAAAAACTTCAAGGAGCTGGTCGAGCTGGCCAAGACCCGCAAGGACATGAGTTATGCCTCCTGGGGCATCGGCTCGGGCGGTCATCTTGTCATGGAGGGGCTCGAAAACCAGGCCGGGGTCAAGTTCAATCACGTGCCCTACAAGACGGTCGCCCAGATTCCGCCCGATGTCATCTCGGGCGTGATCCCGATCGCCACCATCGACTCGGCCACGCCGATGCCCTTCATCCGCTCCGGCCGCCTGCGACCCATCGGCACGTTGTCGATGGAGCGACTGCCGCAGATTCCGGATGTCCCGACCCTGAACGAGCAGGGCTACAAGGTTGATGCCGTTCCCTGGTATGGGATGTTCGGGCCCAAGGGTTTGCCCCGCGACATCGTCGAGCGGCTCAATGTCACGGTCAATCGCTGGATGACCTTGCCCGAGACGGTCGAGTTCATGAACCAGAAACAGAACCAGTCGGCACCCAAGCCGCTCTCGATCCAGGAATTCGAGCGGGTCATTCAAGCCGATCTGGTGAGCTGGAAACGGCTGATCGACCTGGCCGGCGTCAAGCCGGAATAAGTACTTAACAGGGTGAAAAGGGGGGCGCAAGCCCCCCCACCATCAGGCTGCCAGACGCTTTTCCAGCAGGGCCTTGGTCTCGGTCAGCTGGTGCGGCAGGCCATTGGCCAGCATGCCGAAGAGTTCGGCATGCAGCTCAAACTCGCGCAGCCACTGGGCCTTGTCGATCGAGGTGATCTTGTCGAAGTCGGTGCGCGAAAACTCCAGCCCACCCCAGCTCAGGTCTTCATAGCGCGGGGTGGTGCCGAAGACATGCTCGATGCCGCCGGCCTTGCCCTCGATGCGCCCGATCATCCACTGCAGCACCCGCATGTTCTCGCTGTAGCCCGGCCAAACAAACTGGCCCTGCTCGTTGGTGCGGAACCAGTTGACGCAGAAGATCGCCGGCAATTTGGCCTTCGAAGCCTCGAGCCGATGACCGAGATCGAGCCAGTGGCGGAAGTAGTCGGCCATGTTGTAGCCGCAAAACGGCAGCATCGCGAATGGGTCACGACGCACGATGCCCTGCGCGCCAGCCTGCGCGGCGGTGGTCTCGGACCCCATGGTCGCTGCCATGTAGACACCTTCGACCCAGTCGCGGGCCTGGGTGACCAGCGGCACGGTGGTCGAGCGACGGCCGCCGAAAATGAAGGCATCGATCGGCACACCCGCGGGATCGTCCCACTGGGCGTCGATCACCGGATTCTGGGAGGCCGCCACGGTAAAGCGCGCATTCGGATGCGCGGCCTTGCGGCCACCCTTGCCGTCGGCCGGCGTCCAGTCCTTGCCCTGCCAGTCGATCAGGTGCGCCGGCGCTTCCTTGGTCATGCCCTCCCACCAGACATCGCCGTCATCGGTCAGCGCGACATTGGTGAAGATGACATTGCTCTTTAACGACGCCATGCAATTGAAGTTGGTCTTCTCGTTGGTGCCCGGGGCGACGCCGAAGTAGCCGGCCTCCGGATTGATCGCATGCAGCCGGCCGTTGGCCTGAGGCTTGATCCAGGCGATGTCGTCGCCGATGGTGGTGACCTTCCAGCCGTCAAAGCCCTTGGGCGGGATCAGCATCGCGAAATTGGTCTTGCCGCAGGCCGACGGGAAAGCCGCGGCCACATGGTATTTCTTGCCCTCCGGCGAGGTCACACCGAGGATCAGCATATGCTCGGCGAGCCAGCCGATACCGCCTGCGGCGACGTCCTGGCGGCCCATGTTGGAGGCGATCCGCAGGGCAAAACACTTTTTGCCTAGCAGCGCGTTGCCGCCATAGCCCGACCCATACGACCAGATCTCGCGGGTCTCGGGGTAATGGACGATGTATTTCGTGGCATTGCAGGGCCAGGGCACATCTTTTTCGCCGGCTGCCAGCGGCTTGCCGACGGTATGCACGCAGGGCACGAATCCGCCGTCCTGACCCAACACATCGAACACCGCGCGGCCCATGCGGGTCATGGTGCGCATGCTGACAACCACATAGGGGCTGTCGGAAATCTCGACGCCGATGTGGGCAATCGGTGAACCGATCGGGCCCATCGAGAAGGGGATGACATACATCGTTCGCCCACGCATGCAGCCTTCGAAGAGCCCGGCCAGGGTCTTGCGCATTTCGGCCGGGTCGGTCCAGTTGTTGGTCGGACCTGCGTCTTCCTTGCGCTGCGAGCAGATAAAGGTGCGGTCCTCAACCCGTGCCACGTCGGTCGGATCGGACCAGGCCAGATAGGAGTTCGGTCGCTTGACCGGATCGAGCTTGCGCAGGGTGCCGGCGGCAACCATGTCGGCGCAGAGCCGCTCATATTCCGCCTGCGAACCGTCAGCCCAAACCACGCGATCGGGGCGGGTGAGCGCAGCGATCGAGGCCACCCAGCTGATCAGGCGCTCATGCCTGACATAGTCGGGGGCCTGCGCAAGCGACGACGGCGCTGCGGCGACGTGAGTGTTCATGAAAACTCCGATGCGATGTGGTCAATCTCTTGTGGCATCGCCCCGCGACCGTCGACGCTGAATCGACCTGATCTGCGGGCCATGCCGCCAGCCGCGCCGGATGCGCCGCTGAAAGTAAGCCTGTCATTACCTGTCGGACCGGCCCGCATCATGCCGCCGGGCACTGGACCGATCCTTCAAGGGGAACCGACGATTTTACACCGCCGACCCCGACTGAGCCAAGCCGGCGCAACAGCCGCAAATTTACCCGGTCCGCAACGGTGCCACAGGCCGCCACGCTCGCGCTTGATGGAAATCACGGCCAGACAATTTGATGCTGGCCGATTTGGTGCTCGCAATCCTTTGCGCTAATGTCGTCGGGTGACTCTGCCCCCGCCCGAACTCCTGCTGGCCGCTGCCGACAATGGCCAATCGCTCCCCCCGCGGCCGGCTGACAGCGCCGAGTCCGCCGGCATCGATCAGGCCTTCGCGATCCAGGCGGCGATCGGCGCGCTGCGCCGCAGCCGCGGCGACCACCCGGTCGGCTACAAGATCGGCTTCACCAACCGGCTGATCTGGCCGCTTTATGGCGTGAAACAGCCGATCTGGGGACCGGTCTGGCAGACCACGCTGCACGACATGGCCGATGCCCGGGCCGACATCAGCCTGTCCCGGCTGGCCGAGCCGCGCCTGGAGCCCGAGATCGTGATCGGTCTGACCGACTCGCCGCCGCCGCAGGCCGATGCCTCAACCCCCGACGCACTCGCCGCGCTGCTCGCTTGCATCGGCTGGGTTGCACCGGGCTTCGAGGTGGTTCACAGCATCTGGCCGAACTGGCGCTTCAATGCGGCGCAGGCGATCGCCGCCCAATCGCTGCACGCCGGGCTGTGGGTCGGCCCGCGTATTGAACGCTCGGCGCTTGGCAGCGACCCGGTGGCCGCCTTGAGCGGGTTGCGCCTGACACTGTCATGTGGGGGCGAACCGATCGCGCAGGGCCGCGGCGCCGATGTGCTCGACGGCCCGATCCAGGCGCTCGGCCATCTGGTGGCAGGTCTTGCCGCTCGTGGTGAGCGAATCGCCGCCGGCAGCGTCATCACCACCGGCACGCTCACCGATGCGCAGCCGCTGTCGGCAGGCCAGCACTGGCGCACCGCCATCGACGGCGTGCCGCTGTCAGGACTCTCACTGAGCGTGAACGCATGATCATCGACGCCGCCGCGATCGAAGCCACCGCCGCCCGGATCGCGCCCTGGGTCCGTGTCACGCCGACAATCGACCTCGAGCTCGCAGGGCGCGCGGTCGAATTCAAACTCGAATGTCTGCAGGTCTCTGGCACCTTCAAGGCACGCGGGGCCTTCGAGCGGCTGTTGCGTGCCCGCGAAACCGCGCAGGCCCAGGGCCTGCCGGCGCCCCAACGGGTGGTCGCCGCCTCGGGTGGCAATCACGGCATCGCGGTGGCGCTGGCCGCCGGGCGTCTGGGCATGGCCGCCGACATCTTCGTGCCGAGCACCTCGCCAGCCGCCAAGCTCGATCGCCTGCGTGCGCTCGGCGCCATCGTGCATGCGCAAGGCAATGAATATTCCGAAGCACTGGCCGCAAGCCAGTCATTTGCCGAGCAGCAGGGCGCGCTGGTCTCGCATGCCTACGACCAGTTCGACACCCTCACCGGCCAGGGCACGCTGGCCCGCGAATGGCTGCGCCAGTCGCCGCATCTCGATGTGGTGCTGGTGGCGGTCGGCGGCGGCGGCCTGATCGGCGGGATCGCCGCCTGGTTCGACGCACAGGCAAGTGCCGGGCACCGGGTGCCGCGGCTGATCGCAGTCGAATCAGAGGGCTGCCCCACACTGAACGCCGCGCTGGCCGCCGGTCGCATTGTCGAGATCCAACCGTCCGGGCTTGCCGCCGACTCGCTTGGCGCGCGGCGGGTGGGCGAACTGATGTTCCCGTTTGCACAGCGCCGGGTCTCGCAAAGCGTGCTGGTGAGCGATGCCGCGATCAGCGACGCGCAGGCGCTGCTTTGGCGGCAGATGCGCGTTGCCACCGAGCCGGGCGGTGCCGCCGCGCTGGCCGCACTTGCCGGCGGCGCCTTCACACCGGCGGCCAACGAGCGGGTCGGCGTTCTGGTCTGCGGGGCCAATGTCGATCTGCGGATGCTTGCCGATGTTCTCGATCGGCCTGCGGGCTGACACCCGGCGCGTGATCGCCAAGGCCCCGCTGACGAGGCGCTGATGACATCCAGCATCGACTACACCGGTTTTTTTGCCACTGATTACGCCGAATCGCGCCAGCGTCTGATCGCCGGCGCCCGCGCACTCGCACCGCGCCACGGTGTGTGCATCGATTCGCGGGCCATCGATGCACGGGGTCCGGCCGACGAGACGCTGGCACTCGATTTCGTGATCTTCGGTGCCCGCCGACCCCGCAACGTGCTTGTTGTCTCGAGCGCAACCCATGGCGTGGAGGGCTTTTGCGGCAGCGCGGTCCAGCACTATCTGATCGAAGCGGTGCTGCCCACCCTGACGCTCGGGCCGCAGACCGCGGTCGTGCTGCAGCATGCCAACAATCCCTATGGCTTTGCCTGGCAACGGCGCGTCAACGAATCAAATGTCGACTTCAACCGCAATTTCTGCGACACCTTTGATCCCGATTTGTGCGATCCCGATTACGTTCTCCTGCACGACGATCTGAATCCGACCAGCCTCGCGCCCGAGGCCGAGGCCGCCAGCCAGGCGCGCATCGCGGCCTATATTGCGGCGCATGGCGAGCGGCGCTTTCAGCAGGCGGCGATCGGCGGCCAGTACCGATTCCCGCGGGGCATGCAGTTCGGTGGTGCCCGCATCGAGCAGGGGGCAGCCCATCTGCTCGCGCTGGTCGCCGAACATCTGGGCGCTGCCAGCACCGTTCTGTGGCTCGACTTCCATACCGGGCTGGGTGCATTCGGCGACTGCGAACTGGTCACCGGCGCCATGATCGACAGCGATTGCTACCGGTTTTCGAATCAGGTCTGGCAAGGCCGCGTGAAGTCCGCCAATTCGGGCGAATCGGTCTCCACGCCGCTCAACGGCCTGCTTGACCGCGGTATCGAACGCAGCTTGCCGTCAGGCTGCCGCCTGGCCTTTGCCTATCCCGAGTACGGCACCTACGAACCGACGCGAGTGATGCGGGCAACCCGCAACGACAACTGGTTGCACCATCACGGCGACCTTCACGACCCGACCGGCCGCGCAATCAAGGCCGAGATGCTAGAAAGCTTCAATCCCGCCAGCCAGACCTGGCGCCAGCAGGTGGTCCAGACCGGCGCCCGGCTGGTCGATCAGGCGCTCGAGCATCTGCCGGGCGCCACCCGGCAGTCTGCCTGAGCCGTTTTGAATGCCGTCCGGGTGTTGGATGAATTGCACGCCTGTCCGGTTCAGGCTGCCGCCGATCAAAAATTGTTCGTGCGTGGCCGACGACGAACGCATACGATGAGGCTATATACCGACAGTCGCAGCGTCGCCCGGACGCCGACCAGCCGGTCAATACATCAAGATGGCTGAACTCTCCCCGTCTCAACGCACTGCCTCAACCGCCCGCTTCCTGCTGGGCACCGGCTCGCTGGTGGCCCTGGAAGCCATGTGGCAGGGCTCGGTAGCCCGCACCCTGATTGCCAGCGCCGTGCTGGCCATGGGCGGAACGCTGCTGTTTTTCGCCAAACGCGCCGACTGAGCCCTTCGCCGCAGCGCGGATCGATCGCGCCGCCCGCCCTAGCGCCCATCGAGCCCGCCCGCGCCTCTCCCACCGACCGGCATCGCACACCGCATGGACTTCGAGGCGATCCGGGTCGACCGCTTCCCGGTCGACTCCGAACTGACCGACACCGGTAACGTCGGACCCGACCTCTCAGCCGCCACCCATGCTTACCTGGCCACGCCGCGCGCGCTGGTCTGGCGCAAGCCCTCGCCCGACTGGTCGCTCTTCGTCCTGCTGCTGCCGCTGGCTTCGCGTCTGTCGCTCATGGCCAATCCGATCTTCGGGCAGCTCACCCGCGACTGGGGCCACTCGATCCGCTTCATCGGTGTCGATCGGCATCAATGCATTTACGACTTTCGCAGCCTGCTGACCGATGTCACCCTGCGTCGGCTGGTCGCCTCGCTCGCCCGCTGGCTGCACGACGACGAGACCCACGACGGACTGCCGATGCGCGCCGCCGAGACCGCCACCCTCGATGTGCTGTTTGCCGCGCTCGGCGAGAACATGCTCACCATCCTGGAGGCTCGGCGCGACGACTGGGGCGCGCATCTGGCGCGCGAGCACCGCCTCGAACCGCAGGTGCCCGGCAGCCTCTTCGATCGGCCGTCGCGCTATCCCGACTTCATGGCGCAGTTGCATCAGGCGCTGCGCCGCGAACTGATCGACGTCACCTTCTACGGCAAGGTGCTGCGCTCGATCGACCTGCGCGAGGGCGCTGCCGAGCAGCGAATCGCGGCATTGCTCGAAGGCAGCCTCGAGCCGGTGACGCTGGTCAAGCTCGGTCGCAGCCGGGCCGGCCAGCACCTGGGCTGCTACAACTGGCTGCTGACCGGCCAGGGGCATGCCACCCAGCGCGCCTATGTGCTGGGCAAGCTGCCGGCCTTTGCCCAGTTCTTTGCCGAGACGCTGATCAATGCACAGGCGCGACCCCGCTCCGGTCTGGTCGCCGCGGCCGAACACGAGCGGCGCGCGGCGCTGCTGCGCCCGGACGATGCCCGCGAAGCCCTGCGCCAGGCCATCGACTCGGGCCAGGACCGCTGGGTGATCGAGGCGCTGTCGGCCCACTTCGGTGTCGAACACAATGTGCTGCGGGCGCTTTGGCGCCACTGCCCGACCGCACTCGGCGCGCCGCCCCTCTGGCACCTGAAGGAAATCCTGTTGCGACTCAACGAAATACCCGAGCGGGCCTGGCCGCGAGACGACAGGCAGTGGCTCGATCTGGCCAGCCGCGCGGTGCCGACCCTGGCGGAATAGACCGGCCGGGTTGGCTGGCCGGGCTGGCTGGCCTGATGAGCCGGCCAAATGGACGACCCTGGCGGTGGCAGGCCAGCGCGCTCAGCGCGCTCAGCGCGGCCCGAGATTCATCCAGATGACCGAACCGACCACCAGAAACGCACCAAACACCTGGATCGGTGCGATGGTCTGACCCAGCACCGCCCAGGCGATCACCATCGATGCGACCGGCTCGATATTGAGCACCGGCGCGGTATTGACCGCGCCCATCCGTGGCACCAGCACATACATCGCGGTAAACGCCGAACCGTAGAGCAGCGACAGGAGCGCCAGACCGGTCCAGCCGGCGGCATCGACAGGCCAGGCAAACCCGTCGGTCACGATGCCAGCCGCACTGACCACCAGAGCCACCACACCCATGGTCCAGACCGTCCTGACCCGCCCGTCAATGGCATTGAGCCAGCGGGTCGTCAGCAGCAGCACGGTCGCAAACGACACCGAGGCAGCCAGCCCGAACCCGACCCCCGCCGCAAAGCGCAAGGGGTCGGCAAGCGATTGGCCGGCCGATGCCAGCACGCCGGGAATGTCGAGGGCGAGCACCAGCCCGACCAGGATCACCGGCATCGCACGACCGGTGCGCCGCGCCGGGCGCTCGCCGGTGGTGGCCCATGACAGCAGCGCCAGTACGATCGGAAAGGTATTGAAGGTCAGCAGCGCGAGCGCCACCGGAATTCGCGAGACCGCCGAATAGAGGCTGAAACTCTGAAGCGACAGGATCAGGCCGACGATCAGCGCGTCGCGACGCGATGCCGACGGCAGCGCCGCCGACACACCCGCCAGACGCAGCAGCAGCATCACGCCGACCACGGTCACCACCGAACGCACCGAGACCGCGGTGATGACACTCACGCCATGATCGAAGGCCAGCCGAGCCGCAACATGGTTCGAGGCAAAGACCACCGCCAGACAGGCGACCACGGCAATCGCCAGGGCGTGCGGCATCGGGCGGCTCATCGCGATCGGACGACCTGCGCCGGGCTACTCATTCCAGCCTCGCAGATGACCCAGC
>Ga0164293_10004735_pt1 | contig 11625 bp, 9 predicted proteins | sample GEODES118metaG_FD_111487 | JGI IMG/M metagenome (GOLD analysis project Ga0164293, IMG submission 111487) | Eutrophic lake water microbial communities from Lake Mendota, Wisconsin, USA - GEODES118 metaG | ecosystem: Environmental > Aquatic > Freshwater > Lake | place: USA: Lake Mendota, Wisconsin...
ATACGGCCACTACGACTAATGAAACCGCTGCTAACCACTCATAGGCTGAGATTGCTAAACCTAATCTAAAACCATTCCCACTCATACCAATAAATTGTTCTGCAGATATATTAGAGGCAATTAGCGAAGCGCCAATGGCCCACCAGGTTAATTGACCTTCTGCTAAAAAAAAATCAGTTGAATTGGAAGTGGCCGATTGCTTGCGTTTATAGATCCAAAAGCCATAGCTGGCAATTATTAAAAAGTAGAGAATAAAAACAATGTAATCATAGCCTTGCAATACTTGAGTCATAGCAATTGGTTTTGGTCTTAAAATTAGGTCATTAACTTAAAAAGGCACCCTTTAAGAGTGCCTTTTTTTTCAGTACCAAAGCGCTCCATTCCATTGCAGGGCAAGTTTCATGCTGTGTATTGATAGAAATCATAAATAGCTTAATTATCCTTAATTTTATAGCACAAGCATATACACTATGAACCCAGCCTTTAGTAAATTCAGTCGTTTAATTACCAACCCTATTTCCTTTCGATTTTTTTTATTTCAAAAATTGCCAGCTGCTTTTTTTGCGGGTTTGAGAATACACTATTATGATGACCAAAAATGTGTTGTGCGTATTCGCTACTCTTGGTTTACTCAAAACCCTTTTAAATCTATTTATTTCGCGGTAGAAGCGATGGCCGCAGAATTGTGTTCGGGTATGTTGGCATTTGGACAGGTATATCAACGTAATCCAAAGATTAGTATGCTAGTGGTAAAGATGGAAGTGAATTTTATTAAAAAAGCAACTGGTACCGTGCTATTTACTTGTGAAGATGGTGCAGCAATTCAAGCTGCTATTAATGATTCTATCGCAACTGGAGAAGGTAAAACGATTGTATCTATGTCTAAAGCAAAAAACTCCGCTAACGAAGTTGTTGCGGAGTTTTTGATCACTTGGAGTTTTAAAGCTAAAAGATCTTAGAGCCATTGGGTTGATAGGCATATCTAAATGTGTAATAACGTTGCTTGTATAATTTATCACTCACCGATGCAGTAGCTGGTAAGGTAACACCACCTTTATAATAGTTTAGGATTTCAATTTTTGCAAACTTTCCAGTTGCAGTTCTTATTACTAATACACGGCCTGCAATTGGACTTACAAGTGTGGTTAATCCATCATAAGTATACCAAGCTTTTCCACTTCCCCATGGAATGGCATATGATGCTGCAGTTGCATTGTCAGTAGCAAAACTTGAATCAGCAGGAATTGTTTTTAAGGCATCGTATAATCCAACATAAACAAAAGCACCGCCCATGCCCGGTCCACTAGTACCTCCATTGATTAAAATTTTAGTCGATGAAAAAGCAATATCCCACTTGGTAGATGCGGCGTCTGTTGCTGCAATCACTTTATTATCCACTAAACTATAATAAGTAGTAGTGCCAGCACTTTGTGGTCTACCATCTGGACCTAAACCAGTTACAGTATCTGCAGCAAGGTCTGCAACTGTAAAAGCGCCCACAGGAACAACAATTGTCTCTTCGTCTTTAGTACAAGCAAATAAAGCAATACTCAATACTAATCCCATTGCAATTTTTGTTAAATTTTTTCTCATGTGTTGTTGATTTTTATGTATTATTTTTTATTTGTTATTTTTTGTAATTGATATTTAATACTAGCGTAAAAGGTTCTTCCAGGTAAATTAGGCAGGTTAGTAGCATCGATATAATTAGAAATATTATCTATCCCTCCTTGAAGGCTTACCCCATTCTCGAATGTTTTACCAGCAGCACTGTTAATGGCAAGATAGCCGCTAGCAAATACATCACCATTGTCAAATACCTCATTGCCGTTATTATTATTTACAGCCCATCTGCTTCTATAAATGGCTCTTAGATTTAAGTAATAACCTTTGGGGGAATTATAATTTAATTTTACTTGTAGTTTATGCTTGCTCGTATTAGGCAATCCTACATATTCGTTCAACTTCATCAACCTACTGTAGCCTTGGCTATTTTTTGTATATACTGTACCAGATTTAATAGCTGCAATCTGATCTTTATCACCAGTGCTTAAAAACTGATACCCTCCATTAACCGACCAATTTGTATTGAATCTATGTTGTCCTTCTAGCTCAAACCCAGTTGTAAACGCACGCCCTATATTTAAATAACTATAAATTTGTGCTCCAGAAATATAAGTACCCACTTGTTGAGATTCAATTAAATTTTTAATGTCATTTCTAAATAACTGTAGGGACAATGCTGAACTTGGGTTGATCTTCCAATCCCAGGTAAAGTGCATACCATTAGAATATTCGGGTTTAAGTGTTTTCAACAAATAATAATTGGGGAATAAATTTCCAATTTGTCCAAGTGCATCTAACCTAGCAATTACTTGTTGTGCTTGTGCTGAACCAAATACACTATAACTTCCTGCAGCTGCATTGGTAAAGTCTAAAAACAATTGTCTAAAATCGGGTGCTTTAAATCCCTGACCAATACTGAATCTAAATTGATGCTGAGGGTGGATCTTATATAACATAGACATCTTTGGACTAAAAGCAGAGGCAAACTGACTATTTTGATCAAAGCGCAGACCTCCTATCAAAGTAAATTTTTCAGATGCCTTCCATTCCCATTGGGTAAATGCATATTGAATATCGTTTTGCTTTCTTAGTTTTTCACTATCATAGCGGCTACTTTTTACACCTTCCCATACAGCACCCGCTCCAAAAATGGCTTGCAGTTTTTTACTAAGGTCCCAGTCCGTCTGATTTTCAATTCTTTTAAAGTTGTGATTTAATACATCTCTATAAGGCAGGCCATTAATAGTTAATAAATTTTGAACCGCGTCATAAGTGGTTGTATACGTTCTTAAACTGGTTTTTAAGGTTTTAGAAAAACGATGATTTACACTGGCTGATGCATTTAGATCTTTAATATTTTCTTTACCAATGGAATAAATTGTGACCCCATTGTTTGAAACAGCAATTTCATTTTGTATTTGCTCATTGGTATAACGCGTGTTCAAAACAAAATTGGTTTTTCTAGATAAGTCCCATTTAATTTGTTGTGTTGTTGAATATCTCTCAATAGGTGTTGTAACGCGACTATTACTATTAGGACGTATGCTGTACCCGTCTGTATTATAACTATTTACAAATCCTTGGTATTGAAAATTTTTAGTATTCAACTTTGTTTCAAGATTCGCGTCTACTGTATTGTAAGTGCCGTACCTAAGTCCGATTGTCAGCGGTGCTCCCATAGTTGCATCTGTAATAATATTAATCACACCCGCCATGGCTTCACTTCCATAAAGACTAGAGGAAGGACCTTTTACAATTTCAATTTTTTTAATATTGCCTAAGGCAATTCTATTTAAATCCAATACCCCAGCAGTTCTGCCCACAAGTGGTTCTCCATTGATTAAAATGATGGTATAGTCTGGGTTTAATCCTTGTAATTGTATACCTGCGCCAAAACCACTTGTTAAGTTCAACCCGGTTTGTTCTTTTAAGATATCCGTCAAACGCAATGACCCATTTTGTTGAATGGTTTTTGCATTGATGATGGTTACGGGTACTGTAATATTGCTTAATTTTCTTTCCGTTCTGGTGGCCGTGACTACCACACTATCGCCATCAGCGAACAAGGTGTCTTTCACGAAGGGTTGCTGGCCCCATATGCATTGAGGAATTATAAAAAATAATAATATAAGTGACTTCTTAGACATGAAGCCGCAAAGTTCCTATAAGAAAATAGGAAAATCTTGTTTTAACTTATGTATTGCCACGATAAGGGTAATAATTTTACAATTATATGACAAATTAATTTTTATCTAAAATTCGCTCTATCGAATTCAGTTCGCTTGCAGGAATAAAGTATTCATAAAATCTTTTATCATCTTCCTTACGCACACTACTTATAAGCAAAATCTCAGATTGTGTAATAAATTGGTATTTTTCGTTAATAGCGTTAATCATATCACTTCTCACTTTTTTCTGTAAACCCAGATTTTTATCCTTAATGCCGAGCACATGATTAATATCAGCTATTTCAACATTCATCCCCTTTTTAGAGTTTTTCATTAATAAAGAAATAAGCGCTACCTCTGTGCCTACAAAGGCCTGATTGGTGGATTTTGATTTCAATATTTTAAGTTGCGACTGCTCTAATTTTTTGTTTACACTTCTATTGAATAACCATATTGAAAAAACAAAGGCTGTTAATATAAAAATAATAAAAGCAATGATATAAAAATAGTTGTCGTCTAAGCCCCATATAGGAAAGCTTAAGGTCTCGAAATAAAAATTTAAAGATAAGTTTTTGATAGAAAAGGAATGTAATTCTGGACTATAACTGAAAATGGCGCCTTTGTAAAAAAAGATATCATGGCTATTCGCTCTTCTTAAAAAAAACTGATTCAATTCTGAATTTTTAGACTTATATATTTTATTAGCTATGAAATTAAAATAATAAGCCACGTCTTGATTTATATAAATGTAACCACTGTCTACCGTAAAAAGATTATTATTAATATTATCGATGATAAGTTTTCTGGTATTGGTATTGAGGGATCCTAGTTTGATCCACTTTTTAGAAGCTAAGTCTAAATAATAGCTATCATAATTTTTTTTACCGCTAATATTTTCAGGCCCTGTTATACCCGCATTAACTATTGCTTGAAAGGGAACATACACTCTACCTTCTTTACTGGAATACCAATTATAGCCATTAGATATAATTTCATTATCTGTTGGGGCTATATCCCATTCTTTATCCAAAAAATTAAATGCTCTTAAATGTCCGTTTAATTTCCAAAAACCATAGCCGCCATAACTATATATTTGTTTATTCCAGACAAAATTGTTTGAAGCAATATTGTAGTTAATATTAATAGTGGCATCAATTCTATGAAAAGTATAGGTAGAATCTTGCTTGTTCTTCAATTGGTAAACAACCCCAGTCTGTGATATTAAAATGTATAAATCCTCATTTGTCTTAATTAGCTGCTGCCAATTCATTTTGAAGATGGTTTCCCCCATTGGTATTATTTCATTCTGCTTGGATAAGAAAATTTTAGTTTCTAGTCCGGGAAGACCCATTATTTTATCCAAAAATGAATTTTTGGTAATTGTAAACTGATCTGGAAGCTCTAATAAAGCGGCATTTGCGCTTAGATTAAACACTAAAGTGAAAACAATGGAGAAAATTATCGATTTTACGTATTTCATTGATAATCAATTATAAATTAGGTAAATAACTTATTTATTTTAACAGTTTAATGCACTAAATATAGGAAATAACCTATTACGAAACTTAATAGGTAACTCAATTGGATGTATAATACATGCATTTTCTGTTCTTTTGAAAAGCTTTTGGGGGAAAGCTATGGATTTTATAAGGGAGCCGTGAAAACGGCCCCCTTTTTTTATGGTCGGCTTAAAGCCTCAGTATCATGGATTTGGTAACAATTTGGTAATATTGAGCGAACCCCCTTTTCGGCTCAAAATGGGACTTTTGTGATGCATTATTCAAACCTATAAAAAGCTTAATTATGGACTTTAATTCAATCATGAAAATCTTCTTACCTAAGGATAGAGTTTTCTTTCAATTATTCGAAGAAGTTGCTGAACATGTTTATGAAATGGGCATCAAATTAAAAGAAATGGTAAACGAGCCAGATGCCGATGTCAGAGCTAATATTTTGGCACAGATTGAAAATTTAGAACATACCAATGACGACTTAACACATACTATTTTTACTGAATTAGGTAGAAATTTTATTACGCCTTTCGATAGAGAAGATATTCACTATTTAGCTACTTCCTTAGATGACATTGCAGACTATATATATGCATCTGCGAAGAAGATTAATTTTTATAAAGTAAACCCTAACGATACGGGTATACATAAATTAGCTGAATTAATCTTACAAGGAACACAGGAAACAAAGAAAGCTGTTTTAGGACTTCGCAATATGAAGAATATTAAGGAAATGACAGAAGCCATGATTAAAGTAAACAGTATTGAAAATCAGGCAGACGATGTTTTTGATATGAGTATTGAAAAGTTATTTGAACAAGAAAACGATTTTAAAGAAGTTATTAAGAAAAGAGAAATATACCAAGTACTTGAAATTGCAACTGATAAAATTGAAGATGTATCTAATGTAATCGAATCTATTATTATCAAGTACGCTTAATTTATTCAAGATGACATTATTAATTATCATTATAGCCCTTGCGCTAATATTTGACTATATCAATGGATTCCATGATGCAGCCAATTCTATTGCCACTGTGGTCTCCACCAAGGTATTAACGCCCTTTCAAGCAGTATTATGGGCAGCCTTATTTAACTCAGTGGCTTATTGGATTTTTAAGGACCATGCTGTAGCCAACTCTATTAGCAAAACGGTCTACAAAGACTTTATTACTTTACCTGTAATTTTTTCAGGCTTATTAGCAGCTATATTCTGGAACTTACTTACCTGGTGGTATGGAATTCCCTCTTCTTCTTCACATACTTTAATAGGAGGCTTTGCAGGCGCCGCTATTGCACATGCCTTAATGCTTAAAGGCATCCATTTCTCATGGGCTAAAATTGTAGATAGTGATACCATTTTAAAAACCGTTTTATTTATTTTTTTAGCACCTATTATTGGAATTGTGATATCTATATTTATTACAGTGGTGACTATTATGCGTAATATTTGGTGGCGACTAGCTATCATAGCCATTGCTACTTTTGGCACTGTATTAATGTTTGATAAATTCGAAGACAGTAAAATAAAAGAAAACGTACAAAAGTTTTATAGCATTGATAAATACCAAAAAGAAATTGCTACTATTAAAGGAGACCTTGAAGCTAAACAAGGTGATGTGAGTTTGTTAGCGGCCCTTCAATTAAATGAAGACAAACTAGAAAAAGCAAATACTTCTTACCATCTTTTAATTCCTTATTTATCAGATTTTGATAAATCTTCTGCTCATCAAATTGCTGCTATTGCCAAAGATAGTGGCTGGTTGAAAACAACAGCGGTTAGTAAATTAAAAGATGCGGTAAGAAACGCCAATGATTTTTTAGTCTTAGAAGCAAAAGCACCAGAAAATGAAGACGCTAGAGCAGAGTACGCCATTGCAAAAGTGAAAACAGAAGCGTATAAAGAGCCTTTAAAATTATACTTAGAAGGTGCCATCTCATTAGATTCAGCATTAGTTATTGTGAATAGCATTTATCCAATTGCAGATAAAAACTTGGATAAAGTGAAAGTAAAAATTACCAAATTCGATATTGAAAAAACATTTGCAGGTGAAATTGATAAAGCAGATAATTCAATTATTGTATATGGTATTATAGGAGCTGCTATTTTATTTATGATAGTTTATGTATATGTAGAGAAAATAAAAACACCTACTGCACATACAGTAGCTTATATGTTTAAAAAATTACAGTTGTTTAGTTCTGCTGCCTTCAGTATTGGACATGGTGGTAATGAAGCACAAATCGTAAAGGGTATTATTGGTGCATCTTTAATTGCTAACGGAAGCATGCAAGACTTTAGTCAATTGCCTAGTTGGGTACCTATAGCTTGTTATTTAGCCATTGGTTTAGGCACCATGAGTGGCGGTTGGAAAATTGTAAAAACAATGGGTTCTAAGATTACTAAGGTAACGCCATTAGAAGGGGTGGCTGCAGAAACTGCTGGCGCCTTTACATTATTTTTTACAGGTCAAATGGGTATACCCGTTTCTACGACTCACACTATTACAGGATCCATTATTGGAGTAGGCGCCACTAAACGTTTAAGCGCTGTAAGATGGGGCGTAACGACTAACCTTTTATGGGCATGGGTTTTAACCATTCCAGTGAGTGGCATACTTGCAGCAATTACTTTTTACATCGTACATTATTTTCTAAATAAATAGACCAAGTAAAAAATAATTATAAAAAAATATGACTACAAAAAAGCCCCGATACATCGGGGCTTTTTTTATTACCAAATTTCTAATTATTAGAATAATTGATGGCTATTTTTTTATACTATGCAGAAATTATTTCGATTGTATTGTATGAATTTTAGTTTGTCTTCCATCTATATATTCAAAACTATTTCCATTAAAATAGCCGTTCTGTTCTAAAGCAACTTTCACTGGCTTATCCCAGCCTTTTAATATATGCGTAGCATTTAATTCAATAGAATAGCAGGTATTGGGCTTCATAGTATAATCACCAGAACCAGGAACACCATTTTGGAAATCCCACATGCCAATGGTAGTACCCGCTGCATGACCATGAAATCCAATTGGATGCGTGTATATACTTGGGTTAATGCCTGCAGCCTTGGCATTGGTTAATGCTTGCTTTAAAATGGTATTACCCGATTTGCCTATTGCAAATTCATTGGTTAAAAAATCTTGTAGCTGATTGGTTTTAGTAAAAGCAGCTTGTAGGTCAGCAGGTACTTCTTTTTCTGTAGGAAGTAAAACATAGGCATGTTCTTGCACATCAGAATTCAATCTTAAATAAGTAATTCCAAAATCTACATGAAGGAAATCGCCTGGTCTAATCACATCATCTTTTTCATTACTAACTCTTCTTTGAATTTCAATAGAGGGTTGAAACCAAGTAATAAGGCCTTTATCGCTTAATTCTTGTCTAAACCACCAAACCAAGTCTTGCGTAGTAGTTACATTAGGTTTAACCACTTTATTGCTAAAGCCTTTCTTAATAATAGCATGTGTAATTTCTAATAAACTTGGGTAGATTTGCATTTCTTTTACAGTTCGAGTTTCTAACCAGCTTACTGCTAAGGGTTCTGCTGAAACAACTTTTGTTCTCTCAGTTTCATTTAAGCTTTGCATGAATTCTACATATTCTGTATGATCTAAACCATCGGCATGTCCATAATCGACAGAAGTATTAATTGCAATTTTATTAGGATTAAGCTTTCTTAATAAAGAAGTCAAAGCGTCCCATTGATTGGGAATAGCATCTACATCCCAAGCGGCCGCAATTTCAGTACCAACAGCATATCTTGCTACTGCATACTTTTCAACAGTATTTTTTTCTTTGTTTCTATAAAACACGAGCATAGTTCTACGACGCGCCGCAATCCATTCTGCAGGAATCATGGTTCTTAGTATAGGATCTTCATTGTACTCTCTTGTAATGACTACCCAGCAATCCATCTGAGCCCGATCCATTAAACTAGGTAATAGATTGTTGTATCTGTCTGCCAATAGATCATTGACAATACTTGCTTGTGCTCGCATAGTTTTCACTTGTGCAGTGGCATCTATATAGCTAGCGCCTACCAATAAGTGTAATGTGAGAATGAGTAAAATTCTACGCATCGGATAAATTTGAATGATGATAAAATAGGTTCAACGAAAAACCGAATAACTAAATTAACTACTAAATTTGCAAATATGGTTTTTTTAAGAAAATTTATATTGGGAATCTCTGTTTTGGTATACTACACTGTAGCTGGTCAGGATACAAGTTATACCCAACTCAGTACCATTGTGGTGTCTGCCAATAAATTAAAAGAAAAAAGAATTGAATCCCCGGTAGCCATATCCATACTATCTCCCAAAATAGTGGATGAAACTAAAGCACAAAGAATTGACTTTTTATTAAATAAAGTAAGTGGTGTATATATGCCCACCATTGGTAATGAACAACATATGATGTCCATTAGACAACCCATTTCCTTAAAGGGTCTTTATTTATACTTAGAAGATGGCATGCCCATTAGAACCAGCGGTTTATTTAGCAGTAATGCTCTCATTGAAGTGAATAGCAGCAATATTCATAGCATTGAAATTATTAAAGGGCCCGCCTCGGCCTTATATGGTGCAGAAGCCATCGGAGGCGTGGTGAATATATTAACTACCCCCGTTCCTAGTAAAGCCGAAGCTTTTATAAGTACGCAAATAACGAATACAGGATTTAAAAAATTGGATTTGAGTTGGGGTGCTCCCACTAAAACAGGTGGCTGGATGATTAGTGCTGCTTGGACGGATCAAAAAAATGGTATTACCGAGTACAGCGATTTTAATAAAAAAGCCCTGAGTGTTAAAAGAAATTTTCGAGTAAATAATAAATTAAAAGGATACCAAAACCTTCAATATATTAATTACTATACTCAAATGACGGGCTCCTTAGATAGTATTAAATTTTTTCAGAAAAATTTTGGCACACAACAAAGTTTCACTTTTAGAAAAATTGATGCGCTTCGTTTTAGACAAAACCTGGAGTATAACTGGAATACACAGTCTAATACAACCCTTAATTTCATGTATCGTAATAATACCATGGACCAGAACCCCGCTTATTCTATTGCATCTACAAGCAACCCAACCAAATTTAAAGGTCAAGTGAATAGCAATCATTTTGATGCCTATGTACTAGACCTTCAACATGTATGGAGTATTCCAATGCTCAATAGCAAAATAATGTTAGGTGGTTATTGGGATATTACCCATCAAAATTTAATTGCCAACTATATAGATATTTTTAAAGACACTAGCATTGGTAAATACACAAAATATACTTACCCCATTAGGGATTCACTTATAACAAATTATAATACAATCATTAATAATAAAGCTATTTACTTTAATTATATCGCCCATTTGAATAAAGCTATTCGTTTGAATATGACCATGCGTTATGATAATTTTGAATACCAATTCAACAACTTACTTCCTCTTGGAACACCTTCTGCAAAAAATAATTTTACACAACTCACCCCTAAATTAGGACTTACTTATAATCTCCGCAATTGGGGCAGCTATATCAATTATAGCAAGGGCTTTGTACCTCCTCAAATTACTGAGATATACAATGCCATTAGAGTGCCCTATTTATTACCACAGGATTTTTCCAATATGGAAATAGGGTCATGGTTTCAGTATAAAAAAATAAGTGCAGAAGTATCAATCTATTCTTTGCAAGGCAAAAACGAAATTATTTCAGTGAGGCAAACGGATGGCGTTAACTTAAATCAAAACTCAGGTGCTACAAGCCATATGGGTATTGAATATCAGCTACGTTATCAATTAGCATCTACTATGGAAATAAGTTTGAATGGGTCTAATACTCGGCATAAATATTTAAATACCATCATTAAAGGCGTGGATGTAAGTGGTAAAGAAATGAACGCAGCCCCGCATCTATTTAATAATCTATCTTTTTCTTGGAAGCCAATTAAAATTTTACGCGGTGCACTAGAATGGATGCATCAATCTAGTTATTATATGGATGAAACCAATACCACAAAGTATCCTGGCTTTGATTTATTGAATGCCAGGTTCGGTCTTCAATTAAAGAAATCTGAAATATGGTTAAATGTTTTAAACCTTACCAATACCTACTATTCTACCATGGCTACCAAAAACTTTAGTGTAAAAGGAAGTAGCGCTTACTCTTATTATTTAGGAGAACCAAGAGCCATCACCATTGGTTGGAGATGGTATATAATAAAATAAGAAGCTTTTGGGCTTCTTATTTTATTCATACAATGTATAGAGATAGTATAAAATTTATTGATTAACTCTAATTCTCATACCTCCCATTCCACCGCCTCTTTGCATGTCTTCCATAATTTTTTTCATACTCTCTGCAAATTGTGCACG
>Ga0164293_10004736_pt1 | contig 11625 bp, 10 predicted proteins | sample GEODES118metaG_FD_111487 | JGI IMG/M metagenome (GOLD analysis project Ga0164293, IMG submission 111487) | Eutrophic lake water microbial communities from Lake Mendota, Wisconsin, USA - GEODES118 metaG | ecosystem: Environmental > Aquatic > Freshwater > Lake | place: USA: Lake Mendota...
AAATTCGTGAAATCCGATTCGGCCGACGAAACCCTCGATCAAGAAACCCTTGTTTTCAAGGGTGGCTAACGGGACTCGAACCCGCGACCCTCGGTACCACAAACCGATGCTCTAACCAACTGAGCTATAGCCACCATGGGCCCGAGATTGTAGCAAACGGACAGGCGGTTTCAGGCCCCCTGGCACAACCCGGCTGAAAGTCCCGGCGTTCCCGCAGCCGCGGCTCAGCCGCGTCACTCCCGGCGGCGGGAGTCGATCACGATCGTCACGGGGCCGTCGTTGACCAGCGCCACCTTCATGTCGGCCGCGAAGACGCCCCGCTCCGGCTGCCGACCCGCCTGCGACTCCACAGCCGCCAGAAACCGTTCGTAGAGCGGCACCGCCGCCTCCGGCCGCGCTGCCTCGATGAAACTCGGCCGGTTGCCCTTCGCCGTCGAAGCGATCAGCGTGAACTGGCTGATCACGAGCAGGCCGCCGGCCGCCTCGGCCACGCTGCGGTTCATCTTGCCGGCCTCATCGGGAAAGATCCGCATCTGCGTCACCTTGCCCGCGAGCCAATCGGCGTCGGCCGGTGTGTCGCCCACCTCCACGCCGACGAGCACGAGCAGCCCCGTCCCGATCCGGCCGACCACGTCGCCGCCGATCGTCACGCTCGCCTCGCTCACCCGCTGGATCACCGCTCGCATGGCAAAAGTGTAGCCGCGCGGTCCGACCCAAAGGTGACTCCGGCGAGGCCGCTTACGCCGAGGCTTCGCCCACTCGCGTGGCAATCCTGTCGATCAAGTCGGGGTGAAACCGGATCCCAGCCCGTACCATGCGTGCAGCAGCGTCCCGAAACGAGGGAAGAAAACCTGCTGCCTTGGCTTTCGCCAACACTCCGAGGCTGCCGACGATCGTGAGACCCAACCGTTCTGCAACCTGCCGCCCGAGCCGCTCATCGATGATCACAAGGTCGGCCTCGGCTACCCGAGCAGCTTCGATCGTATCTCGCTCACCGCGATCGAGTTCCAAAAGTGATGGGTGCGCATCCTTGACCTGAGGCGGTTCGACGATTGTGAGCCACTCATACGACCTCAGGTTCGGCACGACGATCGAGCCACCAGCATCACACTCGTCAATCACCGACGAGGTCACCTTCACTTCACCAAACACTTTCTGCAGCAGTTCAACGCTGTCGATGCTCGCCAACGCGATCAGCGGACCAGTGTTCGTGAAGACGGTCACAGGAGCGATGTCTCCCGAGCAAGGTCTTCGGGGGTGTCGGACAAGAGCGTGGCACCCGCCTCCATCGCGCGGAGCAGGAACTGCACACGTGGAATTCCCAGCCAGCGTGCTGCCATTCCTGAAGACAACCGCCCGTCACGAAACAGCGCAATGGCGGTTTGAACTTTCATCAGGTCGCCAAACTCGGACGGCTCCAGGTGGAGGCCGGCAAGAATCTCGGGCAGACACTCGACTTCGACGGTTGTTTTCATGCACTGATTATAGTCCGGCTCCCTGAGGCAAACTCGCCTGTGCCCGGCGGTGGCGGTTTCCTACCATTCGCGGCGATCGGCGAGCCAGGGCGGCAACCCCATGGCTCAGGCATTGGGCTTCCTGGTCCGCGCCCGTCATGCGAGCGACTCATGAGCAAGCAGGCACCAACCGTCTCCACCTCGCCGCTCCCCGCCGGCCGCGGCTGTGTGAACGACGTCGCAATCCTCGCGCTTGATATCCCCCTCTTTCCCGTCGATCGACTGATGCGGCTCGACACGGTCGCCGCCGCCCGAAACACCGCTGCCATCCGCATCGGCTGGGCGGCGATCTTCCTCAAGGCCTACGCCCTCGTGGCCCGCGAGACGCCGCCCCTTCGTAGCTGGCTCGCGGGCCGGTTCCGCCAGCGGCTGGCCACGAGCTCCGAGAGCGTGGCCTCTCTGGCAATCAACCGCGGCGACGGCGACGACGATCGGCTGTTCTTCGCGAGGCTCGCCCGGCCCGAAGCCACACCGCTGCCGCTGCTCCAGAAATCGATCGATTGGTTCGTCACGCAGCCCATCGAGGAGGCCTTCAAGCGACAGCTCGAACTCGAGGGAGTGCCGGGCTGGCTCCGCCGCACGATTCTCCGCTGGAACATGCGCTCGACGTCGCCCAAGCGGGTCACGCGAATCGGGACATTCAGTCTCTCGACCCTCGCCGGCTTCTCTGCCACCAACCGGTTCCATCCCACCATCTGCACCACGAGCCTCTCCTACGGACCGCTCGACGGCGACGGCCGCTGCCTCGTGACCGTGATCGCCGACCACCGCGTGCTCGACGGCGCGGCGGTGGCGAAGGCTCTGGCACGGCTGGAGGAGGTCCTCACCACCGAGATCATCGCCGAACTCAGGACGGCTCGCCCCGTCCCTGCCGAAGCCGCCGCCTGATCTCGGCGAGCCGCTCGGCGAGATCCCGCTCCAGCCCGCGGTCGCTCGGCTCGTAGTAGTCCTTCTCGACCCCAAGGTAGTCCTGCGCCGCGATCCCATCGGGGGCGTCGTGGGAATACTCGTAGCCTTGGCCGTGACCGAGCCGCTTGGCGCCGGCGTAGTGCTTGTCCTGGAGGTGCCGCGGCACGGGGATCACCGCCTGCTCGCGGACGTCACTGCGGGCCGCGGCGATCGCCGTCGTGCAGGCGTTGCTCTTGGGCGCAAGCGCCAGATAGATGACCGCCTGTGCGAGTGTGAGCTGGCACTCCGGCAGGCCGACGAACTCGGTCGCCTGCATCGCCGCCACGGCGATCATCAACGCCCGCGGATCGGCATTGCCCACGTCTTCGCTGGCCAGGATCACGAGTCGCCGCGAGAGAAACCGCACGTCCTCGCCCCCCTCGAGCATGCGCGCGAGCCAATAGAGGCCGGCGTCCGCGTCGCTCCCGCGGATGCTCTTGATCAGGGCGCTGGCGCAGTCGTAGTGCGTGTCGCCTGAATCGTAGGCCACCACCTTCCGCTGCACGCTCTCGCGGGCCAGATCAAGCGTGAACGTAAGCGGCCGCTCGCCGCTCGAAAGCACGCCCACTTCGAGCGCGCCGAGCGCCCGCCGGGCGTCGCCATCGGAGGTCTCCACGAGAAACTCTCGCGCCTCGGGCAGAAGCGTGATCTGCTCCCGGCCGAGGCCGTGGTCGCGGTCGGCCACGGCTCGGTCGAGGATCTCCGCGATGTCGTGCTTCGAGAGGGCTTCGAGTTCGAAGATCCGGCTGCGGCTGACCAGGGCGCTGGTGAGCGCGAAGAAGGGATTCTGCGTGGTCGCCCCGATCAACGCGATCACCCCGTTCTCGACGTCGGGGAGAAGCACGTCCTGCTGGGCCTTGTTGAAGCGGTGGATCTCGTCGATGAACAAACAGGTCTTCTGGCCGTCATCTTCGAGCCGTCGCCGCGCGGCCTCGAGCACCTCGCGAACGTCCTTCACGCCTGATGCGGTCGCGGAGAGTTCTACAAACCGTCGCTTGGTCTCGTTGGCGATGATCTCGGCGAGCGTCGTCTTCCCCACCCCCGGCGGACCATAGAGGATCACCGACCCGAGTCGGTCGGCCTCGATCAGCCGCCGCAGGAGTTTTCCGGCGCCGACGACCTGGTCCTGACCCACGTAGTCTGCCAAGCGTCGCGGCCGCATCCGAGCGGCAAGCGGCGCGGCCCGGGCGACGTTGGCGGCCCGCGATGCGGCGAAGAGGTCGGGCATGAGTGGCCTCGCGACGCGGGCCGTCAGCCGGCCCAGACAAACTCGACTGGCACGTCGATGTCGGGATGCAGGCTCTTGTGCACGGGGCAGGTGTGGGCGGCCTGTTCGAGCGTCGTTCGGTGCGGGTGGTCCGGCGGCAGCGGGATCGTGATCCGGGTGCGGAGCGACGCGATCCGCCGCGGCGGCTCCTTCGTCATCTCCTTCACGGTCTCGACGGTGGCGCCGGCGAGGTCGATGCCGTGCCGTTCCGCCACGATCCCCATGATCGTCATCATGCACGCGCCCAGGGCCGTTGCCACCAGGTCGGTCGGCGAAAAGCTCTCCCCCTTGCCGTGGTTGTCGACCGGGGCGTCGGTGACCAGCGTGGTGCCCGACGGGCCATGGGTGGCGCGGCAGCGGAGGCCGCCTTCGTAGACCGACGCGAGTGTGACCACGGCGACTGTGCTCCTGAACCGGAAAACGGGGGGCGATGCGAGCCTCATCCTAACGTCCGGCGAGGCTACGATGGTGGCGGCCATTTCCGGCCCTGCGAGGCACCCGCCGCTCCGATGGGATTCCGTTCGCTCCAGGCCTGCGTCGACGCCCTGCGAAACGACCGACAGGCCACAGGCCCGCTGGCAAGGCGGCAACTCGTTGTCGTCGATCACCCCGTCGATCCCCATCTCGAGATTGCCGAGATCCAGCGGCGGCTGTTCCGCGCCAGCGGGCCGGCGGTACTGTTTTCGAAGCCCCGCGGCAGCGACTTCCCGGTGCTCGTGAATCTCTACGGCACGCGGCAGCGGATCGAGCAGATCTTCGCCGACACGCTCGACCGCGTCCGGCGGCTCGTGGAACTCAAGCTCGACCCCACAGCCGCGCTGCGGAAGCCGGGCCGCTACTGGCGGTCGCCCATCGATGCGATTGCGATGCTGCCGAAGCGGGTCCGTAGTGGTCCGGTGCTCACCCGCTCGATCCCACTCTCCCGGCTGCCGCAGGTGGTGTCGTGGCCAGGCGACGGCGGCCCGTTCATCACACTGCCGGCCGTCTACAGCGAGCACCCGGACAAACCGGGCACGAAGCACTCAAACCTCGGCATGTACCGGGTGCAGCTCGCCGGCAATGCCTACGAACACGACCGCGAGGCAGGCCTCCACTACCAGCTTCACCGCGGCATCGGCGTGCACCACGCCGCCGCTCTCGCGAAAGGCGCACCGCTCAAGGTGGCGATCTTCGTGGGCGGCTCACCGGCCATGGCCGTGTCGGCGGTGATGCCGCTTCCCGAGGGCCTCGCCGAACTCACGTTTGCCGGCGCGCTGGCCGGCCATCGCATTCCTATGATTCCCCGTCGCGGCGGACCAGCGATCTACGCCGACGCCGACTTCGTGATCGAGGGCACGGTGAACCCGGGAGCCACCAAACCGGAGGGACCGTTCGGCGACCACCTCGGCTACTACGCCCGGCGGCATGAGTTTCCGCTGCTCCGCGTGGATCACGTCTGGCACCGCGAGGGGGCGATCTGGCCGGTCACCGTGGTCGGCCGGCCGCCGCAGGAAGACACGCTCTTTGGCTGGCTCGTCCACGAGCTCACCGGCCCCGTGATCCCCACGGTCCTGCCCGGCGTGTCGAGCATCCATGCCGTTGATGCCTCGGGCGTCCATCCGCTGCTGCTGGCTGTCGGCAGCGAACGCTACCTTCCGTGGAAGCGGTCGGATCGGCCGGCCGAACTGCTCACGCAGGCCTCGGCGATCCTCGGCCAGGGGCAGCTGTCGTTGGCGAAGTATCTCTTCATCGTCGACGGGACCGAGGCGCCCGGGCTCGATGCCCACGACGTGGAGCCCTTCCTCGCCCACTTGCTCGCCCGCGCCGACTGGAGCCGCGACTGCCACTTCCACACCGAGACCACGATCGACACGCTCGACTACTCGGGCAGCGGATTCAACTCCGGGTCAAAACTGGTCGTCGCGGCGCGGGGGCCGGCACGTCGCGAACTCACGACCGATCTACCGCCGGGGGTGTCGTTGCCCGATGGCTTCGCCAACCCGCGGGTCTGCCTGCCGGGCGTCGTGGCGGTCGAGGGCCCGCGGATCGAGCCCCGACCGCAGCTCGACGCGCCAAGCGACGCGGCGATCTGGGAATCGGCCCGCACCAGCCCGTGGTCGGCCGACGTGGAGCGGCTCTGCCACGCCATCGGCCCCGAGCATCCGCTCCGCCGATTCCCGCTCATCGTCGTCGTCGATGACGCCGGCTTCGCGGCTGCATCGCTCGCCAACTGGCTGTGGCTCACGTTCACGCGGTCGAATCCCGCGGCTAACGTGCACGGCGTCGAGGCCTTCACCCAGCAGAAGCACTGGGGCTGCCGGGGTCCGCTCGTGATCGACGCCCGGCTCAAGCCGCACCACGCGCCGCCCGTCGAGGAAGATCCCACGGTCACGGCCGCGGTCGATGCACTCTGCGTCCGCGGCAGCACGCTCGGTGACCTCGGGCTGTAAGGCCACGGGCGTCCTCGCTGGAAGCGGCGGCTGATGGCGGTGCACCCCACACCTCACGGCGTTGGGCTTGTACGGCCGCCAAGAAAGCCGACCGGCCGTAAGGCCGCGGGCATCCCCACACGCAGGAGCCAGTTTCAAGCCGACCGGCCGTAAGGCCGCGGGTGTCCCCACACGCAGGGGCCAGCTTCAAGCCGACCGGCCGTAAGGCCGCGGGCAAACCACGCTGGGCGCCGCGTCAGGCAGAGATCGAAGCGATCCGAATCTTGGTCGAGATCGAACGATGGCCGGTGCGGCGGCGATAGTTCTTGCGGCGGGCGAACTTCTGGACGTAGATCTTCTCGCCCTGCACGAGGCCGACGACCTCGGCCTTCACCGACGCGCCCTTCACCTTTGGCTTGCCGATCGTGAGCTTGCCAGCCTTGCTCACGGCGAGCACGTCTTCGAACACCACCTCGCTGCCGGCGGGCAGATGGCGGAAGTCGATCTCGAGTTCCTGCCCCGCCATCACGCGGTACTGGCGACCACCGTCGACGACGATGGCGTATTCGTGGGCGGCGCCCTCCATAGAGGAAGCAGAATCAGCGGCGGGGGTGGCCTTGGCCATGGGTGCAGGTCCGTAAAAAGCGTCGAAAAACTGTCAAACCGAGCCCTGTACGATATCGTCGCCGGCAGGACGGGTCGAGAGGTCAGGTTTCCGGCCGGAAAATCCCGGTGCTCGGGGCTCTGCCGGGCCATTGTTCCTCGTTCCCCAGCGGGCCTGCAGTGACGCCATCCCCCCCACCGCCGTCGCCGTCCCGCGAATCGCTGCTGGCCCGCCTGCGGTCGGCTGACATGTTCGACCTGATCGTTGTGGGCGGCGGGGCGACCGGCCTCGGCACCGCCCTCGACGCCGCCGCCCGCGGCTTCTCCACGCTGCTCGTTGAAGCCGAAGACTTCGCCAAGGGGACGTCGAGCCGGGCGACGAAGCTCGTCCACGGTGGCGTGCGGTACCTCGCGCAGGGCAACGTGTCGCTCGTCCGCGAGGCGCTTCATGAACGAAAGATCCTGCTTGACAACGCCCCGCACCTCGCCCAGCCCCTTCCCTTCCTCGTGCCGGCCTACGGCGTCGCGGGCCGGTTCTGGGATCTGCCGTTCTACGGGATCGGCTTGGCGATCTACGAAGCGCTCTCGGGATCCGAGCGAGTCGGCCGCGTGGGCCTGCTCGGTCGCAAGCGGGCCTTGGCCGCCGCGCCGGGCCTGGAGTCGAAGCGACTCGCCGGCGCGATCCGCTACTGGGACGGCCAGTTCGATGACGCCCGGTTTGCCGTCGCCCTCGCCCGCACGGCGATCGATGAAGGCGCGATCGTGCTCAACTACTGCCGCGCGAGGCGGCTGATCATGGAGGGCGGGGGCGTTGCAGGCGTCGGCATCGAAGACCGTGAGACGGGCGAGTGCTTCGAAGTCCGCGGCCGCTGCGTGGTCAACGCCACCGGCGTCTGGGTCGACGCCCTGCGGAAGCTCGACGAGCCCGCGGCGGCCGACCTCGTGGCCCCCAGCCAGGGCGTGCACCTCGTCGTCGATCGCGATCGCTTTCCGTCATCCACCGCGATGCTCGTGCCGAAAACGGCCGACGGCCGCGTGCTCTTCGCAGTGCCCTGGCTTGGGAAGGTGATCCTCGGCACGACCGACACGCCCCGACATGACACACCCCTCGAGCCGCGACCCTTCGCTGAAGAGATCGACTTCATCCTCACCGAGGCCGGCCGCCGGCTCGCTGCGCGTCTCACGCGGTCTGATGTCCGCTCGGCCTGGGCCGGCCTACGGCCGCTCGTGAAGCCCGCAGCGGGTGGCCACGACACGAAGCGGATCTCGCGGGAGCACACGGTCGAGGTCTCGCCGCACGGGCTCGTGAGCGTCACGGGCGGCAAGTGGACCACCTACCGCGCGATGGCGGAGAGCGTGTTGGCTGCCTGCATGGGCCACGGCTTGCTGCCCAACCGGCCCGCGGGTGTCACGCAGCACCTCCGACTTGTTGGGGCGCCGCCGCGCGGCACCGCCACGGTCTCGATCACCGAACCGCCAGGCCCGCACCTCTACGGCACCGAAGCGGCCCTTCTCGCCACAATGCCCGGCGCCGAGCGGATGCTGCTGCCTGGGTTCAGCGAGGCGATGGTCCGCTTTGCGGCCCGACACGAACTGGCCCGCTCCGTGGAAGACGTGCTCGCCCGCCGCTCGCGGTGGCTCTTCCTCGACGCGCGGCGAGCCGCCGAGGCAGCCGAGCCGGTCGCGGACATCCTCCGCGAAGAACTGGGTGAGCGGTTCGATGCCGCCACGTCGGCAGGCGAGTTCACGCGGCTTGCCGAGGCGTACCGCATATCACCGCTCCAGTAGCACAGGTTGCCAACCTGTGCCGATCTTCACCGCAGGTTGACAACCTGCGGCTACGATTTGCCGGTCACCTGCCTCCCGTAGCACAGGTTTCCAACCTGTGCCGTCCTGTGCCGTTCGCGGTTCGTTTGCACGGGCGGCGCGGGCTTCGCTATCTTCCGGCTCCCATCTCGCAGGAGCACGCCCACCCATGATCCGCATCCATCCTTTCGCCGCTCTCCGCCCAACCGCCGCCCATGCCGCTGAGGTCGCCAGCGATCCATACGACGTGATCTCAACCGCAGAGGCTCGCGAGCGGGCCGCCGGCAAGCCGCGATCATTTCTCCACGTGGTTCGCTCCGAGATCGATCTGCCACCGGAGACCGACTGCCACGCGGCCGCGGTCTACGAACAAGCCAACCAAAACCTGCAGGCGATGATTGCCTCCGGCTCACTCCTCCGCGATCCCGAGCCCGGCCTCTACCTCTACCGGCAGATCAGGAACGGTCAGGCCCAGCTGGGAATCGTCTGCTGCGTCGAGGCAGAACAGTACCGCTCGGAAGACATTCGCAAGCACGAGAAGACGCGGCCCGACAAGGAGGATGACCGCACCCGACACCTGCTCGTCACCGCGTGCCACGCCGAGCCGGTGTTTCTCTGCTTTCGCGACCGGCCCCTCGCCGGCAGTACGCTCGCCGCGCGGATGCAGGCCGACGCGGCGTCCGCCCCGCTCTTCGACTTCGTCGCCGCCGACGGGGTGCAGCACACCGGCTGGAAGGTAACCGCCGTGGCGCCGTATCTCGAGGCTTTTCGCGGACTCGATCTGCTCTACATCGCCGACGGCCACCACCGCTCCGCCGGCGCCGAGCGGGCGGCCACGGCCTCGGCGAAGGCGAACCAGCGGCACACCGGTGGCGAGGAATACGGCCGCTTCCTGGCCGTCGTCTTTCCGCACGACCAGCTCCGCATCCTGCCCTACAACCGCGTCGTCAAGGATCTTGCCGGCCTCACTCCCCAGCAGTTCCTCGAGCGGCTCCGGGGCGTTGGCAACGTGCAGCCGTTGCAGTCGGGCGAACCGGACCACCGGGGCACGGTACGGGTGTTCGTGGATGGCGGCTGGTGGTCGCTTGAGTTCCCCGAAGCGTCGATCAACCGGGCCGATCCGATCGCCAGCCTCGACGTTTCGCTCCTCCAAGATCGCGTGCTGGCCCCGATCCTTGGGATTGGCGATCCCCGCACCGATTCCCGAATCGAGTTCGTCGGCGGCATCCGCGGCTGCGACGAACTGGAGCAGCGGGCTGGTAGGGAGGGCGTCGCCTTTTCCATGCATGCCACAAGCCCCGACGAGCTCATCGCCGTGGCCGACGCGGGCGAGATCATGCCGCCAAAGAGCACCTGGTTCGAGCCTAAGCTCCGCAGCGGCCTGTTCGTCCACGAGTTTGAACGAATCGCCGGCGCCCGGGTCTGATCCGCGTCCCTTAGAAGCCGAAGGCCGTAAGGCCTCGGGAGAACCACGCGGGACGCGGACTTTATTGGTGGCTCACCCCACGCCTTACGGCGTTGGGCTTCCAAACGGGCTCACCCCACGCCTTACGGCGTGGGGCGAACCACCACCAAATGCCGCGTCCAGCGTGGTTAGCCCGCGGCCTCACGGCCGGTCGGCTTTCACTCACCACGCCACGCGAGCTCTTCCGCTTACGGAAACCGCACGCTTCGCCCTGAGGAGTCCCAGGCGTCAAACACCAGGTGCTCGGGCGACACGCCGTCCTTGCCGACGACGTGAAGCTGGATATGCGTCCGGTCCTCGAACTGCGTGATCTCCCGCCGCTTGCGGTTGTTGATCCAGGTGGCAACCTCGTCGTGCACCGTGATGTTCAGCCGGGTCACATCGTCGCGAGACTCCGAGAGGTGGAGCGTCCGCATCACCTCGATCGCCATGCTCTCGGCCGTCTTCACGGTGCCCGTGCCGGTGCACGTGGGGCAGTCGCGGAAGATGCTCTTGCGAAGCGACGGACGAATCCGCTGCCGCGTCATCTCGATCAGCCCGAAGGGACTCGTCCGCAGGATCTTCGTGCGGGCCCGGTCGCGCTTCATCGCCTCGTGGATTGCCTTCTCGACACCGCGGCGATACTTCTCCTTCCGCATGTCGATGAAGTCGTTCACGATCACGCCGCCGAGGTCGCGGAGCCGGAGCTGCCGGGCGATCTCCTTGGCCGCGATCAGGTTCATCTGGTAGGCGTTCTCCTCGGCGCTCTTCTCGGTGCGGAATGAGCCAGAGTTGACGTCGATCGCCACCAGGGCTTCCGTCTGGTCGATGACGATCGACCCGCCTCCCTTGAGTGGTACCTTCCGCTGGTGGATCCGCCCGATCTCCTCCTCCAGGCCGTAGCGGTGGAAGAGCGGCTCCTTGCCCTCGTAGAGCTGCAGCCGCGGGGCGTACTTCGGCATCACGAGCTCCAGGAACTCCTTGGCCCGCTCATAGGCGGCCGGCTCGTCGATCAGGATCCGCGCCACATCCTCCGTGAACATGTCACGGATCGTGCGGATGATCATGTCGCTTTCCTGGTAGATGTCGATCGGGGCGGAATACTTTCGCATCCGCTTCACGATGCTCTTCCAGAGCCGCAGGAGGTAGGCCATGTCGCGGGCCATCTCCGACTTCGTCCGCTCGGTGCCGGCGGTGCGAACCACGAAGCCCACGCCCTTCGGCGGCTTGAGGTCAAGCATGATGTCGCGGAGCACGCGGCGATCCCGCTCGTCGTCAATCTTCTTGGAGATGCCCACGCGGCCCAGCGGCGGCATCAGCACGAGGTAGCGGCCGGGGATGGAGATGTAGGTCGAGAGGGTCGGCCCCTTCGTGCCGAAGCCCTCCTTGATCACCTGCACGAGCACCTCGTCGCCCCGGCGGAGGACGTCCTGGATCGGCGGCTTCACTCGCGGCCGGTCGCCGAGCCGCGGCTTCCGCCGGGCCCGCGCGGCCTCGTCCCCGCTGGCCTCAGCCGTCTTGCCGGAGGGATCGACGAGGTCAAACGCCTTGTCGGGATCGAGCCCGCCCTGCCGGTAGTACTGCGGCTCCACGTCGCTGATGTGGAGGAAGCCGTTGCGGCCGACGCCGAAGTCA
>Ga0164293_10004737_pt1 | contig 11623 bp, 5 predicted proteins | sample GEODES118metaG_FD_111487 | JGI IMG/M metagenome (GOLD analysis project Ga0164293, IMG submission 111487) | Eutrophic lake water microbial communities from Lake Mendota, Wisconsin, USA - GEODES118 metaG | ecosystem: Environmental > Aquatic > Freshwater > Lake | place: USA: Lake Mendota, Wisconsin...
ATAGCCCCCCTCATCGTTGCTTGAGTAATTCCAATCAAAACTGACTGTTCCATCGGCGTCGGCAGCGATTGAGTAAGAGGTAAATGCGTTGTTAGTTGTTCCGTCGTCTGAGCCGGTCAGGGTCAACGTGGTCAGGGTCGAAGAAAATGAACTGTCACCAGCTTGGTCGAACGTCCAGTTGGCATGGTCATAGGGACCAGAGAAATCAGCTTGGGCTGTCGCAGTCGTGCCCAAAACAGCCGCACCCGCTACTGCGTAGGCAAGGGCCTGCTTCTTGGAAATCGAGGCAGTCGTCATAGATGAGTACTCCGAAGAAGGATAATCACTCAATGCTGTCTGAAGGCCAAGGAAACAGATCCCGGCCCTCGGGAAGTTTTGTTTAGGATACTTGCACCGTTTGGCCGGTCAATCACGGCTGTGCGGTTTGGCACGATTCCCAGAGAAAATCCCAAAAATTTAAGAAACCCTGTTAGGGGGTGTTTATTTGGGTTGGCGGCTCAGTGGGGCGGTTTTCGGCCGATCGGGCTGTCGGCATTGGCGGTAGGTCCAGCGTCTGAACGGTAAATTCGTCGAGGAACACCTCACCCAGTCCCTGCAGCTGAAAAGTCAAACGCAACTCGACCGCCTCAGCCGTGGCCCGGTACATCACCACTTCCTGCCAGCCTTCAGTCTGTCGCACCCGCAGCCCCAAGTCGCGACCTCCCAACGAGTCGAAAATCAACAAGCCCTCGGCAGTCCCGCGGAGAGGTTGAGCCAAGTTGACCCAGCCATGGATTCGGACCAGCTTCCCGGCCGGCAAGCGAACGGTGCCTGACTGGATACGGAGCGGTGGCTGGGACAGGTTGTCGCCCGGCGTGGAACTGGCGGCGGCCACCAACTTCAAGCCGGTTTGCCCCGCTACGGCACCTTGCGGAGAAAGCTCCACCAACGTCTCCAAATTTGCATCCTCGGCGCGAATATTTTCCCAGCCGTTGGCCAAGAGCTGCTGTAGATTCTCGAATTCCCCCGCCCCTAAACCGTTGGCCTCCCACCCCAGCCGGGAAGCCTGTCCGGCCAACTGCCAATGCGCTGGCAAAAGACTGGGATGCATCAGCAGCGGCGCCGAGACCTGGCTCCGGAACCCTCCTCGCGCCTCGGCGACCAGCTCACGGCGCACGACGGCCAATTGCTGATCGGCTGCAATCAGGTAATTGGTGGCGGTTAAAGGCGTACCGCCCGCCAGCAGATTCTCGGCCTGGCGAAGCAATCGCAGTGCTTCGTTGAGCGCACTACTGGCTGCTGCCGTTCCTCGACCGACGCGACTGGCCTGACTTTCCAGTAATTGGGTGATCGTGAACCACTGATGGGTCAGTTGGTCATGCAGATTGACCAAGGTTGGCGCTCCTGGCCGATCGTAGCCTGCACTCAGGCGGTTGATCGTCTGCGGGTCCTGTGTCAGAACGACCGCCGCCAATTGGGGACAGATGTCAATCTGCAGCTCTGCTCCCGCCGGGCCGCGATTGTTGCCCAGCGGTACCAAACCATAATCGGCGAGCAAGTAAGCCCGATCGCTGATCGCCGAATAGCTGTCGGTAAAGCGAATCGTTTGCAGCGGAGCGTCTCCGGTTACCAGCTGCTCCCAACCGGTTGTTTGTTGCACCAGCAATAGCGTCCCGCGGTTCAGCTTCAGGGCCGTTACTTGAAGCTGCGCGTTTGTCGTATCGACCGTCCCCAAGACAACTCCGGCCGCAATCCAAGGCTCGAACTGGTCCAGTTGCCGGTTGAGCCACTGGACCTGCAGCGCGCGGAGTCGAGATTGGGGGTCGGCCGCGTCCAGCCGCGAGCGCGAAAGAAAGCGGATTCCACGGCAGCCTCCGGCGATCGCTTCGTAAAGTGCAAACTGCATTTGCTGTGGCTCGAGGGGCAGGGGGGGGAGCTGGCCGATGAAGTTCCCCATCTGCCGCACGGCAGCACCCGGAAACTCGGTGTGCAGGTCAACCCAAACCGGCAGCCCGTTCCCGCTGGCCTGGCGGCAGCCCGCCACCCACTCACTGTAGCGGCCCAGGGGCAAACTACCCCCGGCTGTCAATTGTCCCACGAGCAGCACGTCGCAGGCTTGTGCCAGAGCAGCCCAGTTTGCGACAGCTCCAGCCGCAATCGGTCGCCCTGCGCGCGGGTCGCCGGCACGCAGTTCCCGAATTCGCTCCGCTACATTTCTTGATTCCTGCTCACCCAAACCGTCGCCCAACATCCAGGCAAGGATTCGCTCGGACCTCGCTGCCATTGCATTAGACTGCCAATCCGGGGGCGGCGGGCAGAGTAGCCAAACGTCGGCCTGCTCTGCCTCTAAAACCTGAACATCCGTTGCCGTTGTGGCCAGCTGGATCGTATTGAATCCCAATCCTCGCAGATACTCAAAGGACTCACCATTGTGTTGGATGATTCGCGCCAGAAATGGTTGCTCGTCCAGCTCCAGTACGGTGGCGTCGCGGCGAATTCGAGCGGGGGAGCGCTCATCAACTTGCTGAAACGAGACTTGCCGCAGCGCCGGATCCCGGTACTGAGGACTGCGAATGGCGAGTGATTGTTCGGAAGTGTCCAGCCCAACCGAGCCCGTCGTTTGAGGTAGGCCCAATTGCACAACATGTCGTCCCGATCCGCCATAGGCATTCAAGACCAGTTGATCGATATAGGCATCCCGTTCGCTGACTTCCGAACCATGCTTTTGCCGTAGCACCCAAATCGCCTCGCGCAAATCGGCCATCAGGGAACTCGTTTCCCCGCCGACTCCCAGTTGCTCCCACCCCGCGAGCGTGGTCGTCGCGGTTCCAGGCAACAGTACGGTCAAACGTCGCCCGGAGATCGGATCAAAAGCATGCGGCAAGACTACCCGGACATGTAGCCGCAGGCCCTTCCAGTTGGCTTTAACCGGCAAAACCACCGACCAATCGGGAATGACCCGCACCGGTTCCAGATCGCGAACCAACTGCAACTCCGTGCCATGCCCGGCATCAAAGACAAACTCGTCGCCGCCGCTTGGGCCGGTTGAATCCGCCTCTTTCAGCTCGCGCCGCCTCAGTTGTGACTCGCGCAAACCCGTATCGGTTTGTCCCAGCCGCCAAGCAGAACTCCCTGCCTGAACCGCAGCTTGGCTGCTCCATCCAGCGCGCGGTTCAAACAACACCGCAAGCGATAACAAGCACCAACAGGCCAAGCACACCCAGTCGCGGGCGCAGCGCTGGCTACCCTGGAGCTTACCCCGCCAAGCAGAGAGCAAACGCGGTCTGAAATCGAGCGAACAAGTGGAGCTCATGCTTCGGCCTGAAAACGGACAGAGTGAGAGCGGCTAGGGCCAACAGGAAATCGGGAGGTTTGGTACCAAGCCCGGAGACAAGGCTCCGGTCAGCGGGGCGTTTTGGCAGCGTGTTGAATGAAGGCAACCAAGCGACCTGGCGTCGGTTGCAGAAAACAAACATGCACTCGAGCTTCAAAGAACCCCGGTTTTTCGCGGTTAATTAGCAGTTTTTCCCGTCCCCGGACAGGTCAAGTGGTTGTTTTTTGGCAACGTGGTTGTCTTGTCGTGCCACTGCGTTGAATTTGTTCTAAGTCCTTGTCCTTCATGGAGTTGCGTGCTGATTAGCAGGCCCCGGAGTCGCCTCTGGCACAAGCCGTGCTTTTTCTCCCTTTCACGAGACAACCACCCCCAACTCTTCTCGCAGGGAGAAACACATGAACCAAATCGCCGCCACTCAAAAGTCCTCCGACCAGCTTCCCGCCGACCTCGTCAGCCTGATTCAGGCAATCGACTCCTTGCCGCTGCAGTATCGCGAACAGGTCTCAGCCCCCCTGCAGAAAGTCGTCGAATACACCAAACGCCGCCGCAAAATCCTCGACCTGATTCAGGAAGCACTCAGCCAACTGCGGCTCGACCTGAAGTACCTGATGTTTGACCTCGAAGCAACTCGCCGTGAACGCGACCTGTACAAGTCGAACTTGGAAGGCGGGCTGTAAGGCTCAATTCGGCCCGGACTGAACTCCTGCCGGCATGAGCAATTTGGCTCCCGGTTGAAAGCCCGCTTTCATCTCTCAGCGCCCCCGTGAATCAACTCGAAAATGTCTCCCTGCCCGGCGGGTCACGGCTCAATTGTGGCCGTGACCCGCCTTTTTGGGACGCCCGGCTCACTGCAAAGAGCGGTTCAAGCAAGCTCTGCTGAGGACTGATTGCCTTGCGAACAGGAGTGTCATCCTTCCTTGGAAGCCCGATATCAATCGAAAAAGATTGAAGGGAATCAACGGTTGGAATACGATAAAAAGACTTGGCAGGCCACGTTTTCACCCCTCGCTTGTCTTGCTTTCTCCAGCTAAGTCCCAAGTGGCGCCAATCTGCTCCCTCCACGCTTGTCTGCGTTTTGAAATAGCTTTCAGCCAATCCCTCTGGCTGCCGTTCCATCTCACTATTGCCTGCCTCGTTTCAGCCTGACCCATGAGCCAACCGACAGCCGAAACCCTCGCGCAGCGCATCCTCGAAAGCCGGCTGATGGAAATGCCGGAAATCGAGTCTTTACTCTCGGGCATTGGGGGGCGAGCTGCAGCCCAGCAGGATTTCGTGGATGCCTTGCTGCGGCAGGAAAAATTGACCAACTGGCAGATTACCCGTCTGCTCGAAGGACATGTGCGCGGGTTTTTCTATGGGCATTGGCGGGTTCTCTATCTCATCGGTCACGGTACGTTCGCCCGCGTCTATCGTTGTTCGCATCGCAAGACGGGCGAAATCAAGGCGGTGAAGGTACTCCGCAACCGCTACTCCGACGATGAGAACGTGCGCGAGCGGTTCGAGCGCGAAGCCCAAACCGTGATGACGCTCCGTCATCCCAACATCGTACCGATCCATGAAGTTGAAACCGAAAAGGGACGTTGCTTCATGGTGATGGATTTCGTGGAGGGGCAGAACCTTCGCGACTATGTCCGCGCCCATGGAAAGCTCAAGGTCGAAACCGCCCTGCAGATCGCGCAAGACTTGGCCAGCGGGCTGGACTACGCCCTTACCAAGGGAATCACTCACCGCGATATGAAGCTCTCGAACGTCTTGCTCTCCAGTCGCGGCCAAGCCCGGCTCGTCGACTTTGGACTCGCAGCTGTGAATGTGACTGACGAAGATGGCGACGTGAAACAAGGTCCCCGGTCGGTTGACTACGCCGGGTTAGAGCGGGTGACTAATGTCCGCCGCAATGATCCCCGCAGCGATGTCTATTTTCTGGGCTGCATGCTGTATCAGATGCTCACAGGTCGTCCGCCCCTGTTTGAGACCAAGGAACGCGTCAAACGGATGCATCCTTCGCGTTTCCGCGATGTTCCTCCCATCACCGCGATTGAGCCCAACCTCCCCCATCGAGTCGTGATCCTTGTCAACCGACTGATGGATCTCGACCCCGAGCGGCGAATCCAGACTCCTGCTCAAGCAGCCACGGAAGTTGAAGCGGTCCGCAAAGCGATTGAGAGCGGCGACATTCAGTTGTACGATCCCGAACTCGCCCGCCAGCAGGCTGCGGAGTATGAGCAAACCCTCGCCAAGAGGGAAGAAGGACGCGACAAGACCATTTTGCTGGTTGAATCAAACCTCAAGGTTCAGGATCTGTTTCGGGAAAAGCTCAAAGAAGTTGGCTACCGCGTGCTCATCATGAGTGACCCGGTGCGAGCCCTGCAGAGGTTTGCCGACCTCGATCCATCCGACCCTCCTCCGGCCGACATCGTGATCTTCGGCTGTTCGAAACTGGGGGCCAGCGGTCTCGAGGCCTTCAATCAATTCAGCAGTGGCCCGGCCTTCCGAAAATATCCGGCCATCTTGCTGCTCGAAGAGCGGCAAACCGATTTTGCGAAAGTCGCCGACCTCTCCGCCGGAAACCGTCGAGTCGTTTGGCTTCCGGTGAAGGTCAAGGAAATCCGCAATACGCTGCGCGAGTTGCTTGCCGCCCCGGCTGCCGCAGGCGAGGCGACCCGCCCCAGCTAACGACCATTCATGCCGAGCAAGGTTCTGTCGGCTCGCTCCGATATTTGCTTGAGCCAGATTGACCCGACAGCCAAGTCTCAAGCCACTCTTTGCTACCCGAAAGCAGCGGTCTTAAAGTTCCGGGCCAAGTGTTTGCCGGGCCTCGTCCAGCCACTGCTCGGCACTGCCCGGATCGGCGGCGCGACAAGAAGACTCAATCGCAAACGCCAAATTGCCCATGTCTTCCTTCCAGTCATCATGGGACATCTCCGCCGGGCAAAGCATGGCCAGCTCATCGATGAGCAACACCAGCCGGAGCAGGTGCCGGAAGATCACTCCCTCTTGCTTTTGCAGACGATGAGAGGTGATGTACAGGTTGAAGTCACCTCCCAGCGCGAGCAATTCACCAGCGACCCAGCAAGGCCGGACCCGCAAGTCGTCGACTCCCGGGAAGTCAAACTGAAACAGCCGCTGAAGTTTGTGAGCCAAGGTCAGGACTCGAGGCGGTCCATCGACAAAACGAGCGCGCCAATCCCGAGGGTCCTCGTCCGGCCCGGGACCGTTGAGTTCATCCATTGTCGCCAGCCCCAAGGTCAGCAGTTGGGGATCGAGCCGTTCTGTGGCCAAGGGCCCGGGTGGAAGGAGGTCTTTCGAGGGTACGTCGATCGCTCCGCCCAGCGACGGAGAAAGTTCCAACAGGCATTCAAACGCCTGCAATCGCTCGTTTTGATCCGCAACCGCCAAGTGGTTCATCAGGAACATCGCAAACAAGGGGTGGACGCCTTTGAGGTACAACAGTTGCTGCAGCCGTTCCGTCGGTTCAGCCCTCTCCGCTTCATAGCTGTCGGCGGGTGAAGAGGCCGCGGCCGGTCCCTGTCCGGTGGGCGCTTTTCCCGGGACTGCGGGCACTGCCGCCCCGCGCCCTCTGCCGCGTTGGCCCAAATCCAGACTGCTTCCTTGAGCTCGGCCCAGCGACAGGCCCCCACTTGTCCCAATCTCAGCTTCCGCGTTGTTCGGCCGCTCTTCAGCAGTCGCATCCTGCGCTGCCGAATCCGGCAACTCGGTTGCGAGCGCCGCCAGCGGAGGAGGCGGAGAGAGCCGCACATACCCGGCGCGATGCAGCGTCAGCAGCATCCGCTGCAATTGCCGGTTTGCCTGTTCGACCGCTTTTCCCTTGAGTAGCCGCCGCGATACCAGCTGCCGGATTAAAGCGACATCCGGTGAGGCCTCCAGCATGTAGGCCAGCAACCGCCAGGTCAGCGGCCCGCGGCTTTCCAGATTCGCCGAACCACTGGCGACCAGTTGCTCAAACTGTGTCGCGTTCCAGTACTGCACCCCTTCACGCCGCTTTGGCATCTTCTTTTTGATCTCTTTGCGGGCACGCATCAGCCCCGGATCTTTCGTGTCCTCGGGAATCTGATTGAGCTTCTCCTGCCAACGCAGGATCTTGACATCATCTTCGTGAGCGAGGGCAAAGACGAATCCGCGGTCATCAAACTGCGGTCGACCCGCGCGGCCAAACATCTGATGGGCCGAGCTTGGCTCAATCAGTTTCATTTTCCCCGGAGGACCTTTGAGCAGCGTCGGCAAGACCACGCTGCGGGCCGGCAAATTGATTCCCGCCGCCAACGTCTCGGTACAGACACAGACCGAGAGTAATTTCTCCTGAAAGAGCTGTTCGATGATCCTGCGATACTTCGGCAACACACCCGCATGGTGAACTCCGACCCCGCGCTGCAGCAGCTGTTTCAGCTTCGGACCCGCCCCCCGCGACCAGTCGTGAGCCTCCAGCCTTTGGCTGAGCAGTTTCTGCTGGGCCGAGTCGACCACTTTCTTGCCTTTGAGCAACTCGCCAACCGTCCAGCACTGCTCCCGGTTGAAGCAGAAAATCAGTGCCGGCGTCAGACGCCCCTCACCGTCCCGACCAAACATCAATTCCAGTTGCTCGTCCAGCAACTGATCCCCAACCCACTGGTACGTCAGCGGCACCTTTCGCTGGTCACTCTGCACCAAAGTCAAACGCCGATCATGTCGCGTCGCCAGCCAATGGGCGAATTCACCGGCATTGCCGACCGTTGCCGACAGCAGCAGCGTGCGCACTCCCTTGGGAAGCAGGGCCAAGCCAAACTCCCAGACAATTCCCCGCTCCAGGTCGTTGAAGCTATGGAACTCGTCCATCACCACGGCCCAGACTTGCGAGAAATCAAACGCTTCCTTGTGCAGCAGCCGATTGAGCAGGATCTCGGCAACGACCACCTGCAAAGGAGCCTGAGGATTGACTTTGCGATTGCCGGTTGCCATTCCAACAACCTCGGCGGGATAGCCCCAGCGAACGACGGCTTCCTGCAGCTCGCGAAATTTTTGATCGGTCAGAGCGACCAGAGGTGTCGTGTAATAAGCAGTCCGGCCCAGTTGCAAGGCTTCAAACAGGGCCGCTTCAGCAATCAAGGTCTTGCCAGTCCCCGTCGGGGCGCACACCAGTACCCCCTGATCATTGGAGAACCAGTTGAAGATGGCATCTTCCTGGACCGGGTAGGGTGGAAACGGGAGCTGGCTGAGATAGCGTTCGCAAATCGAGTCACGCGTGGCGGTTGTCACTTCTGGTTCCATGCCCCAATCCTCTCAGGTCCATTTGCCGCGGGCAAGGTACGGAACGCGGGAGTGCACTAACTGTCTCGCTGTACCGCGGACCCGACGATGTCGCAGCAGTGTCCGCAGGACCAATGCTTAATCAAAAAGCCCAGATAATGCGCAATAAAAAAGCCAGCCGACAAAATCGGCTGGCTTTAGACAGGGGAGGTCATGAGTCGGGGATTAACGCTGCGTCTTTCCGGTCAAAAGTCCTTTGGACACGCGAGAACCGCAGGGAGTACAGTGAATCCCTGCTGTGCTGACTGGCTTAATCAAGGAAACCAACCAGCTCCTGACTCCGACTGGGCTGTTGCAGTTTGCGGACGGCCTTGGCTTCAATTTGCCGAATCCGTTCGCGTGTGACTTTGAAAATATGCCCTACTTCTTCCAGGGTGTAACTGTAGCCATCACCCAATCCATACCGGAGTTTGATAATCTCGCGTTCACGGTAACTGAGTGTCTTGAGCACCTTGTCGATGCGCCCGCGGAGCATTTCCTGGGCGGCGCCGAGCGAGGGATTCTCGGCTTCCCCGTCGGGCAGCAAGTCACCGAATTGGCTGTCTTCGCTGTTGCCGACCGGGCGGTCGAGACTAATCGGATAACGACTCATGGCCAGCACGCGGCGGGCTTCATCAATCGTGGTCTGGGACTTCCGGGCAATTTCTTCCAGGGTCGGCTCACGTCCCAGTTCTTGCAGCAACTGACGGGATACCGTGCGTACCCGCGACATTGTCTCGACCATGTGTACCGGGATCCGGATGGTCCGGCTTTGGTCGGCAACGGCTCGAGTGATGGCTTGGCGAATCCACCAAGTGGCATAAGTGCAGAACTTGAATCCGCGGCGATACTCGAACTTGTCAACGGCTCGCATCAGGCCGGCATTGCCTTCCTGAATCAGGTCGAGGAAGCTCAAACCACGGTTGCGGTACTTCTTGGCGATTGAGACCACCAAACGCAGGTTGCCTTCCGACAGCTCCCGCTTGGCTTGTTGGTACTGAGAGTAAACTCCCTTGAGGAAGCGAACCCGGTTCCGCAGGCTGGTGGGAGTTTCCTGACAGGCAATCAAAATCGTCCGCAGTTCCCGAACGAGCGGCTTGCGGTCGCTCGGAGACTTCTTGGCCTTCTTGTGCGCAACAATCTTTTCGTGCAGTTCATCAACCGTCTTGCTGAACTTCTCCAGCGAGCCGATCATCGACTCGATTCGCTGCGTCCGCAAACCGAGCTCTTCAATCAAGCGGACACTGCGGCGGCGACGACGAGCGAGGCGAAGCCAAGCAGCCCGGCGATCGGCCTTGGAACGGCTCTTGGAATAGGCCGTCAAAAAGTCCCGGCGGTTGCGCTTCAGCAACACGGCCAGCGTGTTCAGGTTATGCGGGATCCGTCCGAGGATCTGTTCTTTTTCCAGCCGGTCGGTCACTGAAACCTGAACGGTCCGGTCGAAAGGCAATTCGCCTTTGTGCACGCGATTAAGCGTCTTGTAAGCGGCTTGAATGACATAATCGCATTCCAGCAGGCGGGTGCGGAATTGCCGCCGAGTCTCTTCAATCCGCTTGGCAAGGGAGATTTCCTGTTGCCGTGTCAACAGCGGAATCTCGCCCATTTGTGTCAGGTACATCCGTACCGGGTCGTCAGACCAAGTGTCGGTGTCGTCAATTGCTGCCAGCAAATCCTCGCGGTCGCCTAGGTCTACATCCCCGTCGTCGCTGGCGATTGGTTGAGATTCGGCTGGTGCCTCCTCGTCATCATCGACATCCTGCACGACCGTCTCGTCAAACGGCTGGTCCTTGACCCGCGTGCGTGTGGCTTCGTCTTCAAACTCGTCCAGTAATACATCGTACAAGGCAGAACTCCTGAATCGCTATCGGCGGACCCAATTGCCCGCGGAAGTATCGGACAATCTCTCGGCCAGTCGGTGTCGGCTGCAGGTCGCCCAGTGGCAACTCGCTTTTCCGGCGGGTACGTCGGCAGTTTCCTCCCCACAAACCCGCGCTTCACCTGACCAGCCGCTTCCGGCTTGGTTATTTGTTCGAACCTTTCGGTCGGTTGTTGCTGTGGTCATTCACCGCTCGGCAGCAACTCGCCAAGAAGTGATTCCGTATTGCGAAGAGTTACGCACTCAGTGAGCGAAAAACCCTCTCCAAAACCGCCTCAGCGACCTCGGCTCATTTCGCTCAACTCCCACGTTCGCCAACAAGCTGGTTCAGCCCGGCTGGATGCCAGTTTGAAACCAATTTCAGAAGTTGGCACTCACGTGCTTTGTGTCAAAACTCCCTCGCTCAGCGGGAAACCTTCATAGTCTACCACTGATTCTGTTTACGCCTCGGGCAACGCATTCAATTGGCAAAAAATACCGACTGGGCAAACTATGCCCGCAACCGGTTTTTAACCGGAATCATCTATCCTGCTGCTGATTCAGTCCTGGAAAACGACGTGTCATGAAATCCTGTGCCATGAAATTCGGAGCAGGGAAACTCATTGCCAGCAAACCCCGCGTGAATTGGACAAAGACAAACGCTTGCCAATTCAACCACAACAACTCCTGTTCTCGAGCAGAATCCGCACAGCATGCTGGCAATCTATTCCGGTGAATAACCGTTTCAAATTGCTGGCCACTGAAAACGCGGACATCTCCCAACCAACAGAGTCGCTGGAATGGTCCCTCTTGTAGCACTGGAAAACAGCCCTGTTTCAGTCATTCGTTTCAATCGCCTGGAATCAAGCACGACCTTTCGCGGGCGTTCTGCCGGGCGGTTGCCCGGGGACGCGTCAACGAAAATGAACTCAACTCCTTGTTGCCGGCAAACTCGCCGCCGACAACCTCGCCACTGGCGACCCTCGTTCCAAAAAGGGGCCGCCATGACAGGCTCGCTCTTGCCAGCCCATTTCGTTGGCCCGGCAAAAACCGAATGACTAGCGCGAAAACAACCCGCTCTCGTTCCTGTTACGGTTGTTTGAAGTCTTGTTTGTTCCCCTCGCGCAACTGCTCAGGCCGCTTGGATTCCCGGCCAAAACATCGCTTGCGACTCC
>Ga0164293_10004739_pt1 | contig 11620 bp, 10 predicted proteins | sample GEODES118metaG_FD_111487 | JGI IMG/M metagenome (GOLD analysis project Ga0164293, IMG submission 111487) | Eutrophic lake water microbial communities from Lake Mendota, Wisconsin, USA - GEODES118 metaG | ecosystem: Environmental > Aquatic > Freshwater > Lake | place: USA: Lake Mendota...
AAACAATGAGTCATGGGTAGTCAATATTAGACAAAAAGGATATGACATAACAACCTTTGGCGAAGGCGCAACCTCAACATATTTTAGTTACACAAAATTTATTGAAAATTATAAAGATTTCGATCATATTGTGTTTTGCTATTCTAGTTCTCAAAGAATACATAACCTACCACCCGAATATAGATATTTAAGTAATTTCTTATTTCAAGAAAGAAACTTACCTTTCAGCAATGCATTTAACAACCTGAATCAGGAACAGCAAGATCAGGTACGTAGGATATTTGATGTAGCTAGGTTTTTACAAGACGATGATTTTGACAAGTTTGTTATTCAAAGTGTTTTTGAGAATGTCAATAGACTATGTAAAAATAACAAGATTAAATTAGTAAATATACTACCTTTCTATAACGATAATCACAGTTATGTTGATTTTACTAATAGAAGCGGTGACTGCTTATATGGTTTATTAAGAGTTTCCGCAAAAGAACTCCCTAATCTTAACGGCGTTGATCCTAGATTTAATCATTTATCAATGGAAAATAATATAGTTCTTTCAACTATCGTATTAGAGTCACTAAAGAATCCTTATTCTAATATAGTAGATTTAGAAAAAGATTCAAGATTTGTATTTGATACAAAAATATCTAATCGATATATGAATCTAATCAGACGCCATCTAAATACAAAACTAAATTAAAAGGTTGTACTAGCATGGATAAACTTAACATCGCAGTTTTCGGAGACAGTTTTGCTGATAGAGAAATGAATCCAAAATATATGTATCCGGATAGAGAAGATGAAAGCTGGATGAATGTATTGGAAGATGCTGGTCATAAAGTAACAACTTTTGGCAGAGGTGGCACATCAACTTGGTTTAGCTATGAAAATTTTATAAGTCACCATAAATTTTATGATGCAGTAATATTTTGTTACTCACATCATGAAAGAATTCACATACTGCCAGAGGGTTTGCAAAGCTATAGTTCAGTGAAATCATGCGAAGATTTAAAAGATATGGAACGTGTAAAAACGTTGCCAGAACAAAAACAAGAAGAGCTATATGATATTATTAAAGGCATGCACTTAACCAAAAACTTGTTGTTCAATATCTTTGTTCTTGGTAAAATATTTGAAGAGATAAATTTTATATGTCAGAGAAATAATATTAAACTCGTAAATCTACTTCCTTTCGAAAATAAAAAAACAACAAATAGATTTAATTTTAAAGCAAGTCATGGGGATGTGTTGTACAATTTGATTCCTATTGTGATGAAAGAAATGGATAGTGGTTCTGCAACAGATAACAGATTTTGTCATTTATCGTTAGAGAATAATCAAGTGTTGGGTAATATAATACTAGACTCATTAAACGACAGACCTAGAAAGTTTGTTGATTTAGCTAGTGAAGGTAATTTCATATATTCTCCGGAGATTACTGAAAGATATAAAAAATTATTATGAAAAAAATAGTAATTGTAGGGGATAGTTTTAGCTATGGGCACGGGTGTAAAGATCGTGTTTTTTACATGGATAAACAAACTAACAGTTTGGTAGGATGCCAAGCTAACTTACCATTGGACAATCCTAGCTTGTACTGCTGGGCGAGTATCTTACAGAATACTTACCCAAACATTGAAATTTATAATCTAGCTAGATGCGGTAACAGCAATCCTTCAATGTTCCGCAATTTATTAGAACACAGTGAGCAAAATTTTATTAAAACAGATTTAATAATGTTTATGGGAACGTTGCCAGACAGAATGGATGTCTGTGATCCCTCAGGGGGACATATTGTCCCATGGACCATTGGCGTGGAGATCCAAGACACAAGCAAATCAGATAATCCAGTACATGCAGCTAAAAAAATGTTTGTGTCGTGGTTATATGGCGCCAGCTTAGGACAATATGCGAGTATTCAATCATTGTTAGCAAGTTATTGCTATGCTCAACTTAATGATATTGATTTTGTTTGGAGTATGCCCTTAGGATTCAAAGATAATCCTAAATTTGTTAAGGCCGTAGAACCATTATTAAAATATCAAATACCTAGTTTGATTGGATTTGATTATTCTGGTAAAAAAGATGATAACTATAATAAACATTGTTTATGTCCTGATTATCACACCAATGAATTAGGTCATGAAGTTTATTTCGAAAAAGTAATATTACCCTACATGGAAGCTAAAATTAAATCATGACAAAAAATGTATTTCCCATTAAGAACGACACAGCCTGCCAATATAAATGGGCTTGGAGTTCTATATATCTGAATAAAGGCACTACTGCCAGTTGTCATAGATGCAAGCACTATAAATTTGATAGCGAAACTATCAACAATTTTCACAATTTACCTGGTAAGATTCTAGACAGAACTAAGATGCTTAACAATGAATGGCCAGGAAATGGCTGTGAATATTGTAAAGATATTGAAGACGCTGGCGGTATGAGTGATAGAACAGCATTCACTAACATAGATGATACTATTTTGCCAGTAGAACTAAAAACAGATACAAGTGCAGTAAATGTTACTCCCACTATTTTAGAAGTGTATTTCAGTAATTTATGTAATCAGTCATGTGTCTATTGCAGACCTAGCTTTAGTAGCGTTATCGAACATGAAGTTAAAAAGTTTGGTCCCAGCAAATATAATAGTGATTACAGTCAATTTTCAGGCGACGATAGAGAAAACTATTTACAATATCGCACACAGTTTTTTGAGTGGATGAAACTGCACGGCAATAAACTTGTTATGTTTAAGATGCTTGGTGGAGAACCTTTTTATCAAGAAGAATTTGAAATGTGTTTAGACTTTTTCGAAGAAAATCCTTGTCCAAACTTGACATGGGATATCTTTACTAACCTTAATCATAACCCAGAACGATTCAAGCAGAAACTAGAACGTGTTGCTAAACTTATTGAGCAGAATAAACTTAAAAGCATGAAAACTGTTGTTAGTATTGATTGCTGGGGTAAAGATTTAGAGTATGTCAGGTATGGTCTTAATTTAGAGACTGCTGAAAAGAATATCAATACATTATTAGATACTGACGGCGTTGAAGTTAATATTCACGCTACGATTACTGCATTAAGCTTGCCTAGTATGTTTGAACTTGCAAGAAAGATAGGTACTTGGCAAATGAAAAAACCAATTGCGTTTAACTGGAATACCATTACCAGTCCTCCTTGCTTTGACATCTATCATTTTGGCGATTCATTTTTAGAAGACATCGATAACTTTATTAAAGAACTGAAAATCATCTACTTGCATCCTGAACAAGAAACAATCTTTGGCATACGTAAGCGTATGGAAACAAGTTCAGTGAATAAAACCGAAGTAAATAACTTATATATGTTTTTAAATGAACTAGACGTTAGGAGAGGCGATGATTGGAAATCTAAATTTCCTCAGGTTGCAACTATAATGCAGAATATTATAGGAAAAAATGATGTATGATTTAAGACGATTAGGCAGACTGCACTTAGAACTTAGCTCTAGGTGTAATGCAAGTTGTCCTGCTTGTAGCAGAAATCTTGCTGGCGGCCCGGTATCACCTAACCTAAAGATTACAGAACTTACTATCGATGACATCAAGCAGTTTTTCCCAGAAGTATTTGCACGTAACCTAATAGGTATTAACTATTGCGGTAATGTTGGCGATCCTGGCATGGCACTAGACTTGCTGCCTATCCTAGAATATTTTCAATCGACAAGTCGAAAGAATATTGCTCAGCAAGTAAGAACCAATGGGGGTATGCGCAAACCAGAATTTTGGCAAGACGTAGGAAAGTTTTTTGCAGGATTGCCTAAGAGACCAGATGAAAGTCACATATTCTATCATCCAGCAGTAGTGTTTAGTGTAGATGGGTTAGAGGATACTAATCACTTATATCGGCGTGGTGTTCGCTGGGACAAGGTTATGGCAAACATGGAAGCATATGCTAGTACAGGTGCATTTGGCATATGGGAATTCTTAGTTTTTGAACATAATCAACATCAACTAGAAGATGCTAAAAAGCTTGCTGACAAATTAGGATTTGCATTCAGCCCTAAAAACCCAATGGGTTTCGGCGAATATAATGGAAAGCCTCAGGGTATGAATGTGTATGCTAAAACTGGTGAATATGAATATACTATCTATCCTAGTGATTTTACAGGCGAACGCACAATTATGCCGGAAAATTTCAAAGTAGATTTTACAAAAGCTATGACAGAACAGGTTCCTGAACTATCTGACTTTAGTAAGGACTTAGCATCTACTTCAGGCATCAGATGTAAAAGTATTGAACCATTAAGCCAAGAACTATATGTATCATCTACCGGCCATATGCTACCTTGTTGTTTCTTAGGTGGGGTATTTGGACAATTCAACACTAGCTATAGTAGATGGCAGTTTAATCATAAAATTAAAGAGATGGGAATCGACAAAATAGATTTAAGACAAAACTCGATTTATGATATATTAACTGGTCCTTATTTTTCAAAGTTTTTCACTGATGGTTGGAAACATGAAACAGTAGAAGAAGGAAAACTATTGTATTGTGTAGAAACATGTGGGTCGATATCAGCTATTGACAAACTGTACAGAACAAAAACAATTGATAAAAAGTTTTTAAACGCAGGAGAAACTAATGTTTAAATTTATCAAAAAAATTATTAACAAAATTCGTAATGAATATAGATATCGTAAAAGACTAAAGGAAATTAAAGAACGTGACCCCTTCATCTATTGAGCTTTCTAAAATAAATTTATTTGACTGCTCAATAGATAAAGTAAAAATCTACACCGTTGTTACTACTAGGCCCGAACTTAACATTAAGAATAGAACCATCGTTGAATACTTTGGTGGAAATGAAAAGCAAGAGTCTAGTAGTTGGACACATGGTGATTTTGCATATAATATATCAGAGTTGGGTTTCAGAGATAGTGACTTTCCTGAATCAGTAGATATTGCTGCATTTGGTTGTAGCTATACGTTTGGTTTAGGATTGCCAGAGAATATGATTTGGCATAGAAAACTATCTGACAAAATCAATAAATCAATATATAACTTTGGACAGCCTGGTATGGGTGTATCAGCTATAATAGATTTATTTTTGATGCTTGACAATAATCTAAACTTCAAGAAAGGTATTTTCTTATTGCCTCCTTATTTTAGAAAGTCGGTAGCATGTTCGTTTGACGAACGATCTCCGCAGATAGTACCCTTGATGCCTAACTATAAAAGCTTTTTAGAAATATTGTATGATACAAATTATAGTGAGATATACAAGCATTTACCAGATGAAGAGTTAGTAAGAGAGTTTAAGGATAAAATCTATATGCTAGATTTTTATGCAGGAGTAAAGAATATTAAACTATATCTATCTAGCTGGGATCATGAGACCTATAACTTGCTTACAGGCATGAATCTTAAAAATATTATATTATTACCAGAATGGACTTCTGCTAATATAGATGCTAGCGATCTAGCAAGAGACAATCTTCATCCCGGGCCAATTCATCATTCTTCTTTTGCTGAAATTATTAAGGATTTAATATGAATTACGTAGGAATTAGCTCTGGCTTCCACGATGCCGCATTAAGTGTCATTGATGACAGTGGCAATATACTCTTTGCTGGACATAGCGAACGCTATAGTATGAAAAAACATGACAAAGATTTGTGTTATGGTATTGTGGACGATGCTAAAAATCATATCAATGATGACTTTGAAGTTCATTACTATGAACGTCCTTATGTCAAAGCTATCAGACAGTTCTTTGCAGGACAAAAATTAGGCCCGTTAAACGTAGAAAAGATTATTGGGCAGTTCAATCTGCGTATGATGGATAGTGGAAAGCACATTCGTCAGGGCAAAGTAAAGACACATAATCACCATCTTTGTCACGCAGCAGCAGGATTCCAAACGAGTCCATATGAAGACGCTACTGTAGTTGTTATTGACGCTATCGGTGAAATGGATACAATTAGTATATGGGATGCAAAATATGATAAAGAAGGTAAGGCAACGTATAAAAAGATTTGGGGACGTAGATATCCTGACTCGATTGGTCTTTTTTATTCTGCGATGACCGCACGAGTGGGCTTACGTCCACTTGATGAAGAATATATTTTGATGGGTATGGCTGCATATGGAGAACCTCTATATAATGCTTCAATGAAAAAATTGTTTAGTAACTTTGGTGGCATCATGCTAAAGGACAACTTGCATATCGGAGTAGATGATAATTTCCTTAGAGATGCAGATGAAATGGATATTGCTACATCCGCACAAGAAGTTGTAGAACAATTAATTGAAATAGTGATCAAGAAAGCTAAGAAGTTAGGTAAGAGCGACAATCTTGTATATGGCGGTGGCGTTGCTCTCAACTGTTTAGCCAACAGATTAATCGGACAGCAGTATCAAAACATTTGGATCATGCCTAACCCGGGTGATGCAGGTAACAGCCTAGGTGCTGCTGCTTTAGGATACGGTAAGAAGATTAACTGGACTGATGCATTCTTGGGCTTTAACATTAAAGGTGAATACCCGATTGACAACATCTTAAAAGAGTTGTATAATAGTAAGATAGTAGGCGTTGCCAGTGGCAGGGCTGAATTTGGACCTCGTGCCTTAGGCAATCGCTCGTTACTTGCTGACCCTCGCGGGCCTGAGATTAAGGATATAGTAAATGAAATCAAACGCAGACAAAAGTTTAGACCTTTTGCGCCGGTCGTTTTAGAGGAGCATGTTGCTGACTACTTTGATATGCCTAGCGGTTGGAGTGACAGTAGATATATGCAAGTCATCGCTACATGTAGGCTTCCTGACTTATTTCCTGCTATTGTTCATTATGACGGTACTAGCCGTGTTCAGACTGTCCCGAACGATGGATCAGGAATCAGAAAACTCTTAGAAGCATGGTATGCGCAAACAGGTTGTCCAATGTTATTAAACACTTCGCTAAACATTCGCGGAGAACCGATGGTTAATGACAGATTAGATGCCGATCGTTTTGAAAAACTCTATGGGCTTAAAGTATGCTCATAAGTAGTACATATGCTAAGAGATGTATTTTATTTTGGTAAAAAGCCCAACGTTCATCCTAGAGAACAGTTTGCAGAAAATATAAATGATGCTAGATTAAAAGCTACGACTTGTGATTTTTGGATAATCAACGAATACTGCGAGTATCGTGACTTTGATTGGGACTTTGATTTTGAATTCTTGCCAGACGAAGACGTTTGGGCAGAAGATCATAACAATGTGTGGCCTAGTCAGCATCAAAAAGATAGTGGTACATGGCTTTGCCCTAAAGAACATAGCGATCTTATAATTTATCGCGGTGATGTTGATCCAATAAAGCGTAAGAATGAAAAGACCGACCACTGGGTAGAACTTGATTTAATCGACTATAATAAATTTGACTTCAGCTGGCATCCTGATCCTAGCAACCCTCCCTATATCTATAAGTGGGGATGCAAGTTTTTCCCAACAGAACTTAAGCACGTATTAGAATATCGTGTTCCGAACGCAACTCAAGTAAAATACATGCCTACAGTAGTAGAACTACTTCCTGAATACGACCTTTGGGTAGAACATCAAGAAATTAACAAGCATAAGTTTGACATGTCATGGCGACCCAACCCACTTGATCCACCATTCATATATGTTTGGGGTAACAAGTATATTGATGGAAAACTACAACCCACACTTGAATATCATGCAACTGCGGCAACAACTAAGAAGTACATGCCCGAACTAATTGAGGTATTACCCGAATATAATCGTTGGGTAGAAAATATTCTTATTGACAAAAATAAATTTGACATGTCATGGAGACCGGACCCCAGAGAACCCGCTTATATCTATGTTTGGGGCAATAAATATTTTGACAGCAAGACCTTCCCTACTGTAGAATATCACATGCCCGGTGCTACAGAAATAAAGCATATGGATGAACCAGTTGAACTAGTTTCCGATATGTCTAACTTCACCGTTCTGTTAGATATTGATAAATCAAAATTTGATTTTAGTTGGAGACCTAATCCAACTAGTCCTCCCTACATCTATGTTTGGGGAAATCAACATAATATAGCAGAAATTGAACCTACTGTTACCTATACTGTACCCGGTGCAACAGAATGTAAATTTATAACTGATACCGTAGCATATCTGTTGCCAAACAAAAGTAATTATTTTGCATACTATCCTATTATAGAAGAAAGTTTTGACTTTAGTTGGAAGCCTAATCCCAAAGACCCAGCTTATATCTATGTGTTTGGGTCTGACTTATATCCAGCAGAAATTATGCCAGTATTAGAATATCGTGTGCTAGGAGCAACGGAATACAAATACATGGAAGCTAAAGTAAGACTTGCCGCTAATTTAGAAAACTGGGAAGTACCGAACAACATAGATATTAGAAGTTTTGACTTTAGTTGGTATCCGAATCCTACTAGCCCAGCTTACATCTATGAGTTTTCTACTGTTTGGAATGATAGAGGTGGTCCTCGTTATGTAGTGCCCGGTGCAAGTGAATATTTTTACATAGAAAATGTAAAGGCTAAAATGTTACCGATGAAAGATAATTGGGAAGTTAGTAACGACATTGATGTTCGTAAGTTTGACTTTAGTTGGGTGCCGCATCCACTAGCTCCAGCTTATATCTATCAATTCGGTACAAAATTAGATAACAACGATGGTCCAAGATACGTTACCCCCAACAACAATGGCGAGATTGTATATCTAGAACGTGTTGAAATTTCAGGGTCGAGTGACATCAACGTTGGACAATATTATATTGAAACAACACTAGAAGATTTGATCAACAAACATCCTAACGAAATCTTTTGGGCATTGCGTAAGAACATCGATTATACTTATTTTGATTTCAATTGGCGACCTGTAACAGTAGAAGTCGCATATGAACTAGGCTATGTTCATGTGTTCGGTTCTATGGAATCAGAATTGACACAGACTTATTTTGTAAGTGCAGAACACTATCTCAAGGGTAAAACTGAATTTAAGTTCGTTGAAGAGTTAGGTTTAGATGAAGACACTCTAGCTAAACTGTTCAAAAAACCAGATATGTTCTTTATAGATAGAAGCAATAATGAATCACAAGAAAGATTTGTAGCATTACAAAAGCGTTTCCCTAACATACAAAAGACCCGTTATCTTAATAGTTGGGTTGACACAATCAATCGTTGTACTAAGAAGGCTTCGACTGAACTGATTTGGGTATTGAATAGCGAACTAGACTATAGTGATTTTGATTTCAACTACTATCCTAATCCTTGGCAAATGAAGATGGTTCATGTATTTGGTACTCAGTGGAGTCATTGGGGCTCAACCTTTTTGATTAATACTGAAACATTTGCTGAAGATACAAAATACATAAAAATTATCGAACATCTTTCAAATCTTAATTTTGTTAAATCGTTAAAAGCTAAAGCTACTAATTGTCTTTATGACATCATAATGATAGATCATGGAAACAAAGAAACATTAAATATATGCAATCAAATTGAAAGTAAGACAAACAAAAATATTACTATTGTAAATTATGATGATAGCTATCTAACTACTTTTAAGCATACGATTTCTACATTACCAGTCAAAAAAGATCACTATGTTTGGATTTGTTCTAGTGTTTGCGACTACAATAATTTTGACTTTAGTTACATATGTGATCCATTTACTAAAGACAACTTGCATGTATTCCCCAGCGGTAGGCAAAAATTTGGAGACACATTCTTAGTTGATGTCAATAGAACACGAGAATTGATTGAAGAACTAACTGAACTGGAAGAGTATAATCAGGTTAATTACAATCAAACTCTTCGTGTAGATAGACTTGAGGCTCCTACATTAATTGTAGAAACTGATACTTTGTCAGAAGCAGTAAAAGAAAACATACTTGATATAGATTTTCCGTATGCAAACTTAGTTACGAAGGACAATATTGATTTGCCTGAATCTGATATTGAACCAATGAACTTGTGGGCACCCGATACTAAAAACATTATTATTACAAGTACAGGCGCATCAAAAATAGTTATACCAAAGATTGCTAAAAATTACGTTGGATACGAAATGTATGACTATCCTTATATTAAACGTGCTCCTAAACTTATCAAAAGTAATGCACTAGATATTGTATTCTTGAGCAACGGAGAAACGGGTGCAGCCGAAAACTATCAGCATCTATTAGAAGTTACTAAAAACTTACCTAACAGAGTTGTAAGAGTAGATGGTATAAATGGTCGTGCCAAAGCATATCATGCAGCAGCAGAAGCAAGCAACACACCTTGGTTCTTTGCAGTGTTTGCTAAACTCAAGGTAAATCCAAAATTTGATTGGAGTTGGCAACCAGACAGAATGCAAGTGCCTAAGCATTATATTTTCCATGCAAAGAACCCTGTTAATGGACTTACGTATGGTCACCAAGCAATGATCGCATATAATAAGAAATTGACGTTAGGGAACGAAGGTCGCGGATTAGATTTTACATTAGACGATGAACATGAAGTAGTGCCGCTCATTAGTGGCACTGCACACTATAATACTGATGAGTTTTCTACATGGAGAACAGCGTTTAGAGAAGTTATTAAATTATTAATGGCAACAGACGATGACTCGAAAGAAAGATTAAACGCTTGGCTTACAAAAGCGGAGGGTGAGTACAGCAAATACAGCATTAAGGGTGCAAAGGATGCTGAATTATATTTTAATGAAGTTGATGGTGACTTTGATAAACTTAAGTTAAGTTATGAATGGGAATGGTTGCGCAACTGCTTCGATGTTCCATAAAACGGGTATTAAAGAGCTTGATCTTACACCATAAACTAAATATAATAGAGAGATTGATATGAAAGATATTACACCAAAAGATTGGTTAGGCACATTGTTTCTAGTGACACCTGTCATCGCACTATTTGCCTTTGCAGCCTACAAAATTGCACTTGAAATGTGGTGTATTGCATATGGGTTAATTTACTAGTCTAAAGGAGGCTACAATGAAGAAGATTGTTTCACTTATTACAATGGCTGCAATGCTTGCAGTTTCTACTCCCGCTTTTGCCGATCATGGTCAGCGTGATTATCGCTGGGGCAATGACCGAAATGTTCATAGCCCATATCGCGGTCAAAATCGTGTTGTTATCAGAGATAGGAACCGCGGCGTAAGCACAGAAGGTGCAATTGCCCTTACACTCGGAGCTTTGATTTTAGGATCAGCTATCGCTAATAATCGCCGCGACAACCGCACTGTGATTATTGAACGACAGCCGCAACAAGTATGTCAGGATAATGTTCAATACGATTATTATGGCAATCCTTACGTAGCTGGTCGTAACTGCTGGTATCAGTAAGAATTTTAGAGATTAGTCGTTGATACGATCTAATATTTGTGCAGGACCCGGCGCCTCCACCAAGAGGAAACAATATGGTAGTTTGTAGCTGCCGAGATATTAGAGATTCGCAGTACAGCAATAAGGAAGAACTTATTGCTCGGCTGCTACAAGACGATTATTGTTGTGGTACATGCCTTGAAGATTTGCTACCTTGTACAAAAAAATGTCTTGACAACGTAGACTAAACCGTATATAAATAGATTATCAGTTGTTTGATGCAA
>Ga0164293_10004740_pt1 | contig 11617 bp, 10 predicted proteins | sample GEODES118metaG_FD_111487 | JGI IMG/M metagenome (GOLD analysis project Ga0164293, IMG submission 111487) | Eutrophic lake water microbial communities from Lake Mendota, Wisconsin, USA - GEODES118 metaG | ecosystem: Environmental > Aquatic > Freshwater > Lake | place: USA: Lake Mendota...
GTCTATATTTGAATTACTAAATCATACTACCATGGAACAAGTCCGCGAACAAAAGAAAACCAGCATACTGCTCCAATACGGGCTGATCTCTGCGCTGGTATACGTAGCTTCTTATGTTGTCTTCTATCTGATGGGTGCAGACTCGATGCTCTCTTTTGGAGGGTACGCCACCGCAATCATCCCGATCGTCTTTGCTGTCATTGGCTGTTTACAGGCAAAGAAAGAGAATGGAGGCTTCCTCGATTTTAAGGAGGCACTTAAGGTCAGCTTTGGCATTATGGTGATCACCTCATTCATCAGTATGGTCTTTAGCTATGTGCTTTTCAATTTTATTGATCCGGCATTCGCTCAAAGTGTCACACAGCTAACCGTTGAAAAATTGCAGCAAACGTTTGATAAAATTGGTGGCTCGCAGGAGATGATCGATAAGGCTGTGAAGGATATAATGAATAAGAATATTTATTCCCTGCCTTCGCTTTTTCAGTCATTTATGTTTAGCTGCATTTTTAACTTCATCATCGCCCTGATCATCTCAGCCATCGTAAAAAAGAAAAGACCCGACTTCGAATCCCAATAGCCCTGCATGGATGTAAGCATCATCATACCCCTGAAAGACGAAGAGGAATCACTGCCTGAGTTGTGTGCCTGGATAAAGTCAGTCACCGACACACACCAGTATTCCTATGAGATCATTTTGGTGGATGACGGCAGTACGGACGAGTCCTGGGAGGTCATCAAACGACTCCGAAACAATGATCACCATGTCAAAGGCATAAAATTCCAGCGGAACTATGGTAAAAGTGCAGCCCTCAATGAAGGCTTTGCCGCCGCGCAGGGAAATGTAGTCATCACGATGGATGCGGATCTGCAAGACAGTCCTGATGAAATCCCCGGTCTTTATCATATGATCATGACGGACGGATATGATCTGGTGAGCGGCTGGAAAAAAAAGCGGTACGATAACGTACTTACTAAAAATCTGCCTTCCAAATTTTTTAATGCCGTTACGCGCAGAATGTCGGGCATCTACCTGCACGATTTTAATTGCGGCCTGAAAGCTTATCGTAAAAGGGTGATCAAGTCCATTGAAGTATATGGTGAGATGCATCGTTATATTCCGGTGCTTGCAAAATGGGCCGGCTTCAAAAAAATTGGCGAGAAAGTAGTTGAACACCGCGCCCGGAAATACGGCACCACTAAATTCGGTTGGGAGCGATTTGTCAACGGATTCCTTGATTTGAACTCCATCATGTTCATCGGGAAGTTTGGAAAAAAGCCCATGCAGTTCTTCGGCCTGCTGGGAAGCCTTTTCTTTTTTGTCGGTTTGCTCATTATCCTCTACCTGATCGTTTCAAAGATCTTTGAGCCTGAATTTGGCCTCACCAACAAACCCGCTTTCTATATCGCCCTTACGGTGATGATCATTGGTTCACAGTTCTTTCTGGCCGGCTTCATCGGAGAGCTGATCGCGAGGAATTCCCCCGAACGAAACAGTTATATGATCGAAGAAACAGCCGGACTGGATGCCTGATCCAAAACATATCATTATTCTGGGATCAGCCTATCCCCTCAGGGGTGGCGGACTCTCTACGTTCAATGAAAGACTGGCCCGCGAATTCATGGCTGCGCGACATCGCGTCACGATCTATACATTTTCACTGCAATACCCTTCTTTTCTATTTCCCGGTAAAACGCAGTATTCAACTGAGCCGGCTCCAATAGACCTCGACATTAAAGTTACCGTGAATTCCATCAATCCCCTCAATTGGCTGCAAGTTGGCAGGGAATTGAGGACGCTTAAGCCCGATCTGCTGCTGGTCAGGTACTGGATACCCTTCCTCGGACCAGCACTGGGAACCATTTGCAACATCGTTAAAAAAAATAAACACACCAGCGTAGTGTGCATAGCGGATAATGTTATCCCTCATGAGAAAAGACCCGGTGATCACATCCTGACCAACTATTTTCTTAGATCAGCGCATGCCTTTATCACCATGAGTGAACAGGTCATGAGCGATCTGTATAGTTTCAAAACAGGTAAACCAGCTATGTTAGTTGATCATCCACTCTACGATAACTTTGGTGAAGCCATATCAAAAAAACAGGCCCGTGAACACCTTGGCCTCCCACCGGACGACAAGATCATCCTTTTCTTCGGCTTTATCCGGCAATACAAAGGGCTCGATCTGCTTTTTGATGCCATGGCTGATCCATCCATTAAAAGCAACAGCGTTAAACTGCTGGTAGCCGGGGAATTTTATCAGGATAGCAAACCCTATCTCGCCCAGATAGAAAGACTGGGCATTAAAGAATCGGTTATTCTACACAGTGAGTTCATCAGTGACCAGGAAGTGAGGTACTACTGTTGTGCTGCAGATTTTATCATCCAGCCTTACCGACAGGCCACGCAAAGTGGCGTCACTCCCCTGGCCTATCATTTCGAAAAGCCAATGATCGTAACCAATGTGGGTGGTCTGCCCGCTATGGTGAAACATGGTGTAACAGGGGTGGTCACAGAACCTGATGCGCTTTCCATTGCCAGTGGAATTGCGGAAGCCTACAAACTGGGCGAAGAGTATTTCTTACCCGGCCTGCGGGAGGAAAAGAAGAAATATTCCTGGAAGAAACTGGTGGACGCCATCATGATCCTCGCAAATCAGGCAAAAGCATAAATTTACACGATAACAGGATATTTACCTGGATAAAACAATGTATGGAAGATAAGATCAAGTCAATCATCAGTGCCTCCATCGATGTAAAAAAACAGTTCCTCGAGAACGATCGACTGGTGTCAACCTTAAGGGAGATCGTGAATGTAACCGTTGGTGCCTTGAGAAATGGCAGCAGGTTATGGTTTTGCGGGAACGGAGGCAGCGCTGCTGATGCACAGCATCTGGCCGCCGAATTCAGCGGGCGTTTCTATAAAGACAGGAAAGCACTGCCGGCAGAGGCGCTGCACTGTAATACATCTTACCTGACTGCCGTTGCAAATGATTACAGCTTCGATGAAGTCTATGCCCGGCTGGTGGATGGAGTATGCCATGGCGGGGATATCCTCTTCGGATTTTCCACCTCAGGAAATTCGAAGAACATCTGCAATGCCTTCGAGATCGCGAACAATAAACAGATCATAACAGTTGGCTTCACAGGTGAAAGTGGCGGGCAAATGAAATCCATGAGTAACTATCTGATCAATGTGCCATCTTCGGACACACCCAGGATACAGGAAGCGCACATCATGGCAGGCCATATCATCTGCCAGTTCGCTGAGGAACTATACTTCAGTGATCCCAACGGAGAATGAAATGAAACATGGATAGCTGGATAAAAAATATAGACCGGAGCTGGACCTTATTCCTCGATCGTGATGGTGTTATCAATGTTGAGAAAGAAGATGATTATATCCGAACCTGGTCGGAGTTTACATTCATTGAAGGCGCATTGGAATCATTTCCTGTTTTCGCCCGGGCCTTTGGAAGGATCTTTATTGTCACCAATCAGAAAGGGGTTGGCAAGGGGCTGATGTCTGCCGAAAACCTCCGGGAGATCAATGATGGCATCATCCAGGCCATTCAGGAAGCCGGCGGACGCATAGACAAGATCTACTGTTGTACGGCGGTAGACAACAACGACCCATGTCGCAAGCCCAACCCGGGTATGGCGCTCACTGCAAAAAAAGAGTACCCTGACATAGACTTTAAAAGGTCATTAATGATCGGTAATACCCTGGGAGATATGCGTTTTGGGCGGTCATGTGGCATGTATACCATCTTCATTCCTTCGCAAAAGCCGATGCCGGATATTCCAAACAGCCTGATCGACGGCGTATTTCCCGGTCTGGCCGGTGTTGCTAAAGCTTTGTAAAAACTGGGGGCTGCAAAATAAATTTAATGCAATTTTGTTCCATGCTTTATTCGCGTATATGCTTTATGGTTATTGCCCTCGCCAGTGTGTTGAAGGGATATAGCCAGCAATCATCACCCCAGGATCTGACATTACTGAGGTCTAAAGAAGATTCACTGAAGGTGATCGGTCCAAAGATCGTGATGTCGAGGGAAGCAGCGGATCGTTTTCGCTCCGACAGTCTATTTACGCGCGTGCTGGTAAGGGCCTTACGAACTCCGAATTCTTTCCACTACCCTTTCGATTCGGTTCAGAATATTTCAAAGCTCTATTCACCGGATTCCAGTTTCAGGATCTTCACCTGGCAGGTAGTAAAGGACGAAACGATGGCGCGCAGGCATGGCGCTATCCAGATGAAAACAAATGATGGATCGCTGCGCTTGTTTCCCCTGATCGATAAAACAGCATTGATTGATTCACCGATTGACACCGTGACGAATCATGAGACCTGGATCGGGGCGATATATTATAAGATCATAAAAACAGAACATCAGGGAAAGGCTTTTTATACCCTGCTCGGGTACGATGAAAATACCATGCGCAGCACCATGAAAAGGATCGAGGTGCTTCATTTTGACAACTCGGGAAAGCCTTTGTTCGGCGGGCCTTTTTTCAGTTTCCGGGAAGACAGTGTAAAGAAAAAGGATCAATCCAGGTTCTGGATCGAGTATAAGAAAGAGGGAAATGCACGTTTACAGTTCGATGATGAAATGAACATGATCCTGTATGATCACCTGATCCCCGAAAATGGCGAGACTGGCAAACGATACACCTACATTCCTGATGGTGATTACGAAGGATTCAAATGGAAAGATGGCAAATGGGTACATGTAGATAAGGTATTCAACTTTAAGTTGAAAGACGGCGAAGCGCCCACACCTCTTCCAATGGGTGACGATAAATTTGGCAATGCACCACCCCCCGTGCCAAATAAAAAGCCAGTGAAGAAGAAGAACGGGTGATACAACCATGTCAATTGTTTTCCCTAAACTTTTCACTTCCAATTACCATCTACGTTTGAACTGGACAAGGATAGAAGCCGCCGTGATTACCCATCTGCGTAAGATCATTGTCTTGGTCCTGCTGCTGCATGCCATGGTACAGGTATCCCAGATCCAGCGGGATGATATCACTGCCGATGAAGAAGACCACCTGACCTATGGGGTGCAGATATGGAAAGGAAACCCATCCCGCCGCGTAGAAGGCAGGGATTTTCGTTCAACCATGCCCGTAACCGCTATTCATGCCCTGCCAAGGGTCTTCGAACAAATTCTGCAACCGGGTAAAGTAAAGACCGACTGGGGCAAATCGGACATCAGATCCGGACGATACCTCAACCTCTTGTTTACCCTGGGTCTGCTGGTGTATATTTTTCTGTTGAGCCAAACGTTGTTCAGTCCTCTGACGGGCCTTTTTTGCCTGATCATGGCAGCGGCTGATCCAAATATGCTCGCACATGGTCACCTCGTTACTACAGACATGGCTGCAACATTCTTCTGCATTGCCACACTGTATCACCTGCTACATTGGATCGATAAAAAGCAAACATTCCAATTGATGCTTTTCACTCTGTGCATTGCCTTCGCCCAAATAGCTAAGGTCAATAATCTCCTGCTTTACCCTATTTCTACATTGGTCTTGCTCCTGGGCGTGATTCAACAAAAACAATTCAATTATAAGCGCTCCATGACCTTTTTGTTTTTATTCCTGTTCATACAAGTGATGGTCATCAACCTTGCCTTTCAGTTTGAGCAAACCGGATTCCGGTTAGATCAGGCGGATTTTAGCAGTTCGGTGATAAAAGATATGGTGACCAGTATTTCCTTCCCGCTCAGAAGTCCCTTGCCTCTGCCCTATATAGACACATTTGACAAGATCTATTTCGAGATTGAAAAACGCGATGGCCTTCCACTGAACTACCTCATGGGAGAGCGTTCAACGAAGGGATTTTGGAATTACTTCTTTGTCTGCATGGGCATAAAAACACCACTTGCCTCGATTGCCCTTATCTTGAGCAGCCTCGTACTGATCATCCTGCACCTGAAACATTTTAAGAAACAAATCCTCTTTCTGATCTTTCCGGCCCTGATCATATATTGGTTCATCAGTTCAGCCACCGTTCAGAATGGTTACCGGTATGCGCTCCCTGTGCTTGCGCTGGGCATCATAGCCAGCGGAGCACTAATCAGTCTACTCCTAAAAGCGAGGTTTGGCCGTGCCCTCGTTTTCCTCGCTCTTGCTGCGGTTTTGCTTGAAACGTTTTCATTCAAGGGCGGCTACCTTCCGTTCACCAATGTGTTGGTGGGCAATAAGAAGAATGCATGGACCTGGTTGGCCGACAGTAACCTGAATTGGGAACAAAACCACGCCAGGCTTAAAGACTATTTGAAAAGCCATCCGGAGCTGATCTACCAGCCCGCAGGGCCGGTGAAAGGACGAGTACTGGTGCACGTGAATGATCTGGCCGGTATCTGGGAGCCAGACAAGTACGAGTGGCTCAGAGTCGCCTACAAGCCAGAGAGTCATTTATGGCACAGTTATCTCCTCTTCGATACGCGATAGTAAGCGGAGACATTGGCGATAGCACGCGGGGTTACCTAATAGACTCATTGGGAACGGTCGTGTCAGGTGTTCATATGACCATGAGGAACTTATTAAGGTAGAACCAGTTTGTTTAATCCAGTTTCAGAACGGCAAGAAATGCTTCCTGTGGAACTTCCACGTTTCCGATCTGACGCATCCGCTTCTTACCTTCTTTCTGTTTTTCAAGAAGTTTACGCTTACGGCTGATGTCACCACCATAACATTTCGCAGTAACGTCCTTCCTCAGGGCAGCGATGTTTTCCCTCGAAAGAATCTTTGCGCCTACGGCGGCCTGGATGGCGATCTGGAACTGTTGCCTCGGGAGCAATTCTTTCAGCTTCTCGCAAAGCTTTCTTCCAAAATCCTGGGCGCGGCTTCGATGAATCAATGCGCTTAGCGCATCTACTTTATCGTTATTCAGCAGGATGTCCATCTTCACGATATCTGCTTCCTGCATGCCTATGGGATGGTAATCGAAAGAAGCATAGCCGCGGGTTTGGCTTTTCAATTTATCGTAAAAGTCAAAAACGATCTCCGTAAGAGGCATTTCAAAGATCAGTTCCACGCGGGTAGTGGTAAGGTAACTTTGATTGATGAGGTTACCGCGTTTACCCAGGCAAAGCGTCATGATATTCCCAATGTATTCCGGCTTGGTGATGATCTGCGCTTTGATGTAAGGCTCTTCTATAAAATCTATCCGCACCGGATCGGGCATCTCAGAGGGATTATTAACTGTCACTTTTTCGCCGGAAGTAGTGTACGCCACAAAACTAACGTTGGGAACCGTGGTGATCACCGTCTGGTTGTGCTCCCGTTCCAGCCTTTCCTGTATGATCTCCATATGGAGCAATCCCAGGAATCCGCAACGAAATCCGAAGCCAAGCGCTTGTGAGGTTTCCAGTTCGTATGATAATGAAGCATCGTTCAACTGCAGTTTATCCATACAGTCCCTGAGCTCCTCAAAATCCTCTGTATTCACCGGAAAGATCCCGGCAAATACCATCGCCTTCACTTCCTCAAAACCTTTGATCATTTCGGGATGGGGATTATTGGCCAGGGTGATCGTGTCACCCACTTTTACTTCCCGGGCATTTTTTATGCCGGTGATGATATACCCTACGTCCCCGCAGTTGACCTTGTCCCGCTCGGACATTTTTAGTTTAAGTATGCCTACTTCATCTGCCACATACTCCTGATCGGTAGAAACAAATTTAACCTTATCTCCTTTTCTTATTGAACCATTGATGATCCTGTAATAGACCAGGATGCCCCTGAAACTATTGAAAACCGAATCAAAGATCAGGGCCTGTAAGGGTGCCTCCGGATCTCCTTTCGGAGGCGGTATTCGTTCTACGATGGCCGTCAGAATATCTTCCACTCCAATTCCCGTTCTCCCACTTGCCAGAAGAATATCCTCGGCTTTACAGCCGATCAGCTCCACGATTTGGTCTTTCACCTCTTCGATCATGGCGCCGTCCATATCGATCTTATTGATCACAGGAATGATCTCCAGGTTGTTTTCGATAGCGAGGTAAAGATTGCTGATGGTCTGGGCCTGGATACCCTGGGTGGCATCTACCAGCAGCAAGGCTCCTTCACAGGCAGCCAATGCACGGCTCACTTCATAGCTGAAGTCAACGTGACCCGGCGTATCGATCAGGTTAAGGATAAACTCCTTACCGTCCTTATGCTTATAATTGATCTGGATCGCGTGACTCTTGATGGTGATGCCTTTTTCCCTTTCCAGGTCCATGTCGTCCAGCACCTGGTCCATCATTTCTCTTTCACTGATGGTGTTTGTCACCTGCAACAGCCTGTCTGCCAGCGTACTCTTACCGTGGTCAATATGTGCAATTATGCAAAAATTCCTTATTTGATTCATTCGATGATCTCCGTTGAGCGAGGGGCAAAGTTACGGAAAAGACTTTGCCCCGATGTGATCATCTTAGTCTTCTTTACGATCTGTGCCTTCATTTTTATGGCCACTGCTCTGCTGTCGGTCGCGGTTGCGATGGGAGGCCTGGCTACCTTTCCTGGAAATTTCACGCTGCTTCTCGGACTCCATTGAAGCAAACCCCCTTGTTTGAGGTATTTCCAAGGGCGGACGCTTTGTCTCCTTTGCTGGCTATCTCCCTTTATTTTTCGGCATCCATGGATGCAAAACCACGTCCCTTTCCTTTGCCTTGATCATTCAGATCATTCTTGCTTGTTATACCAATAAGTTTGACATGTTAATGGATAATGAGGGGAACGTGTAAACAGTATGCCTGAAGCGGGATTATTCAACATAGTCGGGGCGCCCCAACTTGTGGTTGTTCTATTGGTGCCAATTATCTACCATACAGTATGGTTAAGGCTTCTGGCATCATTTCACACTTTTGTACAAATTCGCGTATTTTCGCTCAAACATTCCCATGGAATTGATGGAACAATTCGAACAAGCAGTAGCTGAGAGTAAATCATTGTCGTCCAAACCAAGCAACGATACCCTGCTACAACTCTATTCTCTGTATAAACAAGCGACTGAGGGAGATAATCTTGCGGATCCGCCTGCTAACCCATTTGATTTCGTAGCTAAAGCCAAGTATGATGCCTGGACTGGCCAGTCGGGCAAAACAAAAGACCTGGCGATGCAGGACTATATCAACCTGGTCAGCAAACTCAAGGGCTGATCAGATCTTTATGCCTGATTTTTTATAAAAATCGAGGAAGTCGTTCGCAACCTTTTCATAACTGTAGCGCGCGGCTGCTTCAGAAGCGATTTTTACCCGGTCGTATGTATGATAATGGGTTATTACGTGCTGAAGGGCTTGTAACAGTTCTTCTTCGTCTCCCGCATGCACTACCAATCCGTTTCCCTGTTCAATGGCTTCCGCGCAACCACCCGCATCTGAGGTGATCACGGGCAGTCCGCAACCCAGTCCCTCAACGATCACACATGGAAAATTCTCATCTCTGCTGAACATGACCATACAATGGGCCTGCTGCATGTGTCGCGGAACTTGATCATGCCCTACCGTTCCATGAAGGGTTAACCATGAAGCATTGGGATAGTCCACCCGAATTGATTTCAGTGCTCCCTCATCCCCACCCACCATGTGCAGGCAGAAGTCCTGCCTTTGCTGATAGAGCCTGGCAAAAGTGCGCAGGATTCCCTGGATGTTTTTCTGCTCTTTCAGCGTAGACACATGAACGAATGTGAAAACAGGAAGATCAACCGGATCATAAAAGAATCGGGAGTGGTCAGCAACATTTCTGATCACGTCTATATCATTACGGCCCGATATCTGTTGCAAGATAAGCCCCAGCGACCCTGATACATTTGAAACGGCCCTTGCTTTCCTCAGTATCTGCCGCACATGGTAGCGGTAATAAAAGCTCCTGTTCTTAAAGCTGTCTTCCGGCCCGTCCTGGTAGGCTGCCGAATGTTCACTGACAAAAAAGGGTACCGACCATTTTCCTTTAGCCCAGATGGCAACCCGACCCATTTTCATGGGTACGTGCACATGGATACATTCCGGCCTGCCATAACACCTGACCAGGGCGGAAAGTAGTGTTTTGGTATAATGAAAAAACCGGAGGTTATAGAATATCCGGGAAGTGATCGAACCGAGGTTCCCGTTATGCCTGAAATAAACAAATACTTCCGTCAGTGCACCGCATTCACTTACTTCATAACGTACAGGAGTAGGCGAATAATTATCATGGATAGTGTGTATCAAAACAACCGGTGTCAATCGGGAAACCGCCTCTGCATGACGCTGGATAAAATCACCGTTATACGGGTCTGTCCGGGAGGGGTACCAACTGGCCAGCCACAACAACCTGAAAGGTTTTTTCAGTTTGATCTCCGACGCGTCATGATATGTTCTGATCTCTTTCAAGGGATTCGCCTGCCGCTCCATGCACGGTTGATGATGTTTAAGGCTTCTTCACGATCGGACTTGTTCATGAACAAGTCCTTCCACGAGTAGCGCTCAGCAGCTACATACCTGCTGTAGGTGTACAAACAACCTGCAAAATAAGCTATACTGCTGGCAATCGCAGCACCTTTGGCACCCCATACTGGTATCAGCAGCAGATCGAGCGCCAATACAATGACCAGTGCGATCACAGATCCGTACAAATTGATCACAGGCCTTCCTTTCCCGGCGAAATATGAGGCCAGTAGTGTTTGTGCGGAAAGAAAAATAATTCCTGGAAGCAGATATAGTAAAGGCATAACGGTTTCGCTGAATTCAGCGCCGAACAACAGTGGAATAAGCCAGGATGAAAATGCGGTCAGTACAAAGATCATCAGCAGGTTAAGGGAATTGACCATGCGAAAGATCTTCTCCAGCGATTGTCCGCTGAGTTGTGATGATGTTACCGATGGCATAATGATACCCGCCAATAATGCAGGAAGCACCAGGAACATTTGTGCGATCCGTGCTGCCAATGCGTACCAGCCTAACTCCTCCTCCCCTTTAAAATGATGAAGGATCCAGAAGTCTATCCTCGTCACCAGGAAATGCAGCGCGTTGGCCAAATAGGCGAAAAAAGAATAGGTAAAGAACTTCTTCGCCATGCCCGTTCCCTGGGCGATGGTAATACGCCCGATCTTTTTACGGTGAAAGACCAGCCACAGTACGAAGGCCTGGACAATATGGACGAGTACATAACTGATGATGACGAGGTCTGTCGGCACCCCCGGGGAAAATAGGCCCAGATATACCAACAAAGCGGTAAGGATCACAGAGAAAATAACGGTGATCAGGTTGTAGAGATAGAAATGCTGGAAACCGTTGAATAAGGCATAGTACTTTTCAGTGAGCACAATAGCCAGGAAAAACAGGATGCCGGACGCCCCTGCCAGTGTTTGGGAAGATGGCCATATCCAGAAACTTCCCTTTAGCCCGTAAAAAATGGTTTCGAAAATAATGATGAGGGCCAGCTGGAAAATGGTAGACAACCAGATGATCTTCTCCATTTTCTTAAGCGCAAGATCCCTGGCGGATGCATGAAATAAGATGCCTGCAGGAATACCAAGTGACGTAAAGATCAACAGGATGTTTGCGTTCACGATCACCAGTGAAAAAACACCAAATCCCGCCGGGCCGGTAAGCCTGGAAATAAGCATGGTGTTGATTAA
>Ga0164293_10004743_pt1 | contig 11614 bp, 13 predicted proteins | sample GEODES118metaG_FD_111487 | JGI IMG/M metagenome (GOLD analysis project Ga0164293, IMG submission 111487) | Eutrophic lake water microbial communities from Lake Mendota, Wisconsin, USA - GEODES118 metaG | ecosystem: Environmental > Aquatic > Freshwater > Lake | place: USA: Lake Mendota...
GCAATACTGATACTATACTGTCTGATTTTAGTGGAAAAAAATATAGTATATTTAATTTAAATGAATCCGATGTGACTAAATTAGAAAATATATGCAATGATATTTATAAAAAAAATAAGACTAGTAATACTACCATTGATCAATCGTATATAGATTTAAATAATCAATTAATCGATTTTATAAATTATATTATAAACCAAAATAAAGATATTGCAGCCGAACTAATTGAAATAATAAAAAAAGATAAAGAAGAAGTCGAAAAAAAGCGCATAGAATTGTCTTTAAAAACTTATACACAATCAATTGAATATTTTCCAAATATAGATATAACAAAAGAAGAATATTATACTAATTCAAAAAATAAAGATAAATCAATCTATATTCTAAACCCTATCGATAAAACAATTGAAACTACATCAAATCCTTTAAAAAGTAAATATCCATCATTGTTTAATCCTACATCTGTAAATATTATATATAATGCAAATTTATATATTAAAAACTATTATACTATAGATCCTATAGATTCTAAAAAAATAAAACCAGCAGGACATTATAAGACAATTATTGATATTATTGAAGATCAATCATGTACAGTTTCTGGAAAAAAATATCCGGCTGGGTCTGTTTTTTATATAAATAATAATGAATCTATTATAGAGCCATTTAATATTAAAGGAATATATCATATTAAAGGGATTGATTTTACAGGAAAAGATACTACAGCACATACAAAATCGTATTTATTATTTTATAGTTACTATTATACTATTTTACATAAGTTAATTGATATTTCTGCAAAAGATTCCAATGCAAAAAATATTATAATTCATCTAACAACAATACCAAATGATACTATAACGACTCATGCAATGTCACTTGCTACACAAGAATCTATTAATTATGCAAAAGATAATAAAGTATCTATACAAATTAATTTACCTATATCAGAAGAAGATTATAAAAAATGGATTGCAACACCACCCCCTTCAGAATCAACTACAATAGAAAATACAAGCGAATCTGATTGGAATTTACAAACAAAAAAAATAAAAATACCAAATAATAATTATGAACAAATATGTAAAAAAATATACGACTTAAATAATCTTACAGTGGCAAATGTTTCTTTAAATGGTTGTCAAGACATGCAAGATAAGGATGGTTTATTAATAATAAACGGGCGTCAAAAAGATATTCATATTATTGAAACAGAAGTGAATAAATTATTAACTAAAAAAAATGCTGTAAGTTCAACTCCTACACCTTCATTAGCTGGACCCGCACCAGCTGCTGCAACTCCCACAAAAGATATTTATACTGCATTAGTGGTAAAGGATACTCTTTTGAAAGATTATCCGTCAAAGAAGCATACAAATATCTTAAAAAATTTACATGTAACTCTTCAATACGAAAAGGATGGTCTTACTGCAGCAGATGTCGCACCTCTTACACCTCATTTAAATAAAACTGTAAAGGTACAAATTCTAGGACGAGCAACTGATTCAAAGGGAGATGCATTATATGTTAAGATCCTAGATCTCCCATCTGGAATTAAAGTTGATAATACATATATGCATATTACACTTCGAACTGGAAAAGAAAAGGATGGTAAAGATGTACGTCCTTTTTATTCAAATACAATGTTATCATCACATCCAAACATAAAAAAAGGCAAAACATTTACAGAGGGTGATTTTACATTTACCAAACAAACTCCTGATAAAATAATTGATTCTACGATTGGTATTTATTCAAATTATCCAAATGGTACGAAATGGGGAGAAAATAAATTTCGCTATAAGGGAGGAACTCGCAAACGTGCAAGATCCACTGTAAGGGGAACCAAGCGTAGATCATTACGATCTTCACGGAAGATATAAGAAATGGAGAGAGTTCTTAATTATTTAAAATTTTTATTCATAGACGAACAGCTTTGCTGTCCGTCTATGAATAAAATTGAAATCAATTTTTTTATATTTAGAAGAATACCAATCGAGGAACTACATTTTAGCCACCCCTCGTACGATCAAACGATCAACAATCAACATGCCATCCCCTTACACGCTGACGACAGACCCCTCCAAGGCCTCCCTCTCTGAATCCAAGGACACCTACCGCGCCCGTACCACAAATGGGCTTCAGGAGCGCATCTTTTCGTGCCTCGAGGCCCTTCACAGGGCTTTGACCGGCAAGGATATAGACGGCGAGTGGTTGGAACACTTCAACCACTCGACCCAGCTCTGGAAGGTCGCCGATGCTCTCAAAGAGCTGGAGGTCTTTACGGACCTGAAGCATATAAGACCCTTGCGCGTCGAGCTCTCCGGCCACAACGACAAGGGTTTCGGCTATATGTCGAGGAAATGGGACCACGCGACTACGGTCAACAGGTTCATCCAGCTCCACTTCGACACCTCGATGGAATCCACGACCCCTGCGCTCGTGGTAATCGCTACATTTCTGTGCGACGCCTACAACCAGGAACTCGCCCTCTTCGAGAAGGAGCGTGGCGAAATTTACGCCACGCCCCCCTGCTTAGTCGCTCTGCAGGGAGCCGCAGCGGAACAGCGCCCCGACGCCTCCCTGTCTCCCTTTCTCGCCGCATTGGTGAACGTCCACGCGAATCTTTCCAAGGAAACGGCCGACTATCCTACAACCGAGGAATTGCATCGCAACGAAAAGTGGTATGGCTACGGTATCGAAACGTACTGCCAACCAGGAGAAACGCCCGATCTGTCGCGCGGAATTGGATATTTCCGAGGGGTCGCCCCCTGGAATATGTCCTGTCCCTATACGGGCGCCGCCTACGTGAAATGTTTGCAGGATGTCCCCCTCGACGACTGGACCACCACGTTCGAGCTTCCCCCTGAACTCGCCGCGGAGGTCGCTGAAAAAATTGCGAAGGCCGCTGCAAAAATTGCGAAGGCCTCTCGCCGCCGCTAAAACTGCCTCTGCCTCTTGCCTCTTGCCTCTTGCCTCTCGCCTCTTGCCTCTTGCTTTCTTGCTTTCTTGCTTTCTTGCTTTCTTGCTTTCTTGCTTTCTTGCTTTCTTGCCTCTTGCCTCTTGCTTTCTTGCATCCTCTATTTTTCTTTTTTATGTAAACGGGCATGTCCCCATGCATACGTTTTTGCAATCTTTGCCGAGGACATGGGCAATCGATACAGTCGAAAGTCAAAGAGGGATCCTCGAAATCGTTCGTCTTGATCATCGTATTGCCCCACTCCAACGTCCTCCCAATTACTTTTTCCAATATAATTGAGAGTCGTATACGAATTCAGCGGCATATGCCCGTCTTCATGCTCTAACACCTTTTTATTATCAATATAGACATGCCAGGTAGGGCGAAACGAACTAGCGTCTGTAGTGGTAACCACTACATGGCACCATTGTTTTAATGGGATTGCATTCATAGCACGAATTCGCATTTTTCGTTGCTGGGTATCCCAAATTTCAAATATCAAATTTGCAGAGGGAGGACCTGCTTCTTCTGCTGCATCATCTTCTGGATAGGTTGATTCAACTGGTTCAGGACCCTTACACTCGTATTCATCGACATTGGCATCCGATGTCGCTAAATACAATTTAGGAGAGACTTCGACTGCTGCTTTGGTATTGCACACTTTAGCGAATTCATCCGGTTGCGGTTTCATGACCCCTTGCAACTTGGTCGCGCGGTTTCCCTTTCCTTCAATCGCCAATCGTACATTGTCCTTTCCAGCTCCGTTACCAAAATCAAAAATAGGGGCATTTTGTGTAAATTCATCATAATAGACCCACACACTCACCGCTCGTAAATCTCGTAAGCGAACTTTGGAGTTCCATTCTAGTTTATCATTTTCACCAATACGGATAAACTGTTCTGCAGGAGGTTTTTCGTCTGTGACCGCTGGTACCTTATTAATGGCCAATCCTTCCACAGAGGGAGGAGGATCTCTTGCTTTGGGTGTTTCGTCCATTTCAATTTCCCCCGCAAGAGCTAACTTACTGTTTTCAGCATAATCCACCATATCATCAAGAAAGCGATACCAAACCATAATGCCTTCAAAAAAGAAAAGGAGATCTGCAATATCGGGAGGAGGCTTGGAATCGGTAAGTTCAAATTCATTTTTAAATTCAATCAATCCTGCCGGAATGCAACGAGCTTCCCATGCATCCAAGGGGGCTTCTTTAACTTTTAAAATACGGCAATAATCATCTTTCTTATCACCATTTACATCCCGGTAGTAATCATCGCGAGAAAAACGAAGACCGGCTCGGGCTGATTTTGAACTATACGCAAAAGTATCCAATCCTTCTTGACCGGCTAAAGCACAGACAACACGACGACTTCCAGGATCATCGGGACGTTCTACGACACGACAAAAATCGGCTTTGTATCCCAATCCTTGAATATCAGCATAGGCTTCAGTGTATCGTTTATTGCGGACATATCCATCTTGCTCTTCTAACTGTCCTGGAACCACATCCGATCGTTGAGGAAAGAATTTTCCAAAATAAGCTGGAATAGTTCCTTCATAGCCTTCATAAAGTAAGTGGCCATAAAACCATTCCCATAAAACAATAATGAGAAGAAGAATAAGTACTGTATAAATCATCCATTCCATGATGTTCCCTAGTGTCGCGTGTGATTTTCTAGAAGAAAGTCCTCCGTAGAAGCAGGATGAAGACCTTAGCCGAAGTATCTGAAGTAGATTCCTTATATTATTTCTTGAAGCAATCGATTCGACAGCTTCAACAACTTCATAAAACAGGAACCTCTCACGGAGGAATCGAACCTCTTACAATTGGAGTAGAATCTCCCTATCCTCTTCTGGAAGGATCTCTTGTTGCAATGTATGCAGCTCCTGAAGTAGCGCTTGGGTTGGCTGTAGCAGAACACTATACATCTGAAGAAGCGGTAAAACTCTGGAAGAAAGATTCAAGTGGGCTGCAGTTACTTGAACGTTGGATTCCAGGAGTAGCAGAAGGATATTCAATTTCTGTATTGCAAAAATTGATTGGAACTCCTATGCCAGAACAACAAAGTGATATATGGTCTCTTGGAATTTCTTATTTATCAATCTATGATACTTTATCAAAGGAAGAATCATTTCCTGAAAAAGATTCTTTTTTTGAAACTCTAACCTGTATGTTACGATTACGAGGACGGTCGCTGCCTATTTTCGAAGAGACTTCTTCCATCGAACCCGCCGTGACCGTCGCCCCCCGTTCTGGGAGGATGACGCTAAGCGAACCGATCCGTCACGGGGAACGCAATAAAACCCGCAGGAATCCTCATAATTAAGATTACTTCCCTTCCATCGAAAATCACGAGAGGCGAGTTCAGGATTGAAGATGGGTTGACCCACAGCATCTTCTCGTTTGGCCGGATTGGAACCTCCTTTATCCGAATAAAGAGGAATCGTATCCATTGTCGGTTTCGTTTTATTTGCCACCACTTCGGGAGGATTTTGTAAATAAAAATGGAAATCTTCTCCTCGATCCACCGTCATAAACATTTTACTTGTTTTAGGAGGGCACTTCCCATAAAAACTACTTTTCATGACAGATGGATTATCTGCACGAATAAGACGATCCAAGGCTTTGCAATTTCTTCGTTCTTTTGAATCTAATTCATCACGCTCTCCATGAACGCTGCCGGGTTGATGAAATCGAGCTCTGCATTTATCACTGTCATTATTGTCTTGACGACATTTTTCAGCTAATGGACGATCCATAAAATTCATAGCAAAACTGTAACAGTTATGCGATTTTTGAATAGCGGGGTCACGATTCCATTTTTCTGGAGCATAGAATGGTTCTGCGCCGGTGAGAGGAGGAACAGGGCACGTTTGATGTTTTTTACAAAAGACAGAATTAGGAAGGGCTCGTCTTCCGCAGGGACGAGTTCCCTGTTCGTAACATTGACATTTTGGAATTGGTTTTTTAATGGTTTTTGCCATTCCCTACTAGTAAAATTGATTTATTTTATTTATACTAGCTAGAAATAAAAAAATGGAAGAGACATTGTTTAGGATTCGTCCATTCTGCTACAATGCAGAATTAACCTTAACACCTGAACTAGAATGTTCCAATCAATTCTATATTCATTTTACTCATTTTGAAAAGATGCTTGGAAATGATTCCTCAGGAGAACTTCTTTTGTATGAATTAAAAACTCCTGTAGGAACCATTGTGGGAACCCCTCTGGGTCCCCATAGAGAGGACAAGAATTACATCTTTGTTCCTACTTGGATGTGGGATGCATTGAAAGAAGACGAAGAGGATGTGGTTTGTATGCTAGAACGCTGCCGTCCCTCTATGGCGTCTATGATTGCCTTAGAGCCTCACACCTCCGACTTGCTCAAATGCAAAGATCCTGAGACCGCTTTACGCAATGCATTTGAGCAATACAGTTGCATTCAAAAAGGTGGAACCTACCCCCTTCAGCTCGAGGATCTCCCCCACTTAGTATGGGTCACCATTCCTGCTGTAACACCTGATATACAAGAGCCTTTATGCATTCGAAATGTAGAATTGATTGTAAATATGCTTCCAGCACGAGATGCTCCGCTTCCCATACCCCCCGTCGTTTCTACAACTCCTCCTGCTGCAGCCTTACCTCACAATGAAGGACACAGCAGTAATTCCAGCAGTTCTATCACTGGAACTACTGCTGCAGGAGGTGCTGGGGCACCCAAACGGTCTGTGGGGCGATTTGCATATCCCAAAGGTTTTAATCCCTTTTCAGGAACTGGAAATATTCTAGGAGGAAAGTAGGGATGGTAACGCGTCGACAAAAAAAGAATCGAAGTATTACTTATAAAAAACTCAAACATCCTATTTTAACAACCATTCTTCCTAAAGGAACCTTGTTGTTTCGAGGCGTCAAAGATAGTAAAAGTGATTTTGCTGGAATTCCACAAAAAGATGGTTCCTATAAACTGACTCCCTATCACAATGTTTTTTTCTATCCCTACCCGTTTGTAGCCGATCTAGATCGAGCTCATTACAATGATTTTTCTCATTATAATAATACTGTAGAAGTCTATGAAACATTGCATCCAATTCAAATTGTAAGTTTAATTACTCCTTCTCGTTATACACGAGCTGCACGAATGCAAAATCAATTTCTTACCAATTGCAATAAAGTATTTAAAGAAGGTCGAGACTATGATCCTTGTTTTACAAAAGAGTTTTTACATACATTTCCAATGATATTAGGTATGGAGGCAGTTGGTCGTGATGATGGTTTACGTTTTAAAGCTGCCTACAAAGATCTTCCAGAAAAAGAGAAGAAGTATATTCATTGGTCTACTAATACACGAAAAGAAACACCTACTACAAGTATTAAAGAATATATTCTATATCCATTGCAAAAACGATATACTACAATTATAAATGATGTAGATGCATGGAGGAAGGATAAAAAGGATGAATTTAATTACCGACATCTAACCTCTCTTTCTCGTGAAGATCATAACAAATAAATCCATGAATTTATGGAAACAAACGCAACCTTTAATCCCTCCACAAAATTATGGTCTCTAAAAAAATGATAAAACAGATTTAAATCATACAGACGTGTTTAGATAAAATGAGTCTCGAACTATGGGTGGGACCCATGTTTGCAGGAAAATCATCCGCACTTCAATCCATTGTGAAACGTCACCAATCGTTAGGGTGGCCGATGCTTGTAATTAATCATAGTTCGGAGACTCGCTATGGAACCTCCTCTGTAGTAAATCATGACAATCAGCGACTTCCTGCAAAGAGTGTAAAAGAATTGATACCCTTGTTAAAAAATGCAGAATTTATATATGCCAAATTAATTGTGATCGACGAAGGTCAATTCTTTGAAGATCTTCTTCCCTTTGTAACCACTGCACTTGATTTATATGAAAAACATATTGTAGTTGTTGGATTGGATGGAGATGCCGAGCGGAAACCCTTTGGACAAATTGGACTTCTCTTACCTCATTGTGATAAGATTATTAAGATGACTGCACTTTGTTCCTATTGTAAAGATGGAACTGCAGCAATCTTTACTTATGCAACCCGTATGGATGCTGCAACTGCTGCTGCATCTGGTGTACCGTATGTAGGAGCAACGGAATCCTATATACCCCTTTGCCGACGGCATTATCGTGCAGCAGCAAAGCCCCATTTGAAAGAGAGTTCCAAAGAACCAAGTAAATTTCTTGAAATTACATTTAGCTCTTAAAGACTCTTACACCAATTGGAATAGAAAATGATGTCACATGCGTATGCAGATCCCGTTCAAATGGCTGCATTAAAAGATGGAACATATACTGAACATGCCTGTAGTTCTGATACGCCTACTCTTTATAAATTAACATCCGTTGCCTTTGCAGGTCGTACGGATGTATGTGAGGAGGTTATCATTGCTGACAGTCCAACCTACGGTCGTGTACTTTTTTTAGATGGAGAACTACAATCAGCGGAGACAGATCAAGTGATTTATCATGAGATGCTGGTTCATCCAGTGATGGCCGCAACAGCTACCATTCCAGATAGGAAAGTGTTAGTCGTAGGAGGAGGAGAGGGAGCAACTGTGCAGGAGGTGCTACGATGGTCTGATGTATCCAATATTGTATGGATTGATATTGATGAAGGATTGGTGAATCTATGTCGTCGTCATTTAGATTGGACGGAAAATGATGTATATAATAATTCAAAAGTTACCTTTCTAGCAGAAGATATACGTACAGCTCTTCCACGCTATGAGAAATTTGATATAATTATATTGGATCTACCCGATCCAGATTCTGAGGAAGTTGCGAAGGATGGGTTGTATGGAGATTCGTTTTGGAGATTGCTTCACGAGCATCTAGCCGAAGGAGGAGCCATTGCAACCCATGTAGGACCGGTTGCACCTGGAGCCGATATTGAAAAATATAGAAATGGTCTTCATGTAATTCAACCCTATAGCGGAACAGGGTATCCCTATCATACATTGATTCCTTCTTTTCAAAGCGAATGGGGATTTTGGATGTCCTGTTCTCCTGTAAAAAGCGTCCCTTTTCCAGCCGAATGCAGTATTATTGATGAAGAGGTAATGAATATATCCTTTTCTTGGCCTCGCTATTGGTCTTCTTCGGCAATAGGAACGATTCGTCCTTTCTAGAGTATTTCAAATGAATAGAAATTGAACATCCTCTATAGAATGTTTAATTTCTATTCACTTGGATTTGGTACCCTATTAGCTGGAATAGATGTTGTTATGATGTATATTATAAAACAATATTCCAACGGAATCTTTACTTCTCCTTATTGGATGATACTACCTCCTTTTGTATATGCCCTTACTCCATTTATATTACTATTGTCATTAAAATTTGAAACCTTGGTTGTTATGAATCTATCATGGGATATTATTTCTGATATCTTAGTGACTACGATGGCCTTTTTAGTATTAAAAGAACGCGTGAGTTTAATGAAAGCGATTGGAATTGGAATAAGTTTTGTTGCTCTTTTTTTCCTTTCATATGAATAAAATTGATTATATGTTCATTATAAATAAGATTTGTAATAAACATGTTACTCTTTCTATTGATTGCTGCAGGTGTTTCTGCCGAAGAGATTTGCTACACGGATGGTCCCAACCTGGAGGATCCTACCTATACAGATCCTCAAATGGTCTCTCTTGAGTTGACCGAACAGGGTCTTTACCGATTCTATCCTGATTCATTTGACCGTCTTGCGATCGGATCTGGTGTGAATCTAGATCCTGATCGAGTGATTCAGATCTACGAATTTACAAAGGAAGCCTCTATGGCGACTCTTACGAGTCATCAGGAGTCAGAGTCGGTGGAGGTTCCCCTCCTAGATCTCACACAGCCTTTCGAAATTTACACCGATGGACCTATAAAACTAGTTCAAAAGGAGGAACTCATTGCAGAATTTGTTTCATTTCTGCGAATGCCCTTTCACATTGGGTGGCGTCATGGCACTCTGTGCTACGAGTTTAAAAAACTGGAGGAATCTGAGGAACCGCAGGAATCTGAGGAACCGCAGACGTCTCCTATTTCTCGAACACCACAGAACACCATCATCCCCTATTATGAACTCTAACGTTCATGGGGTTCCTTCCACTCCATCTTTAAGGCTTTGAACAAGTCTTTTTCCGTTGCAATCCCATGAACTGGAATTCCTGCTCTTGTTGTTAAACTATGTTCATTTAAGGTTAAATTCATAGAAAGAGCTTGTTTTCGCATCTCAATATTGAACTTGTCAGATCCTGTAAAATAGGTAAGCGCAAAAGGGTATTCAGTAGGAGGCGTCAAGAGAAGATCCAAACGACGTTCAGGATGACCTTTTAATTGCACAATGGCCATTACTTTTCGGGCGCCATGGGCCAAGACTCCAACAATATAATGATGAATTGTCAAGGTGTGCATTAAATCAATTAGAATCGTTGGATCCTCTCCTTCTAGAAGAACATCAATATCACCACTCGTGGCAGCTCCACGACGATAGGATCCTACCAAATTGGCTCGGCGAACTAGTTTTCCCTTTTGAAAAGGAGCAATTGCAGATTGAAGTAAATCTTCATGCTCTACCATTTCTTTTCTTGGAATTCGAAGAAGAAGTGGTTCATAATACATAAGACCAAGAGTTTGAACAGGAGAAAGAATACGAGGATCTTTTTTAATGGCTTCCCGCAATTGAGCAACCGTTGAAATCCCATAGGAGTGAAGTTCTTTTAGTTTAACAGGACCAATTCCATGACAGTTCAATAATTCTTCTGATTTTTTTACAACTTCTTTTACAGTTTCAGCAGCTTTTAAAGATCCCGTGGCAAGAATTTCATTTATTTTTGCAATCATCTTTATTCCAATTCCTTTCACACCTCTAACATCCTCAATGGACTTGATGGAAGGAAGAAGAATTAATTGTTCAATGGCTGTTTTATAAGCCTTGATTTTGATAGGGTCTTTCTCTATAATCTTTTTCTTTAGAATAATTTCTAATGCTTCTAGGATGGCAGCTTTGCGATCCATTCTGTTTTATGAACAGACTATTTAAAAACATCTGAATCAATTTTATTCTTTTCTAAAAAAAATGATATTGTTTAGTTATATCAATCTTACAAGTTAATAAAATGACATTTCAGATCGGAGCAATCTGCGTTGGTTTGGTATTAGGAGCAACCCTCATCGTTACATTTATTCTTGAATTAATAAAACAAGATGGATTGTATAATGGAACTATCCTAAATTTAGTTGTGATCCAATATAAAATAAATATTTGGTATACACTGATTGTATTTCTATGGTTAGCAGGAATTGTTGCTGCAATTGAATTAATATTAACCTTTTATGATGGTGCTCGAATGAGATATCGTCTTCGAATTGATTTCTTTGAACAATTAGAAGATTTCTATTACTATCAACTTCCGGAGATGAAATTGGTCTATGATACACAGTCTATTCGACAATTGCCACCTTCTATACAGCAAGTGCCGCAACAGCAAGTGCCTCAACAGCAAGTGCCGCAACAGCAAGTGCCTCAACAGCAAGTGCCGCAACAGCAAGTGCCGCAACAGCAAGTGCCTCAACAGCAAGTGCCTATATACCAAGATCATGATGATGAATTACCTCCTCGTAGAAGA
>Ga0164293_10004744_pt1 | contig 11612 bp, 14 predicted proteins | sample GEODES118metaG_FD_111487 | JGI IMG/M metagenome (GOLD analysis project Ga0164293, IMG submission 111487) | Eutrophic lake water microbial communities from Lake Mendota, Wisconsin, USA - GEODES118 metaG | ecosystem: Environmental > Aquatic > Freshwater > Lake | place: USA: Lake Mendota...
CTGCTCAAGCATCGCCGCCGCCTTGATCCGGCCGAGGCCCGGCGCTGGCAGGAGCGCCTGCAGCAGGAAGGGGGATTCCGCAGCAGCGAACCCCTCTTCTAGACCGCGCCTCGATACGCTCTGCTCAGGCGTTCCACTCCGCCGCGCCCGCTGATGTCCGACTCTCCCGACCCGAGCGCCAATCAGGCCCTGTCACCCTATGAGCGTCTCGGCATCAATCCGGACGCCAGCTTCGATGCGGTGCAGGAGGCGCGCACTGCCCGCCTGCTCGAGGCCGGCGAGGATCCCCTGGCCCGCTCCCGGGTGGAGGCCGCCTATGACGCCGTGCTGATGGACCGGCTCAAGGAGCGGCAGCAGGGCAAGGTGAGCACGGCTGCCCGCAGTGCCTCCGCCAAGGAGCAACAGCAGGCCACGCCGCCCCCTCCCCGCCTGCCCCTGCCGGCGATGCCCAAGGTGGCCCTGCCCCGGGTGTCATCGGCCAGCTTCAGCGCCCCATCCTTCAGCCTGAGTGAGGGCCAGGACCGCTGGATCGCCCTTGGCGGTTCCGTGCTGCTGGTCGCCCTGCTGCTTCTGTTGCCCACCCCGCCGGCTGAATTGCTGCTGGCCATGGCCACCGCCCTTTGCGTGGTGTGTCTGCAGCGCCGCCGGCGCCGCTTCCTTGCCGCGGTGGGCTGGGGTTTCGGCTTGCTTAGCCTTGGCCTGGTGCTGGGTGGAGTGCTGGTGTCCCTCGCCCCGGCCGAGCTGCCCCTGGGGCTGCCCCTCGATCGCCTGCAGGTGCAGAGCATTCCGGCCCTGGTGTTGCTGCTGCTGGGTTCCCTGCTGGTGGCCTGAGCGCCGGCCCACAACCTCCAGCCGGCAGTCCCTCAGCCAGCTGGTGTGAGCTCGGCGATCAGAGCTTCCAACTCGTTACCGCCCACCCGGTACACCGCGTTGCAGAAGTGGCAGGTGAGTTCCGCTTGGCCGTCCTCGGCCAGCATGGACCCGAGTTCGTCGCGGCCCAGCAGTTTGAGGGCTCCCAGGCTGCGCTCGCGGCTGCAGGGGCAGCTGAATCGCACCGCCTGGCAGGGGGACTCACCACCCAGGGGCTGGGGATCGAGGTCGGGGAAGATGTCCTCCAGCAGGGTGTGCAGCTGGCCAGCGCAGGCGGCCAGGCGCTGGCTGAAGCCGCTCACCTCCCGGCAGCGCTCTTCCAGCAGGGCCACCAGGGCCGGTTCACGGGCCGCCTTGGGCAGCACCTGCACCAGCACACCACCGCTGCAGTTCACCCCCTGGCTGCTGATCTGTTCGCCGACGAACACCGCCGAAGGGGTCTGCTCGGAGTGCAGGAGATAGGAGGCCACATCGTCGCCGATGCCGCCACTCACCAGCTCCACCGTGGAGCTGAAGGGTTCGCCCTCGCCCAGGTCCCGGACCACGTGCAGATAGCCGGTGCCGGTGGCCCGCCGGAAGTCGAACCCGCAACCGCCGTGGCCGTCGTCGATCAGGTCGAGTTCCAGCGAGGGTTCACCCACGTAACCGCGCACGGTGCCGTTGCGGCCCGCGTCCACCATCAGGCCGCGCAGGGGGCCATCGGAGGCGATGCGCAGGTTCACGCGGCCATGGGCCACCTTCATCGAGCTGGCCAGCAGCAGGCCGGCGGTCATCGCCCGGCCCAGCAGTGCCGTGGTGAGAAAGGAGAGCTGGTGGCGTTCCGCGGCCTGGCGGCTGGCGGCCGTGGTGGTCACCGCCACCAGGCGGATGCCGCCGCCGGCAGCGGTGGCGCGCAACAGCTGGTCACTCACGCTGGCCGGGTCGCAATGGGGTCATCGTACGGATCCCCTTCAGGCGGCTGAGTCCGCCAGCGGGCGCTGGCAATCCCGAACGCTGAGCACCCCCCGTTCCAGTTGCCAGCTGCACTGGGCCAGCCCCTGAAACAGGTCGGGTTCGTGGGTCACCACCAGCACCGCGCGCTCCCGGGCCAGCTCGGCCAGCAGGTCCACCACATCAGCCCGCACGGCCCAGTCCAGGCCGGCGGTGGGTTCATCAAGCAGCAGAACGGGCGGATCGCGCAGCAGCTGCACAGCCAGGGCCAGACGCCGTTGCTGCCCGCCGCTGAGCTGCTCCGGCGGCTGTTGCTGGGACAGCCCCGCCAGCCCCACCAGATCGAGAATCTGCTCCAGGCGCTCAGACGGCTGGCGGCGCTGGCCCAGGCGCAGCTCCTGCCCCACGCTCAGGCCGAGGAAATGGCGCTCGGGGAACTGGAACACCAGCCCGCACAGCCAGCGGCGCTGGCGGCTGCTGAGCACCTCCCCGTTCCAGCTGATCCGGCCGCGCTCCGGTTCGGCCAGACCGGTGATCACCTCCAGCAGGGTCGTCTTGCCACTGCCGCTGCGGCCGGCCACCAGTCCGAGCTGGCCCTTGGCCAGTTGCAGGGTCACCCCATCGAGCACAGGCCGGACCGCCGTGGCCGGCTGGTAGCGCACGCCGCTGAGTTCAAGCATCGCCCCAGCATGCCCGCCGGCTTCCAGGCTTGGGGGATAGTGAGGATTCCCCTGTGCCATCCCCGCTGCTCCATGGAGGTGCGTTTCCGCGAGTTCGATCCCTTCAACTGCTGGATCTGGATGCAGTTCCCCCATCCGCCCGGCCAGGGGGAGCGGGGCTATCTGGAGACCACCTTCGACAGCTGGTTCTTCCTGGGCAAGCTGGGCGGGTTCAACGCCGAGAACCTGCAGGCCCATGAGGCGGATGGGGCCGATCTGGGCTGGCTCGCCTACGACGCCGAAGCGGCCGCTGCCAGCATGCCGGCCCTGATGCACAACATGGGTGCGATCGAGTACCAGGGCAGCTGGGCCCGTTGCTGGGTGGATCTCGGCACCAGCGATGCCTTCGGCCTTGACGTGCTGATCAATGCCCTGCGCCAGCTCGATAACGACCTGCTGGAGATTGAGGAGCTGTGCATCGGTGGCGTTAACGACGACTGGCCGATCGAGGAGCAGAGCGACGCCCTGTTTCCTCTGATGGGCAGCTGAGGTCCCGGCCGTGACCCGGGAGTGGCGTCGGTTGCAGGTGGCTCCTGAAAGGCTGGCCGCCTGCGCCGGGAGGCTGGAGCTGCTGACGGAGGAACACCATTACCTGCGCCGGGTGCTGCGGCTGCGCGGTGGCGAACAGCTGGCGCTGCTCGATGGCCGCGGCCGGTTGTGGACTGCCCGGCTGGAGCTGGTGGCAGCCGGCGGGGGGCCAGGTCGAGGCCGGGAGACTCAGCCGCGGGCCTTGGCCGTGTTGGAGCAGCCCCTCGGCGAGCCCCTGCTGAGGCAGCCCCCGCCCACTCCCGCCCTGGAGCTGGCCGTGGCCCTGCCCCGCCTGGATGCGGATGTGGCGTTGCGCATGGTGTGTGAGCTGGGCATCGACCGCTTCACGCCGCTGCAGGCGGCGCGCAGTGTGCCGTTGGAGCGCTGCAGGCCCGAGCGGCAGCGGGCCATCGTGCGCGAGGCGGTGGAGCAGTGTGAGCGGCTCTGGCTGCCCGAGCTGGCCCCTGAAGAGGCCGCTCGCCAGTGGTTTGGGAGTCAGCTGGAAGCGCCTTCCGGGGGCACAGCTGGCGAGCTGCGACTGCTGGCCACCACCCGGCGGCCAGGGCTTGCCCGGATGGAAGAGCACCTGCAGGCGCTGGTTGATCCGAAGCTTGCTGGAGCGCCGCATCCCCGGTGGATCCGCATGGCGATCGGCCCGGAGGGCGGCTGGACCGAGGAAGAAGAACTCCAGGCCGAGCAAGCGGGCTGGCGGCCGGTGAGTCTGGGGGACACCATCCTGCGCACCTCCACGGCGGCGGTGCTGGCGGCCGGTTGGATGGCCGCCTGGCGCCGCCTGCTGCGCCGGGGATCGGACGGACTCAGCTCTTGATGCTCAGCTCTTGAACAGCTCGGAGGCCATCGCCTTGAAGCCCGCCAGGTTGGCGCCGGCGGTGCGGCGGCTTCTGTTGATCGCGTTGGCAGGGTTGAGGCAGTCGGGGGCGAAGGTGGCGCTGCTGGGGGCAGGCCGCGCCTCCTGGGCGGCCCGCAGTTCGGCGGCGATCGCTTCAGCCGTGGTGACCATCGGCTTGGCAGCGGCCGAGGGAGCGGGGGCGGCAGGGGCCGGAGCCTGTACGGCCGATGGGGCTGCGGGCGAGGGAGATGCGGGAGCGGCGGCCTCGGGCTCGCGTACCGCCAGCGTCACGGGAGCGGGAGCCGGGGCCCCAGGGCCCGCATCCGCGGACGTGCCCGCCTCGTTGCCGAGGTCGAGGAAGAACGACTCCTTGCGCTTGAAGAACATCACCACAGCCCTGGATTGGGCTGATTATCCGCTGCCGGCCGCGCTTCCAGGGCCGCTCCGTAGGGCTGTGCAACACAGTGCCTGACCCCACACACTGGAGCCCCGCCCGCCGCGCATCCCCTTGACCTTCCCGTCTCCGGACTGGCTGCCGGCTCAGCAGCCCCTCACCTGGTTGCTGGCCCTCGTTCTCAATGGGGTCCTGATCGGCCTGGCCCAGCGCCTGCCCCTGCTCACGCCCGCAGGCTGGTGCCATGCCGCCATCCTGGGAACGATCCTCTGGGGCTGCCTCGGACCCCGCGGTTGGCTGGCGGTGGTGACCTATCTGCTGGTGGGTTCCCTGGTGACCCGTCTGGGATTCCGGCGCAAGCAGCAGCAGGGCCTGGCCGAAGGCAGGGGAGGCCGGCGCGGGCCGGAGAACGTGTGGGGCTCGGCGGCCACCGGCGCCCTGCTGGCCATGGCCACCGCCCTGGCGCCTTCCGCCCGGCAGTGGCCGTTGCTGCTGGCCTTCGTTGCCAGTTTTGCCGCCAAGCTCGCCGACACCTGCGGCAGCGAGGTGGGCAAGCGCTGGGGGCGGCGCTGTCTGCTGATCACCAGCCTGCGCCCCGTGCCCCCGGGCACCGACGGCGCGATCAGCCTGGAGGGCAGCCTGGCCAGCCTGGGGGGTAGTGCCCTGATGGCCGGCCTCGGCTTGCTGCTCGGGCTGCTGCCCGACCTTGCCTCTGCCCTGCTCGTGAGCCTGGTGGGCCTGGTGGCCACGCTGCTGGAGAGCGTGATTGGTGCCACGCTGCAGGGGCGCTTCCGGTGGCTGAGCAACGAGCTGGTGAACGGGATTCAGACCGCCCTGGCGGCGGCCCTGGCCCTGCTGGGCTGCCGCTGGCTGCTGGCTGCCTGAAGCGAGCGCCTGAGCGCTTCGGCGCGTCGCCGGCAGTCGAGGGTGGTCCAGCCCAGCCGCGCAGCCACCTCGCTCCAGTTCAGACCGTCGATCCAGCGGGCTTCCAGCAGCTCGCGGTCGCTGGGCGCCAGCCTGTCCATCTGCTGGTGCAGCCAGCGCAGCTGGGGATCGTGGTCGTCGGCTGCCGGGGGATCTGCCGCGCTGATCTGATCCAGCCAGCACTCGCCTGCGTTGTCTTCGCTGCCGCCCAGGGGCTGGTCAAGGCTGGCTACCCCCAGGGCACGCCGCACCGCTTCGGCCTCCTGCAGCCGCTCCAGGCTGCAGCCGAGGGCCGCTGCCAGGCCGGCGGCGGGCAGGGGGGTGAGACCAGCGGCCCGCCGCTTCTCCTGCAGCCCCCGCGCCCGCTGTTGCAGTTCGCGCAGGCGCCGCGGGGTGCGCAGTGGCTGCTGGCGCTCCCGCTGATCCATGCGCATGGCCCCCTGGATGTAGGGCACGGCAAAGCTGCTCAGGGCCACGTTGCGGCTGGTGTCAAAGCTCTCCACCGCCCGGATCAGACCCTCGTAGCCGGCCGAGCAGAGGTCGTCGTAGGGCCGGCCGCTGCGCAGGCTTTCACGGTTGGCCACCAGGTGCACCAGACCCAGGTTCTGACTCACCAGGGCATTGCGCCACTGCAGGCGGGCGGCGGCGGCTCGATTGCCGTCGAGGCGGGACAACTGCTCCTCGGTGAGCTGGCACGGACGGCCTGGGGTGTGCCGGGAAGCAGCCCGGCGGGCAGGGGCCGGATTGCGGGATGGGGAAAGAGCCATGGGATGGCCGATGGATGGGGTGGATGCAGGCCTCAACGCGGGGCCTGCATTCACCCTCCGCGTCATGCTTTGTCGCGCACTCCCCGGTTCGGGTGGTTCGGATCACCCACCTGGGGGATGGATGGTCGGCCCGGCTTGAATACACGCCGTTGGGCTGCCTGGCTCTGCCATGCCGATGGTCACCACCGCAGAAGCGATCGCCACCGCTCGCCGCGTTTCCGCACCCGAGGCCCGTCGCATCCGCCAGCTCGAACGCGACCTGGAGGAGGCCCTCCGCATCGGCCGCTGGATCAGCGATGACGAGAGGGCCGAGCGGGAACTGGAGCGTGAGCGGGATCAGCGGGCTCGCCTTGCGCAGCGCCAGCGGCGCCGCAAGCTGCTGGCGCTGCTGGTGGTGTCGCTGCTGATTCCGCCCCTGTGGCCGCTGGCGATCGTTCTCACCCTTTACATCCTGTTTCCGCTCACCACTGTGCGCGTGGCTGTGGCCACCGGCCTCAGCCTGTTGGTGCTGGGGGGCCTGGTGGCCGTGCTGATCACCACCCTGGGGGTTGCCCTGCTGATGGCCCTGCTCTAGGAGGCACTTCTGCCGCTCAGAGCTGCGGCGTGGCCAGGGTGGGGGCGTGCAGATCTGCCCACTCCAGCAGGGCCGGCCACTGACGCACCCGCTCAAACACCTGCCGGTGCCCCTCTGAATTGAGGTGCAGGCCATCCTCGAGCAGCCACTCCGGCCAGTGGGGGTCGGCCAGCAGCTCGTCGAGCAGGGGCAGGAACGGCACTCCGGCCTCCATGCAGGCCTCCTCCAGCAGTGATTCGTAGCGGCGCACGTCCTCCAGCTGGTACCAGAGCACCTCGGCGAAGGGCATCGCCTCCTCGCGCACCGGCGTGAGGCCGAGCATCAGCAGTGGGGCGATCGTTCGAGCCTGGTTCAGCAGCCGCTGCAGGCCGAACAGGAAGCCTTCCGGATCGAGTTGGGGGCGGCCGTCGCGCCGGCCCACCCGCGCTGTGTCGTTGATCCCCACCGCCAGCAGGATGCCCTGGGGTTGTTGCCGGCGCAGTTCGCCGCGGCAACGCACCTCCCCCTGCAGTCGCCCCGCCACCCGCTCCAGACCGTCGCCCCGCACCCCCAGCGGGTAGAGCACCGGCCCCAGCGGCAGCTCCATCCAGTGGCGGCGCAACCGCTCGCACCAGCCTCCCTCCAGCGGGTCGCCCCAGCCATACACGCCGCTGTCTCCCAGCACGATCAGTTTGCGGGGCACGGCGGGCGGCATGGCGGCTGGCGACTGTGCGCTGATCCTGCTTCAGCCCGCAACCCTCTCCGCCGAGTCGGGCCATCCCGCCGCCAGGCACGATTGGTTCATGGCATCTCCACCTTCCCTGCCTGTCTGTGCCCTGCACGGTCCCTCTGCGCCGACCGCAGATGCCACGGCAGGGTGCCTGGCGGTGGCGGCCTTCCTGGCCGCTCCAGGCGGCGCCGTGGTGGATGTGCGCAGCCCGGCGGAGTTCGCCCAGGGCCACATCCCCGGTGCCTGCAGCATCCCGCTGTTCGACGATGCCGGCCGTGCCGCCGTGGGCACGTTGTACAAACAAGAGGGACGGCGGGCCGCGGTCCTGCATGGGCTGGCCCTGGTGGGTCCGCGGCTCGAGACGATGGCCCGCCAGCTGGAGGCCCTGGCGGCCCGGGCGCCGGGGCACCCCCTGCGGCTGCTCTGCTGGCGCGGCGGCATGCGCAGCGCCAGTGTGGCCTGGCTGGCGGGCCAGCTCGATCTGCCGGTGCTGCGCCTGGATGGGGGCTATAAGGCCTTCCGTCGCTGGGCCCTGGAGCAGTTCGAGCGGCCCTGGCCCGTGCGCCTGCTCGGCGGGCGCACCGGGACGGGCAAGACCGACCTGCTGCTCGCTCTGGCCGAGCGGGGGGTGGCCGTGGTGGATCTGGAGGGCCTGGCCCACCACCGCGGCAGCAGCTTCGGCGGCCTGGGCCTGCCCCCCCAGCCCAGCAGCGAGCACTACGAAAACCGGCTGGCGCTGGCCCTCAGCGCACTGGAGGATGCTCCTGAGATCTGGCTGGAGGCGGAGAGTGCCCAGGTGGGCCGGTGCCGCATCCCCGCCGGACTGTGGCGACAGATGCGCGCGGCCCCGGCCCTGGAGGTGCAGCGCCCCCTGGAGCAGCGGGTGGCGCAGCTCGTTGCCGTGTATGGCGTGCAGGAGCCGGCCGCCCTGGCCGAGGCCACCCGTCGCATCGCCCGCCGGCTCGGCCCCCAGCGCACGGCCGCCGCCCTGGAGGCGATCGAGCAGCGCGACTGGGCCGCCGCCTGCCGCCAGATGCTCGACTACTACGACCGCTGCTACGACCACGATCTCAGCGGCCATGCCAGCCAGCCGGTGGACCTGGGCGATCTCAGCCCAGCTCAGGCGGCGGACCTGCTGGTGCGGCAGGGTCTGATGCGACAGACTCTGGAGCGGACCTGAAGGCTGGCGTGAGGCCGGGGAGCTGGGCCCTGCTGCTCAGGCGCCGGCGCAGCCGGTCGCTGAGGTCTTCCCCCAGCAGGGTGAGCGCCGCATAGGCCAGCACCAGGGCGGCCAGCTGGTCCCAGGCGAAGCTGCTGAGGGCTTCGAGAAGCTGGCTGCCCAGGCCGGTGGCACCCACCAGTCCCACCACCACCGATTCCCGCAGGATCACGTCGGCCCGGTAGGCGCCGTAGGCCAGGTAGGGCCGTGCCAGGGGACTGAACTGCCCATAGAGCAGGGCCATGCGCGGCCCGCTGCCGCCGGCCACCAGCGCCTGCCTGGCAGCGCTGCCGGTGTGGCCGGCTGCCTCCAGCAGCAGGCGCCCCAGGATGCCGAGGTTGTGGAAGCCCAGAGCCAGGGCGCCGGCCACCACCCCCGGCTCCAGCACGAACAGCAGCAGCAGGGCGGTGAGCGGTGGCGGCCAGAGCCGGCCCAGGGCCCACAGCCCCTGCAGGCAGAGCCTGGCCCAGGGCCAGGGGGCAACCAGCAGGAGCAGCAGGGGGGCGCAGCCCACGGCCAGGGCCGCAGCCAGAGCGGTGAGCAGCAGGGTGCCGGCCAGCAGCCGGGGCCAGGGCAGCGCCAGCACCGACTCCCAGTCGGGCGGCGGGGCTGGGGGTAAGCCCTGCCACTGCAGCAGCTGGTTGGGATGGATGCCCAGGGCCCAGGCCACGGCCACCAGCAGGGGCAGCAGAGCCAGGCCGGTGAGCAGTAGCTCCTGGCCCTGGCGACCCACGGGGTTGCCACCACCGCCGAAACGCAGGGGCATAGCCCAGCGGCGTCGCAGCGCCGTCACCACGGCTTCCAGCGCCAGCATGGTGACCAGCAGGGCCCAGAGGCCGCTCCATAGCTCGCGAAAGGCCAGCGATTGCAGCGTGAGCCGCAGCTCCGTACCCAGCCCGCCCAGTCCGAACACCCCCAGCAGGGTGGCGCTGCGCAGGGCGCACTCCAGCCGGTAGCCGCCATAACTGAGCAGCTGGGGCAGCAGCGGCGGCCCCAGGGCGGTGAGCAGGGCCGCCGGCGGGCTGGACCCTGCGGTGCGCAGGGCCTCCAGCCCCCCAAGGGGCAGGTTGTCGATCTGGTCACTCACCACCCGTGCCACCAGGGCGCCGAAGGGCACGGCGATGGCCACCACCGCCACGGCTGGCTGCAGCCCCAGCAGCTGCAGCAGCAGCAGGCCCCACAGCAACTCGTGCACGGAGCGGGGCATGGCCAGCAGGCGGCGGATCAGCTCCGCCGGCCAGCGCCGGCCCCACATCGAGTTCCACACCACCCGCGAGCTGGCGATTCCCAGCAGCAGGCCCAGGACCAGGCTGCCGGCCCAGCCCAGCAGCGCGATGCCCACCGTGATGCCCAGGCCGCCCATCACCGAACCCAGCACCAGGGGATCCAGGGAGGGCTGGAGTGCGGCGAGGGCGAACTGACCCACCAGATCCCAGCCCCCGCCGTGCGCCAGCGCCGGCAGTCGCAGCGCCAGGGGCAGCAGCACCAGGGCCGGCAGCAGAACCCAGAGCGGAGCGGCGAACCTGCGCAGGGCGGCTCCTGCCCCGCGGGCCGCAGTCATCTCCGGGCCTCCAGCCGCGCCGCGCCGCCATAGAGCTCAGCCAGGGAGCGGGCCAGGGCAGCGTCGCTGGTGTCGCCCAAGGCCAGGTCGAACGTCAGCCGACCAGCCCGCAGCCCCACCACCCGATCGAAGCCCTGCAGCAGGTCTGGGCGGTGCAGGCTGAGCAGCAGGGCCCGGGGGGCTTTGCCCTGGCTGAGCAGCAGCTCCAGCAGCTCTGCGGCGAGGCGGGGATCGAGACTGGCGAGGGGTTCGTCGGCCAGCAGCAGCAGCGGCTCCTGGCGCAGCAGCCGGGCCAGGGCCACCCGCTGGCGCTGCCCCCCCGACAGGGCCGACACCGGCTGGTTCAGCAGGGCCGGATCCAGGTCCAGCCGCTGCAGCAGCTGCTGGCATGCCTGGGTGTCCATGGGCAGCAGCAGGTTGAGAAGGGCCCGCGGCCAACCCCAGTGGGCCAGCCGACCGGCGTTGAGGTTCTGCTGCACGCTCAGCTCCTCGATCAGCCGCAGGTCCTGCCAGAGGGTGCCAATGCGGGCCTGCTGGCGGCGCCGGCGCCGGCCACCGCCGGCTGGCGGTTCACCCTGCCAGCGCACCGCACCGGCGCTGGGTCTGATCAGGCCATTGGCCACCGCCAGCAGGGTGCTCTTGCCTGCGCCGCTTGGGCCCACCAGCGCCACCCGCTCGCCTGCCTCGATCCGCAGCGACACGTCGGCCAGGCGGGGCGCCTGGCGGCCATCCACAGAGATGCTTTCGAGCTCCAGCAGGGCCGGTATCGCGTTGACCATCGGCAGGCTTCACTCCAGGGTGAGTCGATACACGATCAGGGCCAGAATCAGAGCCACCACGCTCACTTCCAGCAGGTCGGGGCCGCGGGGGTTCATGGGCTCAGGAGCGACGGTTCTCGAAGCTGGCGGCCGACGGCAGCGCCAGCGCCAGCACGAGCAGGGGGATCTCGATCAGCAGCTGGCCGTTGCCGAAGGCGATGAAGGCCAGATCCACCAGCGCGACGCTGCGCAGAAACAGCGACCAGGCTTCATCGCTTTCATTGCGGGAGCGCAGCCACAGCACCAGAGCGGCCAGCACCAGCACCAGATCGATCAGCCACACCACAAAAGGGCACCGCGCGGGTGCCCCAATTGTGATGGCCTTCCGGCCGGAACCTTGGCCATCAGCGGATCTTGCCCACCTGGCGGCCCACCTGTTCGATGCGCTGGTAGTCGCTGGCCTTGGCGCCGGTGAACTGCTGGGCCCCGAACAGCTCCAGGATCTGCTTTTGCTGGGGGTTGGAGGGTCGCCAGCTGAGGATCGCGCCGCGCAGTTTGGTTGTGAAGCCGGCGCCGAAACGCTTGTCGAGATCGGGCTGGCCGATCCAGTGGTAGTCGGGGTAGCCGGGGGTGCGCCAGAGCACGAACACCTTTCTGCGGTCGGTCTTGCCGCTGCGCAGGTTGGCCTTCCACACCTGCTCGTTCACCACGCCGGCGTCGTAGGTGCCGCTCTGCACCAGGGCGATGGTGGCGTCGTGGCTGCCGCTGAAGCCGGGGGCGCCGCCGGCGAAGTCCTTGAGCTGCACGCC
>Ga0164293_10004745_pt1 | contig 11611 bp, 11 predicted proteins | sample GEODES118metaG_FD_111487 | JGI IMG/M metagenome (GOLD analysis project Ga0164293, IMG submission 111487) | Eutrophic lake water microbial communities from Lake Mendota, Wisconsin, USA - GEODES118 metaG | ecosystem: Environmental > Aquatic > Freshwater > Lake | place: USA: Lake Mendota...
CGCGAATCGTGTTGAGTGTCATTGCGCAGGCTTATAGTTTGCGACCATGTTGTCATCAACTTTGAAATGGAGCGCGGTTTTCCTTCTCTCTCTCGCACCTGTTTTTTCGCATGGGCAGAATGAAGGCTACGCGGAGCCGGATTCCGTTCTCCTCAAGGATGGCTCAACCCAAAAGGGAATGATTGTGAAGAACACGGCTGATGCGGTTTTTTTGCAGCAGCGCTATCGAATCTCCGAATTCCCCAAAACTCAGATCGTCCGCATTTTCGACGGGGTCGATGTTGGTATGGAGTTCACCGAGGTCGGCAAAAAGGGAGACCTTCCATCGTGGCGGGTCATGGTTAATGACATCCGCAACAACGATGAAGTTAAGAGCCTTGCACAAATTCCGGCGACATTCATCGACAACGGCTACCTGAAAAATGTTCCCTACCTCTCGTTTCGCATCAACCATTACATCGAGATGAATGTTTATGGAGAACCGGATGAGCCCGCCGCCATTGAGTTTGGAGTCTATGGGAAACTTTCTTCGAGTGATAAGCTCCGCCGCACACTTCGTAGTTTCATGGCGGGATTTTTGTCTTCGAGGGAGGAGGTTTCCGCCATCTATTCCATTCCTTTCAGTGGCGGTGAAAAAAGTGCGGGTGACTTCCGCATCCGTATCACGCCTGCCTCTGCTCCAGACGCCTACCGGGCGTGGTGGATTTGTTTGTATAATCCAAAGACTCTTGAGGCCGCCCGCGTCGGAGATGCGGCATACGCTAAGGGAACGATGTCTCCCGAGCAGGTTCTTGGCGGCTCTGGCAAGGTGAGGGCCGGTGTCTGGCACAATGAGTTCTTGAAGCATTCCCTGCGGGGCAGTGATGGGGGAGACACTGCCTCGCTTTTTGTTCCCGGATTCTTCCGTGAATCGGATGGGTGGCTGCGCCTTCTGTTTCCGCATAGCCAAAAAAAGTCATTTTAAAAAATCTGGAATTCCCACCGAATGCAGGCTATCGATAATCGCATTAGTATGTCTGCCGATTACTCTTCAAAAGTTCAAAGTCCGTATCTAAATTTAACCAGCGATGAGGATGGTGAACTTGGCGACAAGGTGCAGCAGGTCAGGGCCGAACTCGAAAGCCTCAAACAAAAACAGGAAGAAATCGAACGCGAAAAAGCCCGCTTGGAGGAACTCAAGAGAAGGCAGGATAGCTTGGAGCAAGGCCGCTCCGACATGCTCGACAAGCTCACGCGAGCCCTGGTCGTCGTTCAGCGCGAGACCGAAGAATCCCAAAAACGCGTCGAGCAGATGCACTCCATCTATGCCTCCTTCAGTCAACACCTCCGCCAACTTGAGGACATCAATGCCCGCTCATGGAATCCGCAGGACTTGCCGCGCGAGTTGAGCAAAGCGCTCAGCTCCGTCGAGGACGCCCGTGCGGAATACACCAAATCCCAAGCCAAACTCTCGGTTGATACCTCATCGGAGATCAGCTCCTCCATGATGGAAGGCGATTACCCGGTGGAGGAAGAGCGTTCCTTTTTCTACTGGCTGCGAAGCGGATTCGCCTTCACGCTGCCGCTTCAGGTCATCGCTGTCATTTCACTTCTCGTCTATATCTGGTCCTCCACCACCGCGAAGTAAGCCATGCGATTCAGAAAGCCCAGCGTCTCGACAAAACTCACAGCCGAGGAGCAACGCCTCTCGAAAGAGCAACAGGTTACGCTCCGTCGAATGGAGCAGTTGGAAAAGGAGCTTCAGTCCTATCCCAAACAGATCGCGGAAAAGAATGCGCGCCATCGCGAGCGTATCAAAATGCAAGCCGAATTAGCCGCCCCGGCTCTTTCCCTCGGTGGCGCCCGCCTAGCCCGAGGAAACCGCCAAGCGGTCCGCAAACAAAAGAAACTGCCTGCCCGTGAATGCAACAGCGCGCGTATTAAGTTTCTCGGTCTTTGCCTCATCCTTGCCACGATCATTTTCATGCTCTGGCATTCGATCCCGTCCTAAGCGGTTTATTCGCTCTCGTTGACCCTCTGGAGAAGTGGAGTCGGTCCGCGAAAATAAACCCACTCCGCACCCAGGCCGTCTGCGGTATCCAACCAGCCGATTTCCTTGCGCAACACGGAGCGGAGTTTCGCGAGGGCTTCCTCATAATGTAACCCATGGCTCCAGAGATGACCCTCATAGCCGCAGACGACTGGATAACCCAGTAGGATGACAGGATGGTTGAATGTGGGATCAACTGCGATTCGCGTTCCCGGGGGGACATCCATCAATGCCATGCGCGCTGTTGCGAGTTCGGATTTTTTCGCCAATTCATAGCCGTGCCTGCCATCAAGACCTGCCATAAGGGAGACGGCACCTGTGAAAAAAAGTGACATACAGAGCGTCGTCCGAAGAATCGGCGCAAGGGGCTCAAGAACGCGCGACCATAGATAGGGCGTGGCAACCAGCCAGGCCCAGAGCAGCAACTTCGTATTGTCCCATTCCCACGGCGCGAAGGCAACGAGGAAGCAGAGGAGAAAAACTCCAAGGGACAGAACACAGAAGGCGCGGGATTCCGAATCCCCACGCACGGCGGCCTTTAAAAAAAGCCATGCCAGCAGGGGAAGGGTGAACCCAAAATTCATGGCCCAGAATTTCCACCCTCCATTACCCTGCATCCACCCTGGCAGCCAGCGCAGACCGGATGAGACGGAGAATCCACCAGTCACCAGCCAGATCGCCGCCGTCGCCGGAGCGACCGCCAAGACCACAAAGACAAACAAAGCGAGTCGCGACTTGGGTGTAAAAATAAAAATCGCCGCCAGCGCAAAGCTCAGGAAGAGGAATGCATGGACGCTGAAGAACGGCATCGTGGCGTACAGGAAAAACTGGACGCTGCGGGGGAGTCCCGAGCCTTCGCGAAAAAAGTCATCCCTCCATGCGCGCAGCAGCAGGAGCCCGCACGGGAGTGCGTAAAGGAGCCCGCGTTGCGTCACAAGCATCGTAAGAAAAAAATTTTTCCAGGCGAGTTCGGACTGGAAGTCCTGGAGTTGACCGGTTTGCAGGATCGCAAAGCCGGCCAGGCCTCCATTGAAAAGAAACGCTACGATTGCAAACGCGCCGCCCCAGCGCCAGAGAGCCCAACCGGTGAGAGCCGCGCCTGCGAGACCTGTCCAGATGAGCCCCCGCTCCACAGGCACGCCCACGAGGAGAAGAAGGCTGTTCCACAAATCCGTACCCAAGGGGTAGCTCAATGGAACGCCGGTGAGAATAGGGCTTGCAGGCCAGAAATCCACGCCACCCGCAAAGTATCGGATGAATTGAATATGAAGCGAAATGTCACCGAGGTTGTAGGGTGAGATAATACGCCACTCGTCGCCTACCGGATAAATCAGCCATAAAAAAGCTCGCAGTGAAGCCATGGCGAAGAGGGCGAACAGCAAAATATCCCACGCTGTTGTGCGGCGGACTTCGTTCTGGCGGGTGTGCCAAAAGACCAAGATTCCGCCTCCAAGGCCTATCGTTAGCGCAGTCAAAGCCAGTTCGAAATTCAGTCCCTTGAATGTAAATGCGAGACAGATAGCGCTGACCACACTCGCTCCTGCGGCGCTGATGATCCCTGCTGCAATCTTTTCACCGCTCACGGTTTGGGTCCGACTGATGGCTTTATGTCTGGTTCTCCACCGAGAAGTTCCTTGAACTTCCGTGCCGACAGGTAGGCCATGCACTCCTCCTGGCCACTGCGGAGGCGGAAGGGAAATTTGTAGTAAGACTCCTTGAAATTGCTCTCTGCTTGCGCTGCGTTGGCGGCTTCGATGATCACAAAATCGGCATCCCATCGGGTCGGAGGGGAATCCTTTTTAAAATACCCCACACGCGTGAAGTCACCTAAAATCCAGGGTAGGGGATAGTAGCTGTCGAGCATGATGGTCCCTTCGAGTTGGAAGCCGTCCGGCTCGCTTCTTGCCAAGGCCAGGACCGGCTTGGTGAGGCGCTCGATATCTTTGTAGGTTTGCACATAGACATATGGCTCGCTGTCATCCGTGAATCGGAAAAAATTCAGCTGGACTGTCATGATGAGCGATGCAGCAAATAAAGGCGCGGCAACCAGCCAGACGCGGTCCCGCACCAAGCGACCCGCCCACTCGCGAACGACTCCGCCGAGGGTCAAATAAAACGGCCAAATAATCGAAGCCACGCACCATGGGGTTTTGTACGGGATGATCGAATAAGCCAGTAGCGTTCCTCCTGCCATGATGGCTGTGTAGCGGTAACGCGCATCCGAGGGGAAAACATACCGCAGGCAGGCGAGCAGTCCGGCCAATGCGGGCCATTCATAGCGGGCCATGAGATAGACCCAATACCAATTCAGCGGGCCCACGAGATCATAGGCTCTCTTTTCATGCCCACCCGAGTTCATGCCGGTCGACACCCATGCGTGGAAGGTTTCATACAGCCCGCTCAGAGCCCGGAAGTCCCGGAATGTGCCCGAATAGAAAAAGACAATGACCAGCACAGCGATCCCGCCGGCTAGGATCGCATCGTCGCGCGTCCACTGCTGCCGCGCAACAGGCCACACCGGGCGTGATGGCACAATCATTTGATAAATCCAAAGACACAGCGCTGCAATCGCCATGCAGCCGATGTGCAGGACATAGGTTTCTTTTGTGAGGATCATCCCAGCAACTCCTGTCGCCACGGTGAACAGATGCCGACGGGTGCCCGTTTGCCAGAGACCCAGAACGCCGTGGAGGAGCAGGATCGAAAAAAGAACCTGCCACGACTCATGAATTGAATACCGCCCATAGAAAACAAATGCGGGCGAGACGGCCATAGCCAGAGCGGCTAGGCGCGAAACGCTGAGGCCAAAAAAGTCCCGAAAGCGCAGCATCGCCCACACGGCCAGAATGCTCGCAATCATCGCCGGAAGACGCAGCGCCCAGACCTCTCGGCCGAAGAGGGTCTGCGATAGAAACACCGCGTAAAAGTGGAGCGGACCGTGATAGTTTGTGGGATCGTAGCGATAGTAGCCGTTTGCTGTCATCTGATCCGCAAACCAACCATTGATGCCTTCATCAAAGTGTGGTGGTTTGATTTCGATCAGCCAGCAGCGGAGGAAAATCGCTATGACCAGAATCGCGATTTCAGGCAAATGGGCTTTGAGGGCTCGTGCGGACATGCGGATGGCATAACTCCTGCCCCGCCGCTGTATCAAGCTTCCCGGATCGGTCACATTTTTTGCGCGATATTCTTTCTTGAAAAGGGCCGACCGGCGAATCAGATTGATGTCTTCAGATCGGGCCGTGGCTCAGCTTGGTAGAGCGCTTGAATGGGGTTCAAGAGGTCGAGAGTTCAAATCTCTCCGGCCCGATTTTTTTCACCAATCTTAGCTGGCATTGCCGTATTCCTTGTTCCCAACGATAAAATACGACCTATGAGCGACAGTATTAAGGAACTCACTGCGGAGATTTGCGCCTTTCGTGACGCGCGGGACTGGGCCCAATTCCACAACCCCAAGGAAATGGCGGTAGCCATCGCTGCCGAGGCTGGAGAGTTGCTCCAGCACTTTGTCTGGCAGGATGCTGTCCAGTCCCTCGACAGGGTTTCGACGCGCCGTGCCGAAATCGAGTCCGAGATGGCCGATGTGGCGATTTTGCTTTTTGAGATGGCGGCCAATTGTGAAGTGGATTTGGGAGCTGCGATGCGGACGAAGTTGGCGTGGAACGAGGAGCGTTACGCCGTTTCCAAGGCACTGGGCTCGAATAAAAAATACAACGAGCTTTGAGCGAAGAGACCCCGCACCGTCGCAGACCGCGCTACTCCGGCAAGTACCCGCGACGTTTTGATCAAAAATACAAGGAACTGTCGGGAAACCCCGAAACGCTTGTCCGTGTGCTTGCTTCGGGCAAGACGCCGGCTGGTCACCACGTGCCAATTATGGTCGAGGAAATCCTCGAGGTTCTGGATCCGCGTTCCGGCTGTATCGCTGTCGATTGCACGCTGGGCTTCGGCGGGCACACACGCCGCCTTCTCTCGCGCATCGCTCCGGGTGGGCATGTCATCGGCCTTGATGCCGACCCGCTGGAGCTTCCCAAGACCGAGGCTGCCTTGCGTGCCGAGGGCTTTGATGGCGGGACTTTCACGGCAAGGAAGTCCAATTTCGCCGGACTCCATGCCGCACTGTTGGCTTCAGGTTTTTTTGGGGCTGATGTCATTCTTGCTGATTTGGGTGTTTCCTCGATGCAGTTGGACAATCCGGCACGGGGATTTACTTGGAAGTCCTCCGGGCCTCTTGATATGAGGATGAATCCCTCGAGGGGGGTGTCCGCCGCCCAGTGGCTCTTGAAAATATCGCCGCCGGCGCTGGAAGAGGCATTGATTGAAAATGCGGATGAACCGGATGCCGCCATGCTCGCAGCGGCGCTTGCCGGGAAAAGCTTCACGACCACGACAGACTTGGTTCATGCCATTCGAACCGCTCTGTCGCACCGCACGGCTGATCTCCTTGAGAAGGCGATCCGGCGCGTTTTTCAAGCCGTTCGGATAGCTGTGAATGAGGAGTTCAGCGCCTTGGATGGTCTCCTGCGTGCCTTGCCATCCTGCCTGAATGCCGGTGGGCGTGTGGCCATCCTGACATTCCATTCCGGCGAAGATCGTCGAGTGAAAAAGGCATTTCAAGCCGGGTTGCGGGAGGGGATTTACAGTTCGATCGCCGATCAGATAACGCGAGCCTCGTTCGACGAGTGCCGCGCCAACCCCCGCGCCACATCCGCCAAACTCCGCTGGGCACGCCGCGCGGGGTGATTTTCTCCTCTCGAAAACACCGCCTTTGCGGGGCGAAAAAAATCAAAAAAAGTTGTTGCAGTCACGGGCTGGGGTGTTATTGTTTATTCGTTCTGGGGGGAACAGAAGCCCGTTGCAGCTATCGTTGCGACGGGCTTCAACTTTTTATAGGGGGGGCTTGTTTTCAGCCTTTCATGCCTGATGGGGTGCTGCCAGCATACCACCTATGAGATACCCGCGCTCGCCCAAGGAAAAGGTCGGTGGAATTGTGTACTTCGGACGTATGGTGGATAAAATCCGTCTTATGTCCGCTGGGGATTTGCATCCAGACCTCCACACGAATCTTGGCCAAGGCTTCGATGAACGCATCGCAACTTTTCTTGCAGTGGATTATTCCGATGTGAAAAACCGTGTGCTCGCGGGCGGTTCGGATGACGAAGTGCTCGAGTGGTGCTTTCAAAATGGCAAATGCCCCACTGCGGAAGAGATCGAGGTTTGGAATAGTTTCATGGTCAAGCGCGGGTGGTGTGATGAACTTAGTGAGCGCCTGGCCAGCCGCAAAAAAGATAGCGGATTCGAAAGCCGCGACGACATCCAGACGATGTTTCATTACATCGATGCGGATGAGGGACGGATGTAAGCGCCGTCTCGCTTTTGCTCACAAGCGCGTATTTTAACATTGAGGAACCGTTATTCCTCACCCAATTTCGCTTCACATGGATTTCGTCAACCTCACCCGCCATCTCGGGATCGGCTCAAATTGTTACTGGCTGCGTGTTGGAGGCAAAAACCTCATTCTTGATGTGGGCTCAGATCCGAAAGTCGATGGTCTCGGCTCCACCCCGCATCTAGCTACAGTTCCAGAGGGGACGGTGGATGCTATTATCATCACCCATGCGCACCAGGATCATATCGGGTCGCTGCCGGTGCTAACGCGGCGGCAACCGCAGTGCCCGGTCTTCATGACCGAGGCCACGGCAAACATAGCAGACATCATGCTGCACAATTCCGTGAATGTTATGACGCGCCAGCGCGAGGAGTTGAAGCTCATGGAATATCCACTCTACACCCATCGCGGCGTAGATCTCTGCGAGCAGGCTTGGGTGCGATGCCCTCTTCGCCAGCGTCGCAATCTTGCAGGCGACTTCTCCGATGATGACAATGAAGTCACTTTCGAGTTCTACCACGCGGGGCACATTCTTGGATCGGTAGGCGTTCTCATACGCTATGCAGGAAAGTCATTTTTTTACACTGGAGATGTAAATTTTGAGAGCCAGACGATCATGACGGGCGCTGACTTTCCGGAGCAGGGTGTTGACTACCTGCTAATGGAAACGACTCGTGGCGATTCTCCTACGCCGCTTGGTTTTTCTCGCGCCAATGAGGAAGAGCGGTTTTCGCGCGCCGTTAGCGAGGCTATTGCCAATGGTGGCACTGTAACGATTCCGGTTTTCGCACTCGGCAAGACTCAGGAGGTGCTGGCATTGCTCTGGCAAATGCGGATGAGGGGTAAAATCGGCAACGTCCCCATCTATATAGGAGGTCTCAGCGTGAAAGTCACGACCACCTATGATGCCATGGCAGCTACCTCGGTGCGCCATCATCCCGAGTTGCAACTTTTACAGGAGATGGCCCCCTATGTGCTCTCAGGCCGCGAAATTCAGAATGTGCAGCCCCGCAAGCGCGCAATCTATGCCTTGTCGAGTGGCATGATGACCGAGCACACACTCTCGAATATTTTTGCCCGCCGAATTCTTGGCGACGCCTCGCAGCATTTGTTCTTCGTTGGCTATTCCGACCCCGACTCGCCTTCGGCCCGCATCCGAAAGGCTTCGCCCGGCGAGGAAATCATGCTCGACAAGGACCACCCCGCTATTTCAATCAAGTGTAATGTGCAGGAGTTCAACTTCAGTGCTCACACAAACAGGGAGAACTTGAAAAATTATGCCGCGCTCCTGCAGCCATCGAAAATTCTTCTCGTCCACGGCGACCGTCCAGCGCTGGACTGGTTCCAACTGGCGCTGTTTCGTGAACTTGGCGACACTGAGGTGATAGTTCCAGAGTCGGGGCGCAACTACTCACTCGATTGAGGCTCTCAAGTTTTTTGTACCTTCCTATCTTTTTTGCTCGTAAAAAATATGTCCACTAATTGCTCTGTTGGGAGTTTGGAAAATGATTTACTTCTCATGTGCAGGTGCAAATCTTGCCAACTAATTTGATGTCTAACGGACCGAGAGATCTCTTTCAAAAATGCAGGGAATACCGGGACAGTGCTGATGCACGGGCCCAGGGATTCTATCCGTACTTCCGTTCGATTGAAGAACCGCATGGCAATTACGTGATATGCGATGGCCAGCGCAAAATCATGATCGGGTCGAACAACTATTTGGGACTTGCTCAAGATCCTCGCGTTGTGGAGGCGGCTTGCGATGCGACACGGCTCTATGGCGCTGGTTGCACCGGTTCACGCCTTTTGAATGGCACGATCAAGCTACATGTGGAGCTTGAGGAGGCTATCGCGGACTTTCTCGGCTGCGAGGCAGCCATCCTTTTTTCCACGGGATTCTTTGCCAACCAAGGTGCTCTGATCTCGCTCACAGAGGAAGGAGATTCGATGCTTTGCGACCGCGAGAACCATGCCAGCATTATCGATGGCTGCCAGTTTGCTCCTGCAAAGCTTATCCCTTTCCGCCACAATTCCGCCACATCCTTGGAAAATCGTCTCAAGCGACTGCCCGACGATTCCGGTCGTTTGGTCATTTTGGACGGCGTCTTCAGCATGTCCGGCGATATTGCCAATCTGCCTGAAATCATTCCTGCGGCAAAGCGTCATGGGGCCTTTGTATATGTGGACGAGGCCCACTCACTGGGAGTCCTTGGTCGTCAGGGTCGTGGAACAGCGGATCACTTTGGCCTTCAGGACCAAGTGGATATCACCATGGGTACCTTCTCGAAATCCCTTGGCTCCATGGGTGGATTCGTTGCTGGAAATGCTCAAATGGTTGAGTATTTGAAACACCGCGCTCGGTGTTTGATTTTTACGGCTGCACTCGCTCCCGCCATCGTTGGCGGAGTGAAGAAAGCGCTCGAGCTCATGCAGGATGAGCAGTGGCGCATCGAACAACTTTGGCGGAATACCCAAAAAATGCACGAGGGTTTCAAGCGTATCGGGTTCAATATTGGCGAAACCAAAACGCCCATCGTGCCAATTCTCATCGGCAGTGAAGCCAAAGCCTTCATCTTCACCCAGCGTCTTTTCGAGGAAGGCGTTTTTGCCACGCCAGCTATCTATCCGGCTGTGCGTTACGGAGAGGCCATCGTTCGCACCAGTTTCATGGCCACCCATACGGACGATGACCTAGACCGTGTGTTGGAAATTTTTGAAAAACTTGCCCGCGAGTTGGGAACTTTTGATGACCCTGCCTATGTCAATCCAGGACGCCGCAAAAACGTTTTCGATTTCCGTCTGCCAGACTCAGTCGCAGAGGAAGCGGTTCGAGAGAACGGCAGAGAGTATTCACAAAACGGATCCGGCCTATGTGCCGCCGTTTCCCGGTAGCGTCGCGAAGTTTCTCGCGCCGGGCTCGAACTTCCAGCGCCGCCACGGGTTCATCAAAGCATTTGTCGCCGAGCGCGGTGGTCGTCCCATTGGCCGCATCGCGGCCATCGTGAACCGATCGCACAACCAGTACCATAAGGACAAAACCGGCTTCTTCGGTTTTTTTGACTGTGTAAACGAACCCGCAGTCGTTCAAGCACTCTTTGCTAAAGCCGCCGAGGTCCTGCGCGATGCGGGGCTAAACACCATGCGTGGTCCCTACAACCCCAGCATCAACGAAGACTGTGGAATCCTAATGAATGGATTCGACAAACAGCCCGTCATCGGCTTGCCGTGGAATCCCTCCTATTACTCTAGCATGCTTGAGGATATGGGCTTCAAAAAAGTCCGTACTCTTTATGTTTTAAACCTCCCGCTTCACCTTTTGAATCCTCCTGAGAGGTTTTTGCGAATCGTCGAGCGCTTGAAAAAACGCGCCAATCTCACCACGCGTCCCTTCCAACTCAAGCGCCTCGACGAGGAATTGAAAATCGTTCGCGAAGTTTATAACGCGACGCTCGAGAGGAACTGGGGATTTGTTCCGATTGGAATGGAGGATTTGCTCGAGTCGGCAGAAGATATTCGTGCTATCGCCGATCCGCGACTTCTTCTCATCGGTGAATCCCAAGGCCGCGACGCAGGGGTTGCCATCACTTTGCCGAACTTCAACGAAATTCTCGCCGCTGCGAAAAACACCCCCCACTGGCTCAGACTGCTCCATATTTTCTTTCTGATGAAAACTCGGAAGATCAAAACTTGCCGTCAGACCGTGCTTGGGGTTGTTCCGGAATTCCGCGACAGGGGTCTGCATGCGTGGCTTGTGCACGAGCAATTTTCCGAAGCGAAAAAACATCACACCCACGCCACGCTCGGCTGGCTCGAAGATACGAATGCTGAAATCATCAACGTTTGTCAAATCGTCGGCGGCGAACCAGATCGCGAGTGGGGTCTTTTTGAAAAAACCTTATGATGTCCCATATTCCATCTGCCACCCGATACGACCACATGCCTTACAGACGCTGTGGGCGAAGGGGCCTCCTCCTGCCTGCAATCTCGCTCGGCCTGTGGCATAATTTTGGCAGTGTCGATGTGTTTGAAAATTCTCGGGAAATGATCCTCGGTTCGTTCGACCTCGGCATCACGCACTTCGACCTCGCGAATAACTACGGTCCGGTGCCCGGGAGTGCTGAGGAGACATGCGGACGGATCTTAAAAAACGACCTTCGCACTCACCGCGATGAGCTCGTTATCTCGACCAAGGC